>Ga0209275_10000262_pt1 | contig 19243 bp, 14 predicted proteins | sample HubBroMetageREF2_FD_188344 | JGI IMG/M metagenome (GOLD analysis project Ga0209275, IMG submission 188344) | Reference soil microbial communities from the Hubbard Brook experimental Forest, New Hampshire, USA - Hubbard Brook CCASE Soil... | ecosystem: Environmental > Terrestrial > Soil >... | reverse complement strand
GAGAGCACTGTTAATTGTTGCTATTATCCTGTACTGCTTTGCCGGGTTTGCGCTGCGTAACGCGGTTCCGGTTGGCTGAAGGCAGCAGCTTTGAGCTAGTGTGCGCGCCGCGCCCTACGATTACCAAGAACTAGGGCACAGGCTGCTGCTGAGTCATGCAGTGCATCGCTCCGAATCCCCAGATCAGATCTCCCGAGTAAATTCCGACAACGTCGCGGTCGGGGAATACATCGGCCAGCGCGTCAAGAGCGATGCGGTCGTTGGTGTCGTTGAACACCGGGACCAGAACCACACCGTTGGCAATATAAAAATTTGCGTAGCTGGCGGGCAGGCGCCGCCCTTCGAAAATCACCGGAGCGGGCATAGGAAGTTCGATGATCGCGAGAGATTTTCCATCTTGATCAGTAGCAGCGCGCAGACGGCGGATATTCTCGCGCAACGGCTCGTAGTTGGGATCGTCGGGATTGGTCTCAACCGCAGTCACGACCGTGTCAGGCGCGACGAAGCGAGTGATGTCGTCGACGTGGCCGTGCGTGTCATCACCGGTGATTCCGGAGCCTAACCAGATCACGTTCTTGATTCCGAGATACTCTCCGAAGACCCGTTCGTAGTCTTTGCGCTTCATCGTCGGATTCCGTTGCTGGATTTTGCTGAGCAGGCATTCTTCCGTCGTCAGCAAACTACCCTGACCGTTGACGTCGATCGACCCGCCTTCGAGCACCACGCGACGCTTGCCAAAGATCGGCCGGACTTCACCAGCCTTGGCGGCCTCTGCCATAAGGCTGCCGATTTTCTCATCGCTCTGGTAGTTCGGATACTTAGCCCAGGCATTGAATCGCCATTTGACCGCTCCAAGCTCACACGGGGACTCCTGCCCTAGGCTGCTCGTTCGAGCGAAGCTCGAAGCCACTACAAAACTGCAGCCAGAGTCGCGGGTCCAGACGCGATTTGAGGCCCAGCGATGAAAGCGAACGTTTTCTCCGAGAGCATTGGCTTGATCGAGGATTTTCCGGGCGCGCTTTTCCGCAGCCGCATTGTTGACGATGAGCTCGACGCGTTCATGCCGGGCCAGATGGCGGATGATTTCCGCGTAGACCCACGGGATCGGCTCAAACTTTCCCGGCCAGTCATCACGATAATGAGGCCATGCCAGCCAGGTGGCCTCGTGCGGCTCCCATTCCGCGGGCATGCGCAGGCCATAGTTGGCGAAGGCCGCTTTTGGGCGTCGGAAGAAAGTCGGCTTCATTTTGGCGAGGATTGGCTGGTTTGTGGATGATCGGCAGAGGGCTGCGGCGGCGCCTCGGGCAATGCCTCGGCGTGCCACCCCTTGGAGGCCAGAAACGACACGATTAGCTCCTGGGCAACGTTTGTGAATTCGACGATGAGGGCGCTAGTGACTCGCGTGAAATCGCTCTGAGCCAGAGCCACATCAGATTCCGGAAACGTGGGGCCATAAAGGGTTCGGAAGGCACAAAGATCAGCAAGTTCGCAATAAACTTGCCCGTTCGTCTGACCCATTGCCGAGACAAACGTTGGTTCCGGGAGCTCCAGACCCTGCAGCTGACGCCCAATCTCCTCAGCATCGAAGTGAAACACCGCCGTGTTTCGGAGGGCGGAAATGCCGGAATCGAGAACCCTTCGCGCGTCTTTACCGGTGACAACGGTTGAGAGCTTGCGAAATTCTGGCATCGCCGAGAAGTACTTGCCCATGCCCTGCACAAGCAAAGAACTCTCAAAGAAGATCGCGCACGAAAAGAGGACTGAATTATAGCGAGCCCTTATGGCGGCAGGGGAGTCGTCGCCGTCGTGGGCAACAAGCGCTTGATGGACAAAAAGCAACGCATTCACGGCACGACCAAGTGCCACGATTGACCAAAATGCTTGGTCCGCCTTCAGCTTCTCGAACGTCTCTTTGTCGGTTACGATTTTCCACCTAGTCGCTTCCGTGATGCTTTCTGGATCCATTTCTCACCAAGACTTCCTCAATCGATCATCCGGCTCGTAATCGGGGCATAGCTGTCGATTCTGCGGTCACGCAGAAACGGCCAGTTCCGGCGGACGTCTTCCAGCACCTTCAAATCGACTTCGCCAACCAGAATCTCTTCTTTGTTATGCGAAGCCTCAGCAATCACGCGGCCGAACGGATCGCATAAGAATGACCCGCCCCAGAACTCCAGCCCGGCTCCAGAAGCCGATTTGCCACGAATGTCTCCCGTTTCAAAACCGACGCGATTAACTACAGCAACATAAACCCCGTTGGCGATGGCATGCGCTCTCTGAATCGTGCGCCAAGCATCGTGTTGAGCCACACCAAACTCAGCCTTCTCGGCGGGATGCCATCCAATCGCGGTCGGATAAAAAAGCACGTGCGCGCCCTGCAGAGCAGTCAGCCGCGCTCCTTCCGGGTACCACTGATCCCAACAAACCAGCGTGCCCACGCGGCCGACATTAGTATCGAAAGCCCGAAACCCGAGATCGCCCGGCGTGAAATAATATTTCTCGTAATAAAGCGGGTCGTCGGGGATGTGCATCTTGCGATAGAGACCACGCAAAGTGCCGTCGGCGTCGAACATCGCTGCTGTGTTGTGGTATACGCCCGCCGCCCGTTTCTCGAACAGCGACGCGATCAGAACGATTCGTAGTTGCTTAGCCACTTCACCCAGTTTTACTGAAGTCGGGCCCGGGATCGGTTCAGCCAGATCGAAGAGATCGCAATCTTCGCGCTGACAGAAATATTGTGTTTGAAAAAGCTCAGGTAGGCAAACAATCTGCGCGCCCTTGGCCGCCGCTTCGCGGACTCGCTCGATTGCATGTCGTAGATTCTGATCAGGGTCGGAGGTCATCGACATCTGCACCAGTCCGACATTGAATTTCTCAGGCGGCAAAGAACGCTCCTTTCGGACAAATAGAATACCAGTTCCCGGTTGTCAGTTTGCGCTTCCGGTTTTCCACGACTGCGGTGGTAGCAGGAGCTCACTGCCTTCTAGTAGAGTAGTTCTTCGACATAAATGTGGGGGTGGGCCGTGAAGAATGGCAATCATGATGGTGCGGGAATTGACCGCAAGCTGCACAATCCGATCAAAGACCGGTTAGTTCCACTGGAATCGCTGGATCTCAGCTCTGTGCGGTCAGTGGACGATTTGGTTCGCGCGATGGGAAAGACTGCGTTCACCGGCCGCCAGGTGGGCGAAGCGGCGGACGTGCTCGAAGCCATGGCCCGCGATGAGGAGTGCTTTGTTGTAATGACTCTCGCAGGAGCCATGACCGTGGCCAAGCAGAGCCTGATCATCGCGGACCTGATCGACCAGGGAATCGTCAACGCGATTGTTTCCACCGGCGCACTGATGGCGCACGGACTGGTGGAGGCCACGGGGCGCGCTCATTTCCGCTACAACCCCGACGTTTCCGACACCGAGCTGTACGAGCAGGGCTACAACCGGGTTTACGACACACTGGAACCTGAACAGAATCTGGACGACGTCGAAGAAGTGATGTCTCAGGTTCTGGAAGCTTGGGATCACAGCGAGGTGCTGTGCTCGTACAAATTGAATCATGCGATTGGAGCGCACCTGGCCAAACACGCCAAAGAACAGCGCGGCATTCTGAAGTCAGCTTATGAAAAAGGCGTGCCAGTGTTTGTGCCCGCATTCACCGACTCAGAGCTGGGCCTCGATGTTGCGCTTAACAATCGTCTTCGCGAGTCGACCGGAAGGCACAAGCTACGCTTCGATCCGTTCGAAGACCTGGAACATTTTGCGGCAACGCTTCTTCGCCAGACTCGGCTCGGAATATTTACGATTGGCGGAGGCGTTCCCCGCAACTGGGCGCAGCAGTTCGGGCCTTTTTGCGAGTTGCGGCATCGGCGACTGGGGGAAAATGTTCCGTTGAAGCGCTACCACTACGGCGTGCGGATTTGTCCCGAGCCAGTGTACTGGGGCGGGCTCTCGGGCAGTCCGTACAGCGAGGCGATTTCGTGGGGCAAATTCGTCCCTCCGGCTGAAGGCGGAAAATTTGGCGAACTGTTTGTGGACGCCACGGTGGGACTACCTCTGATAGTGGCAGCGGTGCTCGAGCGTCTCGGTAAAGGAAAGACGGCAGGAAAGAAAAAAGTGGGGGCGAAGAAATAAGGCCGGATCGACGACCCGGCCCTCACTCGCATTCTTAATCCTCGGATTCTTAATCAAAAATCAGCACGGCCGACGCAATCACTGTAGACCACAAGCCGCGCTTGTCTCCAACCGCAGACTGGGTAATGTTCGCCGTCCGCACGATCTTATTCGAGATCCGATAAATCTCTTTCTTCTCGTCCCATGACCGATCCGGATCGAACTCCACATTGAGAGTCGTGGCCAGCATTTCCGCCGCAAGCTCTTCAGCATATTCGCCCGCCGAATCGTCGGTTTCGCCAAAAGAGTGGTGCTCGCTCAAGTAACCGTAAGTGTTGCGATCAGCCGGAATGGCCACGCCAATACTAGCCGCGAGCAAGCGATGCGGCTCGCGCGTCGAGTTCTCCGCAACGACAGCGAACACGACTTCGCCCGGACTCAGATACTTCAGTCCCTGCGACCGCGGCACCAGCTTGCATTGTGGCGGGAAGATGGACGAAACCCGAACCAGATTCTGCGCGGCGATGCCAGCGTCCCGCAGTGCCAGCTCAAAGGAAGTCAAGCGTTCCTTGTGTTTGCCGACCCCCTTGTGAAAAAGATTTTTTTGGGAACCATGTCTTTTCCCAATTCGTTGTTCCTCCGATGGTTAGATGAGGGTCAAATCTAACATAGTGAATTGTAAAGGGAATATGAAAATTGGTTCGCGAACCAAAAAAATTGGGCGGAAACCCGAATTCGGATTTCCGCCTGTTTCGCCAACGAGAAGCTACTTGGCTGCCGCGACCGAGCTGACTTCAATGGTATCGCCGTCGGCCGTACCCTTCACCGTGGCCTTCGCGGCCGCCAACTTGTCGAGCGTGTCGAGCGTGGTCTTGTCCTTAACATCCAAAGTGTAAACCTTGCTGCCGACCACCAATGCATACTTCGATCCCTTTTGCACGCAAGCGCGAAGGCAAGCAGCGTCGTCGCCTTCCATCATATGTTTGGCCCCGCACATGGCGTCGCTGACCGTGCCGGTAAAGGTTTCGGCCTTGGCCGCGAATGAAGTTGGAATTAATGCTGCGCCCAGAACCAGGGTTACCGCGAACGCCCGCATAAGTCGCATGAACTCTCCTTGTAAGTTAAATATGCCACTGTCCGTTAGATGTTTCCATTTGAAAGGGGATAGCAATACTCGTCAACCATTTTCGCCGCAGTTACCGCGCTTTGGGATCGAAGCGCAGCGTCACATCCACCGTTTTTTCATCATGATTCAGCGATTCCCGCACGCTCACATTCCAATCCGCCAGGATCCCGATTCCCTTGTCTTCCTGGTCCAGAAATCGCTTGGGATAACTGGAGTCATAAGGATCGCCGCCGCGCAACCTCCAGCCATCTTCCAGACGCGCTGTAGTCCGTGAGTCAAGGCCACGGAGCTCCAAATCGCCCATAGCGTAAACTTCCCCCTCTCGAACGAGTAGCACATACTTGACGGTGGAACTCGCATCGTCCAACTCCGGGTTTGGTTGGATCTTAACTGCCATATAACCACGCGTGCCGTAAAGCTGTTTCATGGCGCTGATGTCGGCGTCGAGTTGAACGGCGTTGGCTGGCTCGTCTGCTTTCGCGTGGATCAATTTTCGGAGCGCTTCCGTAGAGAAAGTCTTGTTTCCTTCCATCTGGAGAGAGGTCAGTTTGTATTGGCGTTCAGGATCCACGGGAAAAGTCACATCCACTGTAGTCTCTTGCTGAGTATTCTGGACAACGTTAGCCTGGGCATCGCCCAACGTTGCCTTGAGATATCCGCGCTCAAGATAGATCGGAAGGAAATTCTTGTCTTCTTGAATTCGAAGTATGGAGCGCTGAAAATCAGCGCCTTGTAGTTTCTTTGCCGCAGATTCGAGCAGGGGCAATTCGGATGCGCCGGCTCCCGCGAACGCGACGTTACGAATGTGAATCTGCCGCCCCGTGACCGTAAAAACGAATGCTTCGATGGGCCCGTCTTCCTGGGCAGTTCGAAGGTAATCAACGCGCCCTTGCAGGTTGCGCGCAATCAGCAAACCTTGCAAGGCATTCGAAACTTCATCCGCGAGATCGCCACCAACGGGCAACTGCCCTTGAAATAAAGGGACCGCGGCATGAAGTTGATCGAGCAATTCCTGATCCGAGAACCAGACCAGATTGTCGAAGTGAACCGGAACGAACCGTTCTGCGTCCTGCACTTGCAACTCAAGCTTGGTGCCGTCAGCCGAGTACTGAAAACTGTAGAGGACATCCCCGAAAGCCCCAGTTTCTCCAAGCACCCGGGAAGCCTTCTTGAAATCGTCTTCGCTCACAGTCTGGCCAACCTGCAGGCCGCTCGCAGCGATGACTTCGTCCGACGTATACCGCTTCGTCCCCGTCGTCTTGATGGAAATAAGTTTAAACGCCGAAGGCGGCAGATCTTTGGGTGAGAGCTTGCGCGAACTCTGAGCGAGCGCCAAAGACAAAAAGACACACGGAAGTACAAACGCCAACTGGAACCCTGGGATTCGCACGCGAAAAGATTCTAACCCATAGCCTCGCGGGCCAGGCGATATTCGCACGAAGTGCGCTTTATGAATGATTCCTACCGCGTCACAAAAGTTGGACACGAGCAACTTCTCCGGCGCGACACCCCGGTCGGGAATACCCAGGAGAGATGCGAGTTCCGCATTGCGAATCCACAGTTGTCCAGGCCAGCATGGCGTCGCCGCGTGATTAGTCGTTGACAAAGACGGAGGGATGCGCGTTCTTAAGGGCCGCATAAATAAACAACGGCCAGACCACGATGGTCTGGCCGTAATTGAAAATGAGTTCCCGTACTATTCGGAGCGGGTGCTTGTGGAAGCGGCGATGGATGGCGACGGTTTCTGTACCTCGCCCTGCTCCCGCGCCTGAGTCGAATACTTCTTCACTGCTGCCAGGAAAGGCTCACTCCCCGCCGGAGGAGCAACTTTGCCACTCAAGATGTCTGCGAACGGAATCGGCTTGCTGTAAAGCAGCGCAGTCTCGTCCTTGTCCTGGTTGACCACCGAACCCGTCAGGTCGATGCCGGCAAAAACTCCGCGAGCGCGCGAGTATGTCAGGACCTCCGCCCTCATTGAGATGTCGGTGTCGGCTGCCGTGTCACGACCAACCGGCCCTGCCGCCGCCGAAGCGTCGCCGCCAAGTTTAAATTTACTGGCAAGCAGATGCTGCATCCCCTCATCGTTGGTGACAACCATTACAAGATCAGTCGCCTGGCCCCCGAGTTGCAGACCCCAACTACCGCCTGTGATCGTAATCGGGGCAGGTGCGCTCCATCCCTTATCGGTTCTGCACGTAACCACACCCTTGCCGCGCTGGCCGCCGAAGACGAACGCAACTTTAATCACAGATGGCACTACAGCAATACATTTCGAATGGTCCATGACCTTGTCAGGGATCGCTTTGTCAGGAGTTGCCATAATCTCATTGAGGACGTCGGCCGATTTCACAATGCGCTTCTGAATATCGGACTGATCCTTGTCGTTGTCCGCGGCCCAGCCCATGCTGGCCAGAATCAAAACGACGCCGGCGAGCGTCAGGAGGCATTTCGCTGCTGCACCATATCCTAATCTCATTGCAAACCTCTTCTGCCCTATGCGGGCACATAGAATGTCGTTCCTTAGGGCTTTTTATCTACTCCTACCAATTGCGTTCTACTCAGTCCATGCCGCACAAAGCGGGCATGGACATGCCTTGTTCACACAAGCGTTAGACTGCAGGTCCTGCCAATTGCGGCATTTGCGAAGCCGCTTGCATGGCTACACCTGGACCGATGTCCAGTTCCCAGTCTTCAAACAACGGTCTGGCGGTTGTGGTGCGCGAACGCCCAGTTTGCACCCTTACTGATACTGATCGCGCTTCTGGCGCATGCGCCAGCAACTCGCGAATTCGCAACTTCGCTTTGTGCAGTTGCGATTTCGAGTTTCCTACAGAGCAGCCAAGCATCTCCGCGATTTCCTGATGCTCATAACCCTCGACTTCATGTAACAGGAAAATTGTCCTGTATCCGTGAGGAAGCTCTTTGATTGCGTGAGCCAATGCGACTCGGTCAACGCAACCTGCCAGGCAATTGTCTCTGGTTCCGTACTCGCGGCGTATCTTGGCGCCGTCGCTGTTGCTGTACGGTTCGTCCAGGGAAACTTGGGACAGGGACTTCTTGCGAAAATGCATCAGTACTGTGTTTACCGCAATGCGGTGAAGCCACGTCGAAAAGGCTGAATCTCCACGAAAGGTGGCAATCTTGCGAAACACTTGCAAGAACGCGTCTTGAGTGAGATCTTCCGCTTCGGCGGCATTGTTAGTCATACGCAAACATACGGAGTAGATCCGTGCTTTGTGCGCATGAAATAAAGCGGCAAACGCATCGGAGTCGCCTCGTTGGGCGCGCTTAACAACATCGGAATCCAGAGAAACTGTGCTCGTGCTGGCAGAATCGCTGTTCACCGGAGTGCTCCTTTCAAGTCTCAAGTCCACTTCATGCCTGACGAAATTGAGCTTCGTCGCAATCACATGAAGAGAGTAGAGTCGAAAGCGATAATGGTCTATCCAGTGCAGCCTGTAGGCGTTTGCAGATGTTGCTGTACGTCTGGCGACGTATTTAGCCGCAGCGCGGAAGAGTAAACGATTGCGCTTCTTCGATCATTTATTACTTAGTGATTGTTCTTAGTTGCTGTTCTTACTCGTTGGCGTTGCCTCTTCGCTCTTTTGTGCTCTTCCGTGTGCTCTTCCGCTGCGCCCTCTGAATCGTGACGAGTGCTGCTACAGAGAATCCCTATCGAACCGTACAGCGTCGGTGGGATTCCCCTCGCGCGTTTGCCGACCTATGCTGCGTTCATGGAATGTTTCCCTCAACGTACCTACCTATCGAGCAGGAACCAGTAAAACAGCGCCGGTTCCTGCTTCTCGCCCTCGCTGGCGGTCTGGAAGAATTTAAACTCACAATAAGAGGTTGATCTGTCAGGCTGGATCAGGGTTCGTTTTCTAATCGTTTCGCCATCTTCATTCCTGGAGTAGCAAAGTGAAAGTGAATTCCGTGCACGCCTTGTATATGGAACAACTCAGGGACTTGTATGACGGGGAACATCAATTAATCAAAGCATTGCCAACAATGGCAACGGCATCATCATCGGCCGAACTACGCGAGGCTTTCGAGGAACATCTGGAAAAACCAAAGAACATGCTCGACCATTGAAACTATTTTCGAATCGATGGGACAAAATGCAAAGGTGCAAGAATGTAAAGCCATGGAAGGCCTGGTAAAGGAGGGCGGCGAAGTTATCGACGCGGAGACGGTCTCCGACCGACGCCTTCTCCGCATTCGTCGCCGAATTGTTCTGACAGTTGCCAATGCTGTAGCTACAGGACTTCCGACCAGAGATTACAGAGTCACCCTGATCGTCACCTGCGCACCGCGAGCCTAAGTTAGAGATGACGGGCAAGAAAACAGACAGAATCGCAGAAAGTTTACCAATGGAGGCACTATGGTTTACTGGGCATTGATGTTCTTACTGGTTGCGTTCATTGCCGCGGTCTTTGGCTTCACGGGGATCGCATTGGCTGCGGCCGGTATAGCGAAGCTGTTGTTCTTTATTTTTCTGGTGCTGTTTGTGATCACGCTTGCTACACACCTGACGCGCAGGGGCAGCGCCGGAATCTAGAATCCTCGGTAAACGTCAGAAACACAGTGACCCGTGCTGGGAGTCAAAAATCGTTAACTCCAGGCACGGGTTAAATCTTTTCGGAGAAATTCTGCATAACGCAATCTGGGGGCGGGTAAGGCAACGGTTCAGGGAAAATACAGAATCACCCCGATGGGTTCTTGGAGCTGACAGGTCTATGTTTCAAGAAGCCCCAACGCGAGGGGTAGAAGGCAGGCGTTGGATCGTACCTTCCTCTTTAAGAACACTGGCGCCTGCCCTCTGCCCCAAATAACTTATGATGCTGACCGTCGATACTGTTACTCCGCGCTCTAACAATCCTGATGCTCGATCTGCAGTGCCTGCGGAAATCTTAAGGGGTGCGCGGCGATGGATGAAAGATGCCCGCTTGCAAACCAAGACTTGGTAAATCTCTGTACAGAAACCCCCTCGCGCCCTACAGGAAATACCCTAGAGCGAACTCCGTAGGATTCATGATAAGAACTCCTGTAAGGCCGAAGTTCTGCCCCTCGAGTGGATTGCGCTTTAGATAACACCCCGCAGAAAGTATGGCCCGATAAGGCTTTACACTTATCGATCGCCAACTTTTCGGCGGCGTGATTGGAGCTTGCGTACTAAGCGCTCCTCCAAGAACATAAAAAGAATCACGATCAGATGGCACGAAAACAGCTGACTGCCGTTCATTTAAAGGGTAGAGATGACCATGAAGAGAACCGAGCGTAACGTGGCGACCGCGACTGTAGACAGTACACCCAAGACGAGCGGAAAAAACAACGGGCATTCCCACCTCACTTCCGAACCTGCGGTCGCCGATTTCACGACGATACTGGCTGGCCTGCAAACCGTGCGCGACGGGGATTTCTCTGTTCGGCTGCCAGGATCCTGGACGGGCCTCGCCGGAAAAATCGCGGATACGTTCAACGAGATCGTTGCCGCTAATCAGCAAATGGCGCAAGAACTAAAGCGTATTGGCCAGGTTGTAGGCAAGGAAGGAAGAACTCGTGAGCGCACAAGATTTCACGAGTCGAGGGGCGCGTGGGGCGAAATGGAAATATCCGTCAACACGCTGGTCGAAGATCTGCTGCGCCCGACTACGGAAGTCACCCGCGCCATCGCCGCTGTTGCTCAAGGCAACTTGACCCAAACCGTTCGGCTCGATGTGGACGGGCGACCGCTTGAAGGCGAGTTCCTGCGCTCGGCCAACATCGTGAACACGATGATTCAGCAATTGGGCGTGTTCACAGCTGAAGTGACGCGCGTGGCTCGCGAGGTGGGCACCGACGGCAAGCTTGGCGGTCAGGCACAGGTTCCAGGCGTCGCGGGTACGTGGAAAGATCTCACCGACTCGGTTAACTCGATGGCCAGCAATTTGACCGGCCAGGTACGCAACATCGCCGAAGTGGCGACTGCCGTTGCAAGTGGCGATCTGTCGCGCAAGATCACCGTCGACGTGCGTGGCGAAATTCTCCAGCTCAAAGAAGCTATCAACACGATGGTGGACCAGTTGCGATCGTTTGCCTCGGAAGTCACGCGCGTTGCTCGCGAGGTTGGCACGGACGGTAAACTCGGCGGTCAAGCGGTTGTGCCCGGTGTGGCCGGAACCTGGAAAGATCTTACTGACTCCGTAAACGCAATGGCCGGCAACCTTACGGCGCAGGTGCGAAACATTGCCGAGGTGACGACTGCCGTGGCTCGCGGCGATTTATCGCGCAAGATCACGGTCGACGTAAAAGGCGAAATTCTTGAACTTAAAGACACCATTAACACCATGGTGGATCAGCTCAACGCTTTCGCCGGTGAAGTCACCCGCGTGGCTCGTGAAGTCGGTACCGAAGGCAAACTGGGTGGTCAGGCCCAGGTGCCTGGAGTTGGTGGCACTTGGAAAGATCTCACCGACAACGTCAACTTCATGGCCAGTAACCTGACTGGCCAAGTGCGAAATATTGCTGAAGTGGCCACGGCGATTGCCAGTGGTGATCTTTCCCGCAAAATTACAGTGGACGTTCGTGGTGAGATTTTGCAACTCAAGGAAACTCTCAACACCATGGTGGATCAGTTGAACCGCTTCGCTGGCGAAGTAACTCGCGTGGCGCGCGAAGTCGGTACCGAAGGTCGATTGGGCGGCCAAGCCAACGTGCCAGGCGTCGCCGGTACTTGGAAGGATCTCACTGACTCGGTCAACTCCATGGCCGGAAATCTCACAGGTCAAGTTCGTAACATTGCCGAAGTGACGACCGCGGTTGCTCGCGGCGACTTGTCCCGCAAGATCACCGTGGACGTAAAAGGCGAAATTCTCGAACTCAAGAACACCATCAACACGATGGTGGATCAGCTCAACGCTTTCGCTGGCGAAGTAACCCGCGTGGCCCGCGAAGTTGGCACAGAAGGCAAACTCGGCGGCCAGGCGCAAGTCCCGGGAGTCGCCGGAACGTGGAAAGATCTGACGGACAACGTGAACTTTATGGCCAGCAACCTGACTGGCCAGGTGCGAAACATTGCCGAGGTCGCGACCGCCGTGGCTCGTGGCGACTTGTCGCGCAAGATCACAGTCGACGTAAAAGGCGAAATCCTTGAACTCAAGGACACCATCAACACCATGGTGGACCAGTTGCGATCGTTTGCTTCCGAAGTTACTCGCGTGGCTCGCGAAGTCGGCACCGACGGCAGGCTGGGCGGCCAGGCGCAGGTGCCCGGCGTGGGCGGCACTTGGAAGGATCTGACTGACTCGGTAAATTCGATGGCCAGCAACTTGACCGGCCAGGTGCGCAACATCGCAGAAGTGTCCACGGCCATCGCCACCGGTAACCTCTCGAAGAAAATCACCGTGAACGTTAGCGGCGAGATTCTTCTGCTCAAGGAAACCATCAACACGATGGTGGACCAGCTAAATGCCTTTGCGGGCGAGGTTACGCGCGTGGCGCGCGAAGTCGGCTCCGAAGGTCGGTTGGGTGGACAGGCGAACGTGCCGGGCGTGGCCGGCACATGGAAGGATCTTACCGACTCCGTTAACTCGATGGCCGGAAACCTTACCGGTCAGGTGCGAAACATCGCCGAAGTGACAACCGCGGTGGCGCGCGGTGACTTGTCGCGCAAGATCACTGTCGATGTAAAGGGCGAAATTCTAGAGCTGAAGAACACGATCAACACGATGGTGGATCAGTTGAACGCCTTTGCCGGTGAGGTCACCCGGGTGGCTCGCGAAGTCGGCACTGACGGCAAACTTGGCGGTCAGGCGCAGGTGCCCGGCGTGGCTGGAACGTGGAAGGATCTTACCGACAATGTGAACTTCATGGCCAGCAACCTGACCGGGCAAGTTCGCAACATTGCCGAAGTCGCAACCGCCATCGCCACGGGCGATCTTTCTAAGAAAATCACGGTCGACGTCCGCGGCGAGATTTTGCAACTCAAAGAAACCCTGAACACCATGGTTGAGCAATTACGCTCATTCGCGGCAGAAGTCACTCGCGTGGCGCGTGAAGTCGGCAGCGAAGGCCGACTGGGTGGACAGGCGAACGTGCCCGGCGTGGCTGGCACATGGAAAGATCTCACTGACTCTGTGAATGCGATGGCCGGGAACCTCACGGCACAGGTCCGTAACATTGCCGAGGTAACCACCGCAGTGGCCCGTGGCGATTTGTCGCGCAAGATCACAGTCGACGTGAAGGGCGAAATCCTCGAACTCAAAAACACCATCAACACAATGGTGGACCAACTCAACGCCTTTGCGGCTGAAGTTACGCGCGTGGCTCGCGAGGTCGGTACCGAAGGCAAGCTCGGAGGCCAAGCGCAAGTGCCTGGCGTAGCCGGCACGTGGAAGGATCTTACCGACAATGTAAACGTGATGGCCGCCAACCTTACCGAACAGGTGCGCGGCATCGTCAAAGTGGTGACCGCCGTAGCCGACGGCGAACTCACGCAAAAGCTGACCGTGAATGCCAAAGGCGAAGTGGCGGCGCTCGCCGAAACCATCAACAACATGACTGGCACCCTGGCAACTTTTGCCGATCAGGTCACGACGGTAGCGCGCGAAGTGGGCGTGGAAGGCCGACTGGGCGGCCAAGCCAACGTCCCCGGCGCGGCCGGCACCTGGAAGGATCTTACCGGCAACGTGAACCTGCTTGCCGATAACCTTACCAATCAAGTGCGCGCGATCGCAGAGGTCGCAACCGCAGTCACCAAGGGTGACCTGACCCGCTCGATTCAAGTGGAAGCGAGCGGCGAAGTCGCCGAGTTGAAAGACAACATCAACACCATGATCGACAACCTGCGGCTCACCACGGACCGCAACACCGAGCAGGATTGGCTCAAGACAAACCTTGCGCGCTTCACCAGCATGTTGCAAGGCCAGCGCGACCTCACCACCGTGGGACAAAAGCTGCTCTCTGAGTTGGCGCCCCTTGTTAGTGCACAGCAGGGCGTGATCTATCAGATGGAGACCGAAGAATCGGCTGGTATGGTTTTGCTTTCCGCCTTCGCAGCCGATGGACACGACGGCCATCTGCGGCGCATAAAGGTGGGCGAGGGTCTTATCGGACAATGCGCGGCCGAAAAGAAACGCATGTTGATCAGCGACTTGCCGCACAATACCGTTTCCATCCGTTCAGGCTTGTTTGAGGCTGTGCCCCGCAGCGTCATCGTCCTGCCTGTGCTCTTCGAGGACCACGTCAAGGCCGTTATTGAGCTCGCATCGCTGAGCAACTTCACCGCTTCGCATCTGGCTTTTCTTGAACAACTGACCGCCAGTATCGGCATTGTGTTGAACAGCATTGAGGCCACGATGCAGACGGAAGGCCTGTTGAAACAGTCGCAGCAGTTGGCCACTGAGCTGCAAACGCAGCAACGAGAATTGCAGCAGACTAACGAACAGCTCGCACAAAAAGCCCAACAGCTTGCCGAGCAGAACGTCGAAGTGGAGCGCAAGAATCAGGAAATCGAACAGGCACGTGGTGCGTTAGAAGAAAAGGCCAAAGAACTTGCCTTGACGTCCAAGTACAAATCTGAATTTCTGGCAAACATGTCTCACGAGTTGCGCACGCCGTTGAACAGCATCCTGGTGCTAGGCCAACAACTCACCGACAATCCCGATGGCAACTTGACTCCGAAGCAGGTCGAGTTCGCTCGAACAATTCATGGTGCGGGAACGGATCTGCTGAACTTGATCAGCGACATTCTTGATCTGTCGAAGATCGAATCCGGAACCGTGTCGGTCGAAGCGGAGGAAGTGTTCTTTGCGAGCCTGCTGGATATGGTCGCTCGCCCCTTCCGTCACGAAGCAGAAAATCGGCGGCTTGGATTCGAAGTGCACTCCGATCCCCACCTGTCCCGAAGCCTCGTTACCGATTCGAAGAGGTTGCAGCAGGTGCTCAAGAATCTGTTGTCCAATGCATTTAAGTTCACTGAACAAGGAGGCGTGCATCTGAACGTCTCGCTGGCAGCGGGCGGCTGGAGTGATGACCATCCGATCCTGAATGCAGCAGCGTCGGTCGTTGCCTTCGAAGTAACCGATTCAGGTATCGGCATTCCGACGGAAAAGCAACGCATCATCTTCGAGGCTTTCCAACAGGCGGATGCTGGCACCAGCCGCAAGTACGGCGGAACGGGATTGGGGCTGGCAATCAGTCGAGAGCTGGCCAGCTTGCTGGGAGGCGAGATTCAATTGCGCAGCGCGCCCGGGAAAGGCAGCACTTTCACATTGTATTTGCCGCAAACCTATGTGGGTCCTTCCGCAACCAGTGCCGCGACTACGGATCGGAAAACGCGCTCGACTACCCCCCCGCTTCAATTATCCGCAGTGCGAACGACCGAGGCCGCAGTCGAACACGTCCCTGACGATCGCGAGAATCTGCAACCCGACGATGCAATCTTGCTGATTGTCGAAGACGATCCGCACTATGCCCGCGTGCTATGCGATCTGTCCCATGACACCGGATTCAAAGTGCTGGTGGCCATGAAAGGTGCAGAAGCTCTGGCGCTGGCCCGCGAGTTTCACCCTACCGCGGTTTCACTGGATGTCTTCCTGCCCGACATGCTGGGCTGGACCGTGCTCAACCATCTGAAACAGGACCCCGCCACTCGTCACATTCCGGTTCAGATGCTGACTTTGGATGAAGATCGGCATCACGGCCTGGCTCGCGGCGCATTCGCGTTCGTGACCAAGCCGACCACGCCCGAAGGCCTGGGAGCGGCGTTGACTCGTATTAAGGAATACACGACGCCGCGCCGGAAACGGTTGCTCGTAGTCGAAGATAATCCGGCTGAGCAACTCAGTATCCGCGAGCTACTGGGTTATGACGACATCGACGTTTCGGTTGCCGCCAGCGGCAGCGATGCGCTCCAAACTCTGAATGAGCAGCCTTTCGACTGCGTCGTGCTCGACTTGCGCCTTCCCGATATGTCGGGCTTCGACGTTCTCGAGCGTCTTCGCGACAATGAAGCGCTTAGCGATTTGCCGGTCGTGGTATTCACAGGAAAGGAACTTTCATCAGAAGAAGACGCCCGCCTGCACACGCTGGCACGCAGCGTGGTGGTGAAAGGCGTCGAATCGCCCGAACGTCTGCTCGACGAAACTGCGCTGTTCTTGCATCGAATCGTCGCCGATCTCCCGCCCGAGAAGCAGAAAATGCTCGACCGGTTGCATCGTTCCGATGACGCTCTGGTCGGAAAGAAAGTCCTGGTGGTGGATGACGACGTGCGAAACATCTTCGCGCTAAGCAGCGTTCTGGAGCGCCGCGGAATGACGGTCTTGACCGCTGGGACGGGACGCGAAGCGATTGCTACCCTGGAATCCACGCCGGAATTAGCCATTGTGCTGATGGACATCATGATGCCTGAAATGGACGGATACGAAACGATGCAGGTGATCCGCCAAAACGCCTCGTTCCGGCGCCTGCCCATCATTGCTCTGACTGCCAAAGCCATGAAGGGCGATCGCGAGAAATGTCTCGAAGCCGGCGCGTCCGAGTATTTGGCCAAGCCTGTCAATACCGAACAATTGCTCTCTGCTCTTCGAATGTGGCTTCACAGATAGCTGGCTTTTGAGGCCAAGCCAATCGTCCAAAGTGGCGGACGGAGGGATGAAAGAACAACAATGACTGCGAACGAAAAGGTCAACATTCTCATGGTCGACGATCAGCCAGCCAAGTTGCTGAGCTACGAAGTAATACTGGCTGAACTTGGGGAGAATCTGATCAAGGCAAGCTCCGGAAAAGAAGCCCTGGAACATTTGCTGAAAACCGATATCGCGGTCGTATTGATGGATGTAAGCATGCCAGATCTCGACGGCTTTGAATTGGCCGACCTGATTCGGCAGCATCCGCGTTTTCAGAAGACAGCCATCATTTTTATTTCCGCCGTATATCTCACCGACGTGGATCGGCTTAAGGGATACCAGCGGGGCGCGGTGGATTATATCTCCGTTCCGGTCATTCCTGAGCTCTTACGGGCAAAAGTCAGCATATTCGCCGAACTGCACCGTAAGGCTCACCAACTGGAAAAGCTCAATCATGAACTTGAGCAGCGCGTCACTGAACGAACCGATGAATTAGCAAGAAGAGCGGAAGCGCTGCAGTTGCTCAACCGGGAACTTGCGCGAAAGAATCAGGAACTCGACGCGATCGTGCGCACTGCTCCAGACTTCATTTTCAGCAGACAGTCCGACGGCGCCCGCGACTACATCAGTGATCGGTTTTACGAATATACCGGCGCTGCCATGGGTTCTGGAAATGGGTCCGGTTGGCTGGAGTTTGTCCACGGCGATGACCGCGAGCGGAGCATGGCGCAATGGATGCATTGCGTCCAGTCGGGGGAAAACTACGAGTCAGAGTACCGCATACGCGGCAGAAATGGTCACTATCGCTGGTTTCGGGCGCGCGCTGTGCCGATCTGCGACCTCGAAGGAAAAATCGTTAAATGGTACGGAACCTGCTCCGACATCCATGACAGCAAAGTGCTGGAACAGTCGATGCGCGATAGCGCCCTCCAGTTGGAGAGGATGGTGGACGATAGAACTGCGGCGCTGCGCCGGCTTTCTGTCCGTCTGCTGACGATGCAGGATGACGAGCGCCGTCGCATCGCACGGGAATTACACGATGGGTTGGGGCAGGACCTCGCCGCTGCCAAGATGATGATGGACGGCATAGTTGGAACTAAGACCGTGCAGTCGAACCTGAAAGCCGCCGCCGAGGCCAGCGAAACCATTGATCGAGCGATCCGGCAAGTCCGGAGTTTGTCCCATCTTCTACATCCACCTTTGCTGGATGAGGTTGGGTTGCTCTCGGCGCTTCACTGGTATCTGGATGGTCTTTCGAAGCGCAGCGGTATCGAAACCTCCCTTGATGTCCAGCCGCCTGAATTTCCGCGACTCACCGCGGATCTGGAAACCGCCATTTTCAGAATCGTTCAAGAGGCTCTTACCAATGTCTATCGGCATTCGGGAGCCCAGAAAGCGTGGGTCACCCTTCAGCAATCAAAAAATCTCGTTCTGGTAAAGATACGCGATGATGGCAAGGGCATCGAGAGTCCCGTCGCCGAGTTGCGACCGGGCAGCATCGGAATTGGCATCGGAGGAATGAGTCAGCGAGCGAAAGAATTCGGCGGCGAATTAAGACTAGTCAACGCCGATCCTGGCACCCTGGTAGAGGTGGCTATTCCTTCGCTCAGTTCTGCGCCTCCGAAGACGCATGCGATGGTCTGAGGTCTCTACTAGACGAGGGCTGCACCAAGATAAAGGCTGCGGCCTCGCTCAGCCGATTCTCGTGGAGCAATAGGGTGGCCGCATGAGATTCGGGAAGCTCCCTTCATGGGTTACGAGCCAGCCAAAGACCAGTGGCATTCAGCGTCGCCGCAGCGGACCCTCGCCTACCCGCGAGTGCCTGTCGCGGAATCCGCTTCTGAAGAAAACTGTCGCCGAACTTTATCGCCCATGTCGTGGACTTTCCCCGCTATGGCGGTTCGCGTTTCATCGCCGCTAGCTGGAGCGAGAATCAGGCCGACGCCTACTCCAACTCCCACTCCTGCGGTAAAAACAAGCGCATTGCGCAGCAGGTCGCTGTCCTCGCCACGAATCGCCTTGGAGGCGCGCGCCACTCGCTCTGCTGCCGCTTCGTACTTCTCTTGGGCAGCGTCGCGCAGATCTCCGAGCGGTCCAGCCGCACGGTCTCGCACACTTTTGCCGGCGCTGTCCGACTGCTCAAGCAGAAAGAGACCGACGCCAAGTAGGGATTTCAGTAACTTGTTCATAGTGTTTCCTTTCGATGATATGCCAGTTTTCATTAGCGAAAGATAGCATTCAAATCTCGCCCCAGCCATCAAGTCAACGCTGTAGGCGTCCGCCATAATCCGCGTACTGGCGGAGAGGCATGAGCGCTCTAGAAGGATTCCCGCATCGCTTGGCCGCCCCGGCGATTGCAAATCGAGCACCCTGCGGGCAACCCCGGCAAGGGCTTGTACAACAAA
>Ga0209275_10000259_pt1 | contig 19268 bp, 21 predicted proteins | sample HubBroMetageREF2_FD_188344 | JGI IMG/M metagenome (GOLD analysis project Ga0209275, IMG submission 188344) | Reference soil microbial communities from the Hubbard Brook experimental Forest, New Hampshire, USA - Hubbard Brook CCASE Soil... | ecosystem: Environmental > Terrestrial > Soil >... | reverse complement strand
TTCACGATACTGCCTCCTTCTGCAATGTAGGTCGGTAGCCTGCGGCGGTCAATGAACCGGGCCTGTGGCCGGGTTACGGCAGTAATCTGGGTCAGGTGTCATGCCGGGAAGCCAATAGGCGATTTGCGAGCGTTCCTGCTCAGGTCCCGAATGTCGGGGCCGATCGGGACGCGAGCTGAAGTTCCTTACAGATCATTCATTTACCCGAATATGGTTCAACCCCAGCCTACGATTTCTATTGACTTTTGCGAAAAACACCCATAGAATCAAAGCCTTCCGGTTAGTCCAACGGGTCAGTCTGTACAGGTTTGATACGATCTGTTCGCCATCAGCTGAGGAGTGAATCCCTCTGCGCGACGAATGAATCTAACTTTCTACCGGTGTAAGTTTATCTCATACACGAGGCATTATATTTATGGCAAAGCGACGCGGAAATCCTAACTGGGGTAAGCCTGAGCCTATCGGGCCCATCACTCCCACCATCACCGAATTCGAGCAAGTGGTCCGCGAGTACAAACTTTCCCCGGATCAGTACCTGCGCTCCACACGGTTGCGCGAGTGGGCGCGGCGGAATAAGAATTCGAAGTACATCCCCGAGCCCCTGCTCGAGGCTTGGGGATTCGAGATCGAATCCACGCTCTAACAAGACGGGAAGCAACAATTTGAGGGTCGCCCACGCGGCGACCCTTTCGTTTTTGGTCCGCAGAACTTCGGAGTAAAAGTTATAGAGTTGTGTATATCGAGGTAGCGTGCCGCCTGCCCTGACCATCACGACGATCCCGCCGAGTGAATTGGTGGCCCTACTGATTGCCACCAGCTTCGCCGCCGGACTCAACGTTTACGCAACCGTAACTACGCTGGGTTTACTGGCGCACGCGGGAGTGCTGCCCCTGCCCCCAACACTTCAATTGTTATCCAGTTGGTATGTAATCTCGGCCAGCGGCGTGCTCTTCGCCATCGAGTTCTTCGCCGACAAGATTCCTGCCTTCGACTTGATTTGGAACGCTCTGCACACGTTTATTCGCGTTCCCGTCGCGGCTGTGCTCGCTTACCGCGCGACGGCGACGCTCTCGCCCTGGGAGCAAGTGGCGGCCACGGTCGCCGGCGGTGCCATTGCTCTTGCTGCCCACGGAGGCAAGACGGCTGTCCGAGCGGCGGTCACGCCTTCGCCCGAACCGTTCTCGAATACAGCCTTAAGTCTCGGAGAAGATGGACTCGCCATCTTCTTGACTTGGTTTGCGACCCAGCATCCGTATGGCGCGATAGCAATCGTCGGGTTATTCCTGATCGTGATTATTGTTTTGACGCGCTGGGTCATACGTTCACTGCGGGCGCTCTTCCGGGGCGCCGAGCGCGAACTGGAGAAATAGCGGCGGCGCAGAAATGACAATTCTCTTACAAGTTGCCGCAAGCCTCTTTGTTACAATCTGACTGTTATGGCACCGCAATCGGCATTCACGGATGTCCCTACCGCTATCGAAGAAATTCGCTCCGGCCGCATGGTCGTGGTAGTCGACGACGAGGATCGCGAGAACGAAGGCGATCTGACCCTCGCCGCCGAGAAAGTCACTCCCGAGTTGATCAATTTCATGGCGAAGTATGGTCGCGGCTTAGTCTGCCTGGCCATGACCGAAGAGCGGCTGGACCATTTGCGCATCGGTCCGATGAGCGTCGAGAACACATCGAACTACGGGACCGCTTTCTGCGAAGCCATTGATGCCCGCGATGGCGTGACCACTGGAATTTCCGCCTACGATCGCGCCCGTACGATCAAGGTTGCGATCGACCCCGCCACACGGCCTTCCGATCTGGCGCGGCCCGGACACATCTTCCCGCTGCAGGCTCGCAAAGGCGGCGTGCTGGTGCGCGCCGGCCAAACCGAGGCTTCAGTCGATCTCGCCCGCATGGCCGGAATGGTTCCCGCCGGAGTCATTTGCGAGATCATGCGCGACGACGGAACCATGGCGCGCGTTCCCGACCTCATCGAGTTCTGCAAAACCCACGACATGAAGATGCTGACCGTCGCGGAACTCATTCGCTATCGCATGCAGCATGAGCGCTACGTACATCGGGTTGGCGAGGCGTTGATTGGCACGCGTTACGGCGAGTTCCGTCTGATTGCTTATGAAAGCGAAATCGACGGCGGCGAATCTCATGTCGCCCTGGTGCGTGGCGAGATTGAAACTTTAACCGAGCCCGTGCTGGTCCGCATGCACTCCCATTGCGTGATGGGCGACGTATTCGGATCGACCGCTTGCGATTGTCACGCAACGGTTGAGGGATCGATGCAGGCAATCGCGCGCGAAGGCCGTGGCGCGTTGATTTATCTCCATCAAACTTCGAAAGGCTTTTCGGTCGAAAAGATGGGAGAGCGCAGCATGCTTACATTCCATCGCGACAAGCGGCTTCCGTCGTTACCGGAGAGCGAGCGCAAGACGCAGCGCGAGATCGGCATCGGAGCGCAAATCCTCTCCGATTTGAATCTGCGGAGAATTCGCTTGCTCACCAACCATCCCCGAAAAGTGCCCGCGCTAGAAGGATTCGACATCGAGATCGTCGAACAGGTTCCAGTACTCCTGGATAAAGTCAAAACCCATTCTTAAGCCGCACCCTAAGCGCCACCTTGATTCTGGTGCCCCATCCTAACGTCGCGCAAATATTCCGATCACAACCTCACTCTGGTTCTGCGACGTTAGGGTCGGGATTTTGACCTTCCCCCTTTTCGCTTTATCTGAGACGATCAACCCTCCCCAACTCTGTCATTCCCGTCTCAACTCTGTCATCCCGACCGGAACAGATCATCGCAAAGCGATGATCTGTGGAGTGGAGGGACCTCGCGTTTAATGTTTGCATCGGACGGTGGACGTTAGGGTGGGGATTTTGACGTTCCGCTTGTGGCTTGTGACTGTGGCTGGCCCACCTGTGCCGGTTTTGCAAAGGCGGGAACTAACGCAGCCGATTTTCCACCCGCGACCGCCGACCTCATCGCTCCCACCTTTACAACCTAAAGATGGGCCATCCCCGAACCATCCCAGAACAGTGCCGGCGCTTGAAGAATTCGACATCGAGATCGTCGAACAGGTTCCAGTGCTGCTGGATAAAACGAAAATTCATTCGGAATGGCGTCACTGCGAAACAGATTTCCAGTTGCCGCCGGCTTTCTTCCAAGCCGAAATTCCAGATGCGCCCTCCGCCAATCGACCGAGCGTAGCGGGATCCAAAATGACGACGTCCGGCCCTTTGGTCTTGCCCGCAATAATCGGCTTGTTGGGGATCGTCTCGTAGGCATAGCCGGCCAGGGTGGCTGCAATTTGGTGGTCGCCGGAGGTCACAACAACTCGCGCCCAGCCGTAATGGATTTGCCCGTTAACCGTGAACTTCAAACCCAGATAACGATACTTGGTGGACAGCCATTGGCCGTAGGTGCCGGTCCCGTAATTTGAACCCCACCCTCGGGCCAAGAGCCCGCGATTGCCATTTTGAAAATACGATCTATTGGGACCGACCTCAAACCGCGCTCGCAGCGCAGAGGCAAATACACAGGGCCCCCCGCCAGAAACGTTCATAAAGCCTCTGCCCCAGATTTTGTTGCCTTGAACTTTCGCGCTTGCTTTCAAGCTCCACCAGCTCCCGTTGAAAGACTGATTCGAGAACGAAAAGTCGGCGACGCCATCGTGATTCAAGTCAAGCGGAACCAACCCGCCGTTGACTGGAATGTTCGTGTTCGCCGGAGTGTAGACGATCTTCGCGTCAGCGGATCGCGACAATGCCAGCAAACTGACTCCGGCGGCTACCGCTGCGGTCGCATAACCTGACAGGGATTTTTCCAGCCTGGCTCCTAACCGACTCGCCGAGCGGCCAGACTTGATCGCGCCTGTTGATTTTCGCAAAGCCATATCTTTAACTCCTGAGGAAGATTCTTGCGTGGTTGCACGGCCCGGAGCCGAACTCGTCGGACCTTGCTGCGCCCCGCCTGACATGCTCACGGCGCAACCTCGTACACGGTGCCGCAGCCGCCGTTGCATGCGGTTCCGGCGCCGCCAAATTGAGTGGTGCCATAGAGCCGCCCCTGCTTGTCGAGCACCAGGCCCGTTTGAGGTTTGGTTGCACCTGTGCCTCCGGTAAAGCGATAGAGCACCCGCTCTTTCCATGCGTCCCCCGAACGCTCCAATTCGAAAACTGTCCCGTAGCCAAAGGGCTTTGCTCGGCTTCCACCGTTAGAGCTCACGCCGAATAAATTCCCCTGAGCGTCCTCCGCCAACCTGCCCGTTGGCTGAACACCGTCGGGATGTCCGTAAAAACGATGCAGAACGCTCTGCTGCCTACCTCTTTTCTGAGATTCCCTCAGCTCAAAGACAGTGCCGAATCCGTCGCCGCCCTGCTGCGTTGTTGACAACAGACGACCCGCCTGGGCGAACAAGAGCCCGCCCGATGGGAAGATGCCGAATCCGCCGCCGCGAGCGAAACTATAGACGGTTTCCGTCCAACTTCGGCCAGAGTGAGGCGTCAGTTCGTAAATCGTGCCGCATCCATAAGCGTTGTTATTGATACCGCCGCGGTAGCATTGCCCCGTACCCCCGTATACGGTCTCTCCGTAGACATTTCCGGCGGAATCGAGAACCACTCCTGAAGAAGGAACTACGCCGTCCGACGAATTTGGCTCGAATAAGTGAATAGTTGTCCCCTTCCAGGAGCCGCTTGCTTGAGGGGTAAGCTCGAAGACCGAGCCACAGCCGTTGCCGTTGCATGATGTCCCTCCGCTGCCGCCCTGTGACGATGTGCCATAGAGATTACCGTGGTTATCGAAAACAAGATCGGCCGCAGGGCTCATCCCGGTGTTACTGTTACCGAAATCGAAGGCAAAAATGACAGTCTCTGTCCAGCCACCATGCGAGTTCGGAGACAGCTTAAAGACCGTTCCCCCCTGATTGCTGCCGCCACCGATGGTGGTGCCATAAAGACTGCCGGCCTTGTCGAAAACAACCCCAGCCTCGGGGGTCGCCCCGTCGCTGCTTCCGGCAAAACTGTAGAGGACCTGTTCCTTCCAGCCATCTTGGGTGCGCTTCAGCTCAAACACAGTCCCACAGCCTGCGTTGCAAGCGGTTCCGCTCCCGCCCCGACTGGTTGTGCCATAAAGATTGCCTTCGGCGTCGAGAGTCAGGTCGGACATCGGTTGTCCGCCATCCGCGCCACCGGTGAATGAATAGATGACCTTCTCGGCGCTCGCCGGCGCTGCCCCGGAGGAGAAGACTGGGCGCAGCCCGATCACGGCCAGAACGCAACTGGCGGCGATCCAGAAAGCTTTTTGTCGCATGGATAAACCTCGCTTCAGAAAATCCGGATAGCCAGATTCTTACGGACAGGGGCCCCAACTGATTGCAGCGCCGCGATTATCCTCTGGCGCAACCAACGTGTCAATATGCAAAGGCTTGCATCTGCGAGGCCCTGAATCACAGCCGGTGCCCCAGTTTCGCGCCCGCTCGTTGTAGATTGAGGCTCGTAACACCCCGTTCTTCGGGCGCCAACCTGGGTTTCGTCACATTCCGCTCCATATTACAGAAGAGAACAGCCATATATCTCACAGCTACAGATTGTCTTGCCCCATCAGGACCACACAGTTCTCGCACTTTACGTTTCCCCATTTGGGAACCGTCTTCGCGGTCCATCCTCTTTACCCTTGCTCTCGTCCCTCGCCGCTGATATTATAGAGCGATACATGTTATCTATAAGATAACCTAGTTCTTTGATAACCTGAGAAGGGCGCAACTCTTGGCCATTGTGTTCACCGCATGCGCCAACTGCTGGTCCGACCAACCAGACGAAGCGACAACCTTCGTCCGGCGCTTTGCTGTTGTTCAGAGCGTAGCTGCAAGCGGCCAGGCAGCCGTGCTAACTCCAATGTTTAGAAGATTTTGCCTGTAACTACCTTAAGAACCATAGATCTACGAGGGAGGTGGGAACTCCGGTCCTTTGTTTTCTAGATTTTGCGGGAAATTGAGAGTTTTTTTTGATGGTTTTTATGCACCATAAAAGGTGCAATTTCAAATGATCCGCTGAAGCACATAGGAGCACGCGCGAGGCGCAAAGAGCCGGCAGCCACCGTCATCTCATCATGGGCGGCGTCAGAACGGCTTTCGGCTCACGACCTCGCTGTCGTGGATGAAAAACTGCGCCGGGCACTGACTCGAGCCGCAGATTACCGGCAGCAATCCGGCGAGCTGCTTGCGCGTGATCAGGCCCAGGGTGCCGCATTCCGGACATGAGAGGACGGCCCAGTAAGGGTCATCTTTTTCTCCGACGCGGCCAGCGTTCTCCAGCACGAAGATCGTGCCGGGCAGCATCTGTTCAGGAATCCATTGGCTTAGGACGTCGAGTTCTCCAACCATTTTGCCTCCTTATGGGGCCACTATGTGGAACCAAACTTCCCTGCTTATGAAGCCTGTCTTAGCCTGCGCAACGAGCTCGATCGACTGGTGCCACTATTTTTTTTTGCACGTATTTCGGCGCGCACCTGCCGCACCGTATCGCTGAGACAAATGGTCAGCATGGGCTGGCGCGCGTTTTTCAAAATGTCCACAATCTGCCGCGGCGAAGTTTCGAGATACAGCGTCTTGCCGTCGGTGAGCAAGTGGTATTCGGATGCGCCGCTGACGGTCTCGGCCAGCCGCTTGCTAAACTCGCGCTGCAGGAAGCGCATGACCTTGCGCACGCGCTGCAAGGAGAATCCGCGGTGGCGCAATTCGCAGATCACCGCAACTTCCGCCAGGTCTTCCATGGAATACAGCCGGCGGCGGCCTTCGCGAGCCGGGACTACAATGCGGCGTTCATCCCACCACTGCAACTGGCGGGGTGTAATCCCGGTGAGCGAGACCACATCGCGAGATGTGAACGGTTGTTGCATGCCGCGTACGAAAATGTTTCAAACAATCCAAGAGCTAAATGTTTGAAACATTCTAGGCATGAACCAGCACCTGTCAACTGTGGATTTCTTTAACCAGGGGTGACTAGACGAGTTCCCTCGATCAGGTTTTTCTTATTGTCCGATTGGTGGCAAGAACCAGATGGTTCTCAGAACCCGCCGCCGCCGACAAAGTGAACGATCTCCAGGCGGTCGCCTTCGGCCAGGTTGGTTTTCGCCCACTGGTCGCGGGCAACGATGCTTCGGTTCAACTCGATGGCGACGCGGTCTGTCTTCATTCCCAACTGATCGACCAGTCCGGCAAGCGTGAGTGGAGGATTGAAATCCCGAGCTTCGCCATTGATCTGCAGTCTCATGGTGTCTGGATTTTCGCAGCAAGAACGCACCGGCGGCAAGTGAAGCGTGGAGCTTCGCTCGGCCGGACAGCCGGGGCGGGTGTCCCCACATGACCCTACGCCTCGACTTTGCGTAACTGAAATTTGCGGGTTGCAGTGCGGCCGGAATAGTTTGCCTGTACCAGCACGGCAGAATCCGGTAGCGCGGATTCGTCGACATCGATCTTCATTTCGGCGTCGCCGCCGGAACCGGTCACAACCTGCGTGTAGAAGGGAGCGGCGTTAGGACGGGCAAAACGAACCGTTAGGCGCGCACCTTCGACCGCCGAACCGCCCTCGGTTACACGAAGGCGAAGAGTCAGATTGCGATCCGAATGCACGGAGCCGGCGTTGAGCCATAACACATCCAGCTCTTTGATTGTGGCCAACACCTCGGGCGTAACACTCTTGTCGAGAACGCCCTCCACACGGCCGTCGCGGATGGAGTCGAGCACCAGGCGGTGTTGCTCGCGCAGAATCTGTTCTTTTTGCTGGTCGGTGAAACCGGACTCGGCGGCCTTGTCCGCGTAGGAAGTGGCGCGCTTGCCGATGCAGCGTCCCCGAACGAAAACCTGAGTCTGCAAAAGCAGTTCGCTCTCACGTGCTTCACTCTGCACGTGGTAAACCGTGTCTTCGTGTTTCACATCCGTATTGAAACCAAAAATCATTTCTTAACCAATCTTACTCAACCAATCCTACGCAACCATCGGCAGAAATTCCTAAATGTGTTAAAAGATCGTCACAAAATCGCGCCGTCGCTTGACACTCCCAGCCGCGAAATCTAGTCTAGAATGTTTAGTTAATACTTGGCTGCGAATTATATATAGCTCTTTTATGCCCGACAATTACTTCGCTCGCTACCTGCCATTATTGATTCACTTCATCGTAGCAGGTGCGCTGGCTTCGGCCATTGTGCTGCTCTCCTGGTTTATTGGCTACCGGCGGCCTACTCGGGCCAAAATGTCTCCTTATGAATGCGGAATGGCCCCGGTTGGGGACGCTCGCGAGCGCTTCTCGGTGAAGTTCTACCTGGTGGCCATGCTCTTTATTCTGTTCGATGTGGAAGCCGTCTTTCTCTATCCCTGGGCGGTAATCATGCGACAGCTTAAGATGTTTGGTTTCTGGGAGATGCTGGTTTATATCGGCATCGTCTTGGTGGGCTTCGTTTACATCTGGAAAAAGGGTGTACTGGACTGGGGCACTCCTTCGACCAGAAGAGGCGAAGTGTAATGCCGCTGACCCCCGCCATCACTGACCTGGCTGAACTGAAGGACCATCCGGCGGTAGCAAGGCTCCGCTCCTGGAACTTGGCTGCGGTCGAAGGAGCGAAGTTCGACCGTGATGAGATGACCATTTACATTGAGCGTTCGTGTATTCGCGACGCTTGTGTGATCTTGCGCGACGATCCCGGCTGTCCTTTCAATTATCTTTCGGATGTGACCTGCGTGGATTGGTATCCTTCGCAGCCGCGGTTCGAGGTGGTGTATTCCTTATTGTCGATTCCCAATAAGGAACGAGTGCGACTCAAAGTGCGTTTGGATAATGATAGCCCGACGGTGGAATCGGTCACTTCCGTTTGGCCGTCGGCAAATTACTTCGAGCGCGAAGTTTTCGACCTCTTCGGAATCCGCTTTACCGGACATCCCTATCTACGGCGCATTCAGATGCCGGAAGATTGGGAAGGCCATCCGTTACGCAAAGACTATCCGGTGGAGGGCTATCGCTAACCTATGGCGCACATGACCTCCACGCCCGTGCTCGAACCCGGCCAGGACCGGACCATGATCCTGAACATGGGGCCGCAGCATCCGTCTACGCACGGGGTGCTGCGCCTGATTCTCGAGATTGATGGCGAAACCGTGGTGCGGCTCATGCCCGATATCGGATATCTGCATACCGGGATCGAAAAGACCTGCGAGGCCAAGTTTTACCAGCAGGTAGTGCCGCTCACCGACCGCATCGACTACCTGTGCCCGATGACCAACAACCTTTGTTATGCGTTGGCGGTCGAGAAACTGCTTGGGCTGGAGATTCCTCCGAAGGCGCAATGGCTGCGCGTGATGATGAATGAGTTGACTCGCATCAACTCGCACTTGGTTTGGCTGGGAACGCACGCCATGGATATTGGCGCGCTGACAGTTTTTCTTTACTGCTTCCGCGAGCGCGAAGATGTTTTGCGCTTATTCGAGGCAGTCAGCGGCCAGCGCATGATGACTTCGTATTTCCGCATTGGAGGGGTGGCGCTCGAACCGCCTCTCGGATTCTTCGAGCGGGTCCGCGACTTCGCCAATCGCTTTCCTTCTAAGGTCGACGAGTACGAGAACTTGCTGACGGGGAATCCGATTTGGACGATGCGAACGAAAGGCGTGGCGCGGATTACGGCGGAAGACGCTATCGCATTGGGCGCAAGCGGACCGACTCTGCGAGGCAGCGGCGTGGACTTCGATCTGCGCCGGGATATGCCTTACTCGGGCTACGAGAATTTCAAGTTTAAAGTGCCCATAGCGCAAGAAGGCGATGTGTTTGCCCGATACATTTGCCGGGTGCAGGAACTGCGCGAATCGATAGCGATCGTGCAGCAGGCCCTGGACGGAATGCCCGAAGGCCCGATCAAAGCTGATGCCCCGAAAGTTGTTTTGCCTGACCGCGAAAAGATGAAGACGCAGATGGAGGCTCTCATCTATCACTTCAAGATCATCACCGAAGGCTTTGCGGTTCCGGCGGGCGAGGTTTATCAGGCCGTGGAATCGCCGCGTGGCGAAATGGGATATTACGTCGTCAGCGATGGAACGGCCAAACCTTACCGCGTGCACATGAGGGCAGCGTGCCTGGCGAATCTGCAACTGTTGCCAAAGATGTGCGAAGGACGGTTGCTGGCCGACGTAGTGGCCGCGATTGGATCGATCGACATTGTGTTAGGAGAAATTGACCGGTAGGCAGCATGAAATTTTCCGATCAATTCGAAGCCCGTTTCGCGGACATGTTGACCCATTATCCGACCAAGCGGTCGGTGTTGGTGCCAACGCTGCTCTATGCGCAGGATGAAGTCGGCTACTTGAGTCATGATGTCATTCACGAAATTGCGCAGCGCCTGGATCTGACCGACCTCGAAGTGAGCAACGTGATCAGCTACTACTCCATGCTTACGACCCAGCCTCGGGGTAAATTTAACGTCCAGGTTTGCACAAACATCGCGTGCATGTTGTGTGGAGGCGAAGAGCTTCTCGATCACTGCAAGACGAAGCTGGGCATCGGACACAAAGGCACGACGCCGGATGGAATATTCTCGCTGGAAGAAGTCGAGTGCATTGGCGGCTGCAGTTGGGCGCCGGCGGTTCAAGTGAATTACGACTTCCATGAGAACCTGACCTCAGAAAAGATGGATCGAATGCTGGACGGATACAAAAAGAATTGAGAAATTGAGTAATCGGGTAATTCTGCAATTCCCCGATTACTCAGTTACCCAACTGCAAAATGGCTGACTTGGTTTCCCATCCCGACGAAGTGAAAGTTGTCTCCAAGCGCTTTGGCAAAGGTGCAACCAATATCGATCGCTATCTGGAACTCGACGGCTACAAGGCGGTTCAGAAAGCGCTGGGGATGCAGCCGGATGCCATAGTTAATCTGGTGAAGGATTCTGGTCTGCGCGGGCGTGGCGGCGCTGGATTCAACACCGGGATGAAATGGTCGTTCGTTCCCAAGCAATCGCCTAAACCGAAATACATTCTGTGTAACGGTGATGAGAGCGAGCCGGGAACCTGCAAGGATCGTTTAATTTTCGAGCATGATCCGCACTCGGTCATCGAAGGTGTAGTCATCGCGGGAATTGCTACGGGCTCGCACGCCGGATACATCTACATTCGTGGCGAGTATCGATATTTGCTGGAGATCATGCAGAAGGCAATTAAAGACGCCTACGCACGCGGATTTCTCGGCAAGAACATTTTCGGCAGCGGTTACGATTTCGAGGTTTACTGGCATGGCGGCGCAGGCGCGTACGAAGTAGGCGAAGAGTCGGCGCTGATGGAATCGCTCGAGGGCAAGCGCGGTATTCCGCGAATTCGTCCGCCCTTTCCTGCTGTGGTCGGGTTGTGGGGCGGACCGACGGTCATCAATAACGCGGAGACTCTGGCCAGCGTGCCGCATATTCTGCTCGGCGGCGCGGAATGGTTTGCCAAGCTGGGGCCGGCTAAGAATGGCGGGACGCGCCTGTTCTGTTTGAGCGGGCATTTGAATCGGCCGGGTGTATATGAGCTGCCCATGGGCTACAACCTCAAGAAAATGATTTACGAGGTAGGCGGGGGCATTCCCAACGGCCGTAAGTTGAAGGCCGTGGTTCCGGGAGGATCGAGTTGTCCGCTCTTGACTGCGGACGAAATCGATGTCTCGATGGATTTTGATTCCATGATGAAAGCCGGATCCATGCTGGGCTCAGGTGGCGTTGTAGTCGTGGACGAGACCACCTGCATGGTGAAGTTTGCTTTGCGGATCATGAAGTTTTACCAGCACGAGAGTTGCGGGTGGTGCATCCCTTGCCGTGAAGGCACGGATTGGTTGAAGAAAACCCTGACTCGATTTCACCACGGCGGCGGGGTCAAGAAAGATATCGACAATATTCAGTACTTGTCAGAAAACATGCTGGGACGCACCTTCTGTCCGCTGGGCGACGCGGCGGCGATGCCGACGATTTCCATCGTCAAAAAATTCCGCAAAGAGTTTGAGGATCATTTGGACGGCAAGCCGTGTCCGTTTGTAAAGACGCACGCGACCGAACGGGCGGAGGTCTTGGTGTGAGTCGATGCGCAATTTAGAAACTTAGTAATTGTGTAATTTGAAACGCAAAGCGGTTCAACTACCAAATTACGCAATTACTAAATCTCCAAATTTTTATGGCTGACGTAAACATCACAGTAGACGGCAAGAAAGTCACGGCTCCGGCCGGGACTCTGCTGATCGAGGCCTGCAAGAGCGTGGGCATCGAGGTGCCCTCATTTTGCTACTATCCGAATCTGTCGTTGCAGGGCGCTTGCCGCATGTGCCTGGTCAAAGTCGAAAAAATGCCCAAGTTGCAGACCGCGTGCACGACGGTGATCAGCGAGGGCATGATCGTTTCGACCGATACGCCGGAGATTCATCAGGCACGCAAGGGCATGGTAGAGCTGCTGCTGGGCAATCATCCGCTTGACTGTCCGGTTTGCGATGCGGGCGGCGAATGCGAATTGCAGGACATGACGTTCTCCTACGGCGCCGCCGAATCCAAATACATCGACGCCAAGAATCATAAGGAAGAGCAGCAGTGGTCGCCAGTGGTTTTCTTCGACCGGCCGCGATGCATCTTGTGCTATCGCTGCGTGCGAGTATGCGGCGAGGGTATGGACGTTTGGGCTTTGGGTGTACAGAACCGCGGAGTGAGCTCGATCATTGCGCCTAATCAAGACGACCATCTCGAATGCGAAGAGTGTGGCATGTGCATCGACATATGCCCTGTGGGTGCGTTGACTTCCGGCGCTTATCGCTATAAGACGCGGCCCTGGGAGATGAAGCACGTGGGCACGACTTGCACGCACTGCGCCGATGGTTGCAAGACGACGCTGGGTGTGCGCCGCTCTGATACCGGCATGGAGATTGTGCGCGGAGACAATCGCGATAAGAGCGGCATCAACGGCGATTTCCTTTGCATCAAGGGTCGATACGCATTCGACTTTGCGCATCATGAAGACCGGCTGACGCAGCCCTTGATCCGCAAAAATGGTCGATTGACGCCGTCCACCTGGGAAGAAGCGTTTGAACTGATCGGAAAACGTTTCAAGGAGATTCGCGACCAGGTCGGCGGACAAGCGATCGGAGTTTTCGGCTCGAATCGAACCACCAACGAAGAAAACTACCTGCTGCAAAAATTTGCCCGCGTAGTGCTCGAAAGCAATAACATCGATCACCATCGCACCGCGGACTTCCCTGCCCTGGCCGCGGCACTGGCGGGCAAGCCGGAATCGACCGCAACCATGCGGGATGTATTCAATGCGCCTGCAATTCTGCTGATCGGCAACGATCCTACGGAGCAGCATCCGTTGTTGGCCTGGCAGATTCGGAACAATGTCCGACTGCATCGGGCGCGGTTGTACGTGATCAACTCGCAGCCCATCAAACTGCGCCGGCAAGCGACCAGCTTCACCCAGATTCCAGCCGGATCGGAAGGACAACTGGCTTCGTTTCTGGCTGGCAACGACACAGTCGTCGACACAATCACCGGCGAAGAGACCAACCGCGACACTTGGATCGCCATGCGTGACAAGCTGCGCGGTGAACCGAATCTCGTGGTTATTTTTGGCTCAGAGATTCGTGGTGCGGATATCGCTTCGATAGTGAAATTCGCTTCCGGCATTCAAGGCGCGAAGGTTGTTTGCCTGAGCGATTACGCCAACTCGCGAGGCGCCGCCGATATGGGGCTCTACCCGGACCTGCTTCCTGGCTTTCAGCGAGTTTTGGATGCTGGCAAGTTTCACGAAGAGTGGCCCACTATCCCTCGTGTACCCGGCCTGACTATGCCCGAGATGGTGGAAAGCGCCAAAGCGGGTGATCTGAAAGCGCTTTACGTCGTGGGCGCGAACCCCGTCGACCAGTTCGCTATCGATCCCTTTGGATTTTCAAATAGTTTCGTGGTCGTGCAGGACATGTTCCTGACTGAAACGGCGGTGATTGCGGATGTGGTCTTGCCTGCTGCGAACGCTTATGAGAAGTCCGGAACATTCACCAACACGTGCGGTGACCTGCAACTGGTGAAAAAGGCGGGCGAAGTAACCGGAACGAAGTCAGATTTCGAAATGATTGTGCGTATTGCGGGAGCGATGGGTTTCGATGTTAAGCGGTTGGTACCTTTTGGACGTGGGGTCGGCACGGACATGGGGCAATCGCGCGGTGCGCAATCCGGCGAAGCCGACCGCCACGCGATATGGCTTGAAGCGAATGGACTCGAACCGAAGATGAGCCCTTTCGATCCTATGGCGATACTGGACGAGATTCAGCGACTGGTCGCGGGCTACGATGTTTCCCGGATGAATATCTTGTCGGGCAATGATCAACATACGAGTTTGTCCGCCAGCGGGCCTGGAGCTTTGCACGATGCGAAATTGATTGTGCCCGCGGACGACAATCTTTTCAGTTCGGGCACTTTGGGTCGTTATTCCCGCACTTTGAATTCGGTAATGGAGAATCGTCACAAGCATCCAGCGGAGACAGAAGTCGCAGCCGACTAGACCTTGTTCAAGCGTTCCCTTGGTGAATTGGTGCGCGGGCGAAATGCCCTCGCGACAACCGGCGGCGATGCCGGCCGCCACGGTGTTGCAAAATAGACCTGGAAAACTACATCGTTGAGCTTAAGCGTATTCATTCTCGTTTCAGTGATCAAGATCGCGATCGCACTCGGCGTGTTGCTCACGGCGGTTGCCTACACCGTCTGGCTTGAGCGTAAGGTTGTTGGCCACATTCAGAATCGCTGGGGACCCACGCGAGTCGGCCCGTTTGGCCTACTGCAGCCGCTCGCGGACGGAGTCAAGTTCATTTTCAAAGAGGACCTGATTCCGCCGCACGTGTACAAGCCGCTGTTCATCGCGGCGCCGATGATCGCTCTGATTTTCGCTCTGACCTCGATCTCGCTCATTCCCGTCGGTAACTGGATTACTGTGTTCGGAATCCACACGCCGCTCGAAATCGTCGATGTCAACATCGGGCTGCTCGTCGTACTGGGAATTACTTCGTTGGGCGTGTACGGCGTAGCGTTGGCGGGCTGGTCGTCGAACAGCAAATATTCGCTCCTCGGCGGATTGCGCGCCAGTGCCCAGATGGTGAGTTACGAAATCTCACTCGGCCTATCCTTGGTCGGCGTGCTGATTATGGCGGGCAGTTTCAGTTTGCGAGATATCGTCGATGCGCAGGGCGGAACGTTTTGGGGATTCATTCCACGCTGGAACATTTTCCATGGACAGTTTGTGGCGTTCTTCATCTATCTGATGGCAGCCTACGCCGAAACCAATCGCATCCCGTTTGACTTGCCGGAAGCGGAAACCGAACTGGTCGCTGGCTATCACACCGAATACAGTGCTATGAAGTTCGCCATGTTTTTCATGGCCGAGTACGCAAACATGATCACGGTGGCCTGCCTGGCGACTTTGCTGTTCTTGGGCGGATGGCACGGGCCTCTGTTTGGACCGCCTGTTCTGCAGGCAATCCTGCCCGTTTTCTGGTTTGTCGCCAAGATATTCGCGTTTCTGTTCCTTTACATATGGGTTCGCGGCACGTTGCCGCGGTTTCGCTACGACCAGTTAATGGCATTCGGATGGAAATTTCTGCTGCCGCTGGCCATCGCGAACCTGGTCATCACAGCTTTGGTTGTGGCATTGAGCGCATAACGCAAAAACAAGATGCTTCATCTGCTTGTATTTTCGGTGTTTGGGCTAGTCTGCGTCGCCGGCGCGGTGAATCTGCTGGTACAGCGGCATCCGATCAACAGCGCCTTGTCGCTGGTCGTGGTGATGGGCTCGCTCGCGGTGGAGTATTTACTCTTGGGCGCGGAGTTTGTCGCCGCAGTGCAGGTGATTGTCTATGCCGGAGCGATTATGGTTCTGTTCGTCTTCGTCATCATGCTTTTGAATGCCGGCGTAGAAGACCGAAGCAAAGGCAGCCGAGTAGCAATGCTCTTCGGAGTCCCCGGCGTGCTGATCGGCAGCGTGCTCGTCGCCTGGGTTCTGGTGGCACGGTCGGGCACGGGAAACGTTGCGGTTGGCGCGCTTCCTGGACCTCCAAAAGTCATCGGCTGGTTGCTTTTTCACGATTTCCTGCTCCCGTTTGAAGTGACGTCGGTGCTGGTTTTGATCGCGATAATGGGCGCGGTGGTCTTGGCCAACCATCCGGGGTCGGCACAGCAGAGATCGACGCAGCCCGACAAGAGGGAGGGCTAATGGTCCCGCTTTCGTATTACCTGGTCTTGAGCGGCATTTTGTTTGCGTGCGGCGTTACCGGGTTTCTTATCAAGCGCAATATCATCACCGTCTTTATGTCGATTGAGTTGATGCTCAATGGAGTGAACTTGTCGTTTGTCGCATTCGCCGCCCAGTGGCACGCGCTCAGCGGACAAGTTTTTGTGTTCTTTGTGATGGTAGTGGCGGCGGCGGAAACGGCTGTTGGACTGGCCATCATCATTGCGGTATACCGGACGCGAGAAACTCTCAATGTGGATCGAGTAAACCTGCTCAAACTATGACGCCAAACCTTTATCTCTGGCTGATCCCGGTGCTGCCGCTGGTGGGGGCTACCGTTAACGGTTTGTTCGGAAAGCGTTTTTCCCGGCAAACTGTATTGGCAATCGCGCTTGGATTTTGCGGCGCGGCGTTTGTCATGGCGCTGTGGATTGCAGCCCAGTTTTCTTCTTTGGCTCTTCCTCACGTGGAGAAGTTGGCGTCGTGGATTCGGGCAGGCGATTTTCAGGTCGACTTCGCTTTTTATCTCGATCAACTTTCGCTGGTTATGCTGCTCGTGGTCACGGGCGTCGGCTTCCTGATTCACATTTATTCGGTTGGCTACATGTGGGAAGAGGGCGGATTCTATCGATTCTTCTGCTATCTCAACCTGTTCATGTTCTTCATGTTGACCCTGGTGCTCGCCAGCAATTACCTGCTGATGTTTGTTGGCTGGGAAGGGGTGGGGCTGGCGTCTTATCTGTTGGTCGGATTCTGGTTCACCAAAGATTCAGCCGCTTCGGCCGGCAAGAAAGCGTTCATCGTAAATCGTATTGGCGACTTCGGATTCTTGATCGCCCTGTTCCTGATGATCAAGCATTTCGGCTCGCTGAACTTTGCTCAGGTGTTTCGCATCGTAAGCGGCATGCCCGCAGAAACTGCAGGCGCTGGATTGTTGACCGCAATCGGTTTGTTACTGATGGTGGGAGCTGCGGGAAAGTCGGCCCAACTTCCGCTCTATGTTTGGCTGCCGGATGCAATGGAAGGCCCAACGCCTGTCTCCGCGCTCATCCACGCCGCGACCATGGTGACCGCCGGGGTGTACATGGTGGCGCGGTCACACGTGGTTTTCGATCGTGCTCCGCAAGCTTTGATGGTGGTTGCGATTATCGGAACGTTAACGGCTTTGTTCGCTGCCACAATTGGCGTTTGTCAGACTGACATCAAGAAAGTTCTTGCTTACTCAACCATCTCCCAACTCGGCTACATGTTCATCGCTTGTGGCGTGGCGGCGTATTCAGCTGGCGTCTTTCATCTGATGACTCATGCGTTCTTCAAAGGCCTCCTGTTTCTTGCAGCAGGCTCGGTGATTCACGCTGTCGGCGGCGAGCAGGACATGCGCCGCATGGGCGGTCTCCGGCACTATATTCCATGGACATTCTGGACCATGACAGCGGCAACTTTTGCGATCGCTGGATTTCCTCCGTTCGCAGGCTTCTTCAGCAAGGACGCAATTTTGTGGAAGGCATTCTCAAGCCCCTACGGAAGCTGGGTTTATTGGGCGATTGGCGTGTTCACTGCTTTCCTGACCTCCTTTTATATGTTCCGGCTTTGGTTCCTGACCTTTTTTGGAGAGTACCGCGGTGAAAGGGCGCCAGGCCACGGCGAGGATCATTTGCAGGTGGTCGGCGGCTCTCGGGCGGGGGCACCCGCTCCACACGAACACGGACGCGGTAGCATTCACGAGAGCCCGAAGATCATGCTCATACCCCTGGTGATTTTGGCGGTGCTTTCGGTTTGCGGTGGTTGGGTAGGAGCAGACCGCTTCGACAAATTTCTTTCGCCGGCGCTTCATGGTGGCTCGACTGCGTATTCGCAGGAGGACGTAGCTGCTGCGACGGCTACACCGGAACCGAAACAGCAGGGTGGCTCGGAAAGTCTCCTCACCGGCATTTCAGTTCTTGCCGCCGCCTCAGGATTATTTCTGGCATGGCTTTTGTACCAACGGCGTCCGCAGTTGCCGCGGGAGATCGCGCACGCTTTGGGCGGCTTTTATGAAGCCGTCGTGCACAAATATTACGTGGACGAAATTTATGCGGCAGTCTTCGTGAAGCCTCTCATCGACGGCTCGACGAGAATTCTCTGGCAAGGCGTTGATCGGGATGTAATTGACGCCACGCTGGATAACAGCGCCGAAGGAGCGCGCGAAGTTTCCGATGCCATGCGCCAGATGCAGTCCGGGAACTTGCGCTCCTATGCCGGGTGGATCGCTGCAGGAGCGGCAGTCGTGATCGCTTACATGATTTGGACGGGCACCCGATGAGCACTGGCCTGGATAATTCGATGCTGACGCTGGTGACGTTTATTCCCCTGGCCGGCGCGCTGTTGCTGCTTTTTTTCCCACGGCGCGATCGCGATATTCGCCTGTTTGCTCTCGTAGTGTCGCTGCTCGATTTTGTTCTTTCGTTGCACCTGCCCGTGCATTTTCAGCGCGGACAGACTGCGTTTCAGTACGAAGTGAACAATCTTTGGATCTCGAATCCGAATATTCATTACCACATGGGCGTGGACGGGGTTTCCATGTGGCTGGTGGTGCTGACAACGTTTCTGACGCCGCTTTGCGTGCTCATCTCGTGGAAGTCGATTAACGAACGGGTGAAGGAATTTTTCATCTTGCTGTTAGTTCTGCAGACGGCGCTGATCGGCGTCTTCGTCGCGCTTGATTTGTTCCTCTTTTACTTTTTCTGGGAAGCCACTTTGATCCCGATGGCTTTGCTGATCGGAATCTACGGACATGGACGGCGTATCTATGCGGCGGTGAAGTTCTTTCTATACACCATGGTCGCGTCCATGTTCATGCTGGCGGCGATCCTGTGGCTTTACGCCAAGACGGGCACGTTTGATTTCGTCAGCATCCAGACTGCAATTCATAACGGTCAAGTCGAAAACTTCTCTGGCGCGGCCACCTGGCTTTTTCTCGGATTCTTTATCGCCTTTGCGGTCAAAGTTCCAGTCTTCCCATTT
>Ga0209275_10000258_pt1 | contig 19273 bp, 17 predicted proteins | sample HubBroMetageREF2_FD_188344 | JGI IMG/M metagenome (GOLD analysis project Ga0209275, IMG submission 188344) | Reference soil microbial communities from the Hubbard Brook experimental Forest, New Hampshire, USA - Hubbard Brook CCASE Soil... | ecosystem: Environmental > Terrestrial > Soil >... | reverse complement strand
CGGAAGGGGTGAAGGCCACGGGCGCGGATGCGTCGGTGATATTCGTGCCACCGCCTTATTCCGCGGACGCAATTTTGGAAGCGGCGGACGCGGGCATTCCGTTAGTGGTCTGCATCACGGAAGGCATTCCGGTGTTGGACATGGTGCGGGTGGCGGAAGTGATTGGAAAGTCGAAGACGCGGCTGATCGGACCGAACTGCCCGGGGATTATTTCGCCGGGGGAGTGCAAGATCGGAATTATGCCTGGGCGGATTCATAAGCAGGGACATGTGGGAGTGGTGAGCCGCAGCGGAACGCTCACGTACGAGGCGGTGCATCAGTTGACGGAGTTAGGAATCGGGCAATCGACGTGTATCGGGATTGGCGGCGATCCGATTATTGGGACGACGTTTCTGGACGCTATCAAGATGTTCCATGAGGATGCGCATACGCACGCAATCATTTTGATTGGAGAAATTGGCGGGAATGCGGAAGAGCGGGCTTCGGAGTGGATCAAGTTGAACGTGAAAAAGCCGGTCGTAGGATTCATTGCAGGGCAAACAGCACCTCCGGGGCGTCGCATGGGACACGCCGGAGCAATTATCAGCGGCGGTCAGGGAACCGCTAAGGATAAATACGCGGCGATGAATGCAGCAGGGATTCGGACGGTAGAAACTCCAGCGGATCTGGGTGCCACCGTAGCCGCGGCACTGAAGTAGGAGTGGCTGGGCGGCTTTACAAGATTACTTCGTAATTTCTAGGAGAGACTCGTGGCAATTGAACGGACATTTGCGATTATCAAACCGGATGCGGTGAAGGTCGGCCAGCAGGGCGAGATTCTGGCGCGAATCCATAAAGCGGGATTCAAAATTGTGGCCATTAAGAGCCTTCGATTGACTAAAGAAGAGGCCGGCGGGTTTTACGCGGTGCACAGGGAGCGTCCGTTTTTTGGAGAGCTTACGGATTTCATGAGTTCCGGGAAAATTATCGCGATGGTGCTGGAATCCGAAGGCGCGATTCTCAAGTGGCGCGACACCATGGGGGCTACGGATCCTAAGAAGGCTGTGCCGGGCACGATTCGGCACGACCTCGGAACCAGCATTGGGAATAACTGCACGCATGGCTCGGATGCTCCGGAGACAGCGGCGTTTGAGATCGGATATTTTTTCTCCGGGATGGAGTTAATTTAGGGCTGAGAGGTTTCCGCCCAGGAACCTTGATTTGCATCGGAAAATTTCCGGTTACCGCTGAGGGCCTCAAGGCGTCTATAAGGGAGAAGGCTCGACCCCGGCAGCGGGCCTGATGTGGAGGTTCCGATGAGGCACAATTCCCGTCGAAAATTTTTGCAATACTCTTTGGGCGCGGCCGCGGCATGCGTTTTGCCCGCGAAGTTGTGGGCACGAGCCCTTGCTGCAATTCCTCCTCTAACGCAGAAATTCTCCGCGAGTGATAAAGTCACGTTGGGCAGTACCGGGATCCACACATCGCGACTGGCGATGGGAACGGGCACAGTAGGCTCTGGCCATCATTCAAACCAAACGGCATTGGGCATCGGCGGATTGTCGGCTCTGCTGCAGAATGGCTACGGCAATGGACTGCGTTTCTTTGACGCGGCGGATTCGTATGGTAGCCACCCGCACGTGGCCGATGCGCTGAAGCACGTTGATCGAAGCAAAGTCACTATCCTGACAAAATCGTGGGCGCGCGAACCGCAGGAAATGCGTTCGGACCTGGACCGATTCCGAAGGGAACTGGGGACGGACCACCTGGATGTGGTGTTGATGCATTGCGTGACTGAAGGGGATTGGACGACGCGGTTTCGTCCGGCAATGGATGTGCTTTCCGAAGCCAAGGAAAAGGGGGTTTTGCGGGCGCATGGCTGTTCGTGCCATTCGATTGAAGCGCTGCGGGCCGCGGCAAAATCACCGTGGGTCGAAGTCGATCTGGCGCGCATCAATCCAATTGGATCGCACATGGATGCCGACCCGGAGACGGTGCTGAGCGTGCTGCGCGAGATGAAAGCTGCGGGTAAAGCCGTGATCGGGATGAAAATCCTGGGGCAGGGCGATTTGCGGGACCGCCAGGATGAAGCGATACGGTACGCGCTGGGATTGGGAGTCCTGGACGCGTTTACGATTGGAGCGGAATCAATCGCAGAGCAGAAAGACTTGATGCGGCGAATTTCTACAGCCTAGCGCCCAGCGGATACGAAAGTTGTGGGGCTGCACTGATGGATAATTCCCAGCAGTGGGATTCAATGCGAGAACTCGGGCGAATGTTACTGGTGATCGGCGGACTACTCGCGCTTACCGGTGCATTTTTCTTTTTTGGAGGAAGGCTACCGTTCCGGTTGGGACATCTGCCGGGAGACATCGTCCACAAGGGCGAGAACACCACGTTTTATTTTCCGATCACGACCAGCATTGTGGTCAGTGTGGGGCTGAGTTTGCTGTTGTGGGTGATCGGGCGGATACGGCGATGAGTTGATCGGTTATGAGGAAATCGACGAGAAATTGTCGCGTCGCTCGGAATGATTGGTGCGGAGCCTGCTTGGACGAAGTGAGTGGCTGGGTCTAAACTCAGTTTGAAGATTCACGAGCGGAAGAGCAGGTCAGGGTTCAGTTTTCTTCATGGGACAACTCACATTTAATTTGCAGCCGGAGCGGCGAGTCTACACGGTCAGTGATCTGACCGCGCGGATTCGAGATATTCTCGCTAAGAATTTCACCGATGTTTCAGTGACGGGCGAGATTTCGAATTGCCGCGAAGTGCAATCGGGGCACTGTTATTTCACGCTGAAGGATGACCGGGCACAGATTCGTTGCGTTCTGTTCAAGACGCAGCGACGCGGGATGAAATTCCACCCTGAAGATGGCGTGCAAGTCACTGTACGCGGCTCGATTAGCGTGTATGAACAACGGGGCGACTACCAGATTTACGTGGAGTCGCTGGATCCAGTAGGTCGGGGCGCATTGCAGTTGGCATTTGAGCAGCTGAAGAAGCGGCTGGAGGAAGAAGGATTGTTCCACGCGGCGCGCAAGAAGCCATTGCCGCTGTTGCCAAGCCGCATTGGCCTGATTACATCGCCGACGGGCGCGGCGGTGCGCGACGTGGTGCAAATTCTGACGCGCCGGTTCCCGAATGTACATCTCACGTTGCATCCCGTTCACGTGCAGGGCGAAGGCGCCGCGGAAGAAATTGTGGAGGCGCTACGCTGCTTCAATAAGAGATTTCCGGTTGACGTGATTCTGCTGGTGCGCGGTGGTGGTTCTCTGGAAGACCTCTGGGAGTTCAACGAAGAAGTGTTGGCACGGGCTGTAGCCGCATCTACAATCCCGGTCATTTGTGGAGTGGGCCACGAAACGGATTTTACGATTGCCGATTTTGTGTCAGATATTCGCGCATCGACTCCATCTGCGGCGGCCGAACTTGTGGTGCAGACACGACGGGAATTCGACAAGCATGTGGCCGATTTGCGGGATTCGCTAGAGAGCTTGCTGCGATACCGGCTGATGGAATTTTCGCGCAAGGTACACGAACTAACCTCGCGCAAAGGATTTCACCGGCCTCTGGATCTGCTACGGCAACGACGACAACGCGCGGATGAGCTAACGGCGCGGCTGGCAGTGGGGCTGCGCGGAAGACTGGAAACTTCGCGAAGACGATTTACGACGGCGCAATTGCATGTGGCGCGCTTTAATTTGCGGGCGAAGATTGGCGGCCTGCACCTGCGGGCGCAACGGTGTGGGATCGACCTTGGAGTTCGCGTGGAACGCATTATCCGGGGGAAGAGAGAACGATTGGGCCGGGTAGCGTTGAGACTTCAGGAGCAGCCACTGGGTCTATTGCGTGACCGGAGCAAGCGGGTCGGTGAGCTTACGCTGCAACTGCAGGAGCGCAGCCCACTAAAGGTGCTGGAACGCGGATATGCCATCGCTACGGATGCTTCGGGACACGTCGTGAGGGATGCGGACCAAGTGGCCATTGGAAGCGAGTTGATTGTTCAGTTGCATCGTGGGCGACTGAACAGCGAAGTAAAGAAGAAGGAAGTTTGAATTAGTCTTGTTCGTCGCCGGAGACCTTGAGGACGGCTAGGAAGGCTTCTTGCGGGATGTCGACCTGGCCCACGCGCTTCATGCGCTTCTTGCCTTCTTTTTGCTTCTCGAGAAGTTTACGTTTACGGGAAATATCTCCACCGTAGCATTTGGCGAGAACGTTTTTGCGAATGGCAGCCACGGTTTCACGAGCGATGACGCGACTCCCAATGGCGGCTTGGATGGGTACCTCAAACATCTGGCGCGGGATTAGCTTTCTCAGTCGGGTGACGAGATCGCGGCCACGTTCAACTGAAAATTCGCGGTGAATAATCAGCGCCAAGGCGTCGACGGGTTCTCCGCCGACGAGAATATCGAGTTTGATCAAATCGGCTTCGACGTAGCCGGCTAAGTGGTAGTCGAGGGAAGCGTAGCCGCGCGAAACGCTCTTCAAGCGATCGTAGAAATCCAGCACGATTTCGTTGAGCGGCAATTCGTAGGTGAGCATCACGCGCGTAGGCGAGAGATACTCGAAATTCTTCTGGGTGCCGCGCTTGTCTTGGCAAAGCTGCAGGATTCCACCAACCGAATCATCATTGGTAATGATCATGGCGGTAATGATCGGCTCTTCGATTTTTTCGATGTCGCTGGGGTTGGGGAATTTCGCAGGACTATCCACTTCGATGACCTGCCCACCAACGCGAGTGATGCGGTAACGGACGCTGGGAGCGGTAGTGATGAGATTCAGGCCAAATTCGCGCTCCAGGCGTTCTTGAACGATTTCCAAATGTAATAGGCCGAGAAAGCCGCAACGAAAGCCGAAACCAAGAGCAACAGAGTTTTCTGGCTCGTAGAAGAACGCGGCATCGTTGAGTTGAAGTTTTCCAAGGGCATCGCGCAGCGGTTCATATTCATCCGCAAGCACGGGGAAAATTCCGGCGAAGACCATCGGTTTAATGGCTTCAAAGCCGGGAAGCGCGGGAGCGGGACGAGATGCTTCGGTGACGGTGTCACCCATGCGAGCATCGGCAACGCGTTTGATATTGGCGACGATAAAGCCGACATCACCTGCTTCGAGTTCATCGAGAGCGATGGGCTTGGGAGTTAGAGTCCCAAGCTGCTCGACTTCGTAAACTTCATTGGTGGCCACCAGTCGAATTTTCATGTGCTTGGTGATGCGACCTTCCATCACGCGCACTAAGACCACGGCGCCCCGATAAATGTCGAACCATGAATCGAATACCAGAGCTTGAAACGGATTTTGCGCATCGCCTTTGGGCGGTGGAATGCGCTGGACAATGGCCTCAAGCACGTCTTCTACGCCGATTCCACTTTTCGCACTGATCATCAGGGCGTCGGCAGCAGGAATGGCCAACACATTTTCAATCTGCTCTTTGACAAAGTCGGGTTGCGCCGCGGGCAAGTCAATTTTATTGATGACCGGCAAAATAGTTAGATTGTGAGACGCGGCGAGAAACGTGTTGGCGACGGTCTGCGCTTCAACACCCTGGCTGGCATCGACGACCAGCAAGGCCCCTTCGCAGGCAGACAGCGCGCGCGAGACTTCATAAGAGAAATCGACGTGGCCGGGCGTGTCGATTAGATTCAGGCGATAGGTGTTGCCATCTTTCGCTTTGTAGTGGAGACGAATGCTCTTCGCTTTGATGGTAATGCCGCGCTCGCGCTCCAGATCCATGGAATCGAGGACCTGCTCGTGCATTTCGCGCCGCGAAAGGGCTCCCGTAAGTTCAAGCAAGCGATCGGCAAGAGTGGACTTGCCGTGATCAATGTGCGCGATGATACAAAAATTGCGTATGAACTTTGGGTCCATTCGTATCCATAACCGCCAGGGTTGTTCCTGATGGTATTCCTGTGAGACTAACGGCGGGCGTTACTGGCCGGGCGGGCACACTGTATTCCGCTCGAAAGCAAGCCGCATGAACCTCTAGTTTGCCACAAACAAGGGAGTGGTGCAGCCGAGAGGGACGCGTAAAGGGGTAGGTCTTGGCAGATTGCCCATCAAGCGGGCAGTCTGGTTTGGCCACCGTCGATGCGGGGTATATAGTGAAGCTTGGGTTGGTTCCAGCCACGAACCTCTCGAAGCTGCTTCCGAACTACAATTGTGAAGGTAAGTTGAGCCGATGGCCGCAGACGTCAGCAAAAACCTGGAGCGCGCAAAGAAACTGCTCGAGAAGAATCGCGTCGAGGACGCCATCGAAGCGTACTTGTCGGTGCTTTCCGAGTCTCCACAGCATCAAGAAGCTTCGCAGGCGCTCGGGGATCTGTACACCCGGATGGAGTTGCCGGATCGGGCGGCGGTCTATTATGGGTACTTGTTCGATTTATTGGTGGAACCGAAAGACGAGACGAAAGCGCTCGCGATTTACAACCGGTTTTTGAAAAACGCCCTGGCCTCGCAGCCTCCGGAACGCGTAGCACGCTATGCCTTTCTGCAGCAACGGCAGAACCATCCTGAAGAGGCGATTGAACAATACACACGCGCGGCGGAAATGTTTAATGAAGCGAAGCGCGTGGAAGATGCTTTGTTCTGCTGGGAACGCACGGCCCAACTTGATCCGGACAATTTGTCACGGCAGATGAAGGTGGCAGAAGCAGCTGCGCAGATTGGCAAGAATGCGCTGGCGGCAAGAGCATTTCTGCGAGCGGGACAATTGGCTACTGCAAGCGGAGCACAGCAGGACGCTCTGAAATTGTTGGGACGCGCGTATTCGCTGGCACCGCAGGAGCGCAGCGTGGCGCTTCTGTACGCGGAAGCAAAACTTCGAAATGGAGAATCGGCGGAAGCTGCGGCGCTGCTGGAGCCTTTCGCAGCAAGTGAGAGCGACGCCAATTTTCTCGAGACGTTTGCGGATACCTTGCGGCATTCCGGCCAGCTAGATCGCGCTCGCTCCGTATTAGAGCGGTTACTACGCGAAAAGAACGAAGGAATCACCCGCTTGTTTGATGTAGCCGACGCGTATGCCGATGCCGGCCAGGACCCTAAGGCAGTTGAAATTCTCGCTACCGTAAAGCGGCGATTGTTTGCGGACCGCAAGCCGAGCGAATTTACAGCTCAACTCGAGGCTTTGGGCGCAAAGCATCCGGAATCGACGGCGATTCTGGAGTTTTGGTCCGGCATTTATAACGAACTGAACCGCGAGTCACAATATTTCGAAGTGCTGATCAAACTGTTTGACGCTCACTTCAATTCCGGGAATTTCCAAAAGGCCAGCGAGGTTCTGGATCGTCTGGTGGATATCGATTCTTACGATTATCGGAATCAGGCGAGACTGGAAAAATTGCGGGGACACGCCGACGAGACGTTTCTACGGCGCGTGGCTGGGCGCATGGCCAAAGGCGCAAGCGTCACGGCGAATACAGCGCCGCCGAAGTCGGCGTCCAGCCAGGACGCGTCCGAGTCCACTCCGGTAACGGAGGAAGGGCGCAAGATGCAGGCGCTCGAAGACCTGATCGTGCAGACCGAGATCTTCCTGCAATATTCGTTGCAGGCCAAAGCGGTAGAACGGCTGCAGAAGATTGCCGCGATGTTTCCTGGAGAAGAAGAGCGCAATCCGCGGTTGCAGAATTTGTATCAGACCGCAAATTGGTTTCCGAAAAGTCAGAGCAAGCCAGAAAAGCAAGAAGCGATACCAAAAGTGCAGGCGGCACCGGTTGTTGAAGAGAAACCGACACCCCCGACTGGACGCACAGGTTCGTACACAGCGGACACGCTTCGCGACTTGACCAAGATTTCCGAGATTAACCAAAAGATTTTCCGGCAGCAGACGCCGCGTGCCATGTTGAACACGACGGTAAGCGAGGTCGGCGCGTACATGAAGGCAGGCAGGACACTGGCGGTGATCGGGATCCCGGGAAGGCCTCCGGAAATGGCGGCGGAATATTGTTCGCCGGGACTGCGACCGGCACCTGGCGCGCAAGTGGTGTTCCTGTTGGCACAGATGGAAAAGGCTGTACCCGACGAGTTGGGTGGACTGGTGGTGGAGGCGAGCGAGGGCTCGATCTTGGGTGAATTGGGAGTAGCCACGGCTCTCGGCGTGACCATTACGGACAAAGAGACGCAGGCGCCTGCGGGGATGTTGATCGTGGCGCATCAGGCGGGGCACCGTTGGAAGCCGAACGAGACGTATTTCTTGCAGGCAATTGGCGACCAGATGATGATGAGCGTCAGCCATACCCGGCTTCGCTCGCTGGTCCGACGCATGGGAGTGTCCGACGATCGGACGGGTTTGCTGAGTCGCAGTTCCTACGTAGGGTGCCTGCTGAACGAGGCAGATCGTGCACGAACCCAGGGAACGCCACTGACGCTGGCAATTCTGCAGATTGATCGCGGCGCGGATATGTTGCGGCAGCAAGGAGAGACACCGCTGGAACGTTTTCTCGAGCAGTTGGCGCGATCGCTGCAGCCCATGGTGCGGCAGAATGATATGGCTGTGAAATACACATCGTGGGCGCTGGCGTTTATTCTTCCGGATACAACATTGTCCGGAGCGCAGAACCTGGTGGAGAAATTGCGACGTGCGGCGGCGGGAGTGCGTCCGCCGTGGGATTCCACGCAGATCACGCTGAGCGCGGGCATTGTAGAAGCGGCAGCAAAGCCGGATTACGAAAGTGAAGACATTGTTACGGACCTGATCAACCGTGCGGAATTTAGTGTGGAAGAAGCGCGGAAACGCGGTGGCGATACGGTGGTGGTCGAGGAAGCCACGGCTCACTAAGATCAAAGCACCGGCTCCGTTCATTGCGTTTGAGGAGTTGAAGGAAGTAACTGTCCCGCGGTTCTCAGGTGGTTTGTGGAGGACGCGCCGGTTGCAAGGCCATCCGCATCAAACGTAAGCAAACTTATACAAGCGAGGTACGAGATGTTCCCAACGGACGTTGTTGTGGTTGCAGGCGCGCGCACACCGATGGCGCGGTATACCGGCGTGTTCTCGGAAGTGTCAGCGATTGATCTGGGAGCGCATGCGGCGAAGGCAGCGATTCAGCGGTCAGGAGTTTCGCCGGACGACGTGGATCATGTGGTGTTCGGGAATGTGCTGCAAACCAGCGCGGACGCAATCTATGGTGCGCGCCATGTTGGGCTGAAGGCAGGACTGAAGCCGGAGGCGCCGGCGGTAACTGTGAACCGGCTGTGCGGTTCGGGAATTGAAGCCATTGTGCAAGGCGCGCATCGATTGTTGCTGGGTGAGTCGGAGATTGTTTTGGCGGGCGGAATGGAAAACATGACCCAAGCGCCGTTTGTGATTCGTGGTGCACGTACCGGATTAAAATTAGGCGGCGGAGCATTGGAGGATTTTCTTTTCGTGGGCTTAACCGATTCGTATTGCGGAATGCCCATGGCCCTGACCGCGGAGAAATTGGCGGAGCAAACAGGAATCACGCGGAAGGATGCGGACGCGTATGCGTTGCGGAGTCAACAAGCGGCGGAGGCTTCTTATCGAGCGGGAGACTTCAAAGACGAGATCGCTCCGGTTGAGGTGAAGCAGGGGAAGAAGACAACTTTAGTGAGCGAGGATGATCACCGCCGTCCTGAGACGACCATGGAAACATTGGAGAAGTTGCCGCCTTCGTTCAAGAAGGACGGAATTGTGACGGCGGGGAATGCTAGCGGAATTGTGGATGGAGCGGCGGCGGTGGTGTTGACGCGGGAGAAAACGGCGCGGGACCGCGGGCTGAAACCTCTTGGGAGAATCGTGTCATGGGGCGTGGTAGGAGTCGATCCGACGATTATGGGGATTGGACCTGTGCCTTCGACGCGGAAGGCGTTGCACGCGGCTGGCCTAAAACTGGAGCAAATGGACCGCGTGGAAGTAAATGAAGCGTTCGCAGCGCAGTATTTGGCCGTGGAGAAGGAACTGGGATTGGACCGCGACAAAACGAACGTGAACGGCGGCGCGATCGCACTGGGACATCCACTAGGCGCGACTGGAACACGACTGGTAATCACGCTGCTGAATGAATTGCGGCGGAAAGATCTTCGTTACGGACTGGCGACAGCTTGCATTGGAGGCGGGCAGGGGATAGCAATCATTGTGGAAGCGCTAAAGAACTAAGCGGAAGAGTGTTCGCCGATGAGCTTTGGTACACTTTGAGGGCAGCTTGGGTAGTTGGTCCTGCCGGGTGTGACTCGCATTGAAGACGTGAGGAAAGAATGACGATCGAAAAAGTTGGTGTCGTTGGGTGTGGCTTGATGGGCTCGGGAATCGCACAGGTAAGCGCCCAAGCCGGCTTTCAGACGGTGGTTCGCGAGGTCAATGCGGAACTGGTTGAGAAAGGTTTGAAGGGAATTGAGAAGAATTTAGCCAGGCTAGTAGAAAAAGGGACGTTCACGGAAGCAGCGAAGACGGAAGTGCGCGGGCGCTTGAAGGGGACAACGTCGCTGGACGAGATGAAGGATTGCGACGTGATCGTAGAAGCGATTATCGAGCAATTGCCCGTGAAACGCGAACTGTTTTCGACACTGGATGCCCTCTGCCCCGCGCACACAATTTTTGCAAGTAATACGTCTTCGCTGACGATTACGGAAATTGCGGCGGCAACGAAGCGCCCGGAGCGATTCGTTGGATTGCACTTTTTCAATCCGGTACCGGTGATGAAGCTGGTGGAAGTGGTCCGCACCATTGCGACCGAGCCGGCGGTGTACGAGGAAATGGTGGCGTTTGCAGCGAAGTTGGGGAAAACACCCGTGCGAGCAAGCGATAGTGGCGGATTCATCGTGAATCGTTTGCTGGTGCCATATCTGCTCGATGCGATTCGTGCGTTGGAAGAAGGAGTAGGCTCAGTAGTAGATATCGATAATTCGATGAAGCTCGGATGCGGCTATCCGATGGGCCCGTTTACCTTGCTGGATTTTGTGGGACTCGATACGACGTATTACATTTCGCAAATAATGTTTGACGAGTTCAAAGAGAAGCGCTTTGCTGCTCCGCCATTGCTGAAGAGAATGGTGCTGGCCGGTTGGCACGGGAAGAAAACAGGCCGGGGCTTTTATGATTATGCCGATCCCGCGAAGCCGAAACCGATCGAATTATAAGGACACCGAGATGGCCTACGAAAATCTGCTGTACGAGAAGAAAGAGGGAAAGGCGACGGTTACGTTTAACCGGCCGAAGGTGTTGAACGCGTTAAACCGGAAGACCATAGAAGAGTTGCATCATTTATTGCTGGACGCGCGCGATGACGAAAGTGTGCGCGTGCTGATTCTGACTGGAGCGGGCGAGAAGGCATTTGTTGCTGGTGCGGACATCAACGAACTGGCGCAGCAGACGCCCGTGAACGGCAAAGAATTTTCGCTGTACGGGCAGAGTGTGTTTCATCTGTTGGAGACGATCGGCAAGCCATCAATTTGCGCAATCAACGGATTCGCATTGGGTGGAGGATGCGAGTTGGCGCTTTCTTGTTCGATTCGAATTGCGAGCAAGAACGCGAAACTGGGTCAGCCGGAAGTAAAGCTGGGCATCATTCCTGGCTATGGCGGCTCGCAAAGGTTGGCGCGGCTGTGCGGCAAGGGCGTGGCGCACGAGCTTTGCCTAACTGGCGAAATGATTACAGCGGAAGAAGCGCAACGCATCGGCCTGGTGAATCATGTGTATGAAGCTGGCGAATTGCTCCCGGCAGCCGAGGCAATGGCCAGGAAGATTATCGAGAAGGCGCCGCTGGCGGTGAAATACTGCATGGAAGCAATCGAACGCGGAGTGGAAATGCCCCAGGAAGAGGGATTATTTCTGGAAGCAACGCTTTTTGGATTGTGCTGTGCGACGGAAGACATGCGGGAAGGTACGAAGGCCTTTTTGGAAAAGCGACCCGCGCAGTTTAAAGGACGATGAGAAATTGATGAGCGAGAAGATTCAACCAACAAAGATTGATGGAGGGCTGAGCGCGACGGGATTGCGGTTCGGCATTGTGGTGAGCCGGTTCAACAGCTTTATTACCGAGCGACTGCTTGAGGGCACGGTCGATGCTTTGGCGCGGTCGGGGGCTGCTAGCGAAGATGTCGACGTCGTGCACGTGCCGGGAGCATTTGAACTGCCGCTGGCGGCGAAGAAACTGGCGGCCACGGAGCGCTATGACGCGTTGATCGCGATTGGATGCGTGTTGCGCGGCGAGACGGCCCATTACGATTACGTGTGCTCGGAAACGTCGCGGGGATTGCAACTGGCGCAGATGGATAGCGGCATACCCGTCATGTTTTGCGTGCTGACATGCGACACGCTGGAGCAGGCGATTGATCGCGCAGGATTGAAGGGCGGTAATAAAGGTTTTGAGGCAGGGCTCGGCGCCATTGAAATGGCGCAACTTTCGCGGAAGTTGCGCGCGCCGTTGAAAACGGAAGCGTCGGTCACAAAGGCACGGGGGAAATAGTGTCACTACGGTCAAAATCGCGTGAGTTCGCGATGCAGATGCTGTTTCAATGGGACATGAGCAGTCAGGATACGACAAGGTTAGAAGCAAATTTCTGGAAGAGCGCGAAGGCGGCGGGCCAAACGAGGGCGTTCGCGAATCAGTTGTTCGAAGGCGCGGCGCACGATTCGACGGCGCTCGATGAGTTGATTACGAAGCATGCGGACAACTGGCGATTGGATCGAATGGCGGCCATCGATCGCGCGATTTTGCGACTGGCACTGCATGAAATGCGAGCAACGGATACACCGGCGAAGGTGGTCATCAACGAGGCGGTAGAATTAGCCAAGAAGTTTTCCTCGGAAGAATCTGGCGGATTTGTGAACGGAATCTTGGATACGTTTCGGAAAACGCTACCCAGTGTAACGGAAGCTTAGCGGCGTCGGGCCTTAGCGCGCTGAGCCATGTCGATCAGGTGCGAATCACCCCCTCAAATACCTTTACGGCTGCGCCGCTGACACGCGGGGTCAGCTTCTTACCTGTCTGTGAAACTTCCACTTCAAGTTGACTGGGACGCCCCATTTCCACACCTTGCGTGACGTTCAAAGTGTGACCGGAGCCAAGCAGGCCGTGTTTGACGAGGTACGCACCAAGCGAGCCTGCAGCGGAGCCTGTGGCCGCATCCTCGTAGAGTTCCCAGGGCATCATGCCGCGGGTGAAGGCGGAGTGGCCATTACCCAACGCAAAGCAATACGAGAGTGCTCCTTGTTTGCCGAGGAGCCGCGCCAGTTCGACCATGTTCATCTGAATTTTGGCGAGGGCGGCGCGGTTACGAAGCGGCACCATCAAGTTGTAGATGCCAGTGGAGACAAATTCGGGCTCGAGTTTTGCGGCAAAGTCCTTAGGAGAAAGACCCAGAGCCGCTGCGAGCTTCTTTTTGTCGATGCTCGATGGTTTGAAGGACGCCTCCTTCTGGGTCATGGTTACGCGCTGCGGGCGGCCATCTTTGAAACGAATTTCGACGGGCAGAATACCAGCCCCAGTTTGTTGCAGAACGTGAACGCCGCCCTCCTGGGCGGGAACGACGCCAAGCTCAGAGAGCAAAAACCAGGTGCCGATCACCGGGTGACCTGCGAGTTTCAATTCTTCTTTCGTAGTGAAGATGCGCAGCCGGGCGAGGGCGCGATCTTCCGTGGGCTTTTGCACGAAGACTGTTTCGGAGAGATTCATCTCGCGGGCGATGGCCAGCATTTGCGCGTCGGACAGGCCGTCACCATCGGTGATCACCGCGAGAGGATTGCCCTGGAAGCGTGTGGTGGTGAAGACATCGAGAGTGTAGAAGCGGTGCTCCATGGGGACACGTATCTGTCTTGAGCACGAGAGTCGAGAATTACAAACGCTCGAGTTGGCTGACAGTCCTTTCGTTGATGAGATTTCCAGTGTTTAAAGTGGATTTCGGCTCGATGAGCAAAATGGAAACTTCCTCGTCGGCGACGGGGAGATGCTCGACGCCGCGCGGGACGATGACAAATTCGCCTTCGTGGACGAGAGCTTCGTGATCACGGAATTTCATGCGCAGCGTACCTTTAACGACGAGAAAGAGTTCATCTTCCTGGTCATGATGGTGCCAGACAAATTCACCTTTGAGTTTAACGGCTTTCACGTGGCAGTCGTTCACTTCGCCGAGGATCCGGGGGTTGCAGTAGTCGCCAAACTTGGCGAACTTTTCGGCGAGATTTACGGTGTGCATGGCGGTTCCTCATCTTAGCTGTTGAATGGAGGCGACGGTGGCGCTGAGAACATGCTTGGTAGTCGCGGCGCTGGTAGTCTCAGAATAAATCCGCAACAGATTTTCCGTACCGGAAGCACGGATCATCAGCCATCCGATATCACCGAGATAGACTTTGATGCCGTCCATATTTTCGCGACGAACGACGGGCCACCGATCGAACTTCTTCAGACTTTCATCCGAGAAATAATCTATGGCTTTCTTTTTCTGCGCAGGCTGCACATCTAAATCAACGCGCCCGTAGCGATGCTCGCCGAATTCTGTATGAAGTGCGTGCAGCAATTCGCCCAGGGTTTTGCCGTGCCAGGCCATGAGTTCGGTCAGGAGCAGCGCGGAGACGGTGGCGTCGCGCTCAGGTAGATACAGGCTGGTGCCGATGCCGCCACTTTCCTCGCCGCCAATCAGGATATTTTGTTCCAGCATAAGCTCGCAAATGTATTTGAAGCCGATGGGAACTTCGTGAAGCTTGCGATTGAATTTTGCCGCGAGCTTGTCGATCAGCTTGGTGACGGAAAACGTTTTGGCGATGTCCCCGGGAAGTTGGCGGGTGCCGATGAGATGCCAGGTCATGAGGGCGAAGATCTGATGAGGGTTAATGAAGGTGCCGTCGCGATCGATGGCGCCAATGCGATCGCCGTCCCCGTCGGCGGCAAAGCCAACATCGTATTTGCCCGCGAGAACAGCTTGGCGCAGAGGATCAATGTGCGGCTCGATAGGTTCGGGATGAACGCCACCGAAGAGCGGGTCGCGCGTACAGCGAATTTCGTCGCACGGCACTCCATTGCGCATGAAGAGTTCTTTAAGTAGGCCCGCAGCGGAGCCGTGCATGGAATCGGCGATGAAACGGAATTTGGAGTCGCGCAGACGCTTCCAGTCGATAAGTTTTTCGACGGTATCGAGGTAGGGTTTGCGCGGCTCCAGCGTGTGAATCAGATCTCTGCGAGGCGGAAGCGGAGGCACCCCGGTAGCGATAACTCCGGCAAGTTCCGTCTCGATGAGGGCGACGATGGAAGGCAGAGCGCTGCTGCCATAGCTGGCTTTGTATTTGATGCCATTCCATTGATAGGGATTGTGGCTTGCGGTGACCATGAGGCCGCCAGCAGCCTGGCGCTGCCGTACGAGAAGAGATATGGCCGGCGTGGGGCAAGCTTTGTCGGTAAGCCACACTGGCGTTCCGGTCGCGCTAATTACTTCTGCCAGCGAAACGGCGATGCGGTCCGCCCCAAAGCGATGATCGAAACCGATGAGAACGCCTTTGCGAGCATCTTCGCCGCGCACAACATAGCGAGCGATGGCATGCGCCACAATGCGAGCATTGGCGAATGTAAAGTCGTTGGCGATGATGCCGCGCCAACCATCTGTGCCAAATTTGATCTGATCCATTTGTGGAGAAGTATACGCGAAGCTTGTTACTGGCTAAAGACTCGAGGGCCGCAAAGAACCGATGGCTGAGATTGTTTTGGTAAACCCTAGAGGAGGTGCTTGCGCTTTTTCGCTTCTAAAGACTTAACGATTTTTCCTACGTCTTGCGCACGATCGCGCGGACAAATTAAAAGGGCGTCGGGAGTGTCGACGACCACCAAATCGCGAACGCCGATGGCGGCAACGAACTTGTTAGGACTCCAGAAAAAGCTACCGTGGGTATCCAAGGCTTCGCCTTCACCAACAAATACATTATCGCCTGAATTTTGAGCTTGAAGTTCGTGAACGGCCGTCCACGAACCAATATCGCTCCACCCCACCTCGGCGGGAATCACGTAAACACGGGGAGGACCGGGGAGTGCCGTGCTGCGCTCAAGAATAGCGTAATCGACCGAAATATTTTCGAGCTTTGCGTATACCTTTTTCAGCTTGGAGTCGTAGCCGGGCTTACCGATTTGTCGCGCCAGAACTTCTAAGGCATCGAAGGTTTCGGGAAGATGAGCTTTAAGCGCATCAAGAAAAGTGGAAACGCGCCAGAAGAACATTCCAGCATTCCAGTGGTATTCACCGGAACGTACGTATTCTTTGGCAATGTCCAGGTCGGGCTTTTCAGTGAAGCGATGGACCGGATAAACGGGAGTGCCATTTGTGGCGATGGGATCGTTGATGCGCTCGATGTAGCCAAAACCGGTTTCCGGCCGAGTAGGAGGAATTCCGAGAACGACTATACGCCCTGGTTGCTCGGCCACCTTTAACGCCGATTTAAGGATGGAGCGGTAACGTTCCGGCTGCGCTATGTATGTGTCGGCGGGAAGAACGGCCATTAGCGCGTCGCCATGTGCCGCACGCCGGATGTGGAACGCTGCCAGGGCGATCGCCGCGGCGGTGTTGCGACCAACGGGCTCGGTGAGCACATGTTTGCGAGCGGCCGCCGGCAGTTGCTTCTTCAGAGGATCGGCTTGCTCGGCGTTGGTGACGGTCCAAATGTGGTCCGGGGGTATCAGCGGATGAAGGCGAGCGACAGTCTGCTCAAGCATCGTGCTCTTGCCAACAATGTTGAGAAGCTGCTTGGGAGTGCGCGTGCGGCTACGCGGCCAGAAGCGGGTGCCACGTCCTCCGGCCAGAATCACGGCATGAATGCTGAGCTTTTCTTTAGCCATATTGTTCAGGTCAACCGATCAAAACACGTGCCAAGGCATGTTCCTCGAATCCTAAGCTACGAAGCTGACGGCGCAATTCGGTGCGATCCGGTATCGTGATGCGCAAAAGCGAAGTGGAACCATCGGGCTGCAGCAGGATGGTTGGCAAGGAAGCCGGCAGGAACCAGCATTCGCCGACTGTGTATTGGGCAGCAAAATCGGAGTCGATAAGTTGACCGCTGCCCTGGAGGATAACCAGCAGTTGGAATTGAGCGGGATCGCTCTCGATCGGTGTGGTCTTGCAGCAGTCCCAACGCTCCGTAGAAAAAAAATCGCAGGCCACAAGCAGGTGTTTGTTTGCGTCTGGAGAATGGAGCGCGAGTGGAGGAATTTTGCCGCCTTGTGTTCCGGAGAAGTGCGTAACTTGCAGAGCTTTATCGAGATGAAGCTCGCGCGGTTTGCCGGAAGAGTCGACGCGATCGTAATCGTACACGCGATAAGTGAGGTCCGAGTATTCCTGGATTTCACATACGATGACGCCGGGACCGATGGCGTGCTGGGTTCCCGCGGGTACGAAAAAAGTATCGCCAGGGCGAACCGCGTGGTGCACAAACAAGTCTTCGACGGACCCGTTGTGGACCGCTTCGACGAATTGCGATTTCGTAACGCCGTGCTTGAGACCGATCAGCAATTTCGCCCCGGGTTCGGCCCAAACGATGTGCCACATTTCCGTTTTGCCGCGGCCGCCGGCAGCCTGTTCGTGTTGCGAGGCAAAAGCATCGTCGGGGTGCACCTGAATGGAAAGCTTGTCTTGAGGAAAAATGAACTTTACGAGCACAGGAAAGTCGCGAAGGGCCGCCAAGCGCGTACCTCGCCACTCAGCGGGCATAGCCTGCCAAGCGTCCACGAAAGAATGCCCCTGGAAGGGGCCATTGGCGACGCGGCAATAGGTTGCGGTCAGCCAGGCTTCGCCGATCGGCTCCGGTAGATTTTGTTTTTGCGGATAAATGGGTGCAAGTGAGTGTGCGCCCCAGATTCGCGCGCTGAAGGTCGGGTCAATACGAAATGGAACAGGCTCGACCACGGCTAGACGGCAGCTTCAGCGTGCGCGAAAAAGTTCTCCAGGCGGCGAAGGCCTTCGTCAATGCGCTCGAGCGAAGTGGCGTAGGAAAGGCGCAGAAATCCCGGCGCGCCGAACGCTTCACCGGGAACAAGAGCGACGTGAGCTTTTTCGAGCAGGAGTTTGGAGAGTTCAGTGCAAGTTTTTGCGAGCGAATTCTTGCCCTCGCCAAGGTATGCTGAAATATTTGGAAATGCGTAGAACGCCCCGGCGGGCCACTCACAACTGACTCCGGAGATTGCGCGCAGACCTTCGACGATGCGTTTACGGCGTTTGGTGTATTCCGCGAGCATAGGGGGCACGGTGTCCATGGTGCCGCGCATCGCTTCAAGCGCGGCATACTGCGCGATGGAAGTAGGATTCGAAGTGGACTGGCTCTGAATCTTGATAATCGCCTGAATGAGGGGCTCGGGAGCAAGAGCGTAGCCGATGCGCCAGCCGGTCATGGCGAAAGTTTTCGAGACGGAGCCAATGATGATGACGTGCTCTTTTGAATCTTTGGCACTGGCAATGGAAAACGGTTTGTGTGGGGCATAAACGAAATGGGAGTAGCACTCGTCGGCCATCAACCAGATATTGCGCTTCTTGCAGATCGCAAGGATGCGTTCGAATTCAGCGCCGTCCACCACGCCTCCCGTGGGATTGCTGGGGGAGTTGATGATGACGACTTTTGTTTTGGCGGTGATAGCTTTCTCAACGTCCGCGGCCTTGGCGCTGAAGCCGCTGTCGGGCCGCGTTTGAACAATGACCGGGGTCGCGCCTGCGTACTTAATGATGTCAGGGAAACTTACCCAGTACGGCGCAGGGAGAATTACTTCGTCCCCGGCTTGAACCAGAACACAGATGGCGTTGAAGATGGCATGCTTCCCGCCTACGGTGACCGCGCACTCCTTGGGCGTATAGGTCGAACCGAGTTCTCGGGAATGCCATGCAGGAATAGCTTCACGTAGAGGCGCGATGCCGCCAGTGGGCGTGTACCTAGTGCGATTTTCCTCGATAGCCTTGATGGCGGCTTTTTTGATGTGGTCGGGTGTCGGGAAGTCCGGCTCGCCTGGACCGAAGTCCGCGATGTCGACCCCTTTGGCCTTAAGCTGCTCGGCGGCGCTGATAACCAAGGCAGTCGGCGATGTCTGGATGCGATTGATGCGATTCGTGAGTTGCACGTGCTCTCCCTGGGAGCGAAGTGAGTTTGTAATTAAACAGTCTTTAGGAAAATGGGCAGAAATTCAATGCAGAATCATTGCCGGCACGTAAAACGAGAAGTTGTGAGCGGAAACGCGCGAAGTTTCGAGGCTACGAGACTTTGGCGCGTAGCCGCTGTTCCACGGCGGGCGGAACCAGGCCCACCAGCGGGCCGCCTAGCTGTGCAATCTCGCGAACTAGCTTTGCGCTGAGGTAGCTGTAGGGTTCCCCGGGCAACATAAACACGGTT
>Ga0209275_10000256_pt1 | contig 19285 bp, 13 predicted proteins | sample HubBroMetageREF2_FD_188344 | JGI IMG/M metagenome (GOLD analysis project Ga0209275, IMG submission 188344) | Reference soil microbial communities from the Hubbard Brook experimental Forest, New Hampshire, USA - Hubbard Brook CCASE Soil... | ecosystem: Environmental > Terrestrial > Soil >... | reverse complement strand
AGAAGAGCAAATCGAAAAACGGTAAATCCAAGAGATTCCGACCGCTCCGCGTGGCCTAGCGATAGTTCCAGCAGAGGTGATGCAAATCACGCAGGTGCGCGGCTCACCTTTTCACCTTCGTTATTGTGTCCGGATGACGATAGATCCCTATCGGAACTGGCCCCGACCACGACACCTGCGCACAGACCTCGCACCTCATCTCGTGGCAGTTCCGATAGGGATCTGTCGTTTGTCAGTACGAACCCGAAACGCCGCCATGATGTTTATTGCCCGTCGGTCGGGAGGAATCCCAGCGATTGTCAGCGGAAGACGTGCACAAGCCGACTTCTGGCCCGAAATGACTTTCGAATTGCTTGTGACACAGCCAGAATCCGTGACCTGCTACTCCCCCTCGTGAGTTAGGGGTCCCAGCCTTGGGTTCCCCCTCGTCCCCTAAAATGTGTGTAACATCCTTCGATCTGCAGCGTACTGCATTATGGACGCCAAGAGGAACATGGCGAAAGAACCGCAGCCCCGCGAGGGCGGAACCAGCCAGATGGAGGGGCTGGATTTGGAGAGCGTAATCGAGCGCGCACGGGGTCACGATGCCGAGGCCATGGGCGAGATCTATCGCCGTTATGTCCGGCGCGTATTCGGACTGTGCCGTTACATGCTGGACTCACGGGAGAGCGCAGAAGATGCCACCAGCGAAGTCTTCCTCAAGCTGCAGCGCTCCATCGAGAGCTACGACCGTTCGATACCGTTCCCCAGGTGGCTGCTACGAATAGCTGGCAACCAATGCATTGACGCTTTGCGGCGCCGGCAGCGGGGGCGGCGGGCGATTGTGGAAGTTGAAGACGGAGCCGCGGTCATCGAGGCAGCCAGTTCGGAGCCATCGCCGCTGGGTGCTGTCATCAGCAAGGAAGATAGGGCGAAGGTGCGGGATACCATCGCACGCCTGCCAGACAATTATCGCGTGCCGCTGGTTCTGCGATATTACAGCGAACTGAGCTATGACGAAATCGCGCAGCAGTTGGACCTGGAAAGGAACAACGTGGCGGCGCTGATATTTCGGGCAAAGCAGGAGCTGCGCCGGCGGTTGCCCCATAGGAGCAAGTGATCATGGAATGTTATTCGGAACAGACCTGCGCCCTCGCGGTGGATGGCGAATTGGCGGGGGACGAGGCGCAGCGCCTGCGAGACCACCTAACCACGTGCCAGCGCTGCCGGGCGCTAGTGGACGCATTGCGCGCTGAGAACCGCGTACTGAGCGAAAGTCTCAACGAGCTTCCGGAAGAAGCAGCCAGCCCGGCGAGCTTCTCCCCTCGGCGCTGGTCCTGGGGGTGGGGCGACCTGGCGATCCTGGCCGCGCTGTTGGTGCTAGGTTCGATCGTTTCCGGTTGGTTCAATGAGCTGGATATTCCGGCAGCGCTGGAGTCGTTCAATCCATTCAGCGTAAGCGGCCGCACAAACCTGATCTTCAACTCTTTTTACTACTTTGCACACGGAGGTACTGCCATGCTAGCCGATTATGCTGCGGTCGTGGGGTGGATTTGTTTGCTGTTGCTGTTGGCCGGCAGCGCACTGTTAGTCGGACGTCGAGGGCGGCCACACTACCCTGGCCTGCGCCTGCTGATCGTGTTGCTTGCGTTGTCGTTGCCCAGCTTTGCCCTGGAACGGCGTCACGGTGAGTTCGTCACTGTGACGGCGAACGAGACTGTGGATGACACTCTTGTGGCCGCCGCTAACATGGTGCGCGTGGACGGCGTGGTCAATGGAGATTTGCTGACTTTTGGGCGGACCGTGGAGGTGCGCGGCACGGTGAAGGGCGACCTAATCAGTTTCGCCCAGAGGACTGAGGTCAGCGGAACCGTGGAAGGCCACATCTACACCTTTTCCCGCACGCTCGACTTCGAAGGGCAATTGGGCCACAGCATCTACGGCCTGGTGCAATCCTTGCATATTGATGACCGTGGCCGTGTGGGTGACGGTATCGTGGTTGCCGTCGGCGACATCAGCCTCGAGGGCGAGGTGAAGCGCAGTGTGAACATCGTGACTGGTGGCAGTGCCGATGTGAGCGGCACTATCGGCCGCGATCTGACGATGGTCGGTCGCAGCCTAACGCTGACGAACACGGCCCGGGTCGGTGGCAACCTGAGCGCTCGCGTGCGCCAGCTGAAGGAGGTGCACATTGCCGAAGGTGCGACCATTGGGGGCAAGCGTGACATCCAGGTGAGGGTGAGGGAGAGCAGCTTCACGCGCCCGAGATTCTACTTTCACCAAGCTGTCTGGTTGGCTGGCGGCATACTGGTGGGATGGCTCGGCATGCTTGTGTTTCCCGGCTTCTTCCAGGCGACGACTCAGCTAGTGGGCTCAGGCTGGCTCAGTTTGGGACTGGGGGTTGGGGTCCTGGCGGGCGTGCCGGTGGCCATCGTCGTCATAGCCATAACGCTGGTTGGCCTCCCGCTCTCGCTAATGTTGGTCGCGCTGTATTTGGCTGCGATCTACCTGGCGAAAATTTGGGTTGGAGCCTTCCTGGGGCGAATACTTCTGAAGCCATCCGGAGCCACAAAGGGCGATTGGTTGCTGGGACTTCTGGTGGGCCTGTTCATCCTCACCATCGTTGGGTTCATCCCGTATCTTGGCGGGCTGGTCCGCTTGGGTGTCATTTGCCTGGGTTTGGGAGCGTTTGCCGGGCAGCTTTATCGGGCTTCACGACCGGTAATGTAGTCGGCCATGCAGAATCAATGCCGTCGGGCAGATCGGTAAGGGGAAGTGGCGAGTGACGAGCTAGCCGGAAGTTATGAATGGGTGGGGCAGATCTGGATCCTGTTAGGTCAGCTTAATGTAATGCGAGATCCCCGCCGAATCAGGCGGTTGATGCGTTGGGAGGATTTTCGATCGACGATGGTGGGATCTTTCTCATCTTTCTGATCCACTCGGCGGCTCGTTGTTCGGCTTCGAGCAGTTGCTCCATGGTCATCGGGTCCGAACCGCGCTGGGCTATTGAGTACTTTCCGCCATCCAGGAACCAATGGAATCCGGTAATTGGACCCGAAGTGAATTTCGTGATCTGGTGACCCGGCGAGCTATCGAGAGATTGCATCCATAGATTCGCAGTTCTCTTTTCTTTGTTCATACGGAATCGTCAGATCCTCTCTTCTGATCACTCTAACGCGCAGCTTGACTATCCTGCCGAACTGCGAGAAGCTTTCGCCACTTGGGCGTGCCATCACGAGGTGGCAGGCAGCCCCTGGGGGCAGACGTGGGGTCGGCAATTCCTTCTCTCATTGTCGCAGCCGAACGAGGAGACATCCAGGCCGGGGAAGCGTTGTTTACTGCCCTGTACGCCGAGTTGCATCGGCTAGCCAAGCGTCAACTCGCCCGGCATGGCTCAGAGGTAAGTATCAGTGCCACAACCCTTCTGCATGAGGCCTATCTGGACATGGCTGCGCGCGACGGCCCGTCATTTCCCGACCAGGCCCGATTCATGGGGTATGCGGCTCGAGTGATGCGGGGACTGATCATCGATCATGCCCGAGAACGACACGCTCAAAAGCGCGGCGGGCTCTTTGAGATTACTACGCTCGACACCGATGCTATGGAGAATGCGGTGAACCACCAAGAGCTTGTCCGAATCAGCGAAACCTTGGACGAGCTTGGCAAAGTGGAGCCTGTCCTCGCCGCGATCGTCGACTTGAAGTTCTTTTGTGGCTTTTCCTTCGCGGAAATCGCCGCCATGCAGGATGTTTCCGAACGAACAGTGCAACGCAACTGGGAAAAAGCTCGTATCTATCTTCATCAAAAAATTCGCGCGGATTTGGAGGTCTGAGGAATCGCGATGCGCACCCTCAGTCCCGAACGCTGGCAGATTATAAGTCCATATCTGGACCAAGCGCTCGCCATGACCGACGATGCGCAAGCCGTATGGCTGTTGTCGCTCAGACAGCAGAATCCTGAATTAGCCGCAGAGTTGGCAGCATTACTGGACGAACACCGCATGCTGGCCCAGGAAGGTTTTCTGGAGAAAGGTTCGCCCGGATGGTCGAGTGCGCCAGGCCTTGCGGGCCAGACCATTGGGCCCTACACGCTGATCTCGCAGATCGGCCAGGGTGGAATGGGAAGCGTCTGGCTCGCCCGTCGTAGCGACGGCAGGTTCGAGCGGCGTGTGGCCGTGAAATTTGTCAACTTGGCCCTGGCGGGGAAAGGTGGAGAAGAACGCTTTAAACGAGAAGGCAGCATTCTCGGGCGATTGGCGCATGAACACATCGCGGAGCTGGTGGGGATGCCGGTGTCTCTGCAGCTGGAGGCATATTTGGTCTTGGAATATGTCCAAGGCGACCACATCGATAAGTATTGTGACCAGCACAAGCTCGACCTCGAGGCACGCATTCGCCTGTTTCTGGATGTGTTGGCGGCAGTGGCGCACGCCCATGCGAATTTGATCGTCCATCGCGATATCAAGCCTTCAAACGTGTTTGTCACCACCGGCGGAGAAGTCAAGCTGCTGGACTTCGGGATTGCCAAACTTTTGGAAGGCGAAGGCCAGGCGGGTGCCGCAACCCTGCTCACTCACGAAGCCGGCTCGGCTCTCACTCCTCAGTACGCTGCGCCAGAGCAACTTACAGGCCGGCCCGTTACGACTGCTACGGATGTTTACGCGTTAGGCGTTTTGCTCTACGTCCTATTGTCTGGCCAACATCCCGCGGGTTCAGGGCCGCACTCGCCCGCGGAACTGGTAAAGGCTGTGCTCGAGATTGAGCCGCCGCGCGCATCGGACGCAATTACTGCAGACAGCAGCAATCTCATCGCTGAAAGACGGGACACCACTTTAGATAAACTGCGCCGCGGACTTCGTGGAGATCTGGACACAATTGTTGGCAAAGCTCTAAAGAAGAATCCACAGGAGCGATACGCCTCAGTCACCGGGCTGGCCGACGATCTTCAGCGTTATCTGCAGCACGAACCGATTAGCGCCCGACCCGATACGCTTGCCTATCGCACCGCCAAATTCCTGCGCCGGAACCGCACGGTGGTGACACTAATCGCCGCTGCTATTGTGCTTGTGATTGGCAGCCTTTCCGCCGGTCTGTACGTGGCGAACCAGCAACGAAAGATCGCCGAGCAACGATTTGCTCAAGTGCGCCAGCTGGCCAACAAATTCATAGGACTCGATCAGGACATCAGAGGCTTGGCTGGTTCGACAAAAGTCAGAATGGAAATGGTCTCTGATTCGCTCCAATATCTGACTTCGTTGGGTAGTGACGTTCACGGCGACAAAGATCTCGCGCTCGAGATCGCCTACGCCTACGTACGCGTAGCGCACGCTCAAGGAGACCCCACATCGCCCAACCTCGGTCAATTCGCCGAAGCGGAAAAAAGTCTTGAGCAAGCAGAGAACTTCGTCGATGGCGTACTCTCCAAATACCCCAAAAATCCGCGGGCGCTGTTCATTGCTACCACAATCGCTCATGATCGCATGGTCTTGGCAGACCGCCGGGGCGATCAAGCAGAAGCGTTGAACAATGCTGCCACCACTGTTTCGCTGATCGAGCGTTTCATGAGTACTCGCCCCCGCGAGTTCAGGGACCTCTATAGCATGAGGTACTTCTATGTGAACGTCGCTAGCGTTTATAACGTCGCAAGAAATTTCGATGACGCAATACGATATTGCCAGCGAGCATTAGACATCCGGGTACCAGGGCCTAGGGCGAACGATCTGCGCGGGCTGGCCCTTGCTTATTTAGGGACTGCACGTTGGCAGTTGGGAGACCTGGATGGCGCTCTGACGACCACTCTTGAGGCGATTGAGCTCCAAAAAGCCGAAGCCGAAGGCGCAGGTGGGCACGCGTCGCTTCGCATTAACCTGGCGAACGGGCTCGACCTTGAAGGTATGACTCTGGGTCGGCAGGATGCAGAACCAAGTCTCGCCCGCAGCCGCGAGGCGCTCGCCAATTTTCAAAAAGCGTTGGATATTGCCGAGGATCTCTCCAAGAAGGATCCGCTGGACTACCTGGGCCGGCACAACGTAGCAGTATTTGGACTTGAGGTTGGCAACACCATTCGTCACACTGACCCCCGCCGAGCTTTGACGGTTTATGACCACTCCCTTACGCGGATCCGGGAGGCCCAAAGCAATGCCAGTACTCAGCGCGACGAGGCAGAATTGCTGGCCGGATCTTCCTATCCCGTTCGATGGCTGGGACGCGACAAGGAAGCCAAGCAACGCATCGCCAAAGCTTTGGAATTGTTGAGCCAAACTGGCAGATATCCAGCGGACAAGATCGAGCCGATGAGCGATACTTACGATGTGCTTAGAGCGCAGGCTGACGACTTCGCGCAGACCGGCCAGACCGCCAAGGCGGTCGCGGCGTACCAGGGGTTGCTGGACAAGCTTATGGCTTGGAAACCCAGTGTTCAAAACGATCTCCGCGATGCGACGTGTATCTCTCGCACCTGGACTGCGCTTGCCTACCTACTTCGGCGAGCTGGACGGACTGACCAAGCCAAGCGGCTGGAAGCGCAAAGAACAGAACTCTGGAACCACTGGAAGGATAGGCTTCCAAATGGTCAATTTCTGCTCCGCCAGTCGTTAATCCAAATCACTCCGCACGCAGGTTTCGGCGCCCTGGCTAAGCGCTAGAGAAATTTGCGCGTTAGCTGTCCGGAACGGGCCCCCGTCAAACTTACCGGCTTGCCCCGCGTGAATTCCTTCATATGCTTTGTCGTCTTTTCCCTCTCCTTTTCGATATCCCAAGTAGAGCCGAGTAATTCGGGTCACCAGATAAGTCCTCTCACGACTGCCTTCAGCGTCGTAGAAAAAAAGGAGAATCGTTATGTTGCGCACAAAGTTACTGCTCAGTGTTTGGCTCCTGTTGATTTGCTCTGCAGTTTCCCTCTCCGCACAGCAGGCGGCTCTGGCCGTTGCGAATGCGGTCGTGCCGCCTGTGGTCAAGTTCAGCGGCGTTTTAACTGATGTGAATAACAAGCCAGTGACGGGCACAGTGGGCGTCACATTTTCTCTCTACAAAGAATCCGAAGGCGGCGCTCCGCTATGGGTAGAAACCCAGAACGTTACACCCGATAAAGCCGGTCACTACTCGGCGATGCTGGGCTCGGCCTCTACCCAAGGGCTACCTGGCAGCGCATTCGCATCCGGCGAAGCCCGCTGGTTAGGAGTGCAAGCGCAGGGGCAGACTGAGCAGCCCCGCACGCTCTTGATGAGCGTCCCCTACGCGTTGAAAGCCCTGGATGCAGAGACCGTCGGCGGCCTGCCGCCCTCGGCATTTGTGAAGGCGGCGGCACCCGGAGTTGCATCGGCCGCCAATTCAAATGCGCCGACTGCGGCCATCAGCGGCAGCGGTACGGCGAACCACGTTACCAAGTGGACGGGCACCAGTACGTTAGGGAACTCCAACATCTGGGATGGCGGGAATGGTGAGGTTGGTATTGCCACTACCTCTCCGACTGCCAAGCTCGACGTCAACGGCACTGCTCGCATTCGCAGCAACGCCACGGTGAATGGGAGTCTTACCGCTGGACCGATCACGGCTGCCTCCACTAGTTCTGGCGGTACCGGGGTATTTGCCAACGCCGGTTCCAGCACCGCCAGCAACGGGGTGATCGCCTATGGTGCCACCGGCGTAGCAGGTTACACGACAGTTGCTGGTAGCATCGCACTGTACGGCAATGCGGGAAACAGCACTGGCAGCAATGGCGTGGTCGCCTATGGTGCTACCGGCGTGGCGGGCTACGCGACCGTTGCTGGCAGCAACGGAGTGTACGGGAATGGGGGAAGCAGCTCTGGCAGCGCCGGCGTCTCCGGAAGTGGCGGCACGTACGGAGCGTATGGATATTCCGGCTCCGGCTATGGAATTTATGGGACGGTACCGTCGGCCGGAGTTGACGGAGTGCATGGAGTATCGGCTAGTGAAAACTCGGGCGTGGCGGGAATTAACGATAACAGCACAGCCGGTTTCGGCGTGTACGGACAGGCCGCAAGTCCCAGCGGCGTAGGCGGAGGCTTTTACAATACCTCCACTGGAGACGCGGTATTTGCCTACGAGCAAAACGGCGGCTACGCGGCGTTTTTCGATGGCAATGTCGACGTCGATGGCAACCTCTCCAAAGCTGGGGGGTCGTTCAAAATCGATCACCCTCTCGATCCGGCAAACAAGTACCTCTATCACTCCTTTGTCGAATCGCCCGACATGATGAACATTTACAACGGCAATGAGACTACCGACGCGTCAGGCAGCGCAGTGGTTACCCTGCCCGAATGGTTTGAGACTTTGAACCGTGATTTCCGTTATCAACTGACAGTTATGGGCCAGTTCGCGCAGGCCATCGTGGCCAGCAAGGTCGCGAACCATCAATTCACGATCAAGACGGATAAGCCCAATGTTGAAGTCTCCTGGCAAGTGACCGGCATTCGCCAGGATGCGTGGGCTAATGCTCACCGCATTCCTGTCGAGGTGGAGAAGGCGCAGGCCGATCGCGGACTTTACCTGCATCCCGAACTCTTCGGCTCGCCTGCGGAGAAGTCGATTGCGCTGGTGCACCACCCGATGATGTTGAAGGTGATGAAACAGCAAGCGGCTAAACAGCAAGCGCCTAAACCGCCGCAAGCACCTGAACAACAGCAAGCGCCGAAACAACAGCAAGCGGCCAAATAACAACCGCAATTCAGCGACGATAGGCCCCACCCTTCGGAAAACCTTCAAAGGGTGGGGACTTTCAGCATGGTCCCTTTCCGAGCCCGTGACCCCTGAATTTCTTCGGCACCCTGTCGTTTCTTGCTAGCCGTTTCCGATTTTTTAGGTAGAAGCAGGAACTCTCGGTGGTTTGCCCGACGGCTCAGGCAAAATCCACGAGATCTCCAACCTCGGAAACCAAGGAGGACTTGCTTATGGCCTCGCATTCGACTTCCATATCTCTGAATTGAAGGTCAACATCAACCAGAATGTCGTTAGGGAGGGAAGGGCAACTGAAAGCTGTGCGCCACTCACCCTGAAACCGAGGCTCGGAAAGCTGCTGTGCGAAATATTCGAAGGACACGAAGAATACCTTGGGGTCACTCCGGATTACGCCCTTGCCTTCAGCCAGCTAGGGCTGAGGGACAGAACGCGGATAAGGGGAGGCGCGTTCTGCTAATCCGAGTATCGGCAACCTCAACTTGCGACCCGGCCATTCGAACAGGTGTGTTGGTCAGACGCTTACGGAAGAGTCGCCCTGAGCAAAGGTCGTCTGCTTTTTGAGAGAAGCTAAGATCTTCTTACCGCGTTGGTGATCGCAAGGAAAGCCTTCGGTTCGAATTGCCTGCGTTCTTTAGGTGTGCAAGCTTCGACACCAACCTTTTTTCTAAATCAGGCGGTAGATGCGTCCTTCTCCCTCGTGGGTCGGTGTTCAGGAGGACCTTCGATCGACGAGGGTGGAATCTTTCTCATCTTTCTGATCCACTCGGCGGCTCGTTGTTCGGCCTCGAGCAGTTGCTCCATGGTCATGGACTGGTTGAGATGGTTTTTGGCCTGGGTGATCTGTTCGCCAGCGATAAGAAACCACATATAGGCGTGCACCATGTCCTTCGGCCCAGCACGACGAGCCGCGTAAAGTTGTGCCAAGGCGATTTGTGCGGTGGGCACGCCCTGCTCAGCAGCTTTTTCACAGATGGCGAGCATCGCCTTATCGTGGCGAGCATCATGGGAAAAATTTGCAAACAGGGATGCGACCAGCGATTGTGCCGGACTGGCTGGCTTAGCGTCATGAACAGCAGTTCCACACGGCTCGCGTTATTACTTCCGGTTTGTCGACCATCCATCCGGAATCGTCGCATCTTCCGTGCTGCGCAGGCTATAATTGCGCGCACTGATGACGCTTACCTCTGGCACGAAACTCGGTCCCTACGAAATCCTCTCTCCCCTTGGCGCGGGCGGCATGGGAGAAGTGTATCGAGCGCGCGACCCGAGGCTCGATCGCGAAGTGGCGATTAAGGTCCTGCCTGCAAGCCTCTCCTCCGATGCTTCTCTGAAGCAGCGGTTGGAGCGCGAAGCCAAAGCAATTTCCAAACTTTCGCATCCTCACATCTGCACACTGCATGACGTTGGTCATCAGGACGGCGTGGATTTCCTGGTCATGGAATACCTGGAAGGCGAAACGCTCGAACAGCGCCTCATCAAGGGGCCGTTGTCGCCGGGGCAGACGCTGCGCTACGCAGCGCAGATTGCCGATGCGTTGGCCAAAGCGCACAAGCTTGGAATTATCCATCGAGATCTCAAGCCCGCGAACGTCATGTTGACCAAGAGCGGCGCCAAGCTAATGGACTTTGGTTTGGCGAAGCAGTCGGGACCGGCGCCGCTCGCGGCCGCTCTCACCGAAATGACCCTGGAACAGGCGAAGCTGACCAGCGAGGGCATGATCGTCGGCACTTTTCAGTACATGGCGCCCGAGCAGTTGGAAGGGAAAGAGGCAGATGCGCGCACCGATATCTTTGCCTTCGGCGAATTGATCCACGAGATGGTGACAGGAAAGCCGCCATTTTCCGGTAAAAGCCGAGCGAGCTTGATCGCCGCTATTTTAACGACAGATCCTCCGCCCATCACGCAATTGCAGCCCATCACGTCCGTGGCGCTGGAGCACGTGGTAAAAAAATGTCTGGCGAAGGATCCAGACGAGCGTTGGCAGAGTGCAAGCGACCTGGCCAGCGAACTGAATTGGATTCTTGCATCTGGATCGCAGAGTGGCGTCGTTGTACCCGTAACCAGTCGACGAAAACCGCGACAGCTTGCAATCTGGATTGGGGCGGGACTCGCCTTGGCACTGATAGCAGCTTACCTCGGCTGGCAGATCGGATTCGGCGAACACAGCACCACCCCGGTGCATCTGACGGTCACGCTTCCCCCCGCCAAGGCGCTGCCCAACACCTCGACGAAACCGATCACAATTTCCCCAGATGGTTCGGCGGTCGTGTATGCTGCCTACGGCGAAGACCGGAAGACGCAGCTTTATCTTCGCAGGCTGGGCAGCTTTGAGAGCACGCCCCTCGTGGGCACGGAGGGAGCGCGAGGTCCATTCTTTTCGCCGAACGGAGAATGGCTGGGATTCGTGTCCGAGGATGATAACAAACTCAAGAAAGTACTATTGCGGGGCGGGAGCGCCGTGGTCGTTGCGGACAACGCTACCCTCGGAGGTACTTGGGCGGACGACGACACCATCTACTATGTCAAAGGGTTTACTTCTGGTGTGTATGCGGTTCCGGCCGGAGGAGGCCAACAGCCCCGGCAGGTGACGAAGCCAGGATCGAGTCCGGATGACCGCGCCCACGTGTGGCCCAGCGCGCTCCCCGGAAACAGCGGCCTGATCTTCACGGTTTGGACCGGGCGGACGTTCAACGACGCACGAATCGAGGGCCTCTCCTTCGCCTCCGGGAAACGGAATGTGTTGGTCGAGGGTGGTACCGGTGGAACCTACATTCCCGGCGGTCACCTTGCCTATACGCGCAATGGCGCGCTCTTCGTCGTGCGCTTCGATCCTAAACGGATGGAGGTAAAAGGCACGCCGGAGCCCGTGGTCGAAGGAGTAATGACAGGCGCATCGAACGGCGATGCGGTTTTCGCAGTTTCAAACACTGGTACGCTAGCTTTTCAACCCGGGACCCTGAGGTCGTACCCGCGCAACCTTGTCTGGATGGATCGCAGCGGCAGCGCCACGGATATCACTCCCGAAGTGAAGCCCTATGCTAATCCAGCAGTCTCGCCCGACGGCAAACGCATCGCGCTGACTTTGGAGGGCAGCACATTCGATATCTGGGTGTATGACCTGGAGCGAGCTACGCTTACCAAAGTGAGCTTTGGAGGAGACGATTATTTCGCGCGTTGGTCACCGGATGGAAAGATGCTGGGCTATGGTTCCACAAAATCTGGGCACATGCAGCTGTATGTGAAGCACGGCATCCTGCAAGGTGAAGAAACCATGGTGACCGAAGGTCCTGAGATGAAAGCACTCTATGATTGGACGCGGGACGGACGGGAGATCATTTTTGGCCGACAGAATAAAGACACAGGATGGGACGTGTATGCAGCAGGCATCGAAGGCGATCACAACGTGCGACCGCTGGTCGTGGCGCCGTTCGAGCAAGGCCGGGCGCGTGTTTCACCCGACGGAAAATGGCTGGCTTACATCTCGGACGAATCGGGACGGGAAGAGGTGTTCGTGCAGGCCATGAACGACCCCAGTACCCGTGCGCAGATTTCGTCGGAAGGCGGCAAGGACCCGCGATGGTCGCACTCCAGCGACGAATTACTCTTTCTCTCCAAGAGCCGGCTCATGTCGGTAAAGTTTGCGCCCGGAGCCGAACTCAATCCTGGCAAGCCGGTCGTGCTGTTTGAGGATAAGGCAAATTGGCTAGGGTACGACGTTGCGCCGGATGGACGCCTGGTGGTTGCGCGCGATGCGAGCGACAAGGATCCCGGGACCCAGATCAATATTGTGCTGCATTGGTTCGACGAATTGAAACAAGAACAACGCAAGTAGTCGCCGCTTTTGGATAGAACATGCTCTCGTGAGGATTTCTGGCTACCAAACCGTGCCCCCGTAATGGGAGATCCTTCCTCTAGATCAGGCGGTCGATGCGTTGGGAGGATTTTCGATCGATGAGGGCGGAATCTTTCTCATTTTTCTAATCCACTCGGCGGCTCGTTGTTCGGCCTCGAGCAGTTGCTCCATGGTCATGGACTGGTTGACATGGTTCTTGGCCTGGGCGATCTGTTCACCAGCGATCAGGAACCACATATAGGCATGCACCAGGTCCTTCAGTCCAGCACGACGAGCCGTGTAAAGTTGTGCTAGGGCGAGTTGGGCGGTGGGCAGGCCCTGCTCAGCGGCTTTTTCACAGATGGCGAGCGTCGCCTTATCGTGGCGAGCGCCATTGCTAGGGCTCGCAAACAATGATGCGGCCAGCGATTGTGCGGGGCTGGCATGGCTCAGCGTCATGAACAGAAGTTCCACACGGCCGGAAACGCCTAGCTTATCGAACACGCGGAACAGATAGTTCTTGATCGTGTGCTGACTCAAGGCGAGACGCTCAGCGATTTCGCGATTGGTGAGCCCCTCCGCGACACAGCGAACGACCTCCATCTCGCGCTTGGAAAGCACGTCGAGACCTTTGGCGTCCACCGCTCGAACCGTGGGTGAAGAAGCCAGGGCTTCCACGGCGAACGACATCTGCTCGCTGCTGGCCCAGATTTGTCCGTCGTGAACACTGCGAACACACTTGCAAAGCGAATCGACGGACTCGTGCCGGCTGAAGATTCCTCTCGCACCGGCTCGGAAGGCGTGCAAGATCGTGTCACGCTTCGAAGAGTCCAGTAAGATTACAGCGCGAGTCTGAGGATGCGCTGCTCGTAGTTCCCGCAGAACTTCAAACGCGCGAAGCGGTTCCTCGTCTAGGTTAGAACTGACCAACAGAACGTCGGCTTTATGTGCGGCGGCCGCCGCGATCAGACCGTGGGAATCGGAATCTGCACTGATCACGTCCAATCCGTGATCGCGCTTCAGCGCGTCAGCAAGCAGCTGAGTGTGGATCCGGGTGTTGTCCGCGACCAGGACCCGAATCCTCTCCTCCCGCGCACGTTGGTTGTCCATGAGTTTCTCCAGCGACACCATTCGAATAGGTCCCGAACTGGAACCGAATCAATTCAATGCCACAATCGAAACAAGTCTTCCTGGGTACGGCGAGTTCTCCGTCAGGTGGGGGAAGCAAAACTTGTTTTGTTCGGGGGAGGGTACGAAAACGTCAACTATGATTAAGGATGTCGAGGCGAACTTACGAACACCAGCGACAACGAGGGGAGTTTACTGCATCTTTGGTCGGAATGCAAGCAAAAGGTCGCAAGTCTTTGCACGGGTTGCAACCGGCTGCAACTTGTGTGAAATCGGGTCCGGCCTCTCCTTGAGCAGTTCTGCGCGGTTTGGGGCCTTTCCAGGGCGTCCGATGATTTAGAATGTCTTAGTAATGCATTTATAATCATAGAGATGGTCGTTCGATTCGGCACGGCTCTCAAGATGTGAGGGAAGAGGCAGGGTCAGGTCTCCTAGCTGAGGCAACGCCAAGCCTCTCTACCGCATGAGAACTACTTCTCTAAGCTTGGTGTCTGGTCAGTCTGGGAATGTACACTCTGCCGGATGTGAGACGTCCGTCGCTGAGAGCCTGTACCTCTTGCAGCAGCCTGCATACGACTGTAGGCTACGTTCACTTTCGGGCAATAACTCAAAGCCGAGTTCCCATCCCCCATGCCCGGTAAGCAGAAATCTTGAGTGTCAGTGGGCCATTTTTGTGCAGCAATCCGAGTGCTAGCGCTACACCACGGAGTATAGCGCAGGGGAATTTACAGTTCCTATAACCGGTGCGCATCCCCGCTTGACGCGAAGAGTAATTTGTAATAATCTAGATAGAATTACTAGAGATTAATCCTCCCCTGGTTCATAGAGATGGTTCCCCCGGTTCCCCCAGTTTTGAGATGCACCGCCTTGTCTTGGGCTATTTCCTTAGGCTTAGAGGTCACATTGTGACTGAGAGGGCGAAGCTATGAGTGCCGGCAACCAGTCATGGGAGTCCCCGACGATGGCGCCAAGTGTTGAACCCAGCGTCGAACACTGGTATGCGGTGCACACCCGCGCGCGACATGAACGAGTTGTCGCCCACCGGCTGCGCGAATTAGGGGTAACGAATTTCTTGCCGCTGGTCACCGAGGTGCATCGCTGGAGCGACCGACGGAAATCCGTAGAGCTGCCGCTCTTTGGTTGTTATGTGTTTGTGAAGCTTTGTCCGACGGGCGAGGAGCGACTGCGGGTGCTTCGCATCGATGGCGTGTTCAAGTTTGTTGGCGCCCGCGGACTGGGAACTCCAATCGCTGAATCGCAAATCGAGGCCGTTCGAACCCTGATTGGGCAGCAGATACCTTGGAGCGCCCATCCATTTCTTCAGATCGGGCAGCGAGTGCGAGTCCGTGGCGGCTCCCTGGACGGCGTCGAAGGCATTCTGCTGGCGCGAAATGAAGACAACACATTGGTGGTCTCGATCGACGCAATTCAGAGATCACTAGCCGTTCGCATTCAGGGATACGACGTCGAACCCCTTTAGAATTCTTATACATCGCTTTCCCTCAGCATCTCCCAAAGGAACTTCAATCCCGTGACAGAAAACGCAATCGAAGCGGTACGCCTGCTGGTAGTCAGCAAGGAACCCACCGTGGTTCGCTCGCTCTGGTCGATTGGGGAGACGAACTCCTGGCAACTGGAGACCGTGGGCAGCGGTTGGGAAGCAATGGAGTTCGTGCAAGCGGGCGTTACGCCGGACCTGCTTCTGCTGGATTTGCCGCGCGGAGATGCAGACAGCCTGCACATTTTGCGCTGGCTGCGCAGACTTCGTCCTAACCTACCAATCATCTTGCTTTGCTATCCAGACGATGCCGGACGAAAAAATGAGGCCATCCGGCTGGGTGCCCAGGACTATCTCGTCAGGCCCCTGGACGATCGTCAACTTGAGAGGGTGATTCGGGGCCAGCTCAGCTCACGGAACGATACTTTCGATGTGGACCTTGCAAGCGAGGACATTGAGCAGGTCAGCGACGACGCTTTCTTTGTGGGCGCAAGTCCGATCATGCGCAAGCTGCGCGCCCAGGCGGAATTGCTGGCGCAAGCGAACGTTCCAGTGCTCATCCTGGGAGAGAACGGCAGTGGAAAAGACACTGCGGCGCGTCTGATTCACAAGCTGTCGGTCCGCTCCGGGTTCAAGTTCCTGAAGGTGAATTGCGCCGCGTTGCCCGGCGATCTGCTTGAAACCGAGCTTTTCGGATACGAGCGGAGTGATTCAGGAGTAGTACGATCCAAGCCCGGCAAACTCGAACTGTGTGAGCAAGGAACGCTTCTGCTGGACGAAATCACTGAGATGCCCGCGAGCGTCCAGAGCAAGCTGCTGCACGTGTTGCAGAACAAGCAATTCTTCCGGCCAGGCAGCGGCGCCGCCGTCGAGGTCGACGTCCGAATTCTGGCTGCGTCGAGCGCCAACATTGAGCGCGCACTTTCTGAAAAGAGACTGCGGGAAGACCTCTACTATCGCCTGAGCGCTTTCACGGTTCAGGCCCCGCCGTTACGCCAGCGAAAGGATGAGATTCCACTGCTGCTTCGGCATTTCATGCATCATCTGGCGAAGCACTACGGCATGGTCCCACGCACTTTTTCTCCTGCCGTGCTCGAGGCCTGCCACGCGTATTCGTGGCCAGGTAATCTGCGCGAGCTTGAGGAGTTCGTGAAACGCTACTTGGTGATGGGGGACAAGGAAGTAGCCTTTGGGGCGCAAAAGTCGGAAGATGGGTTCGAACATGTCGGCCCCACGGCGCAGAATTCTAGACCAGACATGGTCGTCTTGGACGGGCACGGGAACGGCAACGGAAACGGAAATGGCGGTCAGACTTCCGCCGTCAACTCGCTCAAGTCGCTCGTGCAAAGTGTTCGGTTTGAAGCGGAAAGAAGCGCCATCTCCACGGCTCTCGAGAAAACCGGCTGGAACCGAAAGGCCGCGGCACGGTTGCTGAAGGTCAGCTATCGGACGTTGCTCTATAAGATCGAGCAATACCACATGAGCTCTTCGGAAGCCCATCCCTCCGCATTTCACGGGAACGGAACCAGGGGCAACGGGAAGCGGATTTAGCCATCAAATGAGGACGCGCGCGTTACAATTGCTCAGTTTGGAGCAAACCATGACAATCCCAATGAGGAAGATGTGCTGGCAGCGGGCAGTGATGTTCGTTATCTGCATGTTGATCCCTGGTTGCCTAACCGCGCAAACTAGCTCAGCGAAAGGCACAAACGGAACAAAACCGGACACCCAGACTACACCTGCTGACCCCAGTAGTAGCGGTTCTCCAGTACGAGCCCACGATGACACTTACATTATCGGTATTGACGATGTCTTGGCGATCAATGTTTGGAAAGAACCCGACGTATCCCGAACCGTCCCGGTGCGGTCGGATGGCAAAATATCGCTGCCCTTAGCCGGCGAGGTGCAGGCGAGCGGGGAGACACCCCATCAACTAGAGAAAGAGCTGGCCACCAAGCTGCAGAGTTTCATCTCCGAGCCTGAAGTTACCGTTATCGTCACAGAAATCAAGAGCCAGAAATTCAACATCCTCGGCATGGTGTCGAAGCCCGGATCGTACCCACTGACAAACTCTGCCACGGTATTGGACGCAATTGCTCTCGCGGGTGGTTTCAAGGATTTTGCCAAGCAAAAATCAATCTATATCCTCCGCCAGAACCCTGATGGTTCGCAGACGCGTTTGCCCTTTAACTACAAGGACGTCATCAACGGCAAAAACCTGGCGCAGAACGTAAAACTTCAGCCGCGTGACACGATCGTGGTCCCTTGACAGCAGGCATGCTAACCCGAGTTTTCATTGGTATCATCCTGTTGCCTACGTGCGCGCTCTGGGCACAAGTGGGCGCCTCGGGTGCCGAAGCAGCCGCAACGGGTCCCGGCGGTGGAGGCGGGGGCATGGCGACGCCTGCACCAGTCAGCGGTGAAGGATATTCGATGGGATTTACGTCCGAAACGCGGGAAAACTATCTGCGTGGAGGGGTCGTTTTCACCACTGCCTACGACAGCGACGTAACGGTGGGGACGAACGGCCAACCGGTGGGGGATGAGAGTTATTCGATCTGGCCAACAATCTCGCTGGACGAGACCAGATCGCGCTTCCATTTGACGCTGTCTTACAGTCCCGGTTATACGTTCTACCAAAACACTAGTTCGCTAAATGCAGCAAACCAGAATTTTGCCGTCGGTTTCAAGTACCGTCTGAGCCCTCATGTGACGCTCAGCTTGCGCGATTCTTTTCAAAAGACATCCAGTATTCTGAATCAAGCGAATCCAGACTCCGGGAGCCCGGTCTCAGGAGCCGTTTTCGTTCCCAATACTTCCGTAATCGCGCCGATTGCCGATGTGCTTACCAACAATGCAAATGCAACTCTTTCCTACCAGTTCAGCGCCAATGGCATGATCGGAGCCAGCGGCAACTTTACCAATCTGCACTATCCGAATGCAACGCAGGTTCCCGGACTGTTTGATTCGAGTTCAAGAGGGGGATCGGCCTTCTACAATCATCGCCTTTCGAAGATGAACTACATCGGCGCCACGTATCAATATCAAACCTTTTTCTCTTATCTGACCGGTGGGCAGAGCGAGACCCAGACCCAGAGCATTCTGCTTTTCTATACTCTCTACTTCAAGCCCACGCTCTCACTGTCGCTGTTCGGTGGACCACAGTATTCCAACACGCAACAACTTGGGTTGCCGTCGTCGCAGTCGTGGTCCCCTTCAGGCGGTGCAAGTTTCGGCTGGCAGGGAAAGGTGACGAGCGTCGCAGCCAGTTATTCGCAAGCGATTAGCGGTGGCGGCGGTTTGGTCGGCGCAGTCCATTACTATGGCGTGAATGGTTCAGTGCGCCAACGATTCACCCGTACGCTAAGCGGGGGAATCTCGGGGAATTATTCGAACAACCAAGTTCTGGATGCTCTTCCTGGTTACGACAATAACGGGCATACGGTTTCAGGAAGCGCATCACTGCAATACCAGATAGGCCAGAATCTGAATGCTGGAGTGCAATACACGCGAATGCATCAGAGTTATAACGATGTTCCTGCGATATCCGTTGTTCCCGATCACAATCGTATCGCTGTCTCGATTTCGTATCAGTTTTCAAAGTCTCTGGGAAGATAATTATGGTGGATGAATTCGAAGAGAAACCGGGAGAGGGCCTCAATTTCGAACACTATTGGGGAATTGTTCGTCGCCGCCATATGTACTTCCTGGTGCCTTTTTTCCTTGGGTGGCTTGTGGTGTGGAGCGCAAGTTGGGTCCTGCCTTCCGTCTATAAGTCGAGCACGCTGATTCTGGTCGAGCAGCCTAGCATGCCAAAAGATTATGTGACTCCAAATGTTGTTGATGACCTGCAGGCGCAGGTTCAGAGCATTAGCCAGCAGATTCTCAGTCGCACCCGGTTGTTGCACATTATCGATGAGCTAGATCTATACGCGACGGAGCGCCACCGACTCAGTCCCGACGACCTTGCCGACCGTATGCGCAAAGATATCCGGATTGAGCTGGTGAAAGGTGACGACCGTCAGGTCACTTCATTCAATATTGTTTATTCTTCCCGTAATCCCCACATTGCCCAGCAGGTCACAGGCGAGCTGACCGACCTGTTCATCAACGAGAATGAGCAGTTGCGGCAACAAGAGTCGGGAGATGTTA
>Ga0209275_10000255_pt1 | contig 19286 bp, 25 predicted proteins | sample HubBroMetageREF2_FD_188344 | JGI IMG/M metagenome (GOLD analysis project Ga0209275, IMG submission 188344) | Reference soil microbial communities from the Hubbard Brook experimental Forest, New Hampshire, USA - Hubbard Brook CCASE Soil... | ecosystem: Environmental > Terrestrial > Soil >... | reverse complement strand
CGAGCTCACCAAGCTGCGCGCCGTGGCACTGCGCAAACGCGTCACCCGGGTCGTCGTGGACGAGCGCCGGCTCACTCTCGGGGTTGGGTCGGGTTTCGAGCTGGATCCTGCGGCCGTGCCGAAGCTTCAGTCCCTTACGAAGAACCGCTTCCGCTTCACAGACGGGCGCATTCTCGTCGACCTGCCGGGCAGCCCAAACTGGATGCCGCTGCTGCGAAAACTGCTGGAAGCCTTATAGCCCTGGTTCTTCTAAAGCGCATCGAGGTGCCCCTAAATCGAAGGAACGAGGCCACGGCGCGCGAACGAGCCCGCCGTGATGCGGGGCTCCGAGCCCCGCGTACTATGCACTATTATCCAATCGGAGCAATTAATGTCGAAAGTCCACCGCCTCACCGTAGGCCTGGCCGCCCTTCTCTTCGGCACGTCGCTAGCGGCGTGCTCGGGCGGCGGTACCGTCGCGACGGTGAACGGCCAACCGATCAGCGAATCCGCATTTAACACAAAGCTGGAAGGGACGCCGCTGGCGCGCACGGTCTTGCAGCAAATGGTGCAAGACGCGTTGATCGATCAATACGCAAAAAACAATAACATCAACATCACCGATGCCGAGATCAGCGCGCGCGAAGATCAGATCAAGCAGAACTTTCCGGCCGGCTCGTGGGACGAGATGCTGAAATCGCGTGGCCTTTCCGAAGACGACGTTCATGCCGCACTGCGCGAGCAGCTCATCCTCGACAAGGCGCTGGGTTCGCAAGTAAAGATCGCGCCGGCCCAGATCAAGGAGTACTTCGACAAGAATCACGCTACGTTCGATAAGCCCGAGCAAGTAACGGCCCGTCACATCTTGGTTCCGAACTTGGCCGAAGCGCAAAAAGTGGAGCAGCTTCTCAAATCCGGACAGAACTTTGGCGACGTTGCCAAGCAATATTCGACCGATCCCGGCAGCAAGGACAAAGGCGGCGAGCTCGGCACCTTCAAGAAAGGGCAGATGGTGCCCGCGTTCGATAAGGTGGCGTTCTCAGCGCCGGTCAACGCAATCAGCGCGCCGGTGAAATCGCCGTTCGGCTATCACATCATTCAAGTCGAAGCGCGCATCCCGGGACAGACTGCAACGCTGGCCAGCGCGACGCCGCAAATCACCGATACCTTGCGTCAGCAGCAAGAGGCACCGCTGATTCAGCCGTTCCTCCAAGGCCTGCAGCAGAAAGCCGATATCAAAGTCAACAATCCGACTTTTGCCGGCCTCTTCTCAACGCCGATGCCTCCGGGTGGAGCCGGCGCCGCGGCTTCGCCGGCAGCTAGCGCGCCGGCCGGTTCTCCCGCGCCCTCCTCGACGTAAATCTCGCATAGGGCGGTGTCCTCACCGGGACACCGCCGCGTGGTTGCGAAGGACGCGGCGTGTTGGTTCGTATCGCGGGTCTGGGTCCGGGTGACCCCGGGCTGCTGACCATTGGCGGCCTCGACGCGCTGCGCGCGATCGGTAAGGCCGTCGCGCTCCTCGCACCGCCGGATTTGACGGCATATCTCGAGCGCAACGGCGTTACAATCGTTCGCGACGCGGTGGACGAGCCCGCGCTCTTCGTGCGGGGAAGTTCCGAGGAGATCGGACGTTTCGCCGATCGGCTCTGCAGCGGCACCTACGGCGACGCATTGGGTCTCGCCGTGCTTGGAAATCCCCTCTCCGATTTTCCGGGCCTGCCTTCGCTGCTGCGGCTATTGGAATCGCGGGGCGTCGACACCCAGATCGTACCCGGCGTTCCGCGCGCGACGCTCTCCGCATCGATCGCGATGCCGTTGGTGCCGCTGCCGCCACGGTCGGCGCACTATTCGTGGGACGACTTGGTCGAGATCATGGCCCGTTTGCGCATGGGCTGCCCGTGGGATCGCGAGCAAACGCATCGCACGCTCGTCCCGTACCTGATCGAAGAGACGTACGAGGTGGTCGAGGCGATCGAGGGGCCGCATCTCGACGCCCTTTGCGAGGAGCTGGGTGACTTGCTCTTGCAGGTGCTCTTTCACGCGCAAGTCGCCATGGAAGTTGGAAAGTTCAGCATCGCCGACGTCGTCGACGCGCTCTCCAACAAGATGGTCCGCCGTCATCCGCACGTCTTCGGCGATGCGGTCATCGAAGACGTGGACGCCCAATGGCGCAGTTGGGAGAAGCTAAAAGCGCTGGAAAAAACCGGGCGCCAGCGTAACAGCCGCCTCGACGGAATTCCCGTGCAGCTCGGTGCGTTGCAGCGCGGTCAGCGCATGCAGGAGAAGGCTGCGCGCGTCGGCTTTGACTGGCCCAACGCCGCCGGAATCTTGGAAAAGCTCACTGAAGAGCTGGGCGAGCTGGCCGAGGCGCGCCGCCGGCCCCAAGACGATCCCAGGATACGCGAAGAGCTCGGCGACGTTTTCTTCACGCTGGTCAATCTGTCGCGCGCACTGGGCATCGACGCAGAGACGGCGGTGCGCGAAGCCAATGAAAAGTTCTACAAGCGTTTTTCGTTCATGGAAGAGCGTGCGAAGAAAAGCGGGAAGAGCATTTCGGATCTCTCCTTCGACGAACTCGAGGTACTGTGGCAGCTGGCGAAGGCTTGAGCGCCAAACTGCGGGTGCGCATGAGCGCGCTCGACGCCCACTATGGGGGGAGTCTCGTCGACGGAGCACGCATGCTCGCGCTCTTCGGCGACGTTGCGACGGAGCTGTTAATTCGAATGGACGGCGACGAGGGACTCTTCGCCGCCTACGATAGCGTCGAGTTCCTCGCGCCGGTCTTCGCCGGCGACTTCATCGAAGCGCAGGGGCGCATCGTTAAGATCGGCAAGACGTCGCGCCGCATGGAGTTCGAAGCCTGCAAAGTGATCGCGGCGAGGCCGGAAATCGGCGAAAGCGCTGCCGACGTACTGGACCCGCCGCTTCTCGTCTGCCGCGCCACGGGTACGTGCGTCACTCCGAAAGCGAAGAGAAGAAAGTAGGGCCCGATTAGGGGCCTGCAGGCTCCTAGACGAGGCGTTCGTGCGTTTTGCGCTTCCAAACGAACTCGTAGTATGAAAACTGCAGCGCTAGCGCGACACAATACGCGATCGGATAGCCGAGCCAGACGCCGTCGAGGCCGATGCGGTGCATCAGCAGATACGCCGCCGGCACTTCGACGCCCCAGATTGCGAAAATCCCGATTACCGTCGGCCACAGCACGGTGCCGCTGCCTCGCATCAGGCCGCTGAGAACCGCGGAGTTTCCAAAGACCGCGTAGCTCCACAACGTGATCATCAGCAGTTGATGCGCGATACGCAGCGTGTTCGGATCGGTAATGAACCATCCCAAGATGAACCAGGCAAAGAGATAACACGCACCGATCAGCACCGCACCGATCGCATAGTTCAAGCCGACGGCCGAGCGAACGACGCTGCCGAGCTTGTCTTCTCGCCTCGCGCCGATGCACTGGGCTCCGAAGATCGAGGCCGCGATGCCAATGGAGATGGCGGGAAACTGCACGTAGCCGACAACCTGATTAACCGCACCGTACGCGGCGGTCGCACTCGATCCGAAGCGGTTCACGAAGGAGATGACCGCGATCTCGGCAAGCGAGACCATCATCACCTGCAGCGCGGTCGGGAGTCCGATGCGCAGCACGGCTCCGAGAATTTTCCAATCGATCCACATGTCGGCCAGCGTTTCGCGATCGAACTTCAGCGGATGGTTCTTACGCGCAAGGTAGTAGAGCAGCCACCCGAGGGCGGCGGTATTGGCGATAACTCCGGCGACTGCCGCACTGACGACGCCCAGCTTCGGTAAGCCAAAGAGTCCGACGATAAAAATCGGCGTTACGGTAATCGCAAGCACGCTCGATACGATGAGCGTGTAAAATGGCGTCGTCGAGTCGCCGGTCCCCCGCAAGATCGTCACGTAGACGAAATAGAAGAAAAAGACCGGCATCGTAAGGAAAATCACTCGAGCGTAGGCATCGGACTGCGCCAGGATGTCGGGCGGAGTGGCCAGCCATCCCAAGACCGTCGACGATCCAATCGTTCCAACGATGGCGACGAAGATGCCGAGGTAGAGCGCCGCTCCGAGCACCGTGCCGGCCACTTTCTTAACCTTGTGGAAGTCTTTCGCTCCGAAGGCCTGCCCGACCAAGACGCTGCTGCCGCTCGAAACGCCGAAGACGAACGAGAAGAGTAGAAAAACGATCGGAAAGACGGCCGAGACTGCCCCGAGCGCTTGGGTGGAGATCAGGCGTCCGATCCAGATGCTGGCCATCGTTTGCGAGGCCGATTGCAAGACGTTGCTCAGCATCAGCGGCACCAGAAAAACGAGGAGGATCTGCCACATCGGCTTGCCCTCCTCGAAAATGTTGACCCCGCGTTGTTGCGGTCGCGTTTGCGCCAAACTGCGAACCCCTTACTCTGTTGCCAGCACTTCGTAAATCTCTTTGCGCGCTTTGTCGAGCAACTCGCGCACGCGCTCGATACTTTCGGGTTTGGAATTATAGCCGAGCTGCGAAACCGCTTGCATCAATCGAGCCGCCGAATCGCGCATTTGCGCCCGCCGGTCCCGCGTGCCCTCTTCCTCGCCGTCATCTTCGAAAAAGCGACCGATGTCGGCCAAGCGTTCTTCCATCAATTTTCGTCCTCTCTCGGTAAGTTCGTAGGTGCGGCGACCCTCCTCGTCGCGCCCGGCGATGAAACCGGCGGCCTCGAGTCCGGCGAGCAGCGGATAGACCGAACCGGCGCCCCCCGCCCAGCCCTTCTCCCGTATCTCGCGAATCAGGTCGTAGCCGTGCCGCGGCGTCTCGCTGAGCAATTTGAGCAGGGCAAATTTGAGAATTCCGCGCCTTGACCGCCGCATTCCGTGCCGGCGTATTCCCCCTCTATGCATGCTGCCAATAGTATCCGATATATCGCGATACTGTCAATAGCCCGCGTCCTCGTCCTTCGACAGGCTCAGGATGACAAGGGCGGGGTGACAACGATACGCCGGCCGATGGCGAACTCTGAGGCGTGCGGTTGGATAAGTTCATGAAGGTCTCGCGATTGGCGAAACGGCGAAGCGAGGCTCACGAGGCTCTAGAGCACGGTCGCATTACCCGGGACGGAAAGCCGCTCAAGCCCGGCTATCAGGTTAAGCCGGGAGACGTGCTCGAGATCCACTACGCGACGAGGTTCGTGACGGTCCGCGTGCGTGACGTCCCGTTGCGCGTCACGCCGGCGACGAAGCCGGTCGAGCTCTACGAGATTCTCGACTCGCGGCGGGACGACGCGGAGTGGATATGATCTCGGCCGACACGAAGGACGCGCTCGCGCGCGAGCTTCCCGACGAGCGGCATTGTCGCGATTCACTGCTCGCCGGACTCTCCGTGTACGGCAACGTCGACGGCCACTTTGTGACGCATCGCAACGCGGTCGCGCGCCTGTTTTGGTCGCTGCTGGAGGAGCGCAAGGTTCAGGCCATTGAAACGCGCGCTCCCACCCGGCTCCAGCGCTTACCGACCTTCGCGGTGAGATTGCCGCAACGGCTGCGCGCGATGCCGCCCAAACCCATTCGCAAGTGCGATCGCTTGATCGAAGTACGCGCGGCGTTTTTAGCGTGCGGTTCGCTGGCGGCGGGAGCGCGCGGCTACCATCTCGAGTTCGTCGTCCGCGACGAAGGTGTCGCGACGCGGTTGACGTGGATGTTGCGCAGCAACGGGGTCGCGGTCAAAGAGACGCACCGAAAGGGACGCGCCGTTCTCTATCTCAAGGATTTCGACGCCATCGCGGAGCTGCTGACGCGCATCGGCGCTTTCGCAGCGGTACTGCGGCTCGAGGACGTGCGCGCCTTGCGCGAGACCAAGAACCGCATTCATCGCCTAGTGAATACCGAGGCGGCGAACCTGCAGCGCAGCGCCCAGGCAGGTGCCCAACAGCGGCGCGTCATCGAGTTTTTGCAGAGCGCCTACGGTTTGTCGCGGCTTTCGCCCCCACTGCGCGAAGTCGCCGAGCTTCGCCTACTGCATCCCGACGAATCGCTTGCAGAACTGGGTCGCCGCTGCAATCCGCCCATCGGCAAACCGACCATCAGCAGCCGGCTGGGCGCACTGACGAAGTTGGCCGGCAACCTGCGCGGCATGCAGGGGAGCGCGAAAGCGGCCCGGTAAACGCGGCTCATGCGCATCGGAATCAACGGCTTCGGCCGCATCGGTCGAAACTTCACCAAAGCGATCGTGGAGCGCCATCCGGAAATCGAGATCGCCGCCGTAAACGACCTCATCGACGCCAAGGAGTGCGCGCACCTCTTTAAATACGACAGCAATTACGGCATCTACGACGGCAGCGTGAGCGCCGGCGACGGCACGCTCTCGATCGACCGGCAGCGAATCAAGGTCTTTGCCGAACGCGACCCGGGCAAACTTCCGTGGCGCGACTTGGGAGTCGATATCGTAATCGAGTCGACCGGCCTCTTTACCGATGCAGCCAAAGCTCGCGCGCATATCGATAGCGGCGGCGCGAAAAAAGTCCTCATCTCCGCCCCGGCAAAGGGCGAAGATATCACGATCGTGCTGGGCGTGAACGAGCGCCGGTACGATCCACAGAAGCATCACGTCATTTCTAACGCATCGTGCACGACGAACTGCCTAGCCACCGCCGTGAAGCCGATCGTTGACGAACTGGGCTGGGTCAAGGGTTTCATGACGACGATCCACTCCTACACCAACGATCAGAACGTGCTCGACGGACCGCACCGGGATCTTCGCCGCGCGCGCAACGCCGCGACGAATATTATCCCGACGTCGACGGGCGCCGCTAAAGCGCTCTACCTAACGATTCCGGAAGTCGAAGGCACGTTCGACGGCTTTTCACTCCGCGTCCCGACGCCGACGGTATCGATGATCTACCTCGTAGCGCAGACAAAACGCCCGACGACCAAGGAACAGCTCAATGCGCTGCTGCGCCGCGCCGCCGAAGGCGAGTTGAGCAAGTACGTCGCCTACACCGAAGAAGAGCTGGTTTCGAGCGATTATAAGAAGAATCCGAACAGCTCGATCATCGACGGCAAGCTCACCGGCGCCAACGGCGATCTCCTCCAAATCGCAGCGTGGTACGACAACGAGTGGGGCTACTCGTGTCGCCTCGCGGAGCTGACCGCTTTGGTTGGGTCGACGATTCCAGCCGCGACGTAGTGGCCCTGCGACGCCTGCAAGAGTGCGCCGTTCGCGGCAAGCGCGTTCTCGTGCGCGAGGATTTGAACGTACCGCTCGTCCTTCGCCCGGGTCAGGATGACGGGCAGGTGGAGATCGCCGATTACAGCCGCATCGACGCTGCACTGCCGACGCTGTGCTGGCTGCACGAGCAGGGCGCGAAAACGATCGTGCTTTCGCATCTCGGGCGGCCCGACGGTAAACCGGATCCGAAGCTCTCGTTGCGGCCGGTCGCGCGCGCGCTTTCGGATCGCCTCGACATTCCCGTCGGCTTTGCCGGCGATTGCGTCGGCGAGGTGGCCAAAAGCGCCGTGGAACGGCTACGCGACGGCGACGTCCTTTTGCTCGAAAACGTGCGCTTCCACGCCGGCGAGGAACGTAACGATCCCGCATTCGCTGCGCAGCTTGCAGAACTGGGCGATCTCTACGTGAACGACGCCTTTGCAACGGCGCATCGCGCGCACGCGTCGACGGAAGGGATCGCACATCTGCTCCCAAACGCCGCGGGCCTTCTGATGCAAGCCGAGTTGTCGGCGCTCTCTCGTCTGACCGACCGCCCCACGAGGCCATTCGTCTGCGCCGTCGGCGGGGCGAAGATCAAGGACAAGATCGGCATGCTCGAACGTCTGAGCGAACTGGTCGATGCTTTTTGCATCGGCGGAGGCATGGGCAATACGCTGCTCGCGGCTCGCGACATCAATGTCGGCACGTCGCTGCGCGACGACGATCTCGAACCGGCGCGCCGCATCCTGGCGGCGATCGAAGGACGCCGAGTCGATCTTCATCTGCCGGCCGATGCGGTCGTGGCGCCCTCGGTGGACGCGCAGGACCGGGCTCACGTCGTTCCGATCGAAGCGGTCGGTGATGAGATGATTCTCGACATCGGTCCAGCAAGCGCGCAGACCTATGCAAACGCGATCGAATCTGCAAAGACGATCGTTTTTAACGGCCCGATGGGCGTGTACGAGAGACCCGCCTATCGCCACGGAACGCAGGTAGTCGGCGATGCAATCGCGCGCGCGACGGAGGCCGGAGCGATCAGCGTCGTCGGTGGGGGCGACGCCGCCGCGGCAGCGCACCTACTGGGCTTCGCCTCGAAAATGACCTACGTTTCGACCGGCGGGGGCGCGACGCTGGAGTTTTTGGAGGGCAAACAGCTGCCCGGAGTCGCCGCGCTTGAGCGTTAGAACGATCCTCGCGGGCAACTGGAAGATGCACAAGACTGCGGCCGAGACGGCCGCGTTCTTCGATGCGTTCCTGCCGCGCGTCGCGCCGATTCCAGCGGAAATCGAGATCGTCGTAGCGCCGGCGTTTACATCGCTGCAGTTGGCGGGCGAGGTCGTTCGGGGCACGCGCGTGCGCTTGGGCGCGCAGACGATGCACTGGGAGCTGCAAGGCGCCTTCACCGGCGAAGTGAGCGCACCGATGCTGCGAGCGCTCGGCGTCTCACACGTGATCCTCGGGCACTCGGAACGGCGCGCCTATTGTGACGAAACCGATCGCACCGTCAACTTGAAGGTGCGTACGGCACTCGCGCAAGGCCTGACGCCGATCGTCGCGGTCGGCGAGACCCTTGAGGAACGCCGCGAAGGGGCGACGGACGAGCGCGTCTTATCGCAGACCCGCGCCGCTTTCGACGGCGTACCGGCGGCCGATCTCTCTAAGATCGCGATCGCATACGAACCTATCTGGGCGATTGGCACCGGGCAGAGCTGCGAACCCGACGAAGCCAATCGGGTAATGGCGACGATTCGCCGTGCGATCGACGGCCTGTACAGAACGCCGATTCTTTATGGCGGAAGCATGACTGCCGCGAACGTTGCGTCGTACGTCAGATGCTCCGACATCAACGGCGGTCTCGTGGGAGGCGCGTCGCTCGATCCCGAGGGTTTCGCAGCACTGATCGAGCGAGCCGGGGCATCGTCGTCCTGAGCACTCTCGAAGGATACCGGCCCGTTGTGTTGTGCGTGCTCGACGGCTGGGGATGCCGGGAAGCCACACACGGCAACGCGATCGCGGCGGCAAACCTGCCGCATTGGCGCGCGCTCTTCGAGCGCTATCCGCATACGATGCTGCAGGCGTCGGGTGAAGCGGTAGGTCTTCCCAAGGGCGTCATGGGCAACAGCGAGGTCGGCCATATGAACCTCGGCAGCGGGCGCGTCGTGCCGCAAGGCGTCACCCGGATCGACGCCGAGATCGCATCGGGCGAGTTTGCGAAGAACGAGACGTTGCGCCAAGCGATCTCGCACGTCGCGTCGCAAGGTAGAACGCTTCACTTGATGGGCCTGCTCTCCGACGGTCAAGTTCATAGTTCGATCGTCCACCTCTTTGCTCTGATCGATGCGGCCGTCGCAGCCGGCGTACCGATTGCCGTGCACTGCTTTCTGGACGGACGCGACACGCCGCCACGTTCGGCCATGACCTACGTGGGAAGGCTCGAGGAAAAACTTGCCGGGGTCGGCCGCGCGGGGGCGATAGCCGGCGTTATCGGACGGTTCTACGCCATGGATCGCGACCTGCGTTGGGAACGTACGCACCTTGCTTACGACTTGCTCGCGGAGGGTCGCGCGCAATTCGGCGCCGGCGATGCGCTTTGCGCCATCCGCGACGGCTACGCGCGGGGCGAAGATGACGAGTTCGTACTTCCGACGACCGTCGGAGAGCCGCGCCCAGCCCAAGATGGTGACGCAATCATCTTCTTCAACTTTCGGCCGGACCGCGCGCGGCAGTTGATGACGGCGTTCGACGCCGGGACGACGCTGTACTACAACGGCGGCTTCGATGCATTCGCGACCAAGACGTATCGCGATCCTTACTTCGCCACAATGACGAAGTACGACGAGAACTACACCAATCCGGTACTCTTCGGCCCGCGCGCGCAGCACGAGACGTTCGGCGAAGTCCTCGCACGGGCTGGCTTACGCCAGTTGCGACTCGCCGAAACCGAGAAATACGCGCACGTCACGTATTTCTTTAACGGCGGTCGCGAGGAGCCTTTCGAGGGCGAAGACCGCGACCTGATTCCCTCGGACCGCTCGGTGGCAACGTACGATCTGGCACCGGCGATGCGCGCGCGAGAGATCACTAATGCTGCCGTCAACGCGATCGAGGGCGGGCGTTACGACGCGATCGTTATGAACTATGCCAACGCCGACATGGTCGGCCACACCGGCAAATGGGAGCCAACGATCGAGACCGTCGAAGTCATCGACGAATGCTTGCCGCGGTTGATTGGCGCGACGCTATTCGCAAACGGCCTGCTCGCGATTACCGCCGATCACGGCAATGCCGAAACGAAGCTCGACGAGCAGAGCAATCCGCTTACGGCGCACACGACCAACCCCGTGCCCTTCATTCTTATCGCTAACCGCTTGCATGGAAGCCTCGCAGGCGGAGGCAAGTTGGGCGACGTCGCGCCGACGTTGCTGAACCTCATGGGCCTTCCGATTCCCAAGCAAATGACCGGAGTGAATCTTTACGAGGCCTCGCGCTCGTAGAAAAATTCATGCAACTCACAGGCGCCCTTACGGAGCCGTTCAGGAACGTGTGAGAGCATTCGGTGGAAGGCTGAGAGGAGGATTCCACGATGCAGTTCCACCCGAAAGAAATCCACGATGTCCTGATCTTCGCACAAGGCTTAACCTATTTCATCGTTGCCGGTGCTGCCACGGTCGCCATCGCGCTCGCGGCACACCTTCACTAAAGCGCCGCGTGCAAAAGTTGCGAGACCCGATGCGAGGCGCGGATGGCCGGGCGGCACGAGCGCACTGTCGGGCTCCGCCTCGGCGCGGCCGGAAAGGAAAGGAGGCTACGAAACCCGATAGCAACCGCTCGGATCTACTTGAACGCACCGGTTGCCAACCATAATCGAACGGATTCGATGATCCCAAAACGAGAGCACGCGGACGATGACGGGCCGCAGTTTGGCGATTAGCTCGCGTGCCCTTTGCGACACGGCTACCGCGTCCTTCACCCAGCGCGGATGGTCGTGCGGCAGGAGTGCGGTCTCGAGCTCGGCTTCGACAACGGCCGGAACTATGGCCTCGGAGCGCCCCGCTTCGAGGCGCGCGGAAAGCGCGGCCGGTGTTTCGTCGAGCTCAATACGACGCAACATGAGAGTCTCGCTTTAGCTTGGCAATCGCACTCAAATGCAGTTGCGACGCCCGTTGCGGTGAGATCGCCAAACACCTCCCAACGCAGCGCAATGAGTTTCCTTTAAAATAATGCAGCAACACGACCTCGCGCTGTCGCCGCGAGAGTCCCGAGATTAACTCCGCGAGCTGCGCGCTTTCGGATCGCCGCTCCACGATCCGCGCCGGATCGTCGCTCCAGTCGTTGACCAGCGATTCTCCCAGCGGCAGCGGCGCATCGAGAGAGAGCGGCTGACCCCGATAGGCCGCGGCAATGGCGCGGCGATATCCGGGGTAGCGCTGCTCCATTTCGTTTGAGGTCGGAACCGCGCCGAGCGCGGCCGCGAGCGCGTACCGCTGGTTCTCGCCGTCGCGCACGATTCGGCGCGCTCGCTCGGAGACCGGGTCCATGCGGCGGATTCCGTTGAGCATTGCGCCGACGACGAGGCGTCGGGCGTAGTCGCAGAGCTGCGGCCCGCGGTACGGATCGAACGAATCGACGGCGCGAATCAAGCCGACGGATCCATCGCCGACGAGATCGTCGAGATCGAAGTTCGGCACGAGCCGCTTGAGCCGTCGAGCGAGTTTTTTCACAATCGGTAGCAAGTTTCGGATCTGCTCGTCGCGGTCGGAGCTCATCGTGCGCCCTCCAAGCGAGACGCGATGAGAGCCGCGAATCCCCCGCCGTCGCCGCGCGCGATTTCCTGTGCCAAGCCCTCCAGTTCGTAATCCCCAAGCATGCCGGCCCCTGCGATGAGCGGGCGAAGCACCGGGACGAGCAGAAGCGACTCGAGCATCTCGCCTGCGCGGCGTGCCGCGACGCTATCCACGCTGCAGATTGTTGGCGATGCGCAGCATCTCGTCGGCGGCTTGGACGCCCTTTGCATTGGCTTCGTAGGCGCGCTGCGCGGTGAGAATTTGCATCATCGCATCGATAATCGTCACGTTCGACTCTTCGAGCATCCCGAAGTGCAGCTTCGGGCCGTCCGGCGAATCGGGGACGACTTCTCGTAGTTTTCCCGACTCGGGCGTCGCTTCAAAAATTGCGCCGTCAAGCGCGCGCAAATGCTCCGGCGCCGCGAACTCCGCAAGACGAACGTGGCCAAGCGTCCGGCTCCCGCGGGTAAACGTCGCGCGAACGCTTCCGTCGCCGGTAACGGTTACGCTAAGCGCGTCGCTGGGAATCGTGATGCCCGCAAGCCGATAATCCGCAGCGTTGCGCAGCGTTCCATCCGCGTCGCGCGAAAACGCTCCATCGCGCGTATAGAGCCGGCGCCCGTGGCCGTCGAGCAACGTAAAAAAACCTGGGCCGTCGATCGCGAGATCGAACGGACCGGCGCTTCGGGCCAGCTTACCCTGAGCGAAGAGCACGCGCGAACCGAGCGCAACCGTTCCAAGTCCCGTTCCGCCGGGCGCGATTAGCTCGGCGAAGCTTTGCGCCGATCCTTTGAAGCCGACGACCCCAGCGTTGGCTAAGTTATCGGCAATCGTATCGAGGTTCCGCTGCTGAGCCGCCATGCCGCTGGCAGCGGCGAAGAGTGCAAGATCCATCCCGGAACGCTCCCTATTTCACGCGGGCCGCATCGGCCGACTTCTGACGCGTGGCATCGATCGCGGCGACTGCCTTTTCCGCGCTCTCGAAGGAGCGCTCCGCGGAGAGCACGTCGATCATCTCGGCGACCGCATCGACTGCGGGACCTTCCAAGAATCCGCTCTGTACGCGGCTGGTCGACGGAAGACCGAGCGCGTGTGCGTCGACGACGCCGCCCGATGGAACGTGCAGGACGTTACGGAGCCCCAGTACCACGCGTCCGCGGCCGTCATGCAGCGTTCCATCGGCTTCGCGGACGAAGTCACCGGATCTCGTCTCGCTCACTCGCCCGGCCGAATCGCGAACGCGAAACGCGCCGCCGCCGAGAATCGCGAGATCGAAATTGCGGCCCGTATGCCGCAACGCGCCGCCGTCTGAGGAGGTCCGGCGTGCGATCGTGACCCCCAGCGCAGTCAGGAAACCCCGCGCATCGATGCGGCGGAACCCGTCGGTTGAAACGTTCGCGAGGTTTTCGGTCGCGATCTCAAGCCGCGTTCGGGCGGCGACCATTGCGCTTTCCGCCCATGCAATTCCGTCCATGTGCGCATGGTAGCGAAGCACCTTGGCCGAATCGTTTCCGCACGATGACCGGGCTGCGGCTCCTCACGCATGCAGTCGTTGCGACACTGGCCGTGGCGTGCAGCTCGCCGTCGGCTCAGGAACGCACCAACGACGCCGAGCTTGCCGCGGTCGCTCCGCTCAAAGCGCAATATTCCGGCGTCGTGATGGGCTTCGACATCCGGCCGCCGGAGACGCTGATCGTCAGCCTCGACCTGCAGAGCTACTTTGACATGGACGACGATGCCGTCGCCGCGATGCAGCGAACCGTGCTGCTCCGGTGGCGCTCGGCTTGGAAATCGGGCCATCCGAATGCGCACGCCCTGCTGCACGTCCGCTTCATCGATTTTATTGGCCGCAAGGTTGCCACACTGACGACGCAGACCTAGTGGCCTTAGAGTCTGGCGAGAACTCCCTGCGTGAACGCACGCGTCGATACGGCAGCGGCCGAGCGCGCCACGTCGGCGGTTCGCAAACCGTCGCCGTAGGCGCGGTCGACGGCGCGCTCGATTCGAGCCGCGGACGAATCGTCGGCGAGGCTGTGGCGTAGCAACATTGCGGCAGAGAGAATAGCTGCCGTCGGATTTGCAACGTCCTTGCCGGCCAAATCGGGCGCCGTGCCGCCAATCGGCTCGTAAAGTCCAAACTGCCGTCCAGGAGAGCCTCGGGAGCCGAGACTGGCGCTCGGGAGCGTCCCGAGCGAACCAGTGAGAATCGCGGCTTCGTCCGAAAGGATATCGCCGAACATATTCTCGGTCACGATCACGTCGAAGTCTCCCGGCCGCGCCACGAGCTGCATCGCCGCGTTGTCCACGAGCAGGTGCTCGAGACGTACGTCGGGATACTGCGCCGCCATCTCAGTGACGACTCGCCGCCACAACCGCGACGTCTCCAAGATATTCTGCTTATCCACCGACGTGACGTGTTTGCGCCGCGCGCGGGCCAAATCGAACGCGATGCGCGCGATGCGCTCGATCTCCGGCGCGCGATAGATCATCGTGTCGACCGCCTCCTCAACGCCGTCCACGGTTCGCAGCTCCTTGGGCCGCCCGTAATAGATGCCGCCGGTCAACTCGCGCACGACGAGCAGGTCGAGCCCGCGCACGATCTCGGGCCGCAGCGACGAGGCGTCTTCGAGCCCCGGAAAGACGCGCACGGGCCGCAAGTTTGCATAGAGCTCGTAGTCGCGGCGCAATAAGAACAGCGCGTACTCGGGACGTTCTGCCAAAGGAAGTCCGTCGTACTGCGGCAAGCCGACGCTGCCAAAGAGGATCGCGTCGCTGCGATCGCAGAGCGCTTTCGTCTCCGGCGGCAGCGCGGGAAGTCCGGCGCCAAGCGCCGCTGCGCCGACCGGCGCCACCGTGCACTCGACGTCGGGCCGCACGCGCCGCAAAACCTCGGCGGCACACTGCGTAACCTCCGGGCCGATCCCGTCGCCCGGCAACAACGCGACGCTATTAATAAACGGTGATGCGCTTGGTGTCGTCGTGTTTGGGGGGAGGCTCGACCGGCGTGCTGTTTTCGGCCGCCGCGACAGCAGCCTGGAGCCCGCCATTGCTTGCCAGGCCCTCGGTGCGTTCGAGCAGAGCAAGATGCGTCATGAGCAGACTACGCAGCTCGCTCTTGGCCTTCTCCGTCGCTTCAAGCGCCCGCTGCTGCTCGCGCCGAACGTCGGAGATCGAATCGCTGTAGCCGGCAATCTCGCGCTCGTTGGCCAGACGGGCCTGGTCGCGGATGAGGTCGGCCTCTTTATGCGCCGACGCCTTGACCTCGTCCGCCGTGCGCTGAGCGAGCACCAACGTGTTTTGGAGCGACTCTTCGATCGCTTTGAAATGACTCACGCGCTCCTTGAGGTCGGCGATCTCCGCCTCGAGAGCGGCGCGCTGCTGCGCCTCATCTTCGAGCGTCTCGATGATTTCGTCGAGAAACCTATCGACGTCGGCGCGCTCGTAGCCTTGAAGAGCCTTCTTGAAAGTCTTGTGTTGTATATCGACTGGTGTGATCTTTTCCATCGCTTCGTGTCCTACGGTCTATTGCCCATGAAATCGAAAGTGCCGTCGGCCATCATCGAGTCGCGCAAACCTGCGGCATTCACGACGATGCCGGCCGGGACGACTAGGTAGATGGACTCGGCGAGCTTTTGGATCTTGCCGTCGATCGTGTAAGCGACCCCCGACGTAAAATCCACGACCCGCTGCAAAAGCGTTCGATCGGCGTTTTGCAAATTCATGATGACGACCTGCCGGTTCCGCAGTGAGTCGGCGATTTCGACGACGTCTTGATAGCTGCGCGGTGAGTAAACGCTCACCTGGGTGCCACCACGCCGTCCGGCGGTCGATAGCGGTACGACGCGCCCCGGCGGCGCCTCATCCTCGTAAAACTCGTCTTCGTCGTCGCGAATCGAAAAAAACGAGCCGATCTTGCTGAACACGCTCACGTGTGCCTCCCATCTGTGCGCGGGCCAAAGAGCCCCTCTCCGATGCGCACCATCGTCGAGCCGGCTCGCAGCGCTTCGCGCCAATCTCCCGACATACCGATGGAAAGCGTACTTCCACCTATGCGTGCCAAGGTCTTGGCAGCGAGCTCGAATGCGCGCGATATTGCGTCACTGCCGGCGCCCGCCGGTCCCATTGCCATGACGCCCTCGAGGCGCAGGCTCGCCTGGCCCCGAAGCGTTTCAGCGAGCTGGTCGGCCTGATCCGGACGACACCCAAAGCGGTCGGACGGCGTAATGTTGAGCTGCAGCAGCACCGGAAGCGTCGCGCCTAGTTCTTGCGCCGCCCTTCCTAGCGCGATGCCGGCTTCCGCCCGATCGACGCTCTGGACGACGTCGAACGTCGCCGCGATGGCTTTCGCCTTGTTACTCTGGATGTGACCGATGAAGTGCTTGCGCACGGCAGGCAGCAGCGGAAACTTGCGGCGCGCCTCTTGCAGGTAGCTCTCACCGAGATCGGTCAATCCGGCCTCGATCGCCTGGGCAACGAATTCGGGTGGCTGCCGCTTGCCGACCCCAACCAACGTGACGCCGGCCGGATCGCGCCCCTCCCTGCGCACTTCTTCGTCGATCGCGCTTCGCAGCGCTCGATAGCGTTCCTCGACTCCTTCCGTCATCCACGCGCCGGGCGAACCGGTCTGGCGTCGGTGCGCGGACCGGGCCGGGTCGCGCAGTAGGCGATTCCGATCGCTCCAACGAGGATCATCGGTAGGGCGTAGAGTTGGCCGCCGGTCAGGCCCATCCAGCTGAAATCGGTCTGCCGCCACATCTCCGCGACCGTTCGCGTGATCCCGTAGCACGTGAACCAGGTCCACGCGACGACGCCGTCCTTGGGCTTGAGCCGGTAGACGATCAAGAGGATCGGCAGCGTCAGGATGTCGAGAATTGCCTCGTAAATCTGCGAAGGATGACGATACGCGGCAACGCCGTTGAGCGCCGGCGCGGAGGGGAAGACCAGGCACCAGGGATGGTCGGGGCGGCAGACGTCCCCCCAGAGCTCGTCGTTGATAAAGTTCACGATTCGCACCAGCGTGATCCCGATCGGCAGCATCATCACCACTTCGTCGCCGACGACCACGTATTTCAGGCCTGGATGCTGCCGAATGAACAGCCAGATCGCCACCAGCACGCCGATCAATCCCCCATGGAAGGCCATCCCGCCGTTCCAGACTGCGATAAAATTGACCGGGTTGGAAAAATAGAACGAGGCGTCGTGCTTGCTGATGATGTCGTTGATGACGAAGAAGGTTCGCCCGCCGACGAGCACGCCGATGAGCGCGTAGAAGAGAAAATCCTGAACCTGCTGCTTTGTGAGCCCCAGGCGGCGCAGCCCGGCCGGACGGCTCATCCACAGATAGACGCAGAGGAACGCCACCAAATAGGCGATGCCGTACCAGTGGATGCCGAATCGCGGACCGAGATGAATCGCGACCGGGTCGATGTTTGTCGGATAGGTGAACCAGTGCTGCATTTATAACAATCTTTCGACTGATGACCGCGACGACACATATCACCGCCGGCATCGCCTTCCTTGCGGGCCTCGTTTCCTTCGTTTCCCCGTGCGTCCTTCCGATGGTACCGGCCTACCTCTCGCTGCTCACGGGAGAGAGTCTCGAAGACCTCAAGAACGAGCCGACCGCTCTCGCACGCCTGCAAACGATGGCACACGCCGTCGCGTTCGTCGCCGGATTCAGCCTAATTTTCGTCGGATTGGGCCTCAGCGCCAGCGCGATCGGCGGCGCCCTGAATGCAAACCGCGTGCTGATCGCGCAGATCGGGGGTGCGTTCGTCGTCGTTTTGGGCTTGCACATGATGGGCATGTTACGCATTCCCGTCCTGATGATGGACGCGCGTCTGCACCTTCAACACGACCGCCGCACGCTTTGGACCTCGGGTTTGGTCGGCATCGCATTCGCAGCCGGCTGGTCGCCTTGCATCGGCCCGATTCTCGCCGGCATTCTGGGCATTGCGTCGCAACAGCGCAGCGCTGAGGCCGCCCTGCTGCTTTCCTGTTACTGCCTCGGTCTGGCGCTGCCGTTTCTCGCAACCGCGATGGGCATCGGCGTCGTCCTTCCACTGCTTGCCCGCATCAAATCTTCGCTACCCGCGATCGAGTTCGCTGCGGGTGCATTTCTCGTCGTCGTCGGCTTGATTCTCGTTAACGATGCATTTCTCAACGTCGCAGGATGGTTCTATCAATTTGTACCGCAACCGAATCTTTAGCTTAAAGCAAACACTCGTCATCGCCGCCGCGGCGATCGCCGTGCTTTGGGCGGACCAATACACAAAGCACCTGATCGTCAATCTCTGCTTCCCCGACGTTCCCGCGTGCCGTACGATCATCCCGAATTTCTTGAGATGGACGTACGAGCGCAACGTCCACGGCGCGTTCGGCCTTTTCGGGAGCAGCGCAGTCATGCTGATCGGAATGGCGATCGTCGTGCTCGTGCTTTTTTGGTTCAGCTTCCGGGAGGCCGCAGCACGTTCGCAAACCGTTCGGATTGCGTTCGGCATGATCGTCGGCGGAGCGATCGGCAATGTCGTCGATCGTCTCCACTACGGGTACGTCATCGACTTCATCGACTTTTACCGCATTTGGCCGAATATCTTCAACGTTGCCGATTCGTGCATTACCGTCGGCGTCGGCCTCCTGCTGCTCTCGAGCCTTGTTACACGTCGTCACGGCTGAACAAGCCGGAAAACGCACCGATGTGCTCGTCGCTTGGCTCTCCGGAGTTTCGCGAACCCTCGTAACGCAAACGGCGCGGCGCGGAGAGGTTCTCGTTAACGGCAGCCCGGCCAAACCCAGCCGCCCGCTAGAAACCGGCGACGTGCTCGAATTCGAAATTACCGAGCCGCCCGCCCTCGTGGCGGGGCCCGAGGCGATTCCGCTCGACGTCGTTTACGAAGACGACGATCTTCTGGTCATCAATAAGGAGGCCGGAATGGTTACGCATCCGGCACACGGTACGACGAGCGGGACGCTGGTCAATGCGCTGCTCGCACACGTGCAGGCAAGTCTCCCCGGCGATCTGCTGCGCCCCGGACTCGTCCACCGCCTCGATCGCGACACCTCGGGCCTGCTCGTCGTCGCAAAGCGCGAAGAGAGCCTGCGCGCGCTCGGCCTCGCGATGAAAGCGCGGCGCATCGAGCGCGAATATCTTGGACTCGTGCGTGGCGTACCGCAGCATCCGCTCGGGACGATCGAAGGACCGATCGGACGCGATCCACGCAATCGTTTGAGGTTCGCGATCGTCGCCGACGGCAAACCCGCCCTGACGCACTACGAGGTCCGTGACGCCTTTGCGGCGCATTCCGAGTTGCTCTTTCGCCTCGAAACCGGCAGAA
>Ga0209275_10000253_pt1 | contig 19316 bp, 21 predicted proteins | sample HubBroMetageREF2_FD_188344 | JGI IMG/M metagenome (GOLD analysis project Ga0209275, IMG submission 188344) | Reference soil microbial communities from the Hubbard Brook experimental Forest, New Hampshire, USA - Hubbard Brook CCASE Soil... | ecosystem: Environmental > Terrestrial > Soil >... | reverse complement strand
CGCCGCTACACCACCGCCGACGGCCGATAGGGGTACAGCATGTATCCTTCATACAGCACCGCGTTAGCGATTTGCTCGATCCGGTTCGCCGTCATATTTGTACCGGTTCCTCAGACGCAGCCAGTAATCGCTCGATCGCTTCTTCCCAAGTCGGAATTCCGTGCCGCGTTTTGTATTGATACAGCCGCGCGTGCGCATCCCGCTGCAAACAGAGCCACGCGCAATTGGGATAGTACATGTCCATCAATTCCTTCCACGTTGCCACCGGCAACCGGAATCGCGCTTCCTTGTCCCAGGAAATCGGCGCCACTTGCAGCGATTCATCCGCACCTTGATAAAACACCGTCCCGCTGAACTGAAAATTCAGCGGCAAATCTCCGCTACCCAGGCCATTGAAATACTTCGTCGCCGCTGCATTGAAATCAAACGTGCACGGCACTGGAATGTCCGTCACAGTGCTTCCCGTGAACCGCGGCACAATCACGCTGGCGTGCGCCCACACCATGTTCCGCAGCGTTTGTCCCCAACGTTCCGGCGTGTCGAACAGATCCCTCAACCGCGCTTGCTCTACCGCATCGTATTTTCTTCGCGTCACTTCGATCTGTATTTGCGCGCGCAGCGCCACGGTGTGAATGGTCCGGTCGGCTGGCGCATTCTCGATGCGCACCTTGAACGCCAGCAATGGTGCTGCTGCATATTGCACAACTTCCGCGCCTTCGATGCTCAGTTTCAGATCAGGCATGAGCCTCCTCGCGGCCATACCCCGCCCGCTTCTTCAACGCGGCGAAAAAGGCGCCAATTTCCCGCCAAACTTCGGTTCCGCCCGATAGTCCACGCCAATAGGTTCGAATCAGCCCGACCAGCTTGTAACATTCGTCGATTGGCACCAGGTAATACTCCGCGGGCGAAGCTCCCCGCGCATGTCCCACGCGATTCACGAGCAGCGCGATTACATCCGTTTGCATTTCGCGCAGAATCGGGTTCATCTCTTCGATATCCGCCCAGGTGTCCAGCGACAGCAACGATTCCGTTGGGCCCGCGGGGCTCGGGTACAGCGCCACCACTTTTCCTTGCGAGCTGCTCTTGAAGAAAAACGCCATGTCGATGGGCACCATCAGCCCGTCCCACTGCGCATCGGTCATTTCAAAATTCTGCAAAAAGAAAACGTGTCGCGGCACTCGATGGAATTTCGTTCCGCCTTGCCCTTCAAACAAAATGGCGCAAGCATCGCATGCGCACACCAATCGCCGGTTCGCGGGTTCGACTAGATGTTCGTGTTCAGGGGGGAGTTCGCGGCTGCATATCTCGCAACGCTCCACCCCCGCCCGCTTGCGCGCGAACTGCCGAAGTGCCGCAAACGCGCCGTCCTGTTGAGGAGTAAGCTCAGAGCCCATATCAATCACCACTCCGCACCGCTTGTGGCGCTGCGGGAGACGCCAGATTTCCCAGGCCGCCGCTCATGAGCTGGGTTACCGGCACAAATCCCGCCGCCTTCAAACCGGAGCCGCTCTCTTCAACCACGATTGTCGCCGCATCCGGAGCTGCGTCTTGTATCGCGCCTTCAATCGTCGATCTCATGAGCGCTGCCGTCGAGCCGCAACCGCCGCTGGCCTTCAGGTGCAAACGCACCGTCACGGTGCCATCGGCCCCAATGGACACAAGTTCCACATTCGCCGCATGCGATTCCAGAAAGCTGCGCTTCTTATCCAGCGCGTTAGTTATCCGCGTCGCCAAATCTTCCGGGTGCAATCCATACAGCAGCAAAACACTACTTACCAACTCATCGTGCGCGCATCTTTCAATAATCCCGCGACCCACGTCGCTATCATTTGCTCCAGCCGCGATTTCCAGCATTCGTTCCAGCGCCGCGCCATGCAGCGCCATCAATGATTCGACCAACTCCTTCGCCAAAGCTCGCGCATTCGGATCGGCCGTAGCCTCCAGCCGCTCCACCAACTCTCCAATTCTCTGAACCTGTTTTTGAAACGCTGCGTCTTGCGCCATATTCCCTTTCACGCCAGAGCTTAGACAGATCGAAGCGAGCGGGGGCACCCACTCGCTTCCGGTCGAACTCCACTCATCTCAAGGTTGCATTCCAAACATCGGCGAGTGGTGCGTCTCCAGTACTTTGCCGTTGCCAAGGTACATGTGCACGCCGCATGGCAAGCACGGATCGAAGCTCCGCACCGCCCGCATAATGTCGATGCCCTTGAATTTGTCTGGTCCGTTTTCCTCGAAGATGGGCGTATTCTGCACCGCATCTTCGTACGGCCCCGGCGTTCCGTGGATGTCTCGCGGATTCGCGTTCCACGGTGTCGGCGGATACGGATGGTAGTTTGCGATTTTGCCGTCGCGAATCACCACGTGATGCGAAAGCACACCGCGCACCGCTTCATGGAACCCGCAGCCAATCGCGTCTTGTGGCACAGTGAACTCTGTCCACGTCCGCGTTCTTCCCGCGTGCAACTCGGCCAGCGCCTTCTCCACAAAGTAGAGAGCCGCCGATGCCGCATACACCTGGAAGTACGTCCGAGCGCGGTCGCGCTCGATCGCGTTGCTCCACTTAGGGATCTTCCATTCGAACTCGACTTCCGGCAGCGATGGTGTCTTCGGCAAATACATCTTCACGCTGCGGCCCGTCGACTTGATGTAGCCGATGTCAACGATTCCCGCGAGGGCCGTCGCCCACAACCGCGCGATCGGCCCTCCTCCTGTGTCGAGGGCTAGATGATCGCCGGTCCTCTTATCCAACCACCGCGGCGACATCACCCACGTGTATTTGCCGCCGAAGTCACGCTTCTGCGGCCTGGGGATAGTGGTCTGATTCCATGGATGATTCTGGTCCACTGGATTTCCCAGCGGATCAGTCTTCACAAATTTCTCGCTGTTTTCCCAGCCATCGTAATAAGAGCTGCCCAGCAAAATGCGAATGTTCAGATTGATGTCCACCAGATCATTGGTCACCAACTGGTCGTCCACCACCACGCCCGGCGTCACGTACATGGCCTTGCCCCATTTCGCCATGTTCTTGTAGGTGTAGTCGCACACGCCTGGATTGTTAAATGAGCCCCAGCACCCCAGCAACACGCGGCGCCGGCCTACTTCTTCATAGCCCGGCAGCGCTTCGTAGAAAAAGTCAAACAGATCGTCGTGCAGCGGCACAACTTTCTTCATGAACTCCACGTAGCGCATCAACCGCACCAGGTAATCCGTAAACAGTTGCACCGTCGGCACTGTGCCCACTCCCCCGGGATACAGCGTCGATGGATGCACGTGGCGCCCTTCCATCAAGCAGAACATCTCGCGCGTCATGCGGCTCATCTGCAGCGCTTCGCGATAGAACGAGCCGGTAAACGGATTCAGCGCCTTCATAATGTCGGCGATCGTTCGGAAACCGTGCAGGTTCGAATGCGGAGCCGCGGTTTTTTCCGCCTTGGCGTACACTGACGGATTCGTTTCCTTCACCATCTGCTCGCAGAAATCCACACCCACCAGGTTGTCCTGGAAGATGTTGTGGTCGAACATATACTCGGCGGCTTCACCGAGATTCACGATCCACTCCGCAATGTCTGGCGGACGCACACCAAAGGCCATGTTCTGCGCATACGTCGCGCATGTGGCGTGGTTGTCTCCGCAAATCCCGCAGATGCGACTGGTGATGAAGTGCGAGTCGCGTGGATCTTTGCCCTTCATGAAAATGCTGTAGCCGCGAAAAATTGACGAAGTGCTATGACACTCCGCAACCTGCCGGTTCTCGAAATCGATCTTGGTGAAAATCCCGAGACTACCGACTATGCGCGTAATCGGATCCCAATTCATATCCACTAATTTCCGCGAACCGGTCGGCGTCTTCTTTTCTACCGTCGTCATCGTGCCCATTTTTTCGCTCCTTGATCTCGCTAATCTCGTTGCCCTGCGTTTAACTTAGGCCCGCGGTCTGTAGCCGGTAGTGAGTTCCGCGCGCGGATGCCGCCACTTCGGTTCCTTGTTTACCGTCTCTTGTGTAAATCCGCGCAAAGTTCGGATTGCTTTGCCATACATGCCAATGGTGTTGGTAGAAACGCGAGCTCCCGGCGGCTCATCCATAAACGGCATGAACTTGTCGGGGAACCCAGGCATGGTGCATCCGATGCAAATTCCGCCGACGTTGGGGCAGCCGCCGATTCCCGCCATCCATCCGCGTTTTGGCACATTGCAATTCACCACCGGGCCCCAGCAGCCCAGTTTGACGATGCACTTGGGCGAGCCGTAAACTTCAGCGAAATCGCCTTGCTCGTAGTACCCTGCGCGATCGCATCCATCGTGCACCGTACTTCCAAATAGCCACGTCGGCCGCAGTTGGTCGTCCAGCGGAATCATCGGCGCCAGTCCAGCCACTTGATAAAGGAGATACAAAACTGTCTCCATGAAGTTGTCAGGTTGCACCGGGCAGCCCGGCACATTCACGATCGGCAAGCCGGCTTTGGATTTAAACCCCCATCCCAAATAATCCGCCAGCCCCATCGCGCCAGTAGGATTTCCCGCCATGGCGTGAATCCCGCCATAGGTGGCGCACGTGCCGCAGCCAATCACCGCCAACGCCTTAGGCGCCAGCCGGTCAATCCATTCATTGGTGGGAATCGGCTGGCCAGTGTCATGGTTTGTGCCCAGCGCAGCCCAATACCCTTCTTTCTTAATTTTTTCGTTGGGAATTGAGCCTTCCACCACCAGTACAAAGGGTTCCAGTTTCCCCTGTTCCGCCTGGTACCAATATTTCAAGAAGTCGTCGCCGTTTTCGTAGGCCAGCACCGGATTGTGCAGGTGCACTCGCGGCAGACCCGGGATCGCGCCCAATAAAACGTCTTCAATACTTGGCTGCGTCGCCGCAGTTACCGATACAGAATCTCCATCGCAACTCAGCCCCGCCGTGATCCAAAGGATGTGTACATCGGAAACCGGCGATGGCTTTTGCGTTTTTCGGCCGTAAGGAACCGCTTCAGGAGTCATGAGTCGCCTCTCCTTTCGGGCTCCTGCGTGGTCTCCGCACAGAACTTACGCAGGCGAGGCCTCACCAAGCAGCGTCATACAAAAATCGCTCTCGGAATTGACCTCTATCCGAAATTTCGATTAGGAGCATCACAGCCACGACGGGATTGAACAATCAGGAGGAGGACGAATATTCCATAGGGGAAAGTTGTCGAGTGAAGCCGGGGAATCCCCTCAAGCTATTACCTTAGAACGGCCAAGCTTCCGACACCTTCCAGGCACTTGCCGCCACGTTTCGAGCGCTTTTCGGGCACTTAATGTCCGCCATTCAGATTTACGCTCCATTCAATCGCATGCTGCACCAGTTCACGTGCGTTTCGCAGCGCCAACTTCTCCTTTATATGTGCTTGGTAGGATTCAATCGTCTTCACGCTGAGGTGCAACTCATCTGCGATTTGCCGGGTGCTATGACCCGAGCCAATTAAGCGAAACACTTCGAGTTCGCGGTCCGTCAGGTTCACCAGCGGCGAGGTCATCACCGGCGCGGCAGTCTTGGCGGGCGACGCACCTCGTACAAATTGCTGCAGCATAGTGCTGGTCAGCCGCTCGCTGAGATAAACGCCTCCTCCCAAAATCCTGCGAATCGCCACTAACACTTTTTCCGTCGCTTCCTGCTTCATGATGTAGCCGTTCGCGCCGGCTCGCATGGCGCGTTCCGCGTAAATCGATTCGTCGTGCATCGACAGAATCAAGACTGGCAAGCTTCCGGTGCTGGTGCGAATTTCCTTCAGAACGTCCAGTCCGTCCGGACCGCTCAGCGAAATATCAAGCACGACCAGGTCCGGGCGCAGCGTCGCGATTGCGTGATACGCGGTGTGTGCGCCTTCCGCTTCCCCGCACACCGACAAATCCGGTTCGCGGTCGATCAATAATGCCAAGCCCTGCCGCACAATTGGATGGTCATCTACCAAAAGCACTCGCGACTTTTTCGGATGAGACGTTAGTTGTGGTCTGCTGGTCGCCATAGCACCTGCTCCTAGACTGAATTTCGCATTGGAAACATACAGTTCACGGTCACTCCGCGCTCGCCTTCATTCGCCTGAACTTTCAACGAACCGCCCAACATCGTCGCGCGATAATTCATGATGCTGAGCCCCACTCCTGCCTGGCCGCCGTTCGTCGACGCCTGCGTAGGGAATCCTTTGCCATCGTCTTGTATCCACAGCGTGCCGTTACCATTTTTTGCCGCCAGTCCAATCACGATCGTCCGGCATTGCCCGTGACGTATGGCGTTGTTCACCGCTTCTTGCGCGATGTGATACAAATGCGTCGCCACATTCACGTCGTCGATCAACACCGGCTCATCGCATTCAAATCTGACCTTGATTCGAAACAGATCCTCCAGCTCGCCCGCTCGCTGTTTCAGGGCAGACATCAACCCGTGCGCTTCCGACACTACCGGTAGCAAACCTCGCGCCAGTTCCTTCGTCTTGCGAATCGCATCGTTCACCATGCCCACGATTTTCGCCGCATCCGCCGCTTCGGGGCTCTCGCCATCCAACAATCTCTCTTCCAGCACTTTGCTCATGAACGCGATGCCGGTCAGATGCTGCCCCAACCCGTCGTGCAAGTCCTGGCCAATGCGGCGCTGTTCCCGTTCGCTGATTTTCAAAATCGTTTTCTCCAGCCGTTTTCGTTCGCTGATATCGCGAATCGCGCTGGAAACCAACACACCCTCTTCGGTTTCCAGCGGGCTCAAACTGATTTCCACTGGGAACTCGCGGCCATCCTTATGCATTCCATAAAGTTCCAGCCCCGCGCCCATCGGCCGCACTCGCGGCTCCGCAAAAAAATCTCGCCGATGTCCCGGATGCTTCCCACGCAAGCGCGGCGGCACTAATTTTTCGATTTCTTCGCCAAGCAATTCTTCGCGCCGGTAGCCAAACAACTTCTCCACCTGGGCGTTCACCAGAACGATCTTTCCTTTTTGATTGATTACCACCACCGCGTCCGGGGCTGCCTCCAGCAAGCCGCGGAACTTCGCCTGTGCCCGCTTTCTCTCCGTGACGTCAATCCCCGACGCAATAATGTAAGCCGGCGTGCGCTTATCATTCGCCAGCACTGCCGCGGACCACGCAATCGTGCGCGCCTGGCCATCGCGCGTCAGCCAGCAACTCTCGTACTCTGTCCGCGACACGTTGCTGCAAATCTGCTGAAACACCGCCTTGAATTCTTCCACTTCCCCCGGCGCAACGAATAAATCCCACAGAATGCGTCCTTGCGCCTCGCGCAACGTGTAACCCGTCAATTGCTCGCACGTTCGATTGAATCGGATGATTCGCCCATCACGATCCAACACCACTACCAAAGCGCCCACCGTATCTAAAATCGCCGACAGTACATTGCGTTCCTGATGCAGCGCGCCTTCCACCTGTTTCAGTTCCGTGATGTCGACGCCCACTCCATGAATGAACCACGGCCGCCCATCTTCCCGCCGCATCATTTTTGCTTCGCACTGAAACCACCGCACCCGGCCATCCCGCGCCACCACGCGATACGCCGATTTCAGTGCTTTGCCAGACAAAAACATGTCCGCAGCTTCCACGCTCCAGCGCTGTTTGTCGTCGGGATGGATCTGCTGATACCACCGCACCGGATCTTCCAGCCATTCGGTTTGCGAAAATCCCAACGCGGTCTCAATCTGCGGGCTGACGTACGCCTCGCCTATTCCTTTATCCAGATAGGCCATGAACACGACGGCGGGAATTTGTTCGACCAGCGCGCGATACCGCGCTTCCATATTCAGCAGCGGAGGTTCGCCACTCGCGAATTCTAGTTTTGCGCCGGCAGAGGCAGCGCTGGGATCCCCGAGATCCAGGCCAAGTCCGGAAAGCTGCGATTGTTGTTGCAGGAATACGTCGGCAAGTTCTTGCAGCGCCTTCTCGGCGTCAGAGAGACGGGCAAACTCGCGAGCCACAATCGCAGCGTCCACTCCACTCAGCAAATCCGTTCGTGTCAGAGAATTCGGCGCCATCTCTGTACCCCGCACGTTACCGAACACTTCTCATTCGATAGACTACCCTCACTGCTCTGCGCGTTGCCACTCGTCGCAAATTAATTTCAAGTTGCAGGCATTTACGTTTGCTCGCGGCTTCTCCAAGGCGGCTCTTTATTCAGCGATGCCTGCGTAAATCGGCGCAACGCGTGAATAGCTCGCCCGTAAGTCATCACTGCGCTCGAGGAAAGCAGTGAACCCGGCGGCTGGTTCATGAACGGCATGAACTTGTCCGGAAATCCCGGCATCGTGCAGCCAATACAAATTCCTCCCACGTTTGGGCACCCGCCAATTCCCCCCATCCAGCCGCGCTTCCCTACATTGCATTGCACCACCGGACCCCAGCATCCCAGCTTCACGATGCAGGTCGGCGCTCCATATTCTTCCGCAAACTGCGCCTGCTCGTAATATCCGCCGCGGTCGCATCCTTCATGGACCGTCGCTCCAAATAACCATGTAGGCCGCAGCGCATCATCTAGCGGGATCATCGGCGCGCGGCCCGCCGCCATGTTCAGCAAATAAAGCAGCACTTCGGTGAAATTGTCTGGCTGTACCGGACATCCCGGTACACAAACAATCGGAATTCCGGTCTGAGACTTCCAGCTCCAGCCGAGATAATCCGCCAGACCCATGCACCCAGTCGGATTTCCTTCCATAGCATGGATGCCGCCATAGGTCGCGCAGGTTCCCGCTGCGACCACCGCCCACGCTTTTGGCGCCAACTTTTCGATCCAGTCACAAGTGGTAATCGGTTGGCCGGTTTTTGAGTCGGTGCCGAACGAGGCCCAGTACCCTTCCTTCTTGTTCTTCTCGTTGGGTATTGAGCCTTCCACTACCAAAATAAATGGCGCCAGGTTGCCCTCTGCGGCGTCGCGAAAAACTTTCACGAACTCGTCGCCGTTTTCATACGCCAGAAAAGGATTGTGGAAGCGGATCTTCGGGATCCACGGAAAAGCTCCAAGGATCAGATCTTCAATGCTGGGTTGGGTCGCTGCGGTCACCGCGATGGTATCGCCGTCGCAGCCTAGGCCCGCGGTCATCCACAACACATCGATTTCAGAAATTGCCAGCGAATCGTTCCCGGCGGCTCCGGAATTCAATGCAAAAGATGTCATTAGCTCTCGGCTCGGTACTGAGACGTGTCTGGAGCTGGTTCGTTTCGTTGGACTGGGGGGAACGCAAAAACGAACAGGGGAACGCTACCCGCCGCGGATTCTACCCAATTCTTTCGAATTCTGCACGAGTTGCTTTTCGTCTCCGAAGGCCCACGACCGAGCTGGCGCATGCCCTAACGTAATACCATTTTCCGCCTCTTGCTTTGCCCATCTCCGCGAAAGAAAATTCATATGCGCCAAACAGACAGTACAGGTGCAGCATGAACGCCCATATAAGGAAGCTCCTCGGCAAACAACTCCTCTTACTTCTGCTCGTAGCTGCGCTATTGAGTTCTTATCCCGCTAGTGCGCAAACCGCATCCGCATCTGGTCATTCGCAAAATAACCACAACGCCGATTTCTCCATTCCACGCGGTACAGTATTGCCCGTGCGCCTCAATCACGGCTTTTCCTCCAAAAACGCCCAGCCCGGCCAACGCATTTCTGCCGGCATCATGCAAGACGTCCCACTCCCGAGTGGAAGGATCCCCCACGGTGCAACTGTGTCCGGTTCGATCGTGTCGGTCGAACCCGCTCGCAACGGCAACCCCGGAAAAATCTCCTTTCGCTTCGATACACTTGAAAATTCCAAGAAGAAAATTCCCGTAAAGACCAATCTCCGTGCCATCGCCGGATTTATGGAGGTCCTCGAGGCGCAAACTCCGGAAACTTCGCCCGGCTTCGGTACTCCTTCTCCGTGGATCACCACTCGTCAAATCGGCGGCGACGAAGTCTACGGTGTCGGCGGTCCAGTCACCAACACGGTCAGCGAACACGTTGGCAAAGCCATCTTCGGTGGCGTGCTGGTTCACGTCCGCGCAAATCCCGGCTCCAATTGCCGTGGCCCTCTCGATGACAACGACCAACTGCAAGCCCTCTGGGTTTTCTCCGCCGACGCATGTGGCGTCTACGGCATAGACGGTGTCACCATCGAGCACGCGGGCAGAACCGAACCTACCGGAGAAATCACACTCACGTCCGAACACGGCAACATCTCCCTCCGCGGCGGCACCGCCATGCTTCTACGCACCGACTAGAAATCTCAACCCTACCCCCTCCGGTGGCACAGCGATTCCTCCCTCGCTGTGCTCTCCCAAACCTCCTATCTCCTCGCATTCTCTTTTGCCTTTCTCTTTCAGTTCCCTCACCTCATCTCCCAAAGCACTCTAAACCTTGAACCACATCCTCCACTTGCCGCACAATTCCGTTCGTGAAAACTTTCTTTATCGCCCTCCTGGCCTTCGCAATCCTCACCCTTTCCCCAACCCACTCCGCGGCCCAAATCACCGCTCCCTGCCTCGATCCTTCTCTCCCCATCGATCAGCGCGTCAACGATCTCGTCTCCCGCCTCACTCTCGACGAAAAAATCTCCCAGATGCAAGACGTGGCTCCGGCCATTCCGCGGCTCAACATTCCCGCCTACAATTGGTGGAACGAAGGCCTGCACGGTGTAGCGCGCTCCGGCATCGCCACCGTTTTCCCGCAAGCCATCGGCCTCGCCGCCACCTGGGACACCGACCTTCTACACCGCGTCGCCGACGTCATCTCCACCGAAGCTCGCGCCAAATATAACGACGCCATTCAGCACAACAATTCCGGGCGCTACTTCGGCCTCACCTTTTGGTTCGCCCAACATTAATATTTTTCGCGACCCACGCTGGGGACGCCTCCAGGAGACTTATGTTCCTTCGTCACCGGCCTGCAAGGCGACGACCCGCACTATCTGAAAGTTGTTTCCATGCCGATGCATTACGCCGTGCATAGTGGCCCCGAAGCACTGCGTCATCGCTTCAACGTTCTCGTTTCCCTGCACGATCTTTACGACACCTACACTCCGGCTTTCCGCGCCACGGTTATGGAAGCACACGCGGATTCGGTGATGTGCGCCTACAATTCCGTGCGCGATGAACCCGCCTGCGCCAACGGCCTGCTCTTCGATTTACTTCGCAACAAGTGGGGCTTCCACGGCTACGTGGTTTCCGATTGCTGGGCCATCAACGATCTATATCAGGGTCACGGATTCGTGCAATCTCTCAATCAAGCTGCCGCACTCTCCGTGAAAGCTGGCACCGACCTTTCCTGCGGCCCGCAATTTAAGGCTCTCGATCGCGCCGTGGAAGATCGGCTGCTCGCGCCCACCGAAGGCGACTATCGCCTCGGTGCCAGTTCCGATGGCGGCTATCGTCTCTATCTCGACGGCAAACTCCTCGTCGACGACTGGGCTCCGCACGGCGAACGCGCCATGACCACGCTGGTCCACCTCCAAGCCGGTCACGCCTACGCCGTCAAGCTTGAATATTTTCACCACTCGTGGGAATCCGCGGTGCGTCTGCTCTGGCTTCCGCCAAATCTCACCCAGGAAGCGCTCGACGCCGCACGCAAATCCGATGCGGTGATCGCCGTTGTCGGCATCACCGCACAACTCGAAGGCGAAGAATCCGAGTCCAACGATCCCGGCTTCTTTGGCGGCGATCGCACCGACACTGCGTTGCCCGAGCCGCAGCAACAATTACTTGAGTCGCTCGCCGCCACCGGCAAACCGCTCATCGTTGTGCTCACCAGTGGCAGCGCTCTCGCCGTGAATTGGGCCGATGAACACGCCGCCGCAATCCTCGAAGCGTGGTACCCAGGCGAAGAAGGTGGCGCCGCGGTCGCCGAAGTTCTCTCCGGCCAGTACAATCCCGCCGGCCGCCTGCCCGTCACCTTTTACAAATCGCTAGCGCAAATTCCGCCGTTCAACAGCTATTCCATGTTTGGCCGCACGTATCGCTATTTCACCGAGCAGCCGCCCTATCCATTTGGCTACGGCCTCAGCTATTCTTCGTTCACGTATGAGGACGCAAAAGTGAGCGCGCCGGAAACCGATGCGAATTCCAATGTGACGGTTTCCGTGCGGGTCACCAATTCCAGCCCCATCGTCGGCGATGAAATTGTGCAGCTCTACGTTTCGCATCCAGGCATGGAAGGTGCGCCTCTTCGCGCCTTGACCGGTTTTCAGCGTCTGCACCTGGCTCCTCACGCTTCGCAGACGATCACGTTAACGCTCTCGCCGCGCGAACTCAGCATCGTCGATCCAGCTGGCAATCGCGTCGTACCCGCCGGCCCGGTCGAACTTTGGATCGGCTCGGGTCAACCCGCAGTAAAATCCGCGCACCAACCATCGCCAAATGGTCAGCTCCTGAAATTAGCCATCACCAATACCGCTTCACTTCCAAACTAGCGTGCCCTCCGCATAGGAATCGAGAAATCGCATGCCGCGATATTTCTAAAACTCAAAGAAAACCGTTTCCACTTCGCCCTGCATATGGATATCCCAGCGGTAAACGCCCGGCTTCGTTCCATCCGGCACCAACAGCAGCGTCCCGCGCCGCGCTGCTTCTACCCTCTGTAGAATTTCGTCCGTCGCATTCAGCGGTTCGTTGGGAAAATACATTCGCGTCACCACTCGCCGCAACAATCCACGCATCATCAATCCCACTAAAATATGCGGCGCTTGCGGCTTCTCTTCCGGCATGCACACCGCCCCCGGCTTGATCGTCGTGAACGCAAATCCCCCGTCCTCGCCAGTAGGTATTCGTGCGTGGCCTAAAAAGCCTTCATCCAGCGGTTTGTCTTGCGGATCCTCCGGATGCACATACTTCCCATGCGAATTCGCCTGCCAGATTTCCAACACCGCATCCGGAATCGGCAGCCCATCGCCATCGAAAACGCGCCCTTCAATCGCGATCCGTTCGCCAGCAACTCCCGGCCCAGCAACTTCCGTTGCGTAGCCGCGTTGCAGCCCGATACTAAAAAACGGCCCGATAGTTTGCCACGTAGTCGCAGGTCCAATCTCGCTCACCTGCCGGGCCGTTTTATCGATCATGGTCATGCCCATCTTCCATCGGCGTCGCTTCCCTGCCGCGCAAAATAATATCGAAGTGATATCCCAGCGCTTCGCACGGCACTGTGGTGTCCCAATCAAACTGCGAAACCAGTCGGTTGCGGGCCTGCTCATCGGCAGTGCAATTAAAAATTGGATCAAACGCTAGCAGCGGATCGCCGGGAAAATACATTTGCGTAACCAGCCGCGTGGCGAATGCCGGACCAAACAGCGAAAAGTGAATGTGCGCCGGACGCCACGCATTGTGATGATTTCCCCACGCGTATTCCCCCGGCCGTATCGTCACGAACCGGTAGCGCCCCTGTTCATCCGTCAACGTGTGTCCCTCGCCCGTGAAATTCGGATCGAGCGACGCGTTGTGCTGATCGTTGCGATGCAAATATCTTCCCGCCGCATTGGCCTGCCACACTTCCACCAACATATTCGGCTGCGGCCGCCCATCTTCGTCCAGCACTCTGCCGCTCACAATAATTCGGGGTCCCAGCGGACTTCCCGCATGCTGCGTCGTCAGGTCGCACGCACCCTTCACCACGTCGCGCGCTCCCCAACTCGGACCGGTAATCTCCGACAATGTTTGCGGAATCTCCACCAGCGGCTTGGTTGGCGCGCGCCGCCGCGACGACACATACGGCAGATGCAAACACGCCGGCTGCGTCCCCGCAGCCCACCGGCGATACCCACGAATCCTCGTCATAGCCCCATCTTACTTCGTCGAAGCTACAGATGGGCAACTACCACATGTAGCGGCCACCTTCAGGTGGCCAATTGGCGTCTGTTGTCAAATCCCAGAATTCACAGAGCCAATTTCAATATCGCCACACCCTGTACGTCCCCACGCCTGCTTGTGTATAATCGCAAAGTTCCCTAAGAGCGGGCGTCGTACAATGGCAGTATAGAAGCTTCCCAAGCTTCGGACGTGGGTTCGATTCCCATCGCCCGCTCCAGATTTTAAAGCACTTAGGCCGCTACCGCGTTTTCCATATTTTCCAATTGAGGGTGTTTCAGCCTAGAAAACGCTTCTCGGACATGCTGCAAAGGGATTTCCCCGGTGTATCTGGCCGTCATCGCAGCAGAACTGTGACCCATTTGCTGACGAATGACGGCAGGATTCAAACCAGCTAATTCCCATCTGCGGTTACAACCGTGACGGAAGGCGTGTAAGCCTGCTTTGGGCAAATTCAATGCCTTCAACGCAGGATACAAACCATCATGCAGCACGTTGGTTTCAATCAGTGGTGTGTCGTGTCGTGAATGGAAGATAAGACCGCTCGGAGTTCTATTCTTCTTGATGAACTGCTTTAGAACCCGCAGAGCCTCATTTCCTTCCCGGTCGTTTAACAACACAGTACGGTAGGCTGCCACGTTTTTGCATCGGCCTAGCTTTCCCTTACTGCGTTGGTCTGACGATTCATCGACACGGACGGTCCCGGCCTTGAAGTTAATGTCATCCAGCTTCAAAGCGAACAATTCGCTGCATCGCAACCCGGATGCAGACGCTAATAGAAACAGCGCGGCGTACTGTTCTCGTCTGACACCATCCCCATAGAAATCCCCTGCGAAATTCCCAAAAGGTAAAATCGGCATGATGCTTTGGATTCTGCACTAGAGCCAATACAAATCTCTTGAAGGTCTCCAGCCGTCATCGCCTTCTCGTCAGCAGAAGCGCGTTTCGATTGGGTCATACCTACGATTGTCGAGCAGCAGAGTGTTAACAACAGCAGAGCCGTTGAGCGCATTGGAACTCCGGAACTCACCGCGAGATACCGTGCTAACGCATGACTGCGCTGTATCCTAGCACGCGGCTGGAAAGTATGATGCGGTAGCTACACGAATACGGCAACCCGGCGCGTTTTAGCTGGGTCAGACCATCTGCACGTCATTGCAGAAGAAGTCAGCCGTGTGGCAGAACTTGTATTGGGCAGGACATGGTAAGACCATCCCACTGCGTTGCCAGTGGAAGTAAAAAGCTTTTCCCCGCCGTAAGTGTTTTAATGTTGTTGCGAAGCGAAGACGGGGGCATCTATTCTTCTTCAAATTGCTTGCATCTATACGATAAACAACCTATTTTCGTATCGAAATGCTCACTAACAAGAACAGAAATCGAGAAGCGACTTGTCATCGATTCGCATTCTCTTAGTTGACGATTTCAAGGATTGGCTACGCCAAGTCCGTTTGCTGCTTCAATTCCGTTCAGAATTCCAGCTAATCGCTGAGGCGTCGGATGGGTCAGAAGCCGTTCAGAAGGCCGAAGACCTGAAGCCGGACTTAATTGTGCTGGACATCGGCCTCCCTAAATTAAATGGAATCGAAGCCGCCCGGCGGATAGGGCAACTCTCCCCCAACTCGAAAATAGTGTTCCTAAGTATGCACAGCTCTCCAGACATGGTGCAGGCGGGTTTGAACACGGGTGCTCTGGGGTACGTTCGTAAGATTGATGCCGGACGCGAACTTCTGCCTGCAATCGATGCGGTTCTGCGGGGTGAGCGATTTGTTAGTAGCTGCTTCAATGACTACGAGTTCACCGATACCTGAAAAGCCAAAGCGTCTCATTGCCATGAGGTTCGATTCTGATCACCCTGTAGCGGCGGAGTCGCTTTGTTCGAGTTGGCGCAATCGCTCATGGCTTGTCTGTGAACTTTAGTTCTCTTTGCACAGTATGCAGAGCGAAATAGCCGCATAAACACAGGGTGTTTGCATAGTGTGCAGAGCGAATCTCATTTTCCATTCATTTTCCAATTGAGGCTGCACGGATATTTCAAAAATGCCGCCATTCCAGCGTCTTTAGAGTTTTATTGATAGCTTCCCAAGCTTCGGACGTGGGTTCGATTCCCATCGCCCGCTCCATAAGTCTCGATGATTCAATTGCCCTTACGCGGCTAAGTTACTGAAGTCCCCACATAAACAGGCCAGTTTTGGACGCCAGATGGACGCTGCCATTTTCAATTGGACGCCGTTAGGCGCTGTCCAAGTTTGTCCCAACAGACCGGTCCGGATTGGGCCGTTTTCTTGGTAATAATTGGTGAAACGCCCACCAATTCAGAAGTACGCTACCAGTAGACAAGTATAAGAAGCCCTCGCAAGAGCGAAGCGCGTCCTAGCTGAATACGCCCCACGGAAAAGTGGACTCCGGGGATGGAATCATGGCTAATGTAAAAGGGTCGGGGAGTGCGTCAGGGTTGGAAACAACAAAGCCGCTGCGAAGAGACTTCTGGAAGCCGGAAGAGTGGGACGGGACGCCGAACATGGACTTTCTCAAGGGGAAGACAATAGAAGAGTACGAAGTAGCGCACCCGCTACTCTACCCACCAAAGAAGTAGGCAGCGTCCCTCCCACAGCGAGGCATCCTTGTGTCTACCGAGCGATTCGAACGCACGGCATAAATGCATCCTTATGCGTTCCGGACTATGCTCAGAGTCACCCGAGACACTCGTCGGTTCCGGAAGCCCATTTTGGGTGTCAGGGGTCCTTCATGGCAGGAAAAACAATCATGCGCGAATTCACCGAGCCAGAATTTGCCTTGTTACATCGTGCGCTCTTTGAGTTTCGCGGGAGACCGATGACTACCCCCGAGGAGTTGAGGGCCCTCCAGAGTGCCGATCAGAAAATGCTGAAAGCGCGCGGAGTGCGGGAATGGATCTTTACTGGTGGTGATGCATGCGGTTAGGTACGCACCGGCTGCCTCAAAGTCTAAACGTTTACATGTCTTTAGTTGGCGCGCCCCTCAGACCCGGCGTCTTATTGCTTCTCCAGTGTCGAGGTAATCGTTGTCGTTTCGCCGGGTGTCACTGTTAAGGTTCTTTCCCATGACTTATAACCAGCCATTTCAATCTTGATGGCGTGATCGCCGGAAGGTAAGTGGAGCGTGCTGGGAGCATTTCCGATGTATTTTCCGTCGACACTGATCTCTGCTCCGAATCATCAAGCAGATAGACCTGCGATGGCCTTCGAGCAAGGTTAGCGGGAAAGATTAGTGTGAAGCCGCTCTACGAGGGACTGGGCCGGCTGAGGTTGCAATCGCACAGAATGGACAGTAGGGCGGGAGCCTGTAGCTTTTTGCCCAGTAGAAACCGGCTCTACACAGAGAGCAGGACACATACACCAGTGAGAGTTTTGTGTTGGGGTCCTCGACTACGTTGAGAACAGTTGTAGCGTGATTCATGCCCATACTAGAAAGTCGCGACCCGGAAATGGAGATGGACGAGCGGCCTCTGAACGTGTGGTGACGGGCCGCGACCTCTCCGCTGCCTGGAGTATGCGAGTCGTCACCGTCTTGGATACTGTCAGAACTTACTACAGTATTTCATTCAAGATTGCCGAATCTTCCTAGCCTCGTTCGCCTTCGCAGGTGCGGCAATTGTGTTCGGGTGTCGCCCCTGTGGCGTCCTATCGGACATATCCGACTTTCCGCGCTGGCAGCGGTAAAGATTAATTGCTGTGGGATTCATCAAAACGATAAAATCCGCCGATGCCCCAGCAAAAAGAAGCCTCAAACCCCAGCCAGTGTCACTCACGCGGTAGGCGACAGCATCAAGGTTAACCTCCACAACGGCAAGGTTGTTGATGCGACGATCCGCCGCCATTATCGACGACGGCGAGAAACTGCAAGTCGATTTCGGCAAGGACAAGACGGCGCTAGTGCAGAAGTGGCAGATAATTTGATGATTGCATCGCAGCGTCGCCGCGAATGCGCCACGCTGGGCAAATTGCAGACCTGTGCGGGAGAACGGTCCGTCACATTCCGGCGCGAAATCTTGTAAGTACCTGACTGCTTTGGGCGGCGCGCTAGGCCTCGCCGCCTTCGTCGCCCGGCTCGCGGGCGCACGTATGCCATGCCTCGTCCTCACAATGTACAGTGCAGAACCATTGTCCACAGATCCCGCAGTGGAATGTAGCGGCAGAGTTGCAGGGCTCATCGACGGGAGAAACTGCCTGACAAGACCACTCGAGGTTGCGGGATTCTGTTTGATTCACTGGTTGCAACATGGTCCCTCCTCTTCTGGGCAGTATACGCCTCCGAGTCACTCAGGGATGCCAGAAGGAGGCCGATGAAGGAAATGGGACCACCACACACCGTCTGGGCTGCAGATCGACGATTTGCGCCGCTTTCAGTCATACCCCTGTGGGTTCTCCTTGCCAGCGAGTACGGCCTTTAGGTTAACCAAGGACGTTGCAAGCGATGAAGGGACAAAAGCATCGAAACTGTTCACTCTTGGCAAAGAGATTCGCAAACTGTGCATCGCAAGATTCACCTGCATTCGCAATCGGAACCACCGGTCGATTGGGTAACCGGAGATTTCCAAGAACCTCTCCCGCATGATCGGCGGATAGTACCACCAGAGAAGTGCGCCGACGTCAGCTGCCGGATCGCCCAAGGACATCGCTTCTAAGTCAACCAAGAAGAGTTGCCCATTCGCCGTCAGAATCCAGTTTGCGTTACATATGTCATTGTGACTAGCGACTAGCCCATCGCCATGGATTTGCACGATGATCTCGGCAATGCCGTCCAAGCTGTCCTCAACGCAGGTAGCCTCATTGCCAACCTCGAATTTGTACAGTTCCCACTGATTTCTGAGCGAGTTTAGCGCGCTGAAGGCTGCGTCCCTGCAGTTGTTGAAGCCGGCAGGCGACAAGATCCGCTGCAGCCTGGAATTCTGATGCACATCCCGAACGATTCTCGCTACCTTGTCAAGATGGAACTGGAAATCCTTCCGCGTAGGAGACTCACCTGGAATGTACGATTGGACCAATATGGTTGCGCCATCTTCTAGATGCCCCACAGAGACGACTTCCGGAGTCAGGCCCTCAGACGCCAATATTTCATACCTTGCTACTTCCGCGTTGACCTTGACGAAATACGTGACTCCCTTTCCATGTGCGAAATATGTTTCATGGCCCTTTCCTTTGGGCAAGGTGAAGCTCCACTCACAGAAAGCGATGTTCCCCTCAAGGTAATTTTGGATTTCCTCCCGATGTTGTTGCCTGTTCAGTATGGTCGCCTTCCCTTGACACTATCAAGAAACGTATTGGCATATGCGCCTCCCGAGATTAGGGAGAGAACTTTAGTCGGATATTTCCAGGGAACCGCAGGTCACTCAAGAGCGTTTGTCGCGGGAGATCACCGCTTTCGAGGATTCTTATTACCCGCGTGTACACGCGCGCGCGGCTGGCACACACAATCCGTCGGGAAAATCCAATCCATCCATGGGTCAACTTCAGGCTATCACCAATCTGACCGACGTATTGAAGCTGATCGCTATCG
>Ga0209275_10000252_pt1 | contig 19317 bp, 15 predicted proteins | sample HubBroMetageREF2_FD_188344 | JGI IMG/M metagenome (GOLD analysis project Ga0209275, IMG submission 188344) | Reference soil microbial communities from the Hubbard Brook experimental Forest, New Hampshire, USA - Hubbard Brook CCASE Soil... | ecosystem: Environmental > Terrestrial > Soil >... | reverse complement strand
GCCACGAAGTGCTGCTTCGAGCCCGTCAGGCAACTAGAACGGCCAAATCACTTCTTCCCCTCACCGCCAAAAATCAAATTTAGAGCTAAGCGATACTCGAAGGCCGATTCTTCAACAAACTGCTAGAGGAAAGCTCGTTATGTATCAGCCTCAGATCGATGATTGGAAGGACTTCACCTCCATCACTTGGCGCCAGGCCTTTCAACTCACTCCAACCGGCGGCAAGCAAGTTGTCGGAGCAGTCAGTTTTCAAGGCACCACCAGCGTCGACACCGCAACTCACATGGTTCTCTTTTACGACGTGAAGGTCTTGAATACCTATTTCCCATCGCTCTCCCCCGTGGCCACCCCGCAGATGGATCAATTGCTCAGCTCCTTTATCCCTCCCGACGTGAACATTTCTCTCGATCGCGTGGTCGCCTATCTTCCCAAACCGCAAAGCGTGAAAACCGTCGAACTCAACAACACTGCCCCCACCATTTTTGTCAGCTATGCCCCTGCCATTCTGCTTGCGGTCGACGGTGATCCTGTGCTCGCTGATCTTCCCCATTCCGATCTGAAGTCCGTCGTCAACACCAACTGGCCGCTGTTCCAGGACAAATCCAATTCTCAATACTATCTTCTCGTCAGCAACATCTGGCTGACCGCCGGCGATCTGCACGGCCCTTGGTCGCACAGCATGAACGTTCCGAAAGATTTCAAAAAGCTTCCCAACTCCGGCAAGTTTGCGGAGGTACAAAAAGCATTTCCCCCTCCGCAAGTTTCCAATCCCATCATCCCGGGAGTTTTCTATGCAACTTCTCCCGCCGAGGTCATTCTGTTCGACGGCCATCCCAATTACTCGCCGATTCCTGGCACGCAGCTCGTGTACGCCAACAACACCGAGAGCCCGTTGTTTGTTTACAGCTCCAACCAGACGTATTACTACCTCGCGGCCGGCCGTTGGTTTAGCGCGCCCAGCCTGGAAGGCCCATGGACGTTTGCTACCCTCAGTCTTCCTTCCGACTTTGCGAACATTCCGCTAACGAGTCCCGCGCGCGCCATCCTCGCTTCCGTTCCTGGAACCGACGAAGCCAAAGACGCCGTGCTGATCGCGCAGATTCCCACCACCATGATTCTTAATCCAACAAGCGCCGCCACTCAGGCCAAAGTCTCCTACAGCGGCCCACCGGAATTTGCGCCCATCACCGGCACCTCGCTGCAGTACGCCACCAACACCGTCGACAAAGTGATTCAGGTCGGCGAGGTCTACTACCTATGCCTCCAAGGTGTTTGGTTCATGTCCACCACCCCCAATGGCCCTTGGACCACCGCCAGTTCTGTCCCGCAGGTCATCTACACAATCCCCCCAAGTTCCCCGGTCTATAACGTCACCTATGTCACGCAGACCACGACTTCTGATGGCAACATTTCTGCAAGCCACACCGCCGGGTACCTCGGTGCGTTTGTCATGGGTGCAGCGGTGGGCGCGATCGTCGCTAATGGAACCGGCTATTACTATCCGCCATACATTGGCTATCCTGTCGGCGGATATCCTTATTACCATCCTTACTGCACACCGTGCGGCTACGGCGGATACGCCACTCCTTACTACAACGCGCGGTCGGGCGCTTACGGTTACTCCAGCACCACCTACGGTGCCTACGGCAAAACGACGACGGCCGCTCAATATAATCCCTACACCGGAACCTACGCCCGTGGCGCTTCCACGTCCAATGCTTACGGCCGCCAGAGTCTCGGTCAGGCCTACAATCCATACACCGGAACTTATGGCGCAACGCATCAAGGCTCGAGTCCGACAGCGCAGTGGGGACAATCCTACGTGCAGCAGGGCAACAAGTCCGCCTATACCCAGCACTACTCCACCGCCAACGGTTCCGTCGGTTCAATCCAGGGTTCGCAGGGAGGCCATGGTTACGGAACGTCCTCCGCTTTCGGCAATACTTATGCGGGCAAGAACTCCAGTGGCGACATGTACGCCGGACACGATGGCAACGTCTACCAGAACACCGGATCGGGTTGGCAAAAGTACAACAGTGGAAGCTGGAACAACGTCAACACGCAGCAGGGCTCAGCAAGAAGCCCAGCAGCGCACGCAGAGTTACGAACAACAGCACCCGAACAGCCAGGCCAACATGCAACAGCACCAGGCGACTTTCAATCAAGACCGCTCTTCCGGAAGCTTCAACTCCCAGAACATGAACTCCGAAATGCAAAGTAGGATGCGTGGCGCGTCCTCGAGTGATCACTTCAGCCAATACCACCCAAGCGGTAGTAGTGGCGGTGGCTGGGGTAGCAGTCACAGTTGGGGTGGCTGGGGCGGCGGTGGACGCAGTTGGGGCGGTGGTGGATGGCGTAGGTAGCCGTTTGCAATAATTCGATGGTCGCCACCGCAAGGGTCGCGGTTCTCGCAGCGTCCTTGGCGGCGGGATCGATTGGTTACATCTATCTTCGGTTCACGCCTAAAGATAATTCGTTGCGATTCCAAGGGTGAATCACCGAATCGGCTCGAGAGTCAAGAGCCCACTCGTTCCCCAGAAGCCCCGTTTCGTGACCTCACATTGCCGCTATAGTTGTGAGCGAAAAAGCACTATTTCCGGCAGGCGAAAGACTGGTTGCTAATGTCCTTCTCAGTCGTTGCGGTCGCTATTGCCAGTTTCTCATGCGGCGCGGATCACTATTACTGTTCCGATGAACTACGTCCAGCTGGGGCCTACGCCTCTTAGGCACCAAATTTTTAAGCAGTGATTCTGCGCAGGCCGAGCGCACGTTGCTTCTGACCAAACGCATCCTGGGGCGAGAGAAGTCGGAAGGTGATGACGACTGCTGGAACAGTATAGACAAACGTTCCGAACACCCACATGACAGCGCCGGCAATCACTTGGTCTTCCAGAGGGGAAATTCCGAAGAGCCGAGGCGCCGCGGCATACGAAGGGTAAAGAACTCGATCACAAAATGTAAGAAATGCTCCGAGCGCACCGCCGGGCAGCGTTGCAAAGAAAAGATAGAGCGGAATAGACCACCGGGGCCATGTAGTGCCACTCGGGAACGGCTGGACTGCAGGCCACCAGAATAAGAGTGACGTCGAAAGAAAACAGAGATGCTCGACGTCGTGCCACGCATCCGAACGTAGAGCCAGCTCGAAGGCAGCGGGAACATGCCAGCCGATAAGTGCGACCGTCGCAGCGAGCCAACAAATTGCGGGGTGAGCGAGAAAGCGTCCGAGCCATCTTACCGCGACCCACCGGAGAATTGGGCCAACCACGCCGCGAACGATCCATTGCGGCAGTCCCCGAAGGAGGGGAAGAGACGGCGCGCCGAGCAGCAGGAGAGGAGGAGTAACCGCCATGAGCAGAAGGTGCTGCACCATGTGCGCCGAAAGCAAGACATCGTCAAACGCTGAAAGAGGCGAGCCGATGGCGACCCAGAGCGATAACAATCCCGAGAAGAATGCGGAGAACCGCCAGAACGGAATCACTGCCGGGAGAAGAGTTCGAATGCGAACCCAGCCTCTGGCGTATAGAAGCGCAGTGAAGCCTAGCGTCAAGTTGATCCATATTGGGCTTGACCAGGACTGTAGAACAGCTTGAGTTTCTGAGGACATGGCGGAGCTAGGGTTGAGTTGAAGGGGAGTTGCCACCCTTCGGTTCCAGGGCAACAGCCCGGGAAGCGTCACGGGCGGCCGGTTGGCCTTCGGGACGCAATGTCTGCAGGAAGGAAACGAGAGCAGTCGTTTCTGCGGGGCTTAGATTTTTGCCGTAAGCCGGCATGTTGCCTCCGCCCTGGATTACTTGTCGAATGAGTTGATCTTGTGTACGGCGGACGGCAACTCTGTCGAGTGCGGGACCGCGCTTTCCGCCGATGTTATCCAGCGAGTGGCAATTGTGGCATTGCTTCCCCTGGAAGACGAGAGCACCTTGGCGTTCGAGCGCAGAGCGGTTGTGTAAAAACTCAGGCGGAATAGAGTCACTACTCCAGGCATCCATCACGGGACTCCACGGCGTGAATAACGCAAGATGGGTAAAACTTCCCAAGGCAACCGCAATCAGCAAAATGGAGAGCACGGCGATGGGCCTTCGGCGCCAACTCTTCTCCCCCTCGCCGAACACGAAGGGGAGAAATAAGAGCGCGAGAAGAACGATCACAGGGCCTATGAGCAGAACCGGAGTTTCCATTGATGGAGGCAAGAGCGAAAGCACCGCATAAAGCCACAGGAAAAAGAAGTCCGGCCGTGGAGCCGTCTGAATGATCGTGGGATCGGGACGGCCTGAAGGGCCAAAGGGCCCAAAGTAAACGGCGCAGGTAGCCACAGCGAGCAAGATCAAAGCGCTGAAACAGAGATCCTTCCAAACCGCGCCGGGGACGAAGGGCAGACCATCTTTCTTCGTCAGTTCATGGTATTCCTGAACGTAAGTGGCCTTGCGAACCACGCGTCCGGGCACAGGCCAATCGTTAATGCCCAGCTTGACGACCATTAGAAGATGAAGCGCGACAAATGCAATCAACAATCCGGGAATTACAAAAACGTGCATAGCGAAGAACCGCGACAGAGTCGCTCCCGCGATGATAGGTCCACCTAGCATAATGCTGACAATGGCAGGTCCTACGACCGGCACACGGCTGGCGATTGAAGCGCCAATTCCCAAACCCCAATACGCATCCTGATCAAAGCGCAAGACTTGACCGGTGAAGGCCATACCGAGCGTCATCAGCAAGAGGAATACACCCACAATCCAGGTCAATTCGCGCGGAAACTTGTAAGCGCCAAACAGAAAAACCTGAACCATGTGGAGCAGAACGATCGCGACCATAAAGTTGGAGCCCCAGCCGTGGAGAGCTCGAACAAACCATCCGAGTTGGATTCCGTGGTTGAGAACCTGAAGGCTGTTCCAAGCTTCACCGGCGGAAGGTACATAAATCAAGGCAAGAAGAATGCCGGTAAAGATTTGAAGAATAAGCACGACAAAGGCGGCGCTCCCAAAAACATAAAACCAGCTCGCGGTATCGCGTGGAACGGGATGCTCTGCGGTTTCACGGATGGCTTGACCAAGCTGGAGGCGCGCATCCAACCACGCACCGAGCTGTCGTATTAGACGCATCGGCGTGTCTCCAACGTGACGAGCGATGATTGTGTTTTCTGGCCTGGCGTCGGCATCTCCCCTGCTTTGATGAAAAGCTTTCCGTCTTCGAGCTTGTAGTGATACTCGAACAATCCGCGCTCTGGAGGTCCTGAAGCACGGGAGCCATCCTGATAATAGGCGCCACCGTGACAGGGACACATGAACAAACTGGATTGGGGAAACCATCGGACTGGACAACCTAAGTGAGCGCAGTTGATCGCGAAGACCTGAAAGGTCTGGCCGTCCACGTTACGTACCCAGCAGGCAATGTCTGCTGTTTTACCGTCCCAGGGATTCACGAACGGATTTCGGTAGGTCGCGAATCGTGTCTGACCTGGGGGGAACTGGTTGAGTTCGCCGAGTGGGAGCCAAGATTGAAAGCCTTGTTTACGCTCGTGAGCCACAGGAGACAGGATGTAACGGATGATGGGCACGGCCAGCACGGCAGCAACGATGCCATTTAACAAAATGCCCACCTTCATGAGGAGCTCACGCCTGGAAAGACCGTCCGGAAAAGTCATTGAAGTTCTCCCGCTGGTTTGTCGGAATGGAGATAAGGCTGGCCGGCAATTGCTGTGCGTTGAGAAGCGAGCCATGCCACTACATCGGAGACATCTTGCGAGGACATCTGCTTCCCCGGCACATTGCTACGCCAGTCCGGAGCGCCCAATTCCGGAATTCCAACGACAACGGTTGTTCGAAGGCCTTGATCGCTGACTAAGGCAAGATAGGATGTATCCACAATTGAGCCTGCCCTGGGCCCGCCGCTTCCCCGGGGGCCATGGCATGATGAACAATAGAAAGCAAAGACCTGCAATCCGCGCGACGCATTGCCGGGATTCGGCGCGGAGTAGGGTGGCGCATTTTCGCCGCGCAAAACATCCGGCTTGGACCAATGCTCGCGAATTCCCCGGACAATGACGTCAACCTGTTGGTCGGTAAGCATACCCCCCGCACTCTTAGCAAACGCCGGCATTAGAGTTCCGGCAACACCGTTTCTCGTTACACGTCGCAGGGTTGAATCATCGGCGATGGCGAGGTAAAGCGGATTTGCGAGCGCAATCGAAGCTCCACGCTTGCCATTGGGGCCGTGGCAACCGGCGCAATTGTGCGCGTAGAGGAACTCGAAGTTTGAAATATCGTCCGGGTCGATGGGAATAGTATTGGCCGCTGGCCGGCCCGGCGAACTACTACATCCAGAGCAGACCAACGCAAGAAGAGCCAGAGCGCCGGAGAGCCATCGGCAGAGGTTCATGGCCGATTGTCCTCGGGATGATTTTTTTCTGCTACTGCGGGAGTCTCGATCCCCGCGCGCAAGGCAAACGGCATGAATTGCCTGACACGGACGCGTACCTGGCGAACAACAACTAGGCCCGCGACGATGCCGAAGGCGAATTGCGAAGCAATAAACCACCGCCAATCAATCCGTTCGTCAAGCAGCGGGTTTATGAGTCCGAGAATGCTGTGCAGTAGCCCTGTCCACAAGACGGGACCGATGACACCTCCCAGAAGAATCGGGCGGCGCGGAAACATCGGCAACATTGCGCCATAGAGAAGGCCCACGAGCAGGGACGTAACCAGATGAAGGACGACGGCGAGCAGGAAGCTCCCGATATGAAATGCGTTCAGGGACGCCAATTCCAGCTTCATGGATTGCGAATAGACAGTAGCCGCGAGAAGGTTGATGGGATACCAGATACTCCCTTGCTTGAGAATCCCGTAGATGCATGCGAGTAATGCCATAGCGGCACTACCGGCTAGCCCGCCCTTTATGCCCGCGGAGACGGGATAGGTCTCGATCGGGAGTAAAGCTCGAGGAAGATCAGGTGCTATGGGCAGCCGTGATACCTGCGGGCGTGCAGTCGTGATGGGAGCGTATTCTTCAACAATGGGCACATCAACATGTTTTTCGTTCGGCAGAATATCGCGGAACCATCCAACGCATCCGGCGATAACCAATACCGTCCCGAGTAGACTGACGGAAATACTCGTGACCAGGCCGGCAAACAACAAGGTGACGCCAAAAGCCAGGACAATTGGCCAAGACGTTGGAGCAGGCAGCCTCACAGTTCCAGGCTGTGATGCTTCCGCGGGTAAATCGGCACGGTCCATTCGAAGCTTCCTTCCCTAGCGTCCGATGATGTAAACGACGGTAAACACGACGATCCAGACCACATCGACAAAGTGCCAATACAATGAAAAGACTTCGGCGCGCTCATTGTGTTCCTGTTTTACCTTGCCGAGGAGGGCCAAAATCATGGCGATAGCGATACAGATCAGACCCACGGTCACGTGGAAGGCGTGTAGGCCGACGAGCGAGTAATAGGTCGTACCGAAAAGATTCGTGCTGATGGTCAAACTCTTTTCAAAAATGAGGTGATGCCACTCGCGGGCGGTTTCTCCCAGAAAGATGAGGCCGAGGACCATCGTGACGAACCACCACATCCCAAACGTGCGGACCCTGCCATTGCGCAGGGCGCGAACCGCGGCATGGATTGTTAGGCTACTCGAGAGCAGGCAGATTGTGGCGAAGATCGGGACCTCAAGCACGTCCCTGGGCATCGGACCAGTCACACTTTTTCCGATATAGAAAAGATAAGCGACGACGAAGATGGTAAAGATTGCGAGTTCGGCTGCAATCAGAGCGAGCATCCCCACGTGTCCGCGTGAAGGGAGTACCCACTGTAATTCAATCGGTGATGGCGCGGATGAAGTGCTGCTCAAGGGATCTCCTCGTCATTCATAATTCCAATCAGGATCTTCCGGATGCTTGATATCCCAGAGAGGGCGGCGGCTCTTTACGACGGGAATCTTGGCAAAGTTGTATTCCAATGGTGGAGAACTCGTGGACCACTCGAGCGTCCACGCGTCCCAGGGATCATTTCCGGCGGCCTTGCCATTGAAATAAGACCACAGCAGATTTCCGATGAACCCGAGAGTCCCCGCAATCTGAAAGAACACCCCGATGGTGCAGATCAAGTTCCAGATGTCCCATCCGCGCCCGGGTTCATAGGTGTAAATCCGCCGCGGCATTCCCAGCAAACCCGGGACATGCATGAAATCGAAGGTCAGGTGGAAGCCGATAAAGAAAAGCCAGAAGTGCCATTTGCCGAGCGTTTCGTTGTACATCCTCCCGCTCATTTTGGGGAACCAATAATAGAAGGCGCCAAAGAGTGTGAAGAGAATTCCTCCCACGATGACGTAGTGAAAATGCGCGACCACAAAGTAGGAGTTGCCCAGTTGCCAGTCGAAAGGCGCGGCGGAAAGCATGATTCCCGTTAGGCCCGCAATCAGAAATTGAAAGAGGAAGGCGATGCAGAAAAGCATGGGAGTCTTAAGAATGATCTTCCCTCCCCACATGGTCGCTATCCAATTGAAGATCTTGATGCCTGTGGGAACACCGATGACCATTGTGGTGATGGTGAAAAAACTGTTTGCATAGGAGCTCATTCCGACCGTGAACATATGATGGGCCCAGACACTGAAGCCCACGAATCCAATACAGACCGTCGCCGCCACCATCACCGGATATCCGAAGATGGGCTTGCGAGAGAACACCGGGATGATCTCGGAGGCAAATGCGAAGGCCGGAATAACCAAGACATATACTTCCGGATGGCCAAAAATCCAGAAAAAGTGCATCCACATGACAGCGGAACCACCCGCCAAAGTGTCAAAGAAGTGAGCGCCGAGGAAACGATCGAGCGAAAGCATCATCTGCGCTGCCGTAAGAGGTGATATGGCGAGGAGCACCATTCCGGCCATGACCAAGTTCAACCAGACAAGCAACGGCATCTTGCTTATCGTCATCCCCGGACAGCGCAGGCACACGATTGTCGCCAGGATGTTTACGGCGGTCCCAATGCTGCCAAATCCGGAAACGAGCAGGCCGAGAGTCCAGAAATCGGTACTGTGTCCTGGTGAGAATGCGGTGGCCGTGAGCGGAGCATAGGCGAACCAGCCGACGTCGGGAGCATTCCCCGCCCCGTAGAGCCCGTTACCGCCAATGAAGCTGAAGTAGAGGAGCAATCCTCCGAAAGCGGTAAGCCAAAAGCTCCAGGCGTTCAGGCGCGGAAAGGCCATATCGCGAGCGCCAATCATCAGCGGAATCAGATAATTTCCGAAGCCAAATAAGATCGGCATGGCCACGAAGAAGATCATCGTTGTGCCGTGCATCGTGAACATACGGTTGAAAACCTGGGGAGAAACGAAATGGTTGTGCGGAACGATGAGCTGTATCCGCATGATGGTCGCTTCGATGCCACCAATGACAAGAAATACGAGGGCGTAGAGAATATAGAGAATCCCGAGCTTCTTGTGGTCCACGGTGACAACCCAATCGTGGAGGATGGTGCCAATGGGCTGCGGCACGTCGTGAGCAGTGGTGAGCGCAATGGATTCTGACGCCATGCGATCTATACCCTATCCGTCATCGAAGCGTCTCGAGGTACGCGGTCAGTGCGTCCAGATCCCGCCGGTCCAAATTCATGGCGGGCATGAGCGAGCCTGGTTTGATGGCATCGGGATTGTGAATCCACATTCGAAGATTCTCGGAGTTGTTTGTCGCAGCGCCGGAGGCGATGGTGTCGCGGCTCATCAAATGAGTCAGATCAGGACCGAAGCGTCCGTCCGCTACCGTTCCAGAAACGGAATGGCAATTGATGCAAGCCGTTGTTTCAAAAATCCGGCGACCTTCCTTCGCACTCTCACTCACTTGTGCCGGTTTCGCTTGTTGCTGAACCCATTGTTTGAACTGATCTGGCGAGTCAACGTAAACACGGAGGAGCATCTTGGCATGCTGGGTGCCGCAATACTGGGCACATTGGCCGACGAAAATGCCTGTTTCGTTTGGATCGATCCACATGTGGTTTACACGGTTTGGAATCAGGTCGGTCTTTCCAGCCAGACGCGGGACCCAAAAACTGTGGTCCGTATCCGCGGAAAGCAAGGTGATGAAGGTGGGCGTGGGGTGCGACGGATCACTCGTCGGCACATGGAGCTCGTTTGCCGTGACGACGCCAAAAGCGGGATAACGAAACTCCCACCAGAATTGATGACCGATCGCGATAACGTCGATGGCCTCTGGGGGCTTGCGCGCCTGTTGGATGGCATGGATTACACGAGCGGTGGCAAGGAACAGTACCAGCACGATGAGCGCCGGAATCACCGTCCAGGCAAGTTCTATCTGGTTGCTACCGTAAACTGGTGGAGGTTCACGGCCGTCGTCGTCAGCACGCCTACGGAACTTGATAACGGAATACGCGAGGAGGGAAAAGACGATTACAAAAATCACAGCGCAGATGGCGAGTACGAAGAGCGAAAGATCGAAAATAGAGTGGGCCGGGGTTGACTGCGGTTTGAACATATTTGGCATTTGCAAGGGATCTTCGGGATTGCCAAAAACAGGCCGCGCGGCGAGCAAATAACCAGACAACAGAATGGGAGTCCATCGGATCCTTCCCTTGTTAACTTGCCGTTGCGAATTGTGATGGATTTCTCGCACCACCGTTTGCCCTTCAACGATGCCCGGGCCGATTCCTGTTTTCATCCTAACCCTGCGGTTCGGCCTTGCGCCTTTTCTCCGTCACGCAAGGTTGCAGTCTGCGCTCGAATAAGGGTCTGTTTCCCCAAATCTTGCAACAGCCAGTAGGTTATTTTCTCCGCTCGAACACAGCCTTGTAAGTGGTGATCGTCCTTGCCCACGACGACAGGGATCCAGCTCAACCTGTGTTCGAGCATGGTTGATGCGGCAAGTAGAGATGAATCGTCCGACGAAATCGTCACCGGACCTGCAGCGAACAACTCGCGCACTTCCACTTTCGAGGCATCCCGACGGCCGTCCACTGGAGTCGCGGCAATCAATACAAGAGCGTTGGCTATATCAGCAGCGCTCAACACGCCGAATAAGCGGTGCTGGTCATCGAGAACGAGCAAGAAACCGAGGCCGTTCCCGGTCAACATGGCAAGCGCCTGATCGAGAGTACTGTCTGGTTTGAGCGACCGCGATGGAAGGGGCTCGATGAAGGAAGAGAGGGGTTCCTTGCTCAAAGCTTCTTTTGAAGCGGGAAAGTGCAGCCACAGAGCTTCAGAGCGACGCCTCACAAGTTCGGCGAGGATGCCCCGCGACGGCGCCATGGAGCCGGCGAGTCGCGAGAATACGTCGCGACTCATGGCCTTGACGCGCACCACCGAGCGCGCCCGAGTACTTACCTGATAGGAAGGATCTTGAAGCAGAGCGGCTTCGCCAAAGAAATCTCCCGGGCCCAGGAAAGCAAAAGCTGCCTTGGCTTCGTTGCCTTCGGCGCTCCGCAGGACTTCGACTTCGCCCTCTTCGATGGCGTAGAAGAAATTTGCTGGATCTCCTTGACGGTAGATGAAGTCGCCGGGACGATAATAGGCACCTGCAAGGGGCTGAGATTGTTGCGTTCGTACAGTTCCCAGATCGCGAGGAAAGATGAGATCCCAGCCCCAGTCGAAGCCCACTTTAATCCGGCGCGACCAGGAAGGTAATTTGAGGAGGTAAACCCCCCGCCATAGCAACCACGCCAAAAACCCGGAAATCCGAAATCCAAACATCTCGGCCACAGCCCGGCGCCCACCGATGGAGCAAAGTTGACCGAGCGGTTTGAAATAGAACGGACGAGTCGGCTCGCCTCGAAGCACCCTTACAATATTGGCTGCTGCTTGGCGTCCTTCCCTTTCTGCAAATTGGCCAGTGGGTGGAGAGGGTTCATTGTTGAAAGCGTTTGTGATGAAAGCACAATCACCCACGGCCCAAACATTTTGCAGGCCAGTGACGCGCATATCCGCGTTCGTGACAATCCGGCCTCGCTCCTTTTGAACATCCAGTCGTTCGACGATGCGCGTCGGGGTCGTCCCGATCGTGCACACCACCGTGGCGGCGCGAATCAGGCTGCCATCCGGAAATCCAACCCCTTCGGGAGTGGCAGCCGCGGCCTTCGCATTCAGCAGGACCTCAACTCCCACCCGCTTCATTTTGATCAACGCAAAATCACGCAACGTGGGGCTGACTTCCGGCAGAACTTGGTTCCCACTATGAACCAGAGTGATCCTGATTTCGTCTTCGGAGAAATTTTGGTAGAAGCGGGTGCTTTCCCTGATCAAGTCATTGATTTCGCCGGCCAATTCGACCCCGCTGAATCCGCCTCCGATGATGACGAACGTCAAATAAAACTTGCGCCGCTCAGGGTTCTTGCACGCTTCCGCCTGCTCCAGTTGTTGAATAATATGGTGTCGCAGACGTACCGCATCACTCATCGTTTTGAAGGGGAAGGCGTGGTCAATCATTCCGGGGATGAGGCCTAGATTACTGTCGGCTCCGCAGGCGATCACCAGATGGGCGTAATCCGTCCCCTCGATTTGGCCTTGATCGTTCTGATATTCAATCTGGCCCGTGGAGGTATCGATGCGGTTTATGCTCTCGGTTCTGCACTCGACACCCGGTAGCATTTGCCGGAGCGTCGCCGCTGCGGAATCCGGGTGGATTGAGGCTCCCGCAACGTCAGCCAGGAGGGGGTGGAACACCATGTGGTTTTCTCTGCTGAAGAGGAGAATGTGGCAGTCGTCTCGCGACAGTTTTTTTCTTAAAGTCTTTGCACATTGGGCCGCGGCAAAACCACCGCCAATAATTACAATTTTTGTCCGATTCATTGCCATACCACGCCTACGTTCGTTCTGTTAGAAGCAGCAGTAGTTTGTAATTGCACCGTGCTAGTTCGATTGAAGACCGTTGCTGACAGCCTCGCGCGAGACGGCGTTCGTCCTTGCACAGCGCCGTCAGAAGATGACGCAGCAAGAGTAAACTCTTCGGCACTAACCAACGTCCCACGCAATTCCGATGTACTAACGGTTCGAACAATCCCTATCTGAAGAACGCACTCTACCCAGCGTCAGGACACGCTGGGTATTGTCAAAACTAACAGTCTTCGATTTACGTTGCGGACCAATGGAACTGTTGGCCTGGCCGATTACACGCCTGGAGTCGGATCAACACTCAGGCGTGCGTGCCCACAGGACGACCACACACCGCGGCCCGGCGCACTACGTGTGGCCCGGAACCGATGGCGCTTTCTGCCATTCGACGATGTCATGAGGTGATCCCAAGGACGTGTCGATCCATCGACGCCAGGGATCTGCTTCTGCGTTGCCGACCGGCGGGAATTCGAATTCGAGCATCGTTCCGTGTGCACCCGTCATGACAGGTCACGAAGTTCACGCTGAGGACGGCGCTTTCTGAGAGCGTTGACTGTCGGGTTGGCCCGGACGAATCCGTGGAATATGGATCACTCCCTGCCGAGCAGTGCCTTTGCCGCTGCCACTACTTGATCCGCCTCGAACCCGAACTTCCTTTGCAGTTCCTTAAGGGGAGCTGAAGCTCCAAACGTCTTCATGCAATTGAGCCGACCTGGCTTGCCGACATAGCGCTCCCATCCGAAACTCGAGGCCTGTTCTATGGCGACGCGTGCGTTTACCTCGGGTGGCAAGACGGAATCCTGGTAGGCCTGCGTTTGATGATCGAATATTTCCCAGGATGGAATCGAAACCACTCGCGAGCGGAGGCCCTCAGCGAGCAGCGTTTCATGGGCCTGCACCGCGAGACTGACTTCACTACCAGAGGCGATCAGGATCACTTCAGGATTTCCGCCCGGCGAATCGGCGAGAACATAAGCACCGCGCGCTACGCCGGACGCGGAAGCATACTTGGTTCGATCCAGGGTTGGCAGCGGCTGACGGGATAAGGCCAAGATGGCCGGTTCGTGGCGGAGTTGCATGATGTAACGATACGCTTCGACAACCTCGTTAGCGTCCGCCGGTCGAAGGGTGATCAGCCCGGGAATCGCACGTAGAGAAGCGAGGTGTTCCACGGGCTGGTGGGTTGGGCCGTCCTCGCCGTCACTCATTGCTTCGTGAGTGAAAACGAAAATAGTGGGCAGTTCCATGAGGGCCGAGAGACGGATGGCGGGCCGCGCGTAGTCGCTAAAGATGAAGAAGGTCGCGCCGAAGGCCCGGAGTTTTGAGAGCGAGAGGCCGTTTACGATGGCCGCCATGGCATGTTCGCGGATGCCAAAATGCAAGTTCTTCCCGCCCGGCGTATCGGCTTGAAGACTCCCCGCGCCCGCATAGGTCAGTGTGGTCTTATTCGAAGGCCCAAGATCCGCAGATCCCCCGAGGAACCAAGGAATATTCTGCGCGAGAACGTTTAGCACTTTACCTGATGCATCCCGCCCGGCGAGCCCCTTCGCGTCGGCTGGAAAGACCGGTAGGTTGGCGTCCCAGCCGACCGGGAGTTCGCGGCGCTCCATCAGGTTAATCTCGTTCGCGAGGCCGGGGAAATTGGCGCGATACTGAGCGAAGAGTTCAATCCACTGGCGGTGGGCTTGTGCGCCGCGAGCGCCGACTCCAGCCGTAAAGTGCTCATAGACACCGTCGGGAACGAGGAACTTAGCGTCCTCCGGCCACCCGTATCCGCGTTTGGTGAGACGGATCTCCTCTTCGCCAAGCGGTTCGCCGTGGGCCGATGCCGTGTCCTGCTTGTTCGGAGATCCATATCCAATGTGGCTATCTAGGACGATGAAAGTAGGACGGCCCTTGGTCTTTCGGAAAACATCAAAGGCATGCTCGATCCGATCGATGTCGTTGGCGTCCCCCACACTCAGAACGTTCCACCCGTACGCCAAGAATCTGGCGGCGACATCCTCTGTGAAAGTGATGTTCGTGTTCCCCTCGATGGTGATGCGGTTGTTGTCGTAGATCCAACAAAGATTATCGAGACCCAGGTGGCCAGCAAGCGACGCTGCCTCTGAGGCCACGCCCTCCATCATGCAGCCATCACCGCAAACAGCATAAATGTTATAGTCGAAAATTTCGAAGCCGGGCCGATTGTAGTGGCTGGCGAGCCATTTCTGGGCAATGGCCATACCGACGCTCGTGGCGACGCCTTGGCCAAGGGGGCCGGTCGTGGTTTCGACACCGGAAACCCAACGGTACTCAGGATGCCCAGGCGCCTTGCTGTCGAGTTGGCGGAAACGCCGGATATCATCGAGAGTAACCGAAGGCTGCCCCAGTTTTTCATAGTCGGAATTTACTGCTTGTGTCTGCGTGAGGTGCAGTATGGACCAGAGCAGCATTGAAGCGTGACCATTGGAAAGCACGAAACGATCGCGGTTAGGCCAAATCGGGTCCTGCGGATCGAAGCGCATAACACGGTTCCACAGGGTATAAGAAAGTGGAGCGAGCGCCATGGGTGTCCCGGGGTGTCCGGACTGGGCCTGCTGGACCGCGTCTATCGAAAGAGTTCGAATTGTATTGATGGACCGTTGGGCAGCGCTTGCGTCTGCGGTTGCCTTAACAGTAGTTGTGGAACTCATGGCGTCTCCTCGATCTTCGGTGATCTTCTTATCGACCAATTGACGGCGGCACGATCCATGAAGTTACGTCATGACCTCAGGACCGTATGCCTAGCAGTCAAAGACGCCATCGGGCGCTAGCCGGGTGGCCGAGGCACTCACGCTGCGGTGCTGTTTCCCCGCAGCGCGCTCGATACTTGCTCTTGCTGTTGGAGTGAGGCCACCTTGGCCAGGCGACGCAGGTGCCGCTCGGCTTGACTGTACTCGGCTGCCAAAAACGTTTCGACAAGGTCCCAAGCGACGCTCGGTCCCACCGTTCGTCCCCCCATGCAAATAATGTTCATGTGGTCGTCCTCGACTCCTTGCTTGGCCGAGAAGTGGTCGTGCACCTGCGCGGCACGCGCGCCGAAAACCTTGTTGGCGCAAACGCAGGCGCCGATACCGCTGCCACAGATGGCTACGCCGCGGTCCACTTTGCCCGCAGCTACGGCCTTGGCAAGCGGGATAACGAAGTCGGGATAGTCGTCACCTGGGTTCAGGCTGTAGGCGCCGAAATCGACAACTTCATGCCCCGCCTCGCGAAGATGGACGACAAATTCTTCCTTCAAACCGATTCCACCGTGATCTGTGGCGATTCCAACCCGCATATTTTCTCCTCATATCTTACCCGGCAGAAAGTCTCTTGATGCGCACACATTCATCCAATCGTAAGTTCACCTACCAACACCTGAATGGTTTCATGGTGTCGCTCAACTCTTCTCCGAGGGTGTTCACCTGCAATCAAAGAACACCGGGTTCCGATCCAGCACCGTGCAAAACTTCTTACGTTGCTTGTGTGGCCGCGCTACTTTTGTTCTTGGGCGCAACCTGCAGTCCTGCTGCCGCGCCGTCGGCCAGCACCAGAGCGTCATCCGAGCGAACTCGCCCCGCCGGGATCGAGGCATGACCACTTCGAAGCCGATTAAGCATTTCGGCCTTTTCACCTCCGGTCACCACCCATAGGACGCGGCGAGCACGATTGATCACTGGATAGGTCAATGTCATGCGGCGTCTCCGCTGGTAGAACCCTGTTAGTGAGACATCTGCGTTGGTGACCGCGAGGACTGGATCTCCGGGAAGCAGCGAGGCAGTGTGGCCGTCGGGGCCGAGACCCAAATGAACGAGATCCAGCACCGGGGGTGACCCGGCGATCTCGTTGAGCGCCCGCGCGTATTGCTCAGCGGCGGCCTGTAGATTTTGTTCTTCCACCGGCATGGCGTGGATCTGCTCGGGCCGCAACGGGGCATTGTCGAGCAAACTCGCGCGCAAGTGAGTAAGGTTTCGATCCGCGTCACCCTCCGGGGCTATGCGTTCGTCCACCTGGAAAACATATACAGCCTTCCAAGGAACCTTTTCCTTTGCAAGCGCCCGCATCATGATCCAAGGCGTGTGGCCGCCGCTGACAGCCACGACGTAGCGACCGCGCGCAGCGACAGCCCAACGCGCATCTTCGGCGATGAACTCTGCAGCCCTTTTTGCGGCCGACTCAGCATCGGAGAGCACTTCAATCTTCATAGCAGGTCTCCCCATCAAATCTTGACCGGGAATTCTCACAGGGTCCGCACGGTTCAAAGCTCAGAGCAGGCTGACGGCGGCAAGCCCGCTGGTTACGCCGCGCGCACCGCGGTAGCGACCGGCGTCTCCGCAGCAATTGTCGGGTTGCTCCAACCGGCCTCAGGCGCAACTCTTCGGTTTACCTCACTTGGTCCCCAGGTCGCTGGCTCATAGTCGTAGACAGAGGTGACCCTTTTCAAAATCGGATCGACAATTCGCCACGCCTCTTCCACGTAATCCTGACGGGCAAACAAAGTGGCTTCTCCCGCCATGGCGTCTCCCAGCACTCGTTCGTATGCATCCATCTCATCCGCCTGGGGGTGACGACTTGCCAGCATCTCTGCTGACTGGCCGATCATCTCCTCCCCCGGGGCCATTACAGTCATGCCCAGGGCGATAGCCACCTCAGGGCTAATGCGGAAACGCAGGTGGTTCTGCGTTAAGGCGCTGTCAGGTATCACCGTAGGAGGCAAACGGAAGCGGGCGACGACTTCTGTGCAGGTTACGGGAAGGCACTTCCCGGCCCGAATGAAGAAAGGGACACCTTTCCAACGCCACGAATTGACGTAGAGCCGAAGAGCGGCAAACGTCTCAACTTTTGAGTCCTTCGCCACGCCCTTCTCGTCCCGATAGCCACGGAACTGACCGCGGACAAGGTCCTTCTCCTCGAGTGGAGGGATAGCCTTTAGCACCTTAACCTTCTCGTCGCGAATTGATTCGCTATCGGTCCTCACGGGAGGTTCCATAGCGAGGTTGCAGAGGACCTGAAAAAGATGATTTTGTATTACATCGCGGATAGTACCGGTTTGATCATAAAAGGCACCTCGACCCTGGATGCCGAAATTTTCCGCCATGGTGATCTGAACGCTCTCAATGTGACTGCGGTTCCAGAACGACTCCATGAAGGCATTGGCGAAGCGGAAGACAACCATGTTATGTACAGGTCGCTTACCAAGATAATGGTCGATGCGGAAGATATCCTTCTCATCGAAGGTGCTGAGAAGGATTTGGTTCAGGCTGCGTGCCGAGTCAAGATCACTTCCGAAAGGCTTTTCGACGATGACCCGGGCACCCTTTGCGCAGCCTGACGCTTCAAGATGCTCTACGACCGGCCCGAAGAGCGCGGGTGGAATCGCCAGATAGTGTGCAGGGTGCTGAGATCCTTTCAGTTCTTTGCGCAGCGCCTGGAAGGTCACGGGATCTGCATAGTCGCCATCCACGTAGTGGAGCAGACTGCTCAGTTTGTCGAAAGCTGCGGAGTCAAGTCCGCCGTGTTTTTCGACACTGTCTTTCGCTCTGGCCCGGAGCTGGTCGACGTTCCAACTGGCCTTAGCCACACCGATGACCGGTACATTGAGGTGGCCACGCTTGACCATAGCCTGTAGCGCCGGGAAGATTTTCTTGTAGGCCAGGTCGCCTGTGGCGCCGAAAAAGACAAGGGCGTCCGATTGGGGATTATCCATGGTCAACTCCTTTCAAGCAGCGTGGCCTTTGCTGGTGGCTTTCTCAAGATGACCACCGAATTCATAACGCATCGCCGACAGGAGCTTGTTCGCAAAGTCGGCCTCACCGCGAGAACTGAAACGCTCGTACAGCGCTGCAGTTAGAACATGTGCAGGCACAGCCTCATCGATGGCGGCATTGATTGTCCACCGGCCTTCGCCCGAGTCTGAGACGCGGCCTGCGAACTTCGCGAGGGCGGGGTCGTCAAGCAGTGCGGAAGCGGTCAAATCCAGGAGCCAGGAGGCGATGACACTACCGCGTCGCCAAACCTCGGCAATGTCCGCTAGATGGAGATCGTACTGGTAGTGTTCGGGATTACGCAAGGGCGCCGTCTCGGCGTCGATTTCGTGATCATGTCTCCCAACATTGGCCGAACGGAGGATGCCCAACCCCTCGGCGTAGGCAGCCATGATGCCGTATTCAATTCCGTTGTGAACCATCTTCACAAAATGGCCGGCGCCGTTGGGTCCGCAATGCAGATAGCCCTGCTCTGAAGTGCCATCGGCTTTTTCTCGCCCGGGAGTGCGCTGAATGTTGCCGACGCCGGGTGCGAGCGTAGCGAAGACGGGATCGAGGTGTTTGACTACGTCATTTTCGCCGCCAATCATCATGCAGTAACCGCGCTCCAAGCCCCAGACGCCGCCACTCGTACCCACGTCCACGTAGTGGATCTGCTTTTTGGCGAGTTCTTTCGCACGGCGGATGTCATCCACGTAATAGGAATTCCCGCCGTC
>Ga0209275_10000251_pt1 | contig 19374 bp, 16 predicted proteins | sample HubBroMetageREF2_FD_188344 | JGI IMG/M metagenome (GOLD analysis project Ga0209275, IMG submission 188344) | Reference soil microbial communities from the Hubbard Brook experimental Forest, New Hampshire, USA - Hubbard Brook CCASE Soil... | ecosystem: Environmental > Terrestrial > Soil >... | reverse complement strand
TCGTGTGGCCTATTTTTCCCAAGGGTCACAGCCATAATTGTACTAGGTCCTTTTGTCTGTTTAGCAAGCATAGCCAGCACATTGTTGTGTAAAAGCCTTTAGCTCCAAAGTACAGCCCCTGTAGCGATGTCCTTCAGGCCAGCGGCTTTTCGCTCTGCCACTGCCCAAGTTCCGCAATAGCAAACGCTCCGATGCGTCCGCGGACTCTTGGTGGGATGGCAGTGCCACTATTCGAGTTGCTATCCAATCGAGAAAAATCACAGAACTGTATTAAACGAGAATACGTCACGAATACGTCAGGTGAGGACCGGAACATTGGCCACTCCGGCCAGTCCGAACAGCCGTTGATACCGCTCGATCTCTTCTCGTGGTCCCAACGCCTTCTGAAAATTATCAGACAGCTTCACCGCAGGACGCCCATTCGCGTCATTTAGTTTGCACACCAGGCTCACCGGATCGAAATCCACATTGCTATGCGGATTGCAATTCCTGAAATCATTGGTCAGCAGCGTGCCCCAGCCCGCGCTGAAACGAATCCGCCGCTCTGGAATCCATTTACGTGGATTCAAGAAATCGCTAGCCTGCCGGAAATCCGCCGGAGTCGCTCCATCCAGAATCGTCCCGTCATAATGCGCGTGCAGCCCCAGAATCGCATCGACGTCCAGCGAATCCGACGCGATAAAAAGTTTCTGTCGCGGATCGCGCCCCCGCTGCTCCAGAAAGGAAATATATTCATCGCCAGCGAGGAACGGATCCTTGCTGTCCGCACGCTGCCCGGTCCAGTCCGCCATCCAATCCGGCGCATTGCGAAAAAACTGTGTCGACCCAAACGTGTCCGGCAACAAAATTTGCAATTCGCCCTGATACGTTTTCTGCCAAAGCTCCAGCAGCCGGTATTGCGCCGATTTGCGTTCCTCGTCGCTATTCGCCATCGCGGCCAGCGCCATCGGCAGCTCATGCGCATTCGTCCCGATCGCTTCCAGATCGTGCTGGTACGCCAAATACGTATTCGACGTGCCCTTGAAACTTTCCCCCAGCACATCCCTCATGGCCTTAACTACATATTCTTGCCACAGAAAACTGTGCCGCCGCCGCGTACCGAAATCGCTAACCCGCAACTCCGGCACACCGCGCAATCGCTCCATCTTTTCCCAGAGCTTGGTCTTGGCTCGCGCGTAAAGAATATCCAGTTCAAATTCCGTCAGACGCTTCAAGCTTGCCCGCGTCTTCAGTTCGCTGATCGTCGACAGCGTGTAAATCTCCCACATCGTGGTCTGCGTCCACAGCCCGCGAAACGACAGAGAAATCTGCCCATCGTGCGACGAAAGTTCGTAATCCGAAAGCCGGAAGTTGTGCTCCAGCCATTCCAGAAACGCCGGCTCGAAAATTCCCCGTCGTCCGTAAAATGTGTTGCCCGCCAGCCAGATAAGTTCCGATTTGTGGAATCGCAGCTTCTTCGTCTGCTCCAACTGTTCGCGCAATTCGTTGTGATCAACGATGTCTCCCAGTCGAACATCCGTAGACCGGTTGTACAGCGAAAACGAAGCGGTTGTGGTAGGGAATTGCTTCCAGATGAACTGCAACATCAACAGCTTATAAAAGTCTGTATCCAGCAGGGAACGAGTGATGGGATCCAGCTCCCAATTGTGGTCATGAGCGCGCCGAGCGAAGTTAATGATCACGTCAAATAGTGTACTTCACCACCCCGCCCTCTAGGAATCGAACTTCCTAAACCCGCCCTGTTCCGTTGAACGGTTCCGCCGTCTCCGTGACCTCTGCGCTCCGACCTCTGTGCCCTCTGTGTTAAATCTCGTTCCTCGTTTTAGTGCCGCACCCTCTTCTGCCGAGCCCGCGCAAATTCCGCCACCTGTTCGTCAAACTCCTTCTTCGTTAACGCCCCACTCGCCAGCGCATCTCCCAGCGCCGCGATCCTTCCCGTATCCGCCGCCGTCCATCCGCCCGGATTCTCCACGGTCGTGCTGCCCGCTCCCTTCTCGTATCCGCCGACCAATTCCGTCACTTTCACCTCGTACTCCTGCGGCGAAATCAATCCGTTGTTCACCGCATCCGTCAACGCCTCAATCTTCTGTCCCTCCGGCAACCCTTCACGAAACCTCACGTTACTCCACCGCATCGCCGTTACGGTCGTGACTGCCCCGGCCAGGGCTAGGAGCGCAACCCTCATCGTCGTTCGCATCATAGTCGTCCTATTCGCTTCGCTCCGCCGGCACTGCTTGCCTCAAAGGCGGGTTCTCGCGGGGGAAGCGAGCGTCCGCCGCCCCGGCGAATTGCCCGCTACCTATCCCGCAAGACCGCGTTATAATCCGTGCCTCATTACTTACGTACAAGAGTTACTTGAGGACAGATCGGGACATTTCAGGTTATGAGCAGTGACCGACCCAGCTCTCCGCTCGGCAAGCGCCTCGATACCTGGAAAGAGATTGGTGCGTTCTTCGGACGCGATGAACGCACTGTTAAACGTTGGGAAAACACCCGCGGCTTACCCGTCCACCGCGTTCCCGGCGAGGGCCGCGCCAACGTCTTCGCCTATACGGGCGAACTCACTGCCTGGCTCCAAAGCGCAAAGAGTAAGACCGATCCAACCGCCGACCCCGATACCGACATTCTCAACGTCCCGGAATCCGTCCTCGCTCCGCCCTCCGGCGAAGCCTTGGAACTCACCTCATCGGCAGTCACCCCACGGCCCGCCTGGACCGTTCCGCACCAACCGAATTCCAGAATGCAATTCCTCTTGCTCCTCGCCATTCTCGTAGCCGTCACTGGCCTGGCCCTCGTTCTTAAGAGTTGGCGACCCTCTCGCCCCACCGCGTCTTCGAACACACCCGGCTCCTCCGCCTCTCATCAGGTCGACCCACAAGCGCAGGAACTTTACCTCAAAGGAATCTACTACTGGCACAAACGCACGCCCGAAAGTCTCAATCAGGCCGTCGACTTTTTCACCCAAGCCATCGTCCGCGATCCGAACTACGCCGAAGCCTACGTCGGCCTCGCCAATTGTTACAACCTTCTCCACGAATACTCGTCCATGCCCGCTGAAGAATCCTATCCTCGCGCTAAGCACGCCGCCGAACGCGCCATTGCTCTCGACGATTCACTGTCCGCCGCGCACAGCTCGCTCGCCTTCGTCGATTTCTGGGGCTACTGGGATGTGGCCACCGCCGAAAGGGAATTCCATCGCGCGCTCGCGCTCGACCCCAACTCCGTCCCCGCGCATCACTGGTACGCCACGGTTCTTATGTGCCTGGGGCGCCTTCCCGAATCCCTGCGCGAAATCGACGCCGCCCACAAACTCGATCCTCAATCTATTTCTGTTCTCGCCGATCGCGGTCTTATCCTCTACACTGCGGGCCAAACGCAAGAAGGCATTCACGCCCTGCGCGAACTAGAAAACTCCGATCCCGATTTTCTCTCTCCGCACAAATATCTCGCCGATATTTATTTGTTACAAGGCGACTCCCGAATGTTCCTTCTCGAATCAAAAAAGGCCGCGACTCTCATGCACGACGACCAGCGCATGGCTCTCGTCAACGCTGGCGAATCGGGCCTTGCTAACGGTGGACAGCGCGGCATGCTCCTCGCCATTCTAAAAGTCGAAAAAAGTTTCTACTCCCAGGGCAAAGAATCCCCCTACGAACTCGCCCGCACCTGCGCTCTCCTTGACGACAAATCCCAAGCCCTCGAATTCCTCCAAATCGCCAACGCCAAACACGATCCTGCTCTCCTTCAAATCCTGAGCGACTCCGCCTTCAACCATCTCCGCCCCGACCCCTCCTTCCAATCCCTCCTGGTCGACTCCCACCTCCCCACCACGTAATCGCCTTTCTCTGTGCCCTCTGCTCCTCGCCATTTTCCGTTCTCTGCGTTAAATCTTTCCTTTCTTCTCCTCCATCGCTACCGTACTTCGCCTGGTAGCGCCGGCATCTTGCCGGCTCAAGATAACCGCCCCTAATCGACCAATTCTCTGTGACCTCTGCGCTCCGACCTCTGTGTCCTCTGTGGTCAAGCTTTTTCCTTCTTTACACTTTATCGTCCTTTACGCCTTCTCTCTAACCACGACTCCAACTTCCTCGGGCCCAATCTCCTCCAACGTCCTCTTCTTCGGCTCAATCCCAAACAACGCCACCACCAATATCTGCACGCACAACAATCCGATCATCAGACTCAGCACGCCGCCCACTCCGTGGGCCCCAAACAGCGCCACTACAATAAACGGCGTGACAATCGTCGCCCCTCTTCCCACCGCATTGCAGATCCCCGACGCCCGCAGCCGCACCTCCGTCGGAAACAGTTCCGGCACATAAATCGCAAACAGTAGCGTCACCAGCACATAAATCGGCACCATCAACAAAAATCCCGCTGCCATCAACGCCACCGGCGACTTGATAAACGGATACACGCTTCCAATCGCAATTGTCGCCAGCGATGCTCCAATAATTGTCGGCTTTCGTCCCCAGGAATCCGCCGTGAACGCCCCAATCGCCGATCCCAGCGGCGCTCCCAAGCACATCACCATCGAGTACGCCACCGACTTCGCAATCCCGCGACCGTCCTGCACAAAAAATGTTGGCAGCCACGTCACGAATCCGTATAACAGCGTATTCATCACGATCAGCGATATAGCACCCACAATCATTCGCGGCAGCAGCACCGGTCTCGCCAGTGATCCTAGTTCCCGCGAATGCACTGTCGTCGGCGCCGCCGCAGGGGAGGGAAGTGGCCCGCATTCCTCAGTCACCTCGTGTTCGATCGTCTGCAGAATCGCTTCGGATTCGTCGTCCCGTCCCACCGATTCAAGCCATCGCGGCGATTCCGGCAACGCCTTTCGTGCGTACCACACACCCAGTGCGCCCAATCCACCCAGAAAAAATAATGCCCGCCACCCGAAAAACGGAATGATTGCCATGCCCGCCAGTCCGCTCAGCGGCAAACTGGCCACCACGAATACCGACATCAGCCCAACCCATTTCCCGCGCGCCTGGGGCGGTACAAATTCCGTAATCGTCGAATAACCGACGACGTTTTCTGCGCCCAATCCGATGCCCATTACAAACCGCAGCAAAATTAACACCGTCATCGATGGCGCAAACGCCGAGGCAATCGACGCCACTCCAAACAGCGCTAGATTCGCCTGGTAGCTGAATCGTCTTCCGTACCGGTCACCAAAAAATCCCGTCAGAAAAGATCCCAGCATCATTCCCAGAAATGTCATGGAAACAAACTGCGCGCTTTGATTTAACGTGGAAAATCCGGTGTGCAGCGTCGCGCCCAGCACCGTGGCCGCAACGTAAATATCAAACCCGTCGAAAAACATTCCGATGCCAATCAACCACATCACTCGCCGGTGAAACGACGAGATCGGCAACCGGTCCAGCCTGGCCCCCGCATTGATGCTTCCCGCCAGCGTCTCTCCCTTGCGCAGTCGCTCCGAATTCTCCGTGCCCTCTGTGCTCCGACCTCTGCGCCCTCTGTGTTAATTCCTTCTTTTCTCTTAACTCGTCTGTTTCCGTTCTCCGCGTTAAATCTTTTCTTTTTGCATTTAAATCTTCTTCTTCTTCTCCCTCTCCATCACCGCCAAACTCCCCACCGTCAACGCATCCGTAGCCAACCGGCAATTTTGCTCAAACGTATTCTGCTGCGCCGTCTGAAAAAACTCCTTACACTTCCGCGTCGCCACCGCATCCAAACCGCAAATCCGTCCCACCAACGCGTCTACCTCGCTAGCCAATCGGTCCGCCGCGCACACCTGCGAGATTAATCCAATCTCCAGGGCCCGCCGCGCTTCAATCGCATCCCCAAACAACACCAGCGGAAACGCGAATCGTGGCAACGCATACTCTCCCAGATACGCCATGATCGCTGCCGGCGCCAGCCCATTCTTCATTTCCGGAAATCCCAGCTTCGCCTGCTCCGCCACCAACACGAAGTCGCACACAATCGCCAGTCCGAATCCAAATCCAAACGCGTCGCCCTGCACTTCCGCCACGCAAATCAAAGGCGACGCCCGCAACATTTTCTTCAACTCAATCAGTCGCGCCGACTCGTTCCGGACCGACACCACATCCCGCCCCGCTCGTTCGCGCCCGGTACAAAATACCTTTCCCCGCGCACGAATCCGCAAAACCCGCGCCGACGGCCGCAACGCCTCAGCACGCAACTCCGCTAGCATCGCGTCGAACATTGACCCGGTAACTTCGTTCCCGTGCTCCGTATTATCCAGCGTGAACGTCAACACCTCTCGCTCGCGTTCAATGATCACGCCGCCTGCCTGTCCAGCAGTTCCTCCACCCGCCGGAGCACCGCCCGCCGCAGCAATTTCCCCTAAATCTCGTCTCATTGTTTCGCTCATGTAGCCTCGCAAGGTACACAACCCCCGTCTCCCCTGTCAAATCCGAACACACCACCACACAGTAGGGAGTCGCAATCCTAATTTTCGATTGGTAGCCGGATTGGTAGCAACGGCAGCTTGCCGGCCCTAGCAGAACTCTCCGCGCCTAAGCGCCTCATCCTTTTCCGCTCTCTGCGTTAAATCCTTTTCTTACGCCCTTTTCGCCTTTGCCCTCTGTGCCCTCTACCCGCATTAAGTTTTTCTGCGAAGGGTGGCAAATCTTTCTTTCCCTTCTTGTTCCGATTCCCACACCGCTACACACTTAATGACCCCTGCTTACCCGATTCCCCTCCTATCTTCCCCTCTCCAAAACCAATATGCTTGTCTCCTCGAGGTTCCAGGTTCTTGCAAAATTCCGAACTCCTCACGATCGGTCCGCTAAATCTGCGCCTCAAAACGCTGCTCCTCGCAGCCTCCGCGCTTCTTTTTGCTCTCTTTATCGGCGGCATCATCCTGGCCACTCACTGGCCCTTTTCCCAATCCCGCATCACCCAATGTTTCGAAGAAGGTTTCCCCGTCACTGCCATTTTCCAGAATTTTCATTCCACCTATTTTCCTCATCCCGGTTTCGAAGCCGACAATGTGGCCTTCACTCGTCTCGGCCTTCCTCCCGGCTCTCCGCCGATAGTCACCGTCCAACACATCACTCTCCAAGCCAACTATCTCGATCTCTTCCTTCGCCCCGGCTACGTTTCCCGAATGATCCTCACCGGCTTCCGCGTTCACGTCTCAGCGCTTGGTTCACAGCATCCGCAACGCACCAATTGGCACGAAACCAAATCCACCATCCGCCTCGGTGAACTCGTCGCTGACAGCGCTGTCCTCGACATCGACCGCTCCGATTCACACGAGCCTCTCCACTTCGATATACACTCCCTAAAAGTTTCCAACCTCAGTCGCGACAGTCCCATGTCCTACATCGTCGCCGTCCACATCCCTCTTCCTCCGGGCGATGTCGACTCGCACGGCCGTTTCGGCCCTTGGAATTCCGGTGACCCCGGCCAGACTCCCGTCTCCGGTGAATACACTTTCCGCAATGCCGATCTCAGCGTCTTCAGAGGTATCGGCGGCATCCTTTCCGCTGAAGACAGTTTTCAAGGCGCTCTCCAGCACATCGAGGCGCGCGGCACCATCGACATTCCCGATTTCTTCGTCGCCTACACTCACCATCCCGTTCACCTCACCAGCGAATTCCAGGCTTTCGTCAACGGCACCAACGGTGATGTCACACTTGACCGCGTAAGCTCCTCGCTTCTGCAAACCAATGTTCTCGCCAAAGGCGTAATCGCCGGCCATTCCGGCGAACACGGCAAAACCGCCGCCATCGATCTCTCTGTTCGCGACGGTCGCATTCAAGACGTTCTTCGCCTTTTCGTGCGCGCTCCCAAACCGCCCTTGGATGGCACTGCCAACTTCAGCGCTCACGTTGTAATTCCTCCTGAGCCGCGCCCCTTCCTGCAAAGAGTGCGCCTCACCGGCGATTTCCGTGTTTCTGACGGGCGGTTCGTGAAAACCTCCACCCAAGCTAGCGTCGACACGCTCAGCGATCGTGCTCGCGGCGAGAGACCTAGAGATCCTCAACCTCCTCCTCCTAATGCCGCCACAAGCTCTGCCTCCAATTCCGACGCAAACTCCAAAACCGCCTCCAACACCGATCCCAATCCCGACGACCTCGAGCGCGTCATCTCCAATCTTTCCGGCCACGTCGAACTGCGCGACGCAATCGCCACGCTCGCCGATCTCTCCTTTTCCGTTCCCGGCGCCTCTGCCCTCATGCACGGCACCTACGACATTCACTCCGAAGCCGTCGCGCTGCACGGCACGCTCAAAACCGAATCTGAATTTTCCGACATGACTTCCGGCTTCAAATCCGTCCTCCTCAAACCCTTCAACTCCTTGTTTAAACGCAAGCATGCCGGCGCAGAAATTCCGGTTCATCTCCTAGGCACCTACAATCACCCCGAAACCGGCCTCGACCTCCCCGACAAAAAGGCCTCCCACTCCAAAAACAAATCAAACCCCTCAGCCAAGTAAGCACGGAATTTCCCTCAATTCTGGACACACCAATCTCACCGCGCGACTCCAGTCGCACGCCTTTAGCCTGGTTTTTTTTAGTTATTCGTTTGGATCTACCGCGGTGTGATGAAATGCACAAACTCTCTGCGCACTCTGTGCTCCGACATCAGTGTCCTCTGTGGTAAATCTTTTCTCTTGCGTGCGGTCCAGGCTGCAACCGATCTATTGCTTCGGCACCGTATTCGCCGGGTGCGTCTCAATCGTCACATCCACTTCCGCGCCCTTCTTCAACTTCACCGGCTGCCCCGCCGCATCTTGCAACGTATTCTCTACCCGAATCTCCCGATACAAGTCTTCTGCGCCTTCCACGTTAATCTGTGCTTTCTCCGGTTCTCCCGGATGTATCGACGGAATAATCTTCTCCACTGTCCCGGGCAATGTAACCGTCGCCTTCTCATCCGTCGGCTGGTCTTGTTTGCTATTTTCAATCACCGTGCAGTCCCCCAGTTAAGAGTTGCGTTGCGTTCGTTCGTCGCATCCTGTGATGCCAGAATTCCACTAAACGTTTTGCGGTAGGATTCTGTCCCCAATTCATTTTACCGGAGCCCATTCCAGTGGCAACATCGCTTCTACCTTAGTACCTGACACCCTAAACTCAACTTTCAGCTCGCCACCAAGCTCTCTCACCGCGCAGAAATTCCGTCGATAGCATTCCTCACACCGCGCTTGGTATTGCAATCCCAGGGTCGCCGCCAACCGCCACCGCTCGCCCCCGACGCTCTCGGTCATAAACTTCCGCGTAACCGGTGAGCCGCTGGTCCATCTCCGCTGTGCTCATACGCTTCCGCCTGCTTTTGTGTCGCACTTGCACTGACTGGGCCGTACTTTAGTTTTACCGATTATTATTCAGCTTACTGTAGGTCAATAATCCGGTCTCTACACGCTTACCTTTATGGTGGCATCTGATTTCTATCGACTACACTGCCATTTTCATCGGCGGAGCGTCCCCGCAAACGAGGATGTGTCCGTCGACGCTTCTTTTCGATGTCACCATCTCAGATGGTGTGCCCCAGGACTCATGACCCGGACCCCTCCAACCTCGTCCTCGCTTTTCCCATCCCCGCGGGCCAAGGCTTTCGTTTTGTTAATCCCAACTAGCTGCGCTCCGCCCCCACCCGGGTCGCATTCCCAGGTGACCTGATGCCCGCTACAGAACACCTTCTCTTTTTCCAAGCCACGATCCTCGAAATGATCGCCACAGGTCGTCAACTCGTTCCCATCCTCGATGCCGTTGCGCACTTCGTGGAAGCGGAATGCGGCGATGTTCGTTGTTCCGTTTCCTTTATCGATCCAGAACTCCGTATCCGCACCGCCTCCAGTCCCAATCTTTCTCCAAAATATAAAATCGTGATGGACGGCGTTCCGATTCATCGCTATATCGGACCCTGCGGGTTAGCCGCTTATCAGAAGCAGCAAATCATCAGCGAAAATATCGATACCGATAAACGCTGGTCCGCTGAATTTCGCACTCTGGCGCGCGACCTCGGTCTCAAAGCTTGTTGGTCCACTCCGGTTCGCGATTCCCACCGCAAAGTCATTGCCACCTTCGCTCTGTACGCGCTCAAACCCGGTGCCCCCACTCCTCGCCACCTAAAATTTATCGACCTCGCCACCCGCCTTGCCAGCATTGCTGTCGAGCGCCAGCTCCGTGAAGATCGTCTCCATCTTTACGCCGACATCATTGCCAGGTCTGCTGAAGCCATTCGCATTCTCGACCTCAACGGCAACATCATCGAACAAAACGCCGCGCATCGCTTGCTCTTCAACATTCCCGACGAACACCTGCTCGGTAAATCATCCGCGGTGATTTTTGGCGATGAACAATTGCGGGACATTTCTGAATCAATTCAAGATGGCCGCACTTTCTCAGCGGAACTGGCCGTCATCGGCCCGGGTCACAGCCGCATTATCGATGTCTCTGTTTTCCCTGTTCACGAGGAGTCTGGCACCGTTGTTTGCTACGTCAGCCTTAATCGGGATGTCACTGAATCTCGCCGCAATCAAGACGAGTTGCAGCGCTCTCACGACGAACTCGAAGCGCGCGTCGAAGCCCGCACTTCCCAGCTTCGCCAGCTCTCAGCAAGGATTCTTTCTGCTCAGGATCAGGAACGCCGCCGCATCGCTCGCGATCTTCACGACAGCGTTGGCCAGTATCTCGCCGCCATTCAGATGAATCTCGGCGCCCTTCGCAACTCCGCCACGCTCTCTCAGCAACACAAAACCCGCATCATCGATTCCATCGAACTCGTAGAGCTGAGTCTCTCCGAAATTCGCACCATCTCTTATTTGCTCCATCCTCCGCTACTCGACGAAACCGGTCTTCACTCCGCGCTGCTGTCCTACATCGAAGGTTTCTCGAAGCGCAGCGGCATCCAGGTCGATGTCGAGATTCCCGACGATTTGCCCCGCCTCTCCCCGGATATCGAAACCACCATCTTCCGTGTCATCCAGCAGAGTCTCGGCAACATTCACCGCCATTCCGGAAGTCGGGTCGCGCAAATTTGCATCAAGGAATTTCCAAACAGCATCACCGTCCAGATTCACGATCGAGGTCGTGGCATTCCCCCGCAACTAATGTCTGAATTTTGGTCTGGCAATCAATTGGCCGGAGTAGGTATCGCCGGCATGCGCGAACGCATCCGCGACATGCGTGGCCACTTCGATATTCGCTCCGGCACCAAAGGCACAACAGTAGAAATCAGCGTCCCCATCCAACCCCAACAATGCAAAGCCGCCCACAACTCCACCTAACCAATCTGTCGCAACTGTGACGCGCCCTGTAGCACAGCCATTCTTCGCTGTGCTCTCCATCCCATCCCTGTAGCTCACCCCTTCAAGGGTGAGGACTTCCCCAGTCGTATACACCAACCCACGCATCGAACGGTCACCCTTACTTCGCCCGACACGTCGCTGCCTCCGGCGCATGTGTCAAATTCGCCAAATTACACTCAATCTTCTCCTTATCCGGCGCCCCCGGCGTATTCACGTAATTCTGCAATTCCGTAATCGCCTCTTCGGTTCGCCCGCGCTTCAGCAGCACATCCGCTAACGCAACCCGCGCCGGCGCATAATTGCTGCGGCTGTCCCGCAACAACTCCATCGCCTCCGCAGTGTTCTGATTCTGCGCAGCTAGCGACAACCCTAACAAATATCGCGTCGGCTTGTGCACCGGATCCAACTCCAACGCATGACGCGCCGCCGCCTCCGATTCCGAAAACCGATGCAGAGTAAACAGCATCGCCGCTTCGTTATTGAACGATTCCACAAGCGTGGGATCCATCGTCCGCGCAGACTGGAACTCAGCCAGCGCCTGATCAAATTGTTTCAGCCGCACATAACATACGCCCAGCGCGTGGTGCCCTGCCGGATACCGCGGATAGATTTTCAGTGCTTTCGCCAGGTGATCCGCGGAAGCCTGCAAATCACCCGCCGCAAACTTTTTTTGTGACGTCAGAATTTCCTTACGTGCCGCTGCAGGCATTTGCAGATCGGCCACCGACACCGTACGATTCGAATTCGTGCCACTCGGCACCAGTCCATTGGAGTCGTCGCTACCGGTCCAAGACGTAGCCCCGGGCGAGCCGGGTTGAGCCAGCCGACCATCCAGGAACACCATTGGTAAAGGAGGCATAGAACGCAACGCATTCTGCTGTTGATGACGTGCGTCCTGCGCGTTAAGTGCTGTACTGCAGAACATCAAGAAGAGGAGAGTAAAGAAGGAGCAAGGAACAAGAACGCGAAACATAACGACCTCGAGCTGATTCCTGAGGGCGGAAGTGAATCGAGATTTTCGAACATCTGGGCGGTTGTGAAACCGTTGTAAAACGGGGCCTGTACTTCTGCACTTCGATAACTGGTACCGTGCGGGCACCGCACCGAAGCACCGCTCGCTGAATTTAACGGCGACGTTATTTCCAGTCAGCTATTTAGTAGACGCTCTAGCACTCACGATTGTTGTAAAGTCCTACCTTCTTTTTTTTAATTTACAGATTTTCTTTTAAACGCCGGACCGGACAGTACCAGCACCATAAGCCTGCTGCCCAACCACCCCAAGTTCCCAGCCTTCCGCGGGAAGCAGCACGTACTTCGCTCTACCCGATTCCCAATTACCGTAAAGAACGCATCCCGTTAATGCAGACACACCACCATCGATGGCGGCGCAGTAAGTTTGTTGATCATCTTCGCAGCAACATCCTTTTGTGCTGCGTTCGGAAGCGCCAGATAAGCGTTCAGCTCCTGCAAGGCCGCATCCTTTTCGCCGCGATTGATCAACACTTGCGACAGGAATAGTCGCGCCGGTGGAAAGTCGGTGCGACTCTGCCGCAGCAGCTCCATGGTTTCCGCTGTGTTTTGATTTTCCGCCAAAAGAATGCGCCCTAGCAGATAACGAGTAGACTTGTGTTGCGGATCGAGGTCCAGCGCGTGACGCGCCGCTGATTCCGCTTCGGGATACCGGCGCATGAACAACAAAATCGCGCTCTGGTTGTTGACCGCATTCACCATCTTGGGATCGAACGACGACGCCTTCCGAAATTCTGCCAGCGCCTTCTCCGGCTCGTGCAGCTGCGCGTACATCACACCGAGAGTATTGTGAGCTTCCGGATATTCCGGATAAATTGCCAGCGATTTGTCCAGATGCGCCGCCGACCCCTTCATATTTCCGGCCTTATAATCTTTTAGCGCCTGCTGGAATTCACGCACTGCGCGTGGTGGCATCTTCAATGCTTCCACAGAAACGGCGTTTCCGGGTGGACGAGCCGGCTGCGCAATGGAACTGGAAGGCGCATCCGGAAACAACGTGCGGTTGTAATCCACATTCCAACCTTCAGGCGCGGGAGCCGGTTGGGGTGGTCCGTGTCGTTGTCCTTGGGCGAAAAGCGGAGAGGAACACAGCAACAGAAGAGAGCAACTCAGTAGCTTCATCGGAGCCTCCAGCAAGAAGTTCGGCCGCGGTCCGGTCATCAACTCAGGGTTGAAATTTACAGTAAGTGGTTATAAAAAGGAGCGGGGTTAAAAAGACACACAGCCGCCCGTTCAGGGTTTGCGTGTATCCCAAGGATCCGAGTCGCTCCGGCGGCCAAACCAGAAGCGATTCGATCCGTTTAACCCCCTCGTATCAAATCAAGCTGACGACAAATGTATAGACGTAAGCGCCTGCCATTTTGTCCCAGCTAAAATCTGTCTTTTTTCCGCCACTTCCTTCCCGGAAAACTTCAACCCCATAGAAGAAACGAAAAAGGTGCAAGAAAGTTTCCACGAATTTTAACAGGGCAGATCGTTAGGCGGCAGGAGGGCGCACGGCAGGATGTATGGCAGGGCGAATCAGGGGAGATCTTGGCACAAATCGCAACTAAGCTTACGCAGATTTCCTAAGTCTCTGGGCAGGACAAAGCAGGCGCGCTAGCAGCCGCAGCGCGTTTTAGTATGCGAAGCCGTAATGTAGGCGGTCGCATTTCAGGCAGCGGTACGGGCGTACCCCCACCATCGACGTTAATTTCTGAATGCCTGCAGCGCGTTCCCGGTAAACCCGACCCGAAAAACAATGCGGACAACGGCGATGATTGCGAGTTGAGAGTTTCAGGCGTTGGATCATGGATACTTGCGGCGCTTGGTTCTGGATCTTGTGCGTTTCCACCTTAGACCTCCCTTTGGAATTTAACTGTCTCCGCCGGGTCGGAATAGCTTACTAGAAAACGCCTCTCAAAGTGCATCGAAAATTGGCTTCTTCGACCTACTGCCGATACTTCGGCCTTCGTCGGATTTTAAAAGGGGGGCCGGGTATGGTACAGAACAATTAGCTTTTTGCGGACATAGCCGATTCGCCGTGATGCTCCGCGTGGGCTTTGGCTGCTTCCGCGGCGTGGTGCGTGGCGTGATGCAGGTGCCCTTGCGCCACTTGCGCGTGATGCGCGGCAGTGTGGTGATCCCCGGCATCGTGGTGTGAAGCCGCGTTCCGATGATGGCGAGCCGCGTGTTCGTGGTGCTCTGCTGCCTTGCGGTGATGCTCTGCTGCTTGCTTAGACATGGAGTCTCCTTAAACGTATCGAGGGCGGGAGATGCGAACGTACGCGCCGCCTGGTTACGAAGGTGTTACGGCGGAATGAAGATCGGAGCCAGGCCACGCGCCTACTAGAAATCCTGTACCTCAATTTCCTATATCCAAAGAGAATCGCCCTCGCTCGACTCTCTTATCGAGCGAGGGCGACGATACCCACAAAAATTGTTAGCTAGAACGTCCTACGTTTACAGTGGGTTGTTGCCGATCGCGCAGCCCGAATTCGTCAGCGAGTAATACAGCACCAGATCCGTGTCGCTGCAAAATTGCCGCGTCCCGCTGTTCGACGATTGCGGCGTCGCCATCACGTTGTAGGTCGTCACCATGTCGCCGCCCGTCGTGAACTGATAGCCGCTCTTCGAACCGGTCGCCAGCAAATTGTCGATCAGGCAGGCATTCGCAGCGCTTGGCGTCACGCAGACTTGAGTGTCCGGGCCAAGCTGTGCCAGCGTCGCAAATGTTCCAGGATACGTGGCGTTATACGTTACTTCCGCGCCGTTGATGGTGCGCAGCGAGGCCACGGCGGAAGATTCGTTCGCGGCCATCTTCGACTGAATGAACGAAGGAATCGCAATGGCGGCGATGATCAGGATGATGGCTACCACGATCAGCAACTCGATGAGGGAAAAACCTGCTTGGCGAGAACGCATGCGGTGAATCTCCTTGGCAGAAGTCGTTGCGGTCGACGAACTGGAAACGGTGTGTGTTCCAGTGCGATACAGTGTGTGCCGCTTCGGAATTTCACACCATGAAGCATCAGGTTCATTTTCCGCTGGACACCCTGTCCTATGGGTTCAGCGCTAAAAGCCACCGAAAGTTTTAGTACCCAGATGGCACCAAAGACACTGACCCACTCCCAAGCGTTCAGATAAGCGCCTCCGAATCAACCGCTTAGGAACCTGTCCTACCTCCTCACGCGCATTAGTCTCGCACTTCCCCTAACTCTGTTATCCATCTCGATACTGACCCCGTATCCGTATGTAGTGCCCTGTCGCTCGCCCCTTCAGGGTGAGGCTTTCCCCACCCACTGAAAACGCGCTCCAGATATGCCTCGAAATCCGTCCCCCAATCCGCTCCTCAACCTACCTCCCTTGGCAGGCATGTTAGACTACCCATGACAAATAAATTACCTGAGGATGAACCCGTGGCGGAAAATAAGGAAAGCAACGAAGACAGTAGTTTTAAAGTAATTGATCGCAGGCCTTTCACATCGGAAGGCGAGCTGCGCCCTGATGTAATTAAGGAACAAGAGCGTGAAGCCGCGCGCGAAGAAGTCAAAGAAGCGGCCAAAGCGGCGGCCAACGATGCAGCGACAGAAAAGGCCGCGCCACCTCCTGCAGACACTCCCAAAAAATCCCCAGCGTTTGAAAATTTGATTCGCATGATTGGCAGCAACGCAGCGATGGTCCTCGGTGCATACGCCGATCCACGCACCGGTCAGCCAGTGATCGATCCCGAGGCAGCCCGTGAATTAATCGACATGCTCGACGCGCTGCACGAAAAAACCAAATTCAATCTCGCGCCCGAAGAAGACAGTCTGCTGCTCGATCTACTCGGCAAACTGAAAATGACCTACCTCGAAATCAATCAAGCCATGGCCGCAGAAATGGCCAAAGTCACAGCCCAAGCCAAAGCCGGCAAGAAGTAAGCCTCGTAGCACAGCCATTCCAGAATGGCTGTACCACGGGTAATAGGGGAAGAATTTGTTGGTTAGGCGACGCGGTGTTTTGGGGGAGTTGGGGATTGCCAGAGGCGGAAGCCGCCTTTGAAGGCGTTGTCGTTGTTGCCCAGGCGTGCGCCGGACGGAACTTCTTTTAGCTTTTTGATGTTGCCGCCGCCGAGGACGACGTAATCGGCTGCGAGAGCGGACTTCAGTTTTTCGACTACATCGGCGACCGCGCGACGCCATTTTTTCTTGCCGAGCCGTTCCAGGCCGCGCAAACCAAGATAATCTTCGTAAGTCTTCCCTTTTTTATATCCGAGATGCGCGAGCTCCATGGGTTCGAGGAAACCATCGGAGATCATGGCGGAGCCCAGGCCAGTGCCGAGGCCGAGGAAAAGCATGCGTCCACCTTCATAGCTGCCGAGAGCTTGCATGGCGGCGTCGTTCATGATGCGTACGGGACGGCCAAAAGCCTTCTGAAAATCAAATTGCATCCAACCGCCTCCGAGGTTGTGAGGCTCGCGAAGCGGATGGTTGTTGATGATGGGGCCGGGATAGCCGAGAGCGATCACGTCGAAGTCCCAGCCCTTGGTGGACTTTTTTACGATGGCGACCATTTTGTCGGCGGTCATGGTGGGGCCGGACGGAATTTTGATGGGAGTTTTCTGGGCGGTGGCGAGCATTTTGAGGTTGGTGCCGCCGACATCGATGACTAGGATTTTTTGCGGCTTGGGGGATTTGAGGTTTGGCTTCTTCATGCGGTCTCCTGGCGCGGGGATAGAGTAGCAGTAGAGAGTGGGGAAAGCGGAAGAAAAAGATTTATCACAGAGGTCACAGAGGTCGGAGCACAGAGGAAACGGAGAGAGCGAGGAGTGCGTTGAATCAGGCGCGGGTGCGGGATAAGGAGGCGGTAACTATGCGGTTGTGGGCTGCTCGTTCCAGGCGAGGGGCATGGACCTGGCGGGGAAACTGGATCAGCGGAGATTTCGCAGCTAGAGGAGGAAGGTGGGACTGGAGTGAATCGCTTTGCGGAGAGCGGTGAGCGATGAAGGTGGCGGAGGTGGCCGGGCGAGTGGTGCGGCGGCGAGAGCGCTTTTCGCCGTAGAGAAGCTTGAAAAGGAAGTAGAGCATGAAGTCGCAACCAAGAATGGCGAAGGCGAGAAAGGCGGTGATGGACATGGGAACCTCCAATACGAAAGATGTCGAATCGCGGCAGATGTCCCACACCAAAGGGGAGCGGATGCCACGACAAAGACAGAGTAAGGAATGGGAATGAAGAAAGTCCGAAGGAGATTGTGAGGAAAGTGTTAAGGACGAAAAAGCTTTACCACAGAGAACGCAGAGGTGGGAGCACAGAGTTCACGGAGAAGAGAGGCTTATGGATTGCTAATGGAGATTTGAGGAATTCTTATGGGGGTGTTTTTTAGGATGAGGAGGTACTGAGCGCACCGCTAGGAATGGCTGTGCTACGGGAGGAACGTGAAATGGTATGCGGGCCAAAGGGTAGTGAGGAAGACGGGGTGAAACAATGCAGCGTATGCGGGAGGCGAGGCGAGTTGGTGGAATTGCCGGGGAGAGGCGAGCCGTATTGTTGGGAATGTAGCGCGGATGTGGCGACGTCGATTTTGTTGACGACAGAGATTGATGCGGCGACTTTGGCGGGGCGGGATGCGGAAGGGTTGGTAGAGGAGTTTGGGCGGTTGAGTGGGAGGTTGTTGGCGCGGGCGCAGGCTAGGTGAGGATTAAGAGAAGGATTTAACGCAGAGATCGGAAAAGGAAGAGGGGCAGAGGGCGCAGAGAAAGACAAGAGAGATTCCTCGCAGAGGCTGCTCGGAATGACATGGTTGGTGGGCGGATCGGTGAATATTGGCGTGGAAGTGTTGCCACGATCTCTCCGCTGCATGTCGGCTGAAGGCGCCGACACTCCGGTCGGGATGACAGCTTGAAACGATATGGGTCGGCGAGCGGATACATTAGGGAGCTATTTGGGGGAGTCTTTGGGGAGTTGGGGCGGTGGCTCATTGTGGTCGCCGAAGCCGTGCTTTTGGCGGCAGAGGGGGCAGTAGACGGCGGCTTCGGAATTGTCGAGGCGGTGGCAGACGGGACTGACCGTGCGTAAGTAGGCGAAGATGGCGGCTAGGTCGTCGTCAGTCATGTTGCGGAAATAGCTGTAGGGCATGATGGTGCTGAGATCGCGGGTGCCTCCAGACGCACGTCCTGTGCGGATGGTTTTAATGAACATAGCTGTATCGTAGTGGGCGATGCCGGATGGATCGGGGGTAATGTTGGCGCTGACCACAGTGCCCCACGCTCCGGTCATGGTAAGGCCGCCGCCGAACATTTTACCGGGGAGGACGTCGCCGTCTTTGTCGTAAGGCGAGTGGCAGTCATTGCATTGCGCGATGCGCACGAGATACCAGCCGTGTTTGACCTGGTCGGTGGCATTGGACGGAATGGCAGGTTCCATCTCTGGTTGAAAATCGACTTTGGGAGTGTAGGAAAGTTTTCGCTGCGGCAGAACGTGGTGAACCGGAGGAAGTGAGCGGAGATAAACGATGACCGAGGCGACATCTTCATCGGTCATGCTGCGAAAGAATGCGTAGGGCATGGCACTGCTGAGGATTCTGCCATCGTGGCCGATGCCGTGGCGAATGGCACGTTCAAATTGCGCATCAGTCCAAGTGCCGGCGCCGGTTTCCTTGTCGGGAGTAAGGTTGGGATGAGGGAGCACCAGTTCGATGGGAACGCCGTTGAACGACAGATCCTTGGGGAGGTCGCCGGCGCCTTCGGTGCCGGGCTTGGGTTGGGAGGCGAGATTCTTGAAATCGGGTTCACCATGGCACCCGAAGCAGTGGGCGATACCGGTAACGATATAGCGGCCGCGGGCTAGGCGTTCGGGAGAAGGGGTAGCAACGAATTCAGTTTGCTGCGGGTGAGTGGTGACGGCATTTTGCGCGCGAAGTGGTAGAACCGTGCGTGAAAAAAGAACGGCGAACAAAGCTAAGACTGCTAGACAAGGAAGTAGCGATAGATAAGAACGAGGGCCCATGGCACATCCTCCGCGATCGCCTGAGCTGAAGTTCTCTTGGCGTTGCGAAGGACTATAACGGAACGGAGTGGGAATGGGAATGGGGTTACTTGCGAGTTTGTAACGAACGAAGGCGGATAACGATG
>Ga0209275_10000250_pt1 | contig 19381 bp, 13 predicted proteins | sample HubBroMetageREF2_FD_188344 | JGI IMG/M metagenome (GOLD analysis project Ga0209275, IMG submission 188344) | Reference soil microbial communities from the Hubbard Brook experimental Forest, New Hampshire, USA - Hubbard Brook CCASE Soil... | ecosystem: Environmental > Terrestrial > Soil >... | reverse complement strand
AACAATTCGGGAACCACCGGTACGGAAATATAATCCACCGCGCCGCGTTGGTAGGCGTTCAGCCGGTCCAGGTCCGTCAGGTGCACTGCGGAAATAAAAATTATCGCGATCTTCTGAAATCGCGGAAGCTGCCGGATCATATCCGCCAGCTCGAAGCCATCCAGTTCCGGCATGCTTACGTCCATCAGAACCACGGCGATATCGGTCTTCAGCAATTGGTCCAGCGCCTCTTTCCCGGAGCGCGCCTTGATTAAATTTTCTCCCAGCTCGTTGAGAATGGCTTCGTAGGTCATCAGCTTGCCCGGCTGATCGTCCACCATCAGAATGTTTACCTTTTCCTGCTCGCGCATTTTCTTCCTCTCGCTTCAGACGATTTTGAACCGCCCTCCGCGATCGAATCTCAATCACCAGAAACCGGAAACCATGCTACCGGTGGAACCACATACGCAACGCCGAGAGCAGTTGTTCCGTGTTCACCGGTTTCGCCAGATATTCGGAAGCTCCCGCTTCGAGACATTTTTCGCGGTCCCCTTTCATGGCTTTGGCCGTCAAAGCGATGATCGGCAAGCGCCGGAAAGACGGATTGCGGCGAATGATCTGCATCGTCTCATAGCCATCCATGTCCGGCATCATGATGTCCATCAGCACGATCGCCACATCCGGCGTGGACTCCAACGTATTGATCGCTTCGCGGCCGGTGCCGGCCGTCAGGACCGACATTCCGCGGCGCTCCAGCACGCTGCTCAGCGCAAAAATATTCCGCACGTCATCGTCCACCACTAGCACCTTTTTCCCAACCAGCGCATCATCCGAATGGTGCAACAGATCCAGCATCTTCTGCTTTTCCGGCGGCAGGTCGGTGACGACGCGATGCACGAACAGCGCGGTTTCATCCAGCAGCCGTTCCGGAGATTCCACGCCCTTCACCACCACGCTGCGCGCCAGCAAATGCAGACGCGCGTCTTCTTCCGGCGACAGGTCTTTCCCCGTAAACACCACAACCGGCAGATCGCTCAGCGAAGGAGTGTCCCGGAAGCGTTCCAATATTTCGAATCCAGACATATCTGGAAGCCGCAGGTCGAGCACCACGCAATCGAACGTCTGCTCATCAATGGCCGCGAGCGCCTGCTTGCCAGTGGCGGCGATCTCCACATCAATATCTTCGTAACCGAGCAATTCGCGGATGCTGAGTTGTTCGGCGGGGTTATCTTCCACCACCAATAGACGCTTGCGCCGCGGCGCCGTGTACTCCTTCATGCGCGCAAACGCGGCCTTCAATTGATCGGATGTAGCAGGCTTGATCAGGTAAGAAAACGCCCCGCGCGCCAAGCCGTGCTGCCGGTCTTCATCGAGCGTCAACATTTGCACCGGAATGTGCCGCGTGCGTGGATCCTGCTTGAAGTGATTCAGGACCGTCCAGCCCAGCATGTCCGGCAAGAAAACATCCAGGGAAATGGCTGTCGGCTGGAATTCATGAGCGAGCGCCAGCGCTTCGGCGCCGCGCGTGGCAACAAGAACTTTGAATCCATTGTCGCGCGCCAGATCGCACAGCATGGTGGCGAAGTACGGATCGTCTTCCACGATCAGCAGAATCGCATCGTCCGGCTGCAAGTTTTCGCGGTCGTCCGCGATCGTGATCTGCTCGATCGCGCGCTTGGACGTGGCTCCCGCGATCGGCTGACCCGGCGCGGGCATTGCTGAAGATTTGGATTCCGCGCCGCCGACGCCCGTCGAAGGACCGACATAGGTTTGCGGCAAATACAACGTGAACGTGCTGCCCTCATCCGGCGTGCTGCGCAATTGGATTTCACCGCCCAACAGGCCGGCCAGTTCGCGACTGATCGCCAGGCCTAATCCCGTGCCTCCATACTTCCGGCTGGTTCCTGCGTCAGCTTGCTGGAACGCTTCAAAAATAATTCGCTGCTTCTCAGGCGGAATCCCAATGCCCGTATCAGTCACTTCAAAGGCTACGACGGAGGCTGACCTGCCCAAAACCGGATGTTCTTCGGTCCAGCCGCTCTCGGCGGCGAACACGGACATGCGCACGCCGCCTTTCTCGGTGAATTTGAATGCGTTGGAGAGCAAATTTTTTAGCACTTGCTGCAGACGCTTCGAATCCGTGACCAGGCTGCGCGTCAACTTAGGATCCGAGTGAACTTCGAAATTCAGGTGACGGTTCTCTGCCTCGTGCCGGAACGGACGAGCGATCATGTCCAGCAAGCTGGCGAAGAACACTTCCTCTGCTTGCACCGAAACCGTACCGGATTCGATTTTCGAGAGATCCAGAATGTCCGTGATCAGGTTCAGCAAGTCCGTGCCGGCGCCGTGAATGGTGCGCGCGAATTCCACTTGTTTGTTCGTCAAATTGCTGTCGGGGTTGTCGGCGAGCTGCTGGCCCAGCACAAGAATGCTATTGAGCGGCGTGCGCAGCTCGTGAGACATGTTGGCCAAGAATTCCGACTTGTACTTGGAAGTGAGCGCCAACTCCTTGGCTTTTTCTTCCACGGCACGGCGCGCTTGTTCGATTTCCTGGTTCTTGCGCTCCACTTCCACGTTCTGTTCGGCCAGCTGCTGAGCTTTCTGCGCCAGCTGTTCGTTGGTCTGCTGCAATTCCGTCTGCTGCGTTTGCAGCTCGGTGGCCAATTGCTGCGATTGCTTCAGCAGCCCTTCCGTCTGCATCGTCGCCTCAATGCTGTTCAGCACGATGCCGATGCTGGACGTCAGCTGATCCAAAAACGCCAGATGCGACGCGGTGAATACGGTGAGCGATGCCAGCTCGATCACCGCTTTCACGCGGTCCTCAAAAAGAATCGGCAACACAATCACGCTGCGCGGAACGGCTTGGAATAATCCAGAGCGGATCGGCACTGCATTCGTCGGCACATCGGTAATCAACATGCGCTGCTTTTCTGCAGCGCACTGCCCGACAAGGCCGGTGCCCACGTGCAGGCGGCTCGGATGCCCGTCCTGGTCGCTATCAGCAAAGGCCGATAGCAGCACCATCGTTCCTGATTCTTCCGACTCCATTTGATAAATCACGCCTTGCTGGGCGCTGACCAGCGGAGCCAGCTCGGAGAGCAGGCTGCGTCCTACCGTCGTCAAATCGCGCTGCCCTTGCAGCATGCCAGTGAACCGCGCCAGGTTTGTTTTTAGCCAGTCCTGCTCGTTGTTGCGGTCGGTCGTGAGCCGGAGGTTGTTGATCATCGTGTTGATGTAATCTTTCAACTCCGCCACTTCGCCGCTCGCTTCCACCTGAATCGAACGAGTCAGGTCGCCTTTCGTCACGGCCGTAGTCACTTCCGCGATAGCGCGCACCTGGTTCGTGAGGTTGTCCGCGAGCAGGTTCACGTTTCCGGTCAAGTCCTTCCACGTACCGGCGGCTCCTGGCACGTTCGCTTGACCGCCCAAGCGGCCTTCCACTCCCACTTCGCGTGCGACAGTGGTCACCTGATCCGCGAACGTCGCGAGCGTGTCCGTCATGTTGTTGATGGTATCGGCCAGCGCAGCCACTTCGCCCTTCGCGTTCACCGTCAATTTCTTCGTCAACTCACCGTTCGCGACGGCGGTCACCACTTTCACGATGCCGCGCACCTGCTCGGTGAGGTTCGCGGCCATTACGTTTACGTTGTCCGTCAAATCTTTCCACGTGCCGGCCACGCCGGGCACTTGCGCTTGGCCGCCCAGCTTGCCGTCGGTGCCCACTTCGCGCGCCACGCGCGTCACTTCCGCGGCAAACGCGTTGAGTTGGTCCACCATGGTGTTGATCGTGTTCTTTAGTTCCAGAATTTCGCCCTTCACGTCCACCGTGATTTTGCGCGAGAGGTCGCCGCGCGCCACGGCCGTCGTCACTTCAGCGATGTTGCGCACCTGGCCGGTGAGGTTTCCGGCCATGGCGTTCACTGAGTCTGTCAGGTCCTTCCAGGTTCCCGCCACGCCGGTGACGTTCGCTTGGCCGCCCAGCCGTCCTTCGCTGCCTACTTCGCGCGCCACGCGCGTCACTTCGGCCGCGAACGAACGCAGCTGCTCCACCATCGTGTTCAGCGTTTCTTTCAGCTGCAGAATTTCTCCCCGCACGTCCACCGTGATTTTGCGCGACAAGTCGCCGCTCGCGATCGCCGTCGCCACTTCCGCAATGTTGCGCACCTGGCCCGTCAAGTTGCTGGCCATGAAGTTGACGTTGTCCGTCAAGTCCTTCCACGTGCCGCCGACTCCGGGCACTTCCGCCTGGCCGCCCAACTTTCCTTCCGTTCCCACTTCGCGCGCCACGCGCGTTACCTCGCCCGCGAACGCGTTCAACTGGTCCACCATCGTGTTAATGGTGTTTTTTAGTTCGAGGATTTCGCCTTTCACGTCCACCGTGATCTTGCGCGACAAGTCGCCGCGCGCCACTGCCGTCGTAACCTCGGCAATGTTGCGCACCTGGCCGGTGAGGTTTCCGGCCATCGAGTTCACCGAGTCCGTCAAGTCCTTCCAGGTTCCCGCGACGCCCGGCACGTTGGCCTGGCCGCCCAGCCGACCTTCGCTGCCTACTTCGCGCGCCACGCGCGTCACTTCGCCCGCGAACGCGTTCAACTGGTCCACCATCGTGTTGATCGTTTCTTTCAGCAGCAGGATTTCACCGCTCACGTTCACGGTGATTTTTTTGGAGAGGTCGCCGCTCGCGATCGCCGTCGCTACTTCCGCGATGTTGCGTACCTGGCCGGTCAAATTGCTGGCCATGGAGTTCACCGAGTCGGTAAGGTCCTTCCAGGTTCCCGCCACGCCAGGAACTTGCGCCTGGCCGCCGAGCTTTCCGTCGGTTCCGACTTCGCGCGCGACACGCGTCACTTCCGACGCGAACGACCGCAGCTGATCCACCATCGTGTTCAGCGTGTCTTTGAGCTCGAGGATTTCGCCCTTCACGTCCACCGTGATTTTGCGTGACAAGTCGCCGCGCGCGACGGCCGTGGCCACTTCAGCGATGTTGCGCACCTGGCCGGTCAAGTTGCTGGCCATGAAGTTCACGTTGTCGGTTAGGTCCTTCCAAGTTCCCGCGCCGGGGACCTGCGCCTGGCCGCCCAACTTTCCTTCCGTTCCCACTTCGCGCGCCACGCGCGTCACTTCGCCCGCGAACGCGTTCAGCTGGTCCACCATCGTGTTGATCGTGTTCTTTAATTCCAGGATTTCGCCTTTCACGTCCACGGTGATCTTGCGCGAGAGGTCGCCGCGCGCGACGGCCGTCGTCACTTCGGCGATGTTGCGGACTTGCGCCGTCAGGTTTCCGGCCATCGAGTTCACCGAGTCCGTAAGGTCCTTCCAGGTTCCCGCGACGCCCGGCACGTTGGCTTGACCACCCAGACGCCCTTCGCTGCCTACTTCGCGCGCCACGCGCGTCACTTCACCCGCGAACCGGTTTAGCTGGTCCACCATCGTGTTCAGCGTTTCTTTCAGCTGCAGAATTTCTCCCCGCACGTCCACCGTGATTTTGCGCGAGAGGTCGCCACTCGCGATCGCCGTCGCCACTTCCGCAATGTTGCGCACCTGGCCCGTCAAGTTGCTGGCCATGAAGTTGACGTTGTCCGTCAAGTCCTTCCACGTGCCGCCGACCCCGGGCACTTGCGCCTGGCCGCCCAACTTTCCTTCCGTTCCCACTTCGCGCGCCACGCGCGTCACTTCGCCCGCGAACGCGTTCAGCTGGTCCACCATCGTATTGATCGTATCTTTCAGCTCGAGGATTTCGCCTTTCACGTCCACGGTGATCTTGCGCGACAAATCGCCGCGCGCCACAGCCGTTGTGACTTCGGCAATGTTGCGGACCTGCGCGGTGAGGTTTCCAGCCATCGCGTTTACTGAGTCGGTGAGGTCCTTCCAGGTTCCGGCAACGCCCGGCACGATCGCCTGTCCGCCAAGTTTGCCGTCCGTGCCCACCTCGCGCGCCACGCGCGTCACTTCCGACGCGAACGATCGCAGCTGATCCACCATCGTGTTGATGGCTTCCTTCAACTGCAGAATTTCGCCGCGCACGTCCACCGTGATTTTGCGCGAGAGGTCGCCGCTCGCGACTGCGGTCGCCACTTCAGCGATGTTACGCACCTGACCCGTCAGGTTACTGGCCATCGAATTGACGGAATCCGTGAGGTCCTTCCACGTGCCGGCGACGCCCGGTACTTGCGCTTGACCGCCAAGTTTTCCGTCCGTGCCCACTTCGCGCGCGACGCGTGTCACTTCAGCGGTGAAAACGCCGAGTTGCTGAATCATGGTGTTGACGATTGTGGCCGAGCGCAGGAATTCGCCTTCGAGCGGTCGTCCATCAACGTCCAGTTGCACTGTCTGCGTCAGATTGCCCTTCGCCACCGCCGCGATAGCGCGCGTAACTTCCGTCGTCGGGCGCAGCAAATCATCTACGAGCGTATTGACTGATACTTCCATCTCTCCCCACGCTGCCTTGGGCAGGTGAAAACGCATCCGTTCTCGCGTGCGGCCTTCTTTACCCACCACTTGTCCGACGCGTTTCAATTCCTTCGCCATCTGCTGGTTGGCTGTGACGATGTCGTTGAAAGTGTCGGCGATTTTTCCGGCCAGGCCAGTCCAGTTTCCCGGCAGTCGCACGGAGAAATCTCCGTCGCGCATAGTCTGCAGGCTCGCCAGGATTACGCTCAGATCCGCAGACACCGATTCGGCTTCCACAGCGGTCCGCCCGTTGCTTTTCGCGCTGGGTCCGGGGCTGGGAACTGTGGTCGTGGTTGTTTTAGTGGGTTCGGTACGTTTCATCCTGTTCTCCGCTGTACCAGGTCAAGTGGCGCCGCCGACTTCCGCGCAAACGGCAGCCACTGGACGACATCTGAATTTGCATTGAGTGCACAAGGCAAATGAACTTGGAAATGGACGCACAACATCGCTACAAGGACCGATCCAGCGCCATTTCCAGCGAACGGAAATTCATACCATAAAGCCGTTACGCCCCATCTACAGTAAACAATGTATATGCGGCAAGGCGTACGCACTCGCAAACCAGCGGCGAAGGTCGGTTTCGGGCGCTAACGCTTGATCGGACAGGGTTTGGATCGTAGGGCCAGAGCCGGCCTATGCGCCTAAGGCCCGCCTAACGGCGGTGACGCCCGGTTTTACACGATTGCGTGTATTTCCGCGGCGCGCATTCGCGAGTATAAGGATAGTCTGGGGGACGGCCATGGATCTCAGGATAATGGTTGTCGAGGATTCAGAAACCACGCGGCGCATCATTCGCGCCATCCTGGAAACGCGCGAATGGAGGATTTGCGGCGAAGCGAAGAACGGTCAAGCAGCCATCAGGCAGTTCCGCAAGCTGAGGCCAGACGTCGTAATCCTGGATTTCACCATGCCTGACCTCAGCGGGATTGACGTGGCAGCCCGCTTGTCCAAGATTGATCCTTTGGTGCCGCTGATCCTATTCACCATTTCCGAAGTGGAGCAGCTCTATGACGCCGCCAGCGGCGCGGGAATCTATGCCGTCGTATCCAAGGCGAGGGCCTGGGACCTGATCGGCACAATCGAATCCGCGATCGCACACCTCAGCGACCTTGGCCAGCCCATTCAATAACCTACCTTGCTGCGATCGTTCGTGTAATCAGGCCAAGAAAGGCTGGCGATCTGAACTTCCTGCGCGCGACATTCGGACACGACAAAATTCCTTCCGAGCGCGTTTTCGCGCTCGGAAGGAATCAGGTGAAGCTTTGCTGTCGTTCGGCTACTGGCCCTGTTGGATCACGTGCTTGGGGGTTCTGGCGTTTAGGGTAGCGATGAGGGAGTGGGCCGATTCCGGGACCGCTGTCTCGTGGCGGAGTACGATGTCCTTGGCCGAGATCTTCTCACCATAGATACGCTCGTTGGCGTCGTTGTCCGGGCGGATGGTGGAGCCCTCCAGGGAGACGCCGGCGAATATGCCTCTTGCGCGGGAGTAGCTCAGGATCTCGGCGCGGAGGGAGACGTCGGTCTCGGCCGAGGCGTCGCGGCCTACTGGGCCAGCGGCTACGGAGGCATCGCCGCCTAGCTTCACCTTGCTGGCCAGGATGCCGTTGGCACCGCGGTCATTCATCACTAGCAGGACGAAGTCTGTGGCTTGCCCGCCGATCTGGAAGCCGACGCTGCCGCCTTCCAGGGCCATCATCGAGGGCGCGCCCCAGGGGCCATTGAAGTTGGGGCCTCTGCGGCAGGTCATTGCGCCGCGGCCGTAGCTGGCGCCGACTACGAACGCTGCCTTGAGAACGGTCGGAAACACCACAACGCAATCGGCCTTATCGAGCAGGTCTTGGGGAATATCGTCTGGGACGTTCAGGATCTCGTGCAGGACTGTGCCGGAAGTCTGCAGGCGATCCTGATCCTTCTCAGTGTCGTCTGCCCATCCTGTGACTGCCAACAGCAACAATGCGCTCATCGCGCATGCGAACATCATCTTCTTCATCTCAATCTCCTAGGACACGTGAATTGTGCGGAAATACTGGCCGCACTTTCCGGACAGCAACTTGAGCTAGTTCCGAGCGGTATCGCCGCGCAAGACATGCATCAGTAGCGTGACGAGAAACACAGCCAAGAATATAAAGAAGAGAATCTGGGCAATGCCCGTTGCGGCGAAGGCGACGCCTCCGAAACCCAGGAAGCCAGCGACCAGGGCGACAACAAGGAAAACCAGTGCGTAATACAGCATGTTTCCCTCCTCGCGCTTGCGAACTCGAGCGCTTGAGTGAATTCTGCGCAGGAAGAGAATAGGCTGAAGGCGATTGGCGAGCTATCGGTCGAAAGCTGTAAAGGTCTAGGGACCTTTAGGGTACCTGGCGGCGGTAACGGCCGAAAAACCACCGATTAGAATGGGTCGCCGGTGATTGTTTTCAGTGGTTTGCGGCGTTTTCTAATAATGGATCACTACCGATTGGAATCGGGGCGGCCTGCACTTGCGTTGCGGGGATTTGCGCGGGGGCGGGTGGTTTTGGCGCCCTTGTTGGGCGGTCTGGACTAGGTCAGCGTAGGTGCGGACTTCGATGGTGGGATTTTGCAGGGTGGTTAGCGCGAAGCGGTCGTCGCGAAATCTTCGAAAAAGTTTCATGTTCTTGCCCCTGGCCCAGGGAAGCATTCATGGAACGAAAATACAGCTGTACGTAAGTACGGGCGCGGGAATCTTTCGTACAGGCGCGGGACAGTGCTGGTACTCACTGGCCGAAATGATTTGAGGGTTTAGTTCGCTGTGGTAGGTGGTGGTGAAGCGTCTAAACCCCCACGCTTCGCATGAAACAGAGGCGCGAAGGATGGGGCACAGGGAGTTTCAACGGTGTTCGTTTGGGTGGTGGGGCGGGCTGCCCGCCAATTTCCAAAACAAATTGTCTTGTGGAATCGAGAGGTATAACCTGAACTTGATGCGTCTGCCGATTCACACGTTGAGAGCTGCGGTGGCCACGGGACTTTCCATGTGGCTGGCGGTCTTGGCGTGCCTGATGGGCTGTGCGATTCCGAGCTTCGCGGGTGGCGCTCCGGTCAAAGCTTCTGCAGCGCACGAGAATCCAGACGATCAGAAGTCTCTGGATCTGATGGCAGGCATGGAAAATTGCCCTCACCATTCCGGCGGCAATGCTCCGGCGAAACCAAACGAGCCGAAGCCGGCGCGCGGTGGCGGGATGTCGTGCTGTCCGGTGGAAGTGACGGTCGCTGCGAAGCCGGCCACGGTGACGCTGCACATCGCTCCCGCGAACGATTTCGTTCTGGCGCCCGATTTCACTGTGGCGACAAATCGATTTTTTCATTCCGTGGAATTTGTTCCGCCTGTGTGGCACAGCGGCAGAGACACACTCCTCGAAACGCAGCTGCTTCGCATCTAGAAATCACGCCTGAAGAATGCCCTGGTGTCCTGCTGATGGCATCGCCATCGGTCGACAAAACCACATTTGATTTCTCAAAGGAGAAAATCCATGAAGAAGATTAGAGCAGTAGTGTTGATGGCAGTGATTGCGCTCGGTTTTGCAGGAGCGGTGCGGGCGGCGAACGTAGCGTGTTGCGATTCTGCCGACTGTTGCGCTTCCTGCGACGGGTGCTAGCAACAGGCTAGGCAGTTGAACGAGGGGAGGCGCGAGCCATTGGTTCGCGCCTTCTTTTTTTGGGACGGGTGGCCGACGCGCCTGCGTCTAACCCCCACCCTTCGCATGAAACAAAGGCGCGAAGGATGGCCACCCGGAAAATCCGGTGCAGACGTCGAGGTGATGTGGAAGGGCCGGCCGGCCGGCCGGCCGCCCGCCCTACGAGGGGCGCGAGGCGCGGGGGCCGCGGCGGGCGAGTTTCGTCGCGACGTACATGAATAGGGCGCGCTGGGCGTCGTTCAGACCGGCGACGGTTTCGACGAACAGCTCATATTGAGGTGGTTGGTTGTGGCCGGCGCCGCGCCGGGGTCTCGTAGCTTCCGACTTCAAGACCAGATCCGTCCTGCGTGGGCCATCGTAGAACAGCGCATATAAGGGAACATCGAAGGCAGCAGCATATTTTTCAAGCGTGGAGAGCGAGAGAGTGACGTGCCCATGTTCGACGCAAGAGGTGTAAGCGCGCAGGAGGCCGGTGCGTTTTTCGATGTCACCCTGACTGAGGTATTGGGCGTCACGAAGCTCGCGAAGTTTTTGTCCAATCTTCATGATTCCCCGGGGTGCGGTGGATTCGATTGCTGGCGCTGCCAAGGCTGGGGTGACGACACTTGGGACTGCTTCAAAAAATCAAATTGCCTACGGCGAATACTACCAGGGCCAGGAGGATTCCGGCGGCTACTGCGATTAGCATCCAGCTGCGAAATTTTGGGCGCGAGCGGGGGAGGGCCAGGAGATGCGCGGAGAGGTCGGGTGGAAAGTGTGTGTAGGATGGCTGCGGATGATTTGCGGTGCGTGGCACGAAGGTAGACTAGCATCCGGCGAGGATAGTGTGGTGGGGATGTACCGTAACAGTACACATCGTGGGGAGTAGTTCATCGTGCAACATGGGTGGGATGGGTTGAGATTTTGGGTGGGGCCGGGCGTGGTTCCCATTTTGGTACTGGGGGTAGGTGGTGAGCGAACAGAGATCCTTCACCCGCGGCCGCGGGTTCAGGATGACGGACGAAGGAAGGAGCACAGGCAAGATTGCCTGTGCCACCAAACCAAAAGAGTCGGCGGGACGCCGGCGCTACGAAGTCAACCGCGACGTCAACGGCTGGCGGTCTGAAGACCGCCGCTACCCTTCGATCCCGCGCCGGGGGATCTCAGGATGAATCGCGCTGTGCGCGATTCACGATGGGAGCTACCTGATTGCCCAGGATTTCTATGGCGTGGAGCATTTTTTGGTGGGGGAGGGTGGAGACGCCCATCTGGAAGGTGATGCGGGAGATGCCGCCTAGAGCTTCGTTAACGTAGAGGATTTTCTTGGCGACGGTTTTGGCGTCACCGATCAGGAGGGCGCCGGTGGGTCCGCGTTGGGAGTCAAATTGGGCGCGGGTGGTGGCAGGCCAGCCGCGTTCCTTACCGATTTCGGTGAAGGTGTGAGCGTAGCCGGGGAAGAAAGTATCGGCGGCTTCGGCGGTGGTGTCTGCGAGAAAACCGATGGAGTGGAGGCCGACGGTGAGCTGCTGGGGGGAATGTCCGGCGCGACGGCCTGCTTCGCGGTAGAGATCGATGAGCGGGCGGAAATTCTTCGACTCGCCCCCGATGATGGCGACCATGAGAGGAAGTCCGAGCATGCCGGCGCGGACGAATGATTCGGGCGTGCCGCCTACTCCGACCCATATGGGGAGAGGATTTTGCAGCGGGCGAGGGTAGATGGACTGGCCGGTGAGGGCTGGCCTGTGATTGCCAGACCAGTGGACTTCTGTGCTGGCGCGGATTTTGAGGAGGAGGTCGAGTTTTTCGGCGAAGAGTTCGTCGTAATCTTCGAGGCGCAGGCCGAAGAGGGGGTAGGACTCGATGAAAGAACCGCGACCGGCGACGATTTCGGCGCGGCCGCGGGAGATTAGGTCGAGCGTGGCGAATTCCTGGAAGACGCGGACGGGGTCGGAGGCGCTGAGAACGGTGACGGCGCTGGTGAGGCGAATCTTTTGGGTGCGCGCGGCGGCGGCGGAGAGGATTACCACGGGAGCTGAGTCGAGGAATTCGGGGCGGTGATGTTCGCCGATGCCGAACACGTCCAGGCCGACCTGATCGGCTAGCTGGATTTCTTCGAGGAGGTGGTGCATGCGGTCTACGGGGGTGAGGGTTTTGTGCGTGGCGGGATCGGAGATGGCTGCGGCGAAACTGTCTATGCCGATTTGCATCTGGATGGCTCCTGTGGGGCGGAGTGAATTGGATTTACGATTTGCGCTGCTCTTGGAACAGGGCTTGGGGATCGTGGGCTGAGGCGCGGTAACCAGTTGAATCCGAAATCGCTTTCTTTGGTGGCGGCGTCGCCGTAGTAGGCCTTGAGGATGCTCACGATGTATTTGTAGAAATTGTTCCAGAAGACGGTGCGAGGCTTGTTCGCTTTGATGAAGCTGGCGAGATCTTTCAACGACGGGCCGAACTTGGGCATGCTCCAATATCCTGGTCTTATGAACCTGAGTCGGCCGCCATGGCGAGCGGCAATTGGCTGGGCTTGGTTGGAAGCGATGCGGTGCGTTCGCGTTCTAGTTCGAGCAGCTGGGCTTTGATGTTGACTCCACCGCCGAATCCGACCAAATCGCCGGATGCTCCGATTACGCGATGGCACGGAACGATGATGGGGATGGGGTTCTTGCCATTGGCGGCGCCGACAGCTCGCATGGCGTTGGGATTGCCGAGTTGGCGCGCGAGTTGCGAGTAGCTGCGCGTTTCACCGAAGGGGATCGCGAGCAAGGCGTGCCAGACGTCGAGCTGGAATTTGGTTCCGATTAGCTGGAGCTGGAGTGAGAACGATTTTCGATTGCCTTGGAAATATTGCTGCAGCTGGCGTTCGGTCTCGAGGAGGATTGGATGATTTTCGTTTGCGACGAGCTTGGGTGATGGAACGATTTTCGATTTGAGGTTGCGGTTGTGCCAGTGGATGGCGACGAGGCCTTGCCCGGCGGCGACGAGCTGCAAATCTCCGATTGGCGAGGGGATTATTTTGTATGCGGCATTGAGTGCTTGGTAATTCGGGTGATGCATTTCTTTGACCTCTTTGAGCTCTTTGAGCGCTGCAAAGTTTTCGCTGCGTAAGAGTCTTGGGAACAGAGAAACGGTCCAGTGGCGGAGGGGGTGGGATTCGAACCCACGAGACCCTTTCGGGCCTAACGGTTTTCAAGACCGCCGGAGTCAACCGCTTTCCTACCCCTCCGATTTCGGTTGCTGGCTCCATCCTAACTTACGGCGCATTTGATGACAATGAACGCGCGACAATGAGCGCCGCGCGGTGCGGTGCGGACTTTCACGCGCTGCTCCTAGGACGCCTTTCGCGGTGCGGAGGCTCGCGCGCGAATCCGCGTTCACGCGTGCAGCAAGAATGATAAGATTTCAGTGTAATTATTTGTAGTCGCTCGCTGCGCGGCCAGTGGGGCAGCCAGCGCGGGAGGGTTCCGCGATGCTTCAAAGAGACTTGATTCTGGCAGTGGCTGCCAGTGTTTTCTTGGTTGGATTCGGCGCCGGTCGTCTGTGCGCGCAGAATTCTTCTGCGCAGCAATCACAGCCAGCTCCAGCTTCGTCTCCAGCTTCATCTTCCGCTCCGGCTCCAAATCCCGTGGCGAAGTTTCTAAAAACCGAAGTGCCCTCCTATCACGCTGAGCCGCCTAAAGGAGCGCTTCCCAACACGTTGGATCCGGCGCAATTCCTGGACGCGCAAACTCGAAACATCTACACGCTGGCGGCGAAAGTGAAACCGGTGCTGTATCAGGAGCCATGCTATTGCGGCTGCGACAAAGAAGTGGGGCACAAGAGCTTGCTGGATTGCTTTACCGATTTACACGGCGCGCACTGCATCCTGTGCAAGAAAGAAGCGGCCTTCACTTACAGTGAATCGCAGCAAGGCAAGAGTGCTGCCGAGATTCGCAAAGAAATCATTGATGGAAAATGGAAAGAAGTGGACCTCGCCTCGTACGATACTCTTCCTGCTGCGAAATAGCCGCCATCCCGTCCGAGCATGTTCGTTTGGCCGTGACGCGCACCCGCACGGAAGGCTTACACTCCTCGCTCCGCCGAGACATTTTTTTCGCGCAACTTTTTACAGCGTTGTGTCCAGAGCGAGATTTTCGATCGTGGCATTCAGGTCTGCTTGAGCCTGATCGCGCTTAGTTTGCAAGTCCGCCGACTCGCGCTGCAGTGTCTCCAGCCGCGTTTCCTGATCGGCCAGCTGCTGCGTATAACGCTGCGTGAGCGCGCGTTCTTCGGCGCTGCCCTTCAACGCTTTTAGATTTTCGCGCAGTCGCTGCTGATCGTCATAGATTTTTGTCGTTTCGTCCTCGCGCCGCGCGATTTCCGCGTCGAGCGACGCCACGCGGTCTTTCTGCGCGACAATTTTGCGAAACGCCGCTTCGATCTCGGGATTGATGGATTTCTGCTGGAGAAATATTGCGATTTGGCCGTCGGTCAAATTCGTTAACTGGAAGCGGCTCTCCAGGGGACTGGATTCACGCACTGTAAATTTCAGGGTGGACTTTGGCTCGATGGTTTCGCGGAAACGGTAGGCGCTCGAGGTGGTCTCCTCCGGCTTGGGGCCGCCCTCGGAAATAGTCCATCCGGCGCGCAGCGGATGTTCGATGAGCAGGGTGCGCGGAGTAGTATCGTCGTTGCGGATTGTGTAGCTGGTGTCTTGGCGCGACTCGCTGGTCTGGATCATCACTCCGCGCAGGATACGAACACGCGTCACTTGCTGCGGTTCGCCTTCGGTCTTCGAGTCGACACGCACGCCCAAATCTGCCGCGTAGGAGAGCAGGCGTTTTTCGCCCGGTTTGATCGCGTCGGTCAAGCCCTCGCCGGCAAAGGCTTCGTTCTCCAGCACGCTGAAGCTTCCACCGTCGAGCGTCAGCGGGCTGGAATTCGTGAGCCATAGCGCGCGGAGAGGGCGGGGGGAATTCAGCGATGCATTCCACAACGAGACTTTCTCAGTGGCTACGTGGACTTGCACAATCGGAACCAGCGCGGATTCGTTTTTATGAATCGTCAGACGATCTTTCAGCTTGTACTCGAAAAGATCGCCGAGATCTGATCCTTCTGCCGCGGCGGACATGGCGCGTCGTGCTTCAGCGACCGCGCCAGCATTGAAAACACCGCCGCCCACGCCGCCACCTTCGCCGGGGCCAGCGGTGTGTGTCCCAACTCCGCGGCCGCTGCCAAGTTCTCGTCCCGACCCCGCGTGCCCCGCAGCGCCGCTCACCTCCGCGCTGTCGGTGTTCAGAGCCCCAGCTTCCGCAGTCACGATGACAGTCTCTGTTGATGCTCCAACCTGTAAAGTAACGTTCTGAGTTTGCTCACGTCCGCCACCCAAAGATACGCCCTGCATAACCGTTTTCTGAAAGCCTGCCTTGGTGAATTCGACACGATAGTTCGCGGCCGGAAGATCGCCAAGCTCATATCTGCCTTGATTGTCCGTCGATGTCGTCGCGGCCAGTTCGCCCGTGGGGGAGTAGACCTGAACCGTGGCTCCCGGAATTGCGGCTCCGCTCGGATCGAGGACCGCACCGGATAATCCTGCGAACCCTCCCGTCATGGCGCTGTCGTGCGTTTGCGGCATGAGTTGCACGTTTTGCGGGAGCGGCACCACGGGACGCCTTGCGTAATAGGGTTGCGAGAGCAGTTCAATGAATGATTGCGGAGCGCCGGCGACGAGGGAGAGTTCCACATTGTTCCAATCCTCTCCCACGGTGTTGTCGACGATCGCCCAGCCTTGCAATAGAGGCCCGGTCTGACCCTTGGAGTCCAACACGATCCGATAGGTCGTCTTCCAGATGGGCACCTCGCTGATGTAGCTGACGAAGAGTTGCCGTTCGCCCGAGCCGTTGGCGGTAATTGTCATCCGCCGCAGGTCCTCTTGGCGCATGGAACCGAGAAGAGAGAGATAGCGGCCCACTTCTTGAGTGACATCGCGTTCTGCGAGACGCACGCTAACGCCCGGAGTGATCTCCACGCTGCGCACTTCGCCGGAGTCGGACACCAGCGTTGCCAAATCAACCTCCAGGGTGGTGCCTCCACTCACGCGCGTCTTCCTTTCGACGCTCAACAGGCGGCCCTCCATCACCGTGGTCCCGCTGCGAACTTCCAGTCGCGCGCCGCGCAGTGCAGCGTAGAACTTGGAGAGATCGGTCTTCTCTTCCAGCGGGAGCCGCAGCATTCCGAGGCGTTGGCTCAGCGATGCTTCGGAGTTGTAGTTGACCCCGGCGATTCGTCCGCCGTTGAGGTCCAGAACGGTAAGCGACTGCAAGACGTCGTTGAGTTGGCTACTGGTGAAATCGATGCGGACTTTCTGATCGCCGCGGACTTGGCCGAGATGTTCGAAGTAGCCGACTCCGGTTTTGTACAAAATTACGCGTCGTACCGGAAGTTTGGCGGCCGAAGATTCCTCGGAAGCAGGCTCCGCTTCAGCGGCAGCGTGTGCCGCTGCGGTTGCGGCGGCCTTAGCGGGTTGCTTGTCGGCCGAGTTCGCTTTGTTCTGCGCTGATGCCGACATCGGGATCGCAAGCGTTGCCGCAATCGTTGCAATGAGGAGAGCAAGCACCCAGACCGTTCGCATTCGCGCCTCCGAAAACCAAAATCCGACCGCGTTCTCGAAACCCACACGGAAATAAACAGATACGAGTTGAGTTACGTAACGAATCTCGCTGACCGTACCGTCTTACTGGATGAATTGCAAACCTTGAAGCACCACTGCTGTTAGAGACCGCTTCCGCCTCAGTTGTTCCCCCAAAATATGTTTGAACGATGAAGAGTTCCAAGGGATGTATGAGACGTATGGCACTTCGGCTGCAGAATCGAAAGCACAACTTGCGCATGACTGCGGGTCATTTCCAGGATTGCCCCAAACATCTTCTGGTCTCAATCCCCCGCCGCAGCTGTGCGCCCTCGTGATACATACATCGCTGCGTCCAAGACGCGGCACAGGCATTGTCTGGTGATGGGTGCTGATCCGGACAGAAAGCTTGCTAGCGTGAGGGTTGGGCGGAGGGGCGCGCGGGCCAATCTTGCGGAGCGAAATCGACACCCCAAAAATGAGGGCTTGGGGAAAGGAATTCGACACCGACACGTGTACCCTTTTCGGAGGTGTCGCCGAGATAGACGACGCGGCATTCTTGCTCTTCTTCGGTGACGGGATTGATCAGGACGATTTCGGCACCGAGCGCGAGCGTTTCCTGAAGATAGAGCAGACCGCCATGGGCGTTGATGACGATGGTCTGGCTGTTCTCGCGGAATTTCTTGCCATCGCTATTTTTGGCCATAGCGCGCACGGGGATGCGGGTGAAGACGCGGGAACTGCGCCGGGCCGTGCTGTTTTGCGGTTCGCTCATGGTTATCTGATATGCTGCATCGAGCCAGAGACTGAGTCAACCGTAGGCAACTGGAAAGTTTCCAAAAACGCAGGGCGCAAAAAGCTTGCTGAAATCGCACAAGGTTCGTAGAATCGCAAATCTTGTGTGATGGCATGGCAGCGATGCGCATTCCTGCCGCGCCGCGGAATTCGCCGGCGCGGGCATTACCATCTTATGATTTGGGGGCCCCCTGGAAATGAACCTTATTGAGTACATCGAATCCAAGCGCGATGAACATCTGAACGAGCTGAAAGAGTTTCTACGCATTCCGAGTGTCAGCACGAAAAGCGAACATAAGGCTGATATTGAACGCGCGGCGCAGTGGGTGGCGGAAAAATTGCGCGCGGCCGGTCTGGAAAACGTGGAAATCACGCCGACCAAAATGCATCCTTTGGTTTACGGCGAATCCCTGCACGCGCCGGGGAAACCCACCATTCTTTTTTACGGGCATTATGATGTGCAGCCTGCCGAGCCGCTGGACTTGTGGACTTCCCCGGCGTTCGAGCCGACCGTTCGCGACGGGAAGCTTTTCGGGCGCGGGACCGCTGACGATAAAGGCCAGGTGCACATTCATATTAAGGCGCTGGAAGCGCTGAAAAACCAGACGGGCAATTTGCCTTTGAACGTCAAGGTAATGATTGAGGGTGAAGAAGAGGTTGGCAGCGTGAGCCTGTGGGATTTTGTGCAGCGGAATCGGGAACGATTGAAGGCGGACGCGCTGGTGGTCTCTGATACATCCATGCTCGCCAAGGGCGTGCCGTCCATCACGTATGGATTGCGCGGGCTGAACTATTATCAAGTGGAGATTGCGGGAGCGGCGCAGGATTTGCACTCCGGAGTTTTCGGCGGCGCGGTGCCTAACCCGATCACGATTCTCGCCGAGATGATTGCCAAGCTTCACGACAAGAATTTTCGGGTTACGGTTCCGGGATTTTACGACGATGTGGCTCCCGTCTCTCGCCAGGAACGGAAAGCGCTGAATTCCCTTCCGTGGAACGAAAAAGAATTTCGCAAGACGGTGGGAGCGCCGGCGCTTGATGGCGAAAAGGGATTCACGATTGTAGAGCGACTTTGGATTCGTCCCACGCTGGAACTCAACGGGATTTGGGGCGGGTATCTTGGCGAAGGCGCGAAAACTGTGATTCCCGCGAAGGCGCACGCGAAACTTTCCACGCGGCTGGTTCCGAATCAGGATCCGGCGAAAATCGCGAAGCTTGTGGAGCGGCACATCCGCAAATTGCTGCCGAAGTCAGTCACTTGCAAATTTCAAGTGCTGAGCACGGGCAAACCTTGGGTGGCGCCGTACACACATCCGATTTTTCAGACCGCGATTCACGCGCTCGAGTCCGGCTTCGGCAAGAAAGCTGTTTTCATCCGCGAAGGCGGCTCGATTCCGTTCGTCACGCAGATGCACGACACTTTTAAAGTTCCGTGCGTGCTGCTGGGGTTCGGATTGCCGGACGAAAATGCGCACGCGCCCGACGAACACATCGCTCTGGAAAATTATTTCGGCGGAATCAAAGCCGTCGCGCTCTTCTACCAACAGCTTGCCGCGCAGTAAATTTTTCGCTGAAAAATGGCGTGCGATGGAAAGGCCCGTTTTATCGGGCTTTTTTGAAGGTTTGACTTGCGTTCGGGGCTTACTGTCGCTATAGTCCCCAAGGCGTCCTGCACTGCAGGGTCGCCGAGCAATTTAAACTGAGGAGGAAAACGCAACTCGATGGCAAATCCGCTGAGCAAGTCCAAGATTATTGCGCACATCACTGAGAAGGTAAGCACGCCGGAAAAGCCGATTTCCAAGAAGCAGACGGTGGCTTTCTTCGACGAATTGTTCAAGTTGGCTGTGAAAGAGGCCAAGAGCGCGGGAAAGTTTGTGATTCCCGGCATCGGCCGCGCCGTCAAGGCGCATCGCAAGGCGCGTCT
>Ga0209275_10000248_pt1 | contig 19465 bp, 29 predicted proteins | sample HubBroMetageREF2_FD_188344 | JGI IMG/M metagenome (GOLD analysis project Ga0209275, IMG submission 188344) | Reference soil microbial communities from the Hubbard Brook experimental Forest, New Hampshire, USA - Hubbard Brook CCASE Soil... | ecosystem: Environmental > Terrestrial > Soil >... | reverse complement strand
CGCCGCCGGACAGATCGCCGCGAACACCTCGGCCCTGACCGATACCCAGCAAGGCATCGGCGGACCACTCACGCCCCCCGGCTGGACCGGCGCAACCTTCGGACCCGGCAACCCTCCCCCACCGCCGACCTCGTAGCCCCGAGCCATGCACCGGCTCGGCCGCACCTCTCCCGCACTCGTCGCCGGCGCCTCGCAACCCGCCGAGCTCGTCGCGCTCGACACGCGCGGCATCGATGGCGACAGCATCGATCAGGACACGCAAAACGCGATCTACACGCTCACCCTGTCCGCGCGCCTGCCCGCCTCGTCGCAAGTCGCCGTGGGCTTCACGATCACGCAGATCCTCGGCGATGGCGTCACCCTCACGCGCACCGTCTACATGGGCGCGAGCGCCTACCGCCGGCAACTGCAAGTCGCCGGCGCAAGCATCGTCGTCACCGCGCAGCTTTACTCGGGCTTCGGCACCGTCGCGCCGTCCGGCCAGGCCGGCGCGTCTAACTGCTTTGCCACCGCGGCCCTGTCGCCCGGCTGGTACGACGGCCGCTCGAGCTACTTTCCCATGTGGATCCCCGTCGAGGCGACGGCGCTGTCCTCCGACTCGCCATGGGTCGGATGCGGCACCATGCTCATGGGCACCGGCAACCTCATTTCGATGGGCGCAGAGACGGCCGTCTATTTCTGGCCGCTCGACACCGGCAACCTCGCCCTGTCCTTCGATGTGACCGCCGGCGGCACGTATACGACCGTGCCCACCATCACGCCCACAGGCGGCGGCTCGGGCTCGGGCTTCAAGGCCGGCACCTTCACCGCCGTCATGGGCCTGAGCGATCCTTCCGTCACCACGCCCGGCACAGGCTACGCCCTGTCGGCCACCATCCCCGTCACGCTGCCCGCGCCCAGCATCGCCGGAGGCACCCAAGCCACGGGGCACGTCACGACCTCGGGCGCCGGCGCGCTCGCAACCTTCGTCATCGACACGCCCGGAAGCGGCTACACCGCGGGCCTCAGTGCGTTCGGGGTGCCGGGGGGCACCGGCACCGTCTCCTGCGAGCTCGAGATCGTCAACGTCACCACGACCGGCTCCGGCTACACGCAAGCCCCCACCCTGGCCGTCTCGGGCGCCGGCGAAGGCTCCGTCACCGCCTCGATCACCAACGCCGCCGGAGGCGCCGTCCAGCCCATCACGGGCCCGATGATGCTCACGGCCGTCGGCAACTTCAACTACGACAACACGTCGTGTCCCGCCGCTGACTTCATGGTGGGCTTTTCCTGGGGCCTTTCCTCGAGCGGCACCGTCTACACGCCGATCAGTGACGCCGCCGCGGAATTCGAGCCGCTCATCGGAGTCTAGGGCGCAATGCACAAGCTCCGCCTTCGTGACGTTGGACTGTTCCTGCTGGCCGCGGCTCTGGTCGCGCTGTCGCTCTGGACCGTCGTGCGGCTCAACCCGCCGGCGACCGCGAGCCTCGCTCACCCCGGCGAGCCGGATGCGAACTTCGCGCGACGCAACGGCACCGGCGCGACCAAGCTCGACGCGTCGCTCGTCGGCCTGAACGTCGGCGCGCCGTGGTCCGGCTCGAGCGGCGGCGGAGGCGGCGGCTCGACCGCCACCAACCCGGCCGTGATCTGGCGCCCCGGCGGCGTGCAAGGGGGCAACGTCGTCACGTCCTGGCCCCAGGTGCAGCAAGCGATCACCGCGACGCAAGGCGCGCTCACCGTCTATGTCGATTCGTCGCTCAGCCCCGCGACCGTCACCGCGGGTAGCCAGGCCGTCACCCATTGCAACGGCGCCGCCACCTTCGCCGCCTACGATCAGACCAACGGCGCCGACGCCGCCTCGGGCTTCGATCAGAACGTGATGACCATCGCCGACGGCGCCACGCTCGACCGGCCGAGAGGCTTCGCCTCGTACCTGACCGTCCTTTGCGCCAGCGCGACCACGCCGTGCCTGACCTTCACGCAGAATGCGGCCGGCTTCGACACGCTCACCCTGCAAACCTCGACCTTCGCCATGACGCCCGGGGCCAGTCTCGCGGGTGTCGCCGTCACCGGAAGCGTGGCCGTCAACCTGCTGGACCTGGCCGTGCTGGGCCTGCCCGCCGAGGGCGCCGCCGTCTTTGCCCTGTCGACCACGGACGCGGGCGCGCCCACGCTCGTGCTCAACGCCGTCGCCGCAAGCCAGATCGATCCGTCGACCGTCAGCGGCACGACAGGCACGATCAACTTCTCGCACGACGACACGATCGTGCTGTCCGCCACCTACTTCCCAAGCTTCTCCGGCTCCTACGCGGAAGACCGCTTCAGCCTACAGCCCGCGATCGAACCGTCCGCCGTCGCCAACCTCCCCGACTCGACCACCTACACCCTTCGCACCGGACAGCCCGTCTGGAGCACGACCCTCGCCGAGCCGTGCTGGTGGACCGGCACCGCGTGGACGTGCAGCGCGATCACCGACGGCGCCGCGCCCACCCCCTCGATCCCCTGGTACGGCGATAGCTCCGGCGCCTCGTATGGCCTGGCCTTCCTGACCGACTCCGGCGCGCTGCTGGCCGTGCCCGTCTATCCGTCCGACTACGGCAACGCCGTCGTCCTCGGCGACGCGGGCGCGGGGGCCCCCATCGCGTCGCAGACGGTCGCGCAGGCCGGCTTTCCCTATCCGAGCGGCACATGCAGCGTCAGCCCTTGCTACGCGGGCGTCGCGTGGGTCAACGACGCGGGCGTCGGCTTCAACGCAGGCTACGCGGGCAGCTCGCAAGAGTACGTCACGATCGGTCCGACCGGCACCGGCGTCACCTACAGCCCGGCGCTATCGCTTCACGTGCAAGCGTTCACGTCGACGACCGGCACGACCTACACGCCCGCCAACACCGGCTACGCGACCGGATGCGGATGCGGCGGCGGCGGCGGGGGCGGCGGCGGCTCTCTCAAGACCGGCGGCAGCGGCGGCGGAGGCGGCGGCGCCCTCTGGTCCTGCAAGCCCTTCGCGACCACCGCCACCGTCGGAATCACCGTCACCGTCGGCACAGGCGGCAGCGGCGGCGCGGGCTCCGCGACCACGGCGAGCCCGGGCGGCGGCGGCACCGATAGCACGATCGGATCGCTTGTGTCGTTCCTGGGGGCGAGCGGCGGCGGAGGCGGCACCTCCAGCACCGGCGGCATGGGCGGGCTCGCCAGTCTCATCAGCGAGACGCCGACCAACGCCTATAACGCCGCTGGCAACATCTCGAGTGCCGCGGCGCCTGCGAGCGTTTTCCTCGCCGGCCCGGCCACGGGCGGCTACGGCATGCTCGCGTGCGGCCCCCCCGCGCCCGCCGCCGGCTACCCCAATCCCACGCGGGCGAGCGGCTCTTCGCCCGGCGCCGCTGGCACAGGCTCGATGGGCTGCGGCGGCGGAGGCGGCGGGGAAGGCGCCAACGGCTCGGGCGGGGCGGGAGGTAACTTGCCCGCGGGCGATGCCAGCGCGGGTGGCAGCAACGCCGCCGCGAACACCTGCGCAGGCGGCGGCGGCGGCTCGACCGCCGATGGCCTCGGGACTCCCGTCGGCGGCGCCGGAGGTAACGGCGGCTCGGGCTACGTCCTCATCTTCGACTTCAAGATTCCCGGCGGCGCGCTCGCTCCCGCCAACGACAACGCCACGCGCGCCGGACGCACGCTCGCGCCGCATGTGCCCATCGTCGATCTCGCCGCGGGGTTTGGCGATGGCTGATCAGAACATCGACACGTCCGACGGATCCACCGCCGCCAGCGGAGGCGACGCCGACACGTTCGACGCGCCCGTCAACGCCGCCTCCGGCAACACCGTGGCCACTGGCAACGCGCCCGGCAGCGACGTCACCGGCTCGGATCAAACCGCCGCCAGCGATCTCGACTCCGCCGACGCCGCCGGCGTCGCCGCCATGGCGGAGCTCGCAGGCGTGACCGATGCCCTGTCGGGCCTGTCCTCGGCCGGGCAGGCCATGCAAGGCGCGCAGTTTTCCGTCGCGCAAGGGATCGGCGCGACCACCCCCGCGACCGATGCCACGCCGCCGACGACCGCCGGACAGACCGGCACCGGCGGCACCAACGCGCCGCCCCAGTCGCCCGTGACGGCCACGGCCGCCAAGGCCACCTACTCCACCGCGCCCGCCGCCGCCGCCCAGCCGTCCTACGCTCAGATCATCGTTGACGCCGGCGCCGCCGCGAGCAAGGCCGCCAGCGACCTCGGCATCACGCTCACGCCGCAATGCCTGGCTCTCATCCTGTCGCAAATCTCCTTCGAGTCGCAGTATGGGCGCCTCGGCACGATGGGCGGCACCAACAACTGGGGCGCCTACCAGGCCGGCAGCTACTCGGCGAGCTCGCCTACGCAGCTCTGCAAGTTCATTGCGACGTTTGCGAGCACCCACGCCAACGATCCGGGCTTCGGAGGCGTCGCCCACCGCGACTACCAGGCCGCCGTGGGCTCGAACTCCAGTTACAACTTCGTCGGGTTCTATCGGATCTTCCCGAGCCAGTACGCCGCCGCGCGCGACTGGATCACCAACATGCAAGGGCGCCTCAACCTCAAAGGCAGCCAGCCCGCCGACCCCACCGACTACGCGACGCGCTGCTACCTCGGCGGCTACTTCGGCGGCGTCCACGACGGCGCGCGCCCGCTCGGCTCGCGCTCGGTGCCCCTGAACGACGCCGAAGCCGCGAACGTCGCCGACTACGCCAACGCGATCAGCCGCAACATGGGCACAGTCCAGGCGGCCCTTTCCTCCAAGCTCACGCCCATGGATCCCACGCACATCAACGTCGGGCCCTTCGCGTCCTTGCAGGCGCGCCTGTCGGCGGGCTCCGGGTGCACGGTCGCCGGCCAGGCCGCGCAGGCCGCGAAGTGGTTTCCCCCCGGCGGCAAATACGGCGACTACGCCGCCCTCGTCCCGACGAATGGCCTGGCGTGGGTCAAGTCGCCGCCCCCCGGCATGGCCGTCAACGGAACGGCGTCGCTCCTGGGCGGTATCTCGTTCGGGGGGGGGACCGTCGGAGGCACCGTGCTCACGCTCGCCGGGGGATTGCTCCTCGTGGGCGGGATCGGCTTCGGCGTCTTTCACCACTTCATGAAGCACGCGCATGGGCGCGGCGGCGCCGGCGCCAAGAGGAAGCCATGACCGATTTTCTGGATTCGCTTATCGGCGACGTCGAAGGCGCCGCCAACGACGTCGGCGCCGACGTGTCGGGGGCCCTGTCCGACGTGACCGATGACGTCACAGGCACCACGCCCGCCGCGGACGGCGGCGGCGGCGCCAGCGACGCTGGCGACGCCAGCGGCAACGATCCCAACGCCCTGGCGAGCGCCGCGAGCGTGCCGGCCGGAGGCGTCACGCAAGGCGGAGACGTCGCGACGCAGTCCGACGGCAGCGTGCAAGGCGACGCGCCCGCCGCCTCGAGCGGCGGCGGAGGCGGCACCGTCGGCACAAGCCAGCCCGCGCCCCTCGCCACAACGCCCGCGAGCGCGGGCGCAGGCGCGGGCGCGTCGTGGTGGTCGCGCCTGACGTCGAGCCCCAGCGTCCGCACCGGCGGGATCATCCTTCTGGCCGCCGCCCTCGCCGCCGGGGCGGGCTATGGCCTGTATCGCGGGTGGCCCTGGATCCAAGGGCACGCGCCCAAGTGGGCCGGCCTTCGAAAGAAGGGAAGGTGAGATCGTGACCACGACCAACCCGGACACCAACGTCGACCCGTCGACTTCTTCCGATTCGATCGGCCAGGCGGACACGATCACAACGCCCACGGTCAACGCCAACGACGGCGCCCCTGCCGCGAGCCCGGGCGGCACGAGCCCGGCAAGCCCCGGCGGCGGCGGCTGGACCTCGGCGATCCCCACGTGGCTCGCGTGGAGCGCGCTCGGCTTCGCTGCCACCTGGGGCCTGTACGGCCTGTCTCGCCTCTTCGCGGGAAAGGGATAACGCCCATGACTCAGCCCGTCGTCGCCCCGTCGATCTTCAACCCGCTGGCCGGCTTGCCTGTCCTCGGCACCCTGCCACAGAACATCGCCAACGCCGCGAGCTCCGCCGCCAACGCGGTGCTTGCCCCCTATCAGAGCCAGATCAGCATGGCCGTCCGCGTCGGGTGGGTCGCCGTCGGCGTCGCCGTCGCGGGCGTCACCATCGCCATGCTGCGCGCCTACCAGGGCAAGGGCGACGTCGACCGCCTGCGCAGCGCCGCCGGTCGTGCTGGCGCTTCCGCTGCGAAATACGGAAAGTACCTCGCATGAGCGAAGCCAACCTCGATCGATGGCTGACGACCCAGCGCACATGCGGACGCACGCGCGTCGAGCTCGCACCGCCCTCGGGCCAGCCGTGCCTGGGAAGCTGGAACCTCGCCGATAGCCCGGGCGTGACCAGCGCCGACATTCTCGACGCCGCGCAGAATCACGCGCAAGCCACGGCCGGGCGCATCGGGTACCTGGTGACGGCCAAGCCCGCCGACGCCTCGCCGCTGTCCACGGACCGCGTCGTGACCACCGTATGGATCGAAGGCGGCGCCACGCCCGGACGCGACGGCATCCCGGACCTGCAAACCCTGTCGGCTCCGAACATCACGACCGCGGCCCTGGCCCGCGTCATCATCGAGCAGTCCAAGTGCCTGACGGCCGTCGTGCGCGACACGATCGGCAACGGCCAGCTTGCCAAGCGGTTCGAGGACCTCATGGCCGCTGAACGCGCCCGCGGCGGCACCACGGAACATGACGTGCGGCTGCGACAGCTCGAGCTCGAACGCGAGGAAGGCAAGGGCATCCGAGAGGCGGTCCTGGCCGGCCTCGGCACGCTCGGCGAAGTCGCCAAGGCGGGCCTGATGGCCTGGCGGTCTCCCGCGCAGCTCGGCGCGGGCGGCGCCGAGGATCCCCTGAGCTCGGTCTTTTCCAAGATGAGCGACGAGCGCGCCGCCGAGCTCCAAGCGATGCTCGGCCCCAAGCTCGCGCCGCTCCTCTTCAAGGCCAAGGGCACGCCCGAGCTCGCCGAGGTTTGCTACATGATCGGCGCCGCGCTCTTTCAGGAAGGACGCTTCGACGCCTTCGTGGGCTTCTTCACCCCGGCCGAGCAGATCATCCTGCGCGCCGCCACCGCGCCGATCGCCGAACGCATGGCCGCCGCCGCGAAGGCCGAAGCCGAAGCCAAGAAGGCGAGCGCGAGCAGCAACGGGGCCGCCTCATGAACGGCGCCCGCCGCCCCCCCGCCGCCGCGCACCCGGCCGCCGCGCACGTGGGCAAGCGCCTGCGCGGCATCGGCCAGGGCATGGCGGGCCTGTTCGAGCTCTTCATGGGCGACGGCTGCGCGCCGGCCGCGCAGCCGACCGCGCCCATGACAGCTCCGCCCGAGCACACGGCGCCGCCGCCCGCGCGGGCCGCCGCGCCGCGGCGATGCTCGCGCGCTCCCGCGGGCTTCGTGTGCCTGCTCACCGACGGGCACGAAAGGCACGGAGAGACGTGCCTGCTCGAGGCTGCGCCATGATCGCCGCCGAGCAGATCGCCCGCGAGGCGCACAAGATCGCGCAGCGCGCCGATGCGCGCGCCGCGAAGGCCGAAGATCGAAGCCTCGACCTCTTCGAGCACCTCGGCGCCGTCAAGCGGGACCTTCATCGCTGCATCGATAGCGTCGATGCGTGCATCTCCGACGTGCGCGAACTGCGAGGCATGCGCGGCAAGCTCGACTCGATCAGCGAGCTCGAGGCGATCGTCAGCCCCATGAAGAAGAAGGAGGCGCAGCGCGCCCGCTTCTGGAAACACGCCCGACGCTGGGGCGTGCGCGTCGCGCTCGCGGTCGCCGTCGGCGCCGCCACCGTCGTCGGCGGCGCCCTGGGCGTCGCGGCTCTGCACCATCTCGGCATCCACGTCCGCACCCCCATCGAGGTATCCCCGTGAACCCCATCCACCTTCCGACGCGCGCGATCGTGCTCGTCAAGCTCGCCATCCTGGCCATCGCCACCGTGCTGTCACTGCTCGGCAAGCTTCCGGCCGGCGACCTCGCCACGCTCGTCGGGATTGTCCTCGGGGGCCTGGGCCTGACCGCCGCCGCGCAAGCGCTCGGCGCCGCGATCCCCGCCCCGGCGCCGGCGAGTAGTGCGACCCTGGCCACGCTCGAGGGGATCCTGCCCTCGCTCTTGCAGCTCGTGAACGCGCCGGGCGCCAGCGCGCCCGCGCCGGCCGTCGCCGGCTTCACCCCCAGCCCCGCCGCCGGCACGCCGCCGAAAGCGCTCGCCAAGCGGATCGGCTTCGCCCTGGCGCCGCTGGCCCTGCTGGTCCTTGCGGGCTGCACCGCCGCCGGCGCCCTGGCCGTCATCCCCCCCGCCGCGAACCTCGGCGTGTGCGCCGTCGACGCCGCGATCAACGGAGACAGCCTCGCGCAGATCGGCCAGCTCTGCGGCAGCGACGTGCCGAGCGTCCTTACCGCCATCTTCGCCGCCGAGGCCTCGAGCTCGACGCCCCCCGCCACCGCCGCGGCCTTGAAGAAGAGCAACGCGCACGCCGAAGGCCTGCGCGCCGTCGCCGCCTACTCGGCCACCCTGCCGCCGGCCCCCGCGCCCGCATCCTCCAAGTGATCCTGCCCCCCAGCCCCCGCCGCATCTACGGCGCCCGCATCGCGGGCGCGCCTGCCGCGCTCGTGCGGCCAGGGGCCGCGCTCGCCTTGCCCCCCGCCGCCTCGAGCGCCGATCAGAGCGCCTTGGCCACCTACGTCGACTCGCAAGACGGAGCGTCGTGCGTGGAAGCCTCGCTCGAGAACTGCCGATGGATCGCCGTCGGCGCCAAGGGCGCACGGGCGGACGCCGATCTCTGGTACGTGGGCGCCCGCTCCCGGGAGTCGACGCGGCAGCGCGCGCCCATCGCGGACACAGGCTCGACCGTCTCGGATGCCCTGGACGAAGGGGTCGGCCGGGGCATCGCCGTGCGAGGCGACCGCGCTGGGGATCTGTCGCGCCTCGATCTGCTCGACACGTGGGACGAAGAGATGACGCTGGCGAGGTTTGCTCCGGCCGCCTTCGTGACGCTCGATCCGGGGGACGTGGGCAGTCTCGATCGCTACCTCACCCTCGGCGCGCAGCGCGTCGCCGCTGGCCTGCCCGGCATCGGCGCGCAGATCGTGATCCCCGTCGGGCAGGCCTTCGAAGCCCTGTCGACCGAGCAATACTCGGCCGCGGGCGAGACGGCCCTGGGCCTTCACGCCATGTGCTGCCTGGACTTCAACCCGTCGGGCTATCGCCTCTGGAACACGTACGGCGAGGCGTGGGCCGCGGGCGGCTTCGCACGCATCGCGCGCGCCGACCTTGCGCGCCTCAACCTGTCGCTCACGATCGTCCTCGGAGGGCCCGTCCTTTGAAGCTCGGCCTGATTCTGCTCGGGCTCGCCCTCGCCGGCTGCCACCGCGGCCCCGCTGCGCCGCGGGAGCCCGCGCCCGTGCCCGACTCCGGGCCCATCGCCGACGAGTGCGCGCAGGCGTGCGCCGCCATCGCCGGGGCGTTCAACGCGGGCAACTGCGCCGCGGCGGACCGGCCGCGATGCGAGCACGCCTGCCGCGTCGATCAGGCGCAAGGCAACGCAGCCATGCTCGACGTCGATTGCGTGATCGAAGCCGGCGCGCATCCCGCCGCCCTGACCGCCTGCGGCGTGGGGTGCCCGTATTGAGCCCCCGCGAGCCCAGCGACAACGCGATCTTGATTCTGCTCCTGGTGCAGTCGTTCGCGCCCGTGCCGGCCCTGCGGCGCCTGGCCCTTCGCGTGCGGCGCCTCGCCGATGACGTCGCCGACGCGTGCGATGCCGCGCTCGACCTCGTTGACCGCTCGAGGCGCGCGCCTCACGTTTCCCGGGACACACCCCACGAAAGGGCACCGTCATGAGTGCGAAGAAGAAGAGGAAGAAGCACCGCAAGGCCTCCGCCGAGCCCAAGCGCCCCAAGCGCCTGTCCAAGAAAGAGCGCAAGGAACGCGAGCGACGACAGCTCGGCGCCCTTCGCGAGAGCCACGACGCCGTCCGGGCGCGCGCGCGCGAGGCCCTCTCCCGCCCCGTCTGACCGGCGGCGTCCGCCATGGGCACCGCCGCAACGCTCCAGCAACTTGGGCAGGACAGCGGCATCCCGAGCTCCTCGGATGCCGCCGACGCCCTCGGTGTAGGCCCGGGCGGGCAGTGGAATCCGACGACGCTCGCGAATCAGGCCGGGATCAGCCCCACAGCCCTTTCGCAGTTTCAGTCGCTCATGAGCCAGGCCGACAGCGGCAACGCACAGGCGGCATTCGAAGCCGCCGCCGCCGCCATCACCGCGATCGCCGTGACGGCCGGCGCGAGCGCCTCGACGCTGGGCCTTGCCGATCTGGCCCTCGGCGCCGTCGCGGGCCTGACGGCGATCTGGCCCGCGAAGGAAGTCCCCGACGAGTGCGCGAGCGGGGGCCCCGGCCTGTCCACCGTGTGGACCGCCCAGGCGATGATCGGCGACGATCCCGGAAACGCCAACGCCGCGGACTGGGGCTCGAGCGCCCCCACCGACTTCGAAAACTTCTGCTACGGGGCACTTCGTGCGCTCTACCCGCCCGACGGCGCGACCGTGAACGAATGCGTCCAGCCGATCGACGTGTGGGGGACGCAGACGCCCAGCATGCTCGTGGCCACCTTCACGGCTTGCGTCGTGGCGTGGAACAACACGCACGGCGTCGTCGCGGGCCTGCCCGGACAGACCACCGTGAGCCAGGGGCAGATCGTCACGCGCGCGGGACTCAACCGCTCCTTTTCCTCCGGCGGCGCACCGATCACCTTCGCCGGGCCGCTGCACCGTGACCCGATCTCGTGGGTCTTCGAAGCCATCGCCGAAGCAACCGGCAACAACGGCCCCGCCGATAGCGCGGGTCAACACCCCACCGGCGCGACGATTAGCGTTACCGTCAACAGCGGTCCCTACGTCGCGCCCGTCTCGCCGCTCATCGCGGCTCTGGCGGGGCACACGGACCTGCGCGGGCGCGCCATGCTGGCGCCCCCATCCTCCAGTAACCCCTGGGGATGGGTCCTCGGGGGCCTGGCGCTCGCCATCGCCGCCGGCGGCGGCGCGTGGCTCTGGATCCGGCATCGTGGCCGCCAGGCATGACCGGCCTTGCCCTGCTCCTGGCTCTGGCCGCACAGGCGCCGCTCGGCGCCTTCACGCCGGGGCTGCGCGCGACCGGGACCGGCTACCTCGGCACAGGGGGACGCGTCTACACCTCGCGCGCGATCCATGTCGGCGTCCGCCCCGCCGCCTACCTCGACAACGAAGGGTCGCGCGCACGCCTCGAGCGCGCCGCCGGCGTCACGGTCCAGATCACCGCGGCGGTGCTCTGAATGGCCCCCGTCGACGTCGCGATCATCACACTGCCCGGCCGCCCGGCCCCCAGCGTGCACTCGTGCCTTGCCTCCTTCTATGCGAGCGGCGGCGGCGCGGACGTCGGACGGATCACCCTCATCGCCGACGAGCCCGAGGGACACCCGGCCGTGTGTCTGCTTCGGGACTGCTACGAGCACCTCGGGATCGCCGTCGAGCCGCGACGCGAGCCGCCGGGCAGCAACGGCGAGGTCCGCCTCTCGCGCGGGTACGCACGCGCGCTCGCCGCGTGCGACTCGCGCCGCCCCGCCATCATCCTCGAAGATGACGTCACCTTCGCTTCCGCCTGGCGCGAGCACCTCGAGGAAATCGCCGCCGAGGCTCCGGCCGGCGCGCTCGTGTGGGGCTACTGCCGCTTTCCGCGCTCCTTCATCGGGCCTCGGCAGACCGTCCGGCGATGGATCCTGCACCCGGCGGGCGAGATGCTGTGGTGCAATCACCTTGTCCGCTGGCCCGCCGATCCCACCCTGCGCGCCGCGGGCATCGCCCGCATGCAGCGCACGAGCGCCGCCGCCGACAACGCGATCGGGCAAATGTGCTTCGATCAGAAGCGCCCCGTCGCCCTGGCCGTGCCGTCGCTCGTCGACCACCTCGGCGACGTGTCCGTGATTGACCCGGAGCGACGACACACCCGCGGCGAGCTCTTCGCCGGGCGGACGCGATGACGGCGACGTGCGACTGCTGGCCTCGCGTCTCCGTCATCGTGCCCACGGGCGCCTCGCGGCACCACTGGCACCGGGAGCTACTTCGCACGGTCCAGGCTCAGAGCTACCCGGGGCTTGTCGACTTGTGGATCCTCGCCGGCACAGCGTCTTTCGCCCCCTCGAGCCGCTCGCGTTCGGGTTTTCCCTCGTCTACCGGCGCTCGGTCGCCGAGCTCCTGCCGTTCCCCCACATCGACCGAGGCGAGGACCTCGCCTTCGCCCGCGCCGTGCGCGACGCCGGGGGACGCATCCGCCTGGTGGGCGACGCGCCTACGCTCGTCGAGCATCGCCTGCACGGCGATAACATCTCGAAACGCGCGCGCGGCGCCTAGCGCGTCAGACGGGCGGCGGCGGCGGCAGGCCGCACCGCTTGGCGTACGTCTCGCCCGGAGGGCCCACGAGAAGCCGGGGCCCGTCGGCGTGCGGGACCTGCAAGTCGCACAGCACCTCGACGCGAAGGCCCGCCGCGCGCGCGCGGGCAAAGAAGGACTGATCCTCCTCTTCGACCCCCGGGCCCGTCCGGCGCTCGTTCGGCCACTCGGGACGCGTGTGCACGATCAGGTTGAACACGCACGGCATGGATCGTGGGCGCCCTACGCCCTCGCACCACGCGAGAAGCTCGGGAAAGACCGCGCACAGGATGACGAGCGCCCGACGCGAAATGAACGTCATGCCAAGCCCCGAGCCCGCCACGGTCAGCAGGCGATGCCCGGCGACCGTGCGGACCTTCAAGGTGCCGAGCGGCAGGCGCGGCACCCAGTTATGCCCCCCGTCGGCGTCCGGGACTCTCGAGCAGTAGGGGACGGCGACAACATCCGTCGTGCCCGTCGCCTCCACCGCGAGTAGCGCCATCGTCGCCTGGATCGTCGGGACCACGTCCGCGTCGACGAAAAACGAGCGCTGCCCCCCTGGCTCCGCCATGTCCGTCGCGAGCGTCTGTCCCACGAGCTCCGCGCGCGCGACGGCCTGCGATGAGCCGAGCGTGTTCACAGGGTGGAACGTCGCACGGTGCTTCTTCAAGAAAAAGGCCCGGAGGTTTCCGAACGCTCGCACCGTGTCCGGGCGATAGCCTCCTTCCCACCGTAGCGGAGTCATCGCGATCAGCTCCGGCACGCGCTCGGCATCCGCGAAGCTCCCGCGCCTCTCCGGCGGAAGCTCCGCGGCTGCCCCTTGCGGGACCGCCTTGGGGATCATGTCGCCGATCTTCACGACACGTCCCCGCCGCCGGCCGGCCCCGGTCGTGCCGGCTCGTCCACCTCGACGGCATCCTCCGGGATGCCCAGGGCCGCAGCGTCATACCACTGGTAGACCGTCGAGCCTCCGAGCATGAGCGCGCGCCCCACGTAGCGCAGCGCCTTGGCCCGGTAGACCTTGATCGCCTTGTTGCCCTGGCCGTCGACCTGGCCGCCCTCGAGCGTGTCGACCGTGGCGACGTTGCCTGCGAGTGCGACCGACAGGATCGCCGCGGCGATATGCTCGCCGCCGTTGACGGCCACCGCGTCGCCGAGGCTCGGCATCGCCACCCCGTCCGGCTTGCGGATGGCCCCTCGAGCCGCGCCGATGAGCGCCACCCACTCGGCCGCCTTGCCGATCTCGTAGGGCGCCGACAGGAGAGGATGCGAGACGCCCATGCGCCGCCACAGCCCCAACGTCGTCAGGTAGCAGGACCACGCGTGTCCGCATGCGTCGCGGATCGCCGCGTCGTCCTGCGCGGCAGGGGCGAGCAGCTCGAGGTATGCGGCGCGCGTCGACGCCGCGAACGATAGGCCTCCGAGTGGGCGGGCCATGGCTGCAACCTTCTCTCTTATGTCCACGGTTCGTTTCCTTTCGTTCCTGTCCTCACGACTCGCGCGCATCATCGCGGCGCGTTTTCTGATGGTGGTCGGTCACCCCATCGCACGTCGAACTGCGTCGCCCTCCAGTGGTCCGGTTGGTCGGCCTGGCCCCAGTACCAGAGCCAAGCGGACGCGCGAAAGTAGGGCGGTCCCGGACACGTGGAGGCGCGGCGCAGTTGGCGTGGGGGTGAGTGCTTCCGTGCCGTGTGGTCGGTCCAGAAGTGACAGACGGTGCACCAGCGCATGCTTCGATCACCTCCTCGCGCGCAGGGTTCAGCCTGCGGTTTCTGTTGCGCTCGACGTCCGCCTCTCCTCTTCGCGCCCTTCGTAGTACACGCACAGGAGCAGATTGCTCAGGTAGCGGACGTCGTCCGTCTTCGGCGCGAGCGCGCTCTTGTCCACGCCGAGGTGACAGGCATGGTGGTTGTTCTCGATGAGCCACTTGCGAGCGGCGTCCTCTAGGCGGCGCATCAGATCGGTGTGGATGGTCGACGTCACGTACGGTGCACGCGAGCGGGTCTTTCTGGGCTCGGTCATGCGCCCTCGTCGATGACGATGAGCCCCGACTGACCGTCTCGTCCACAGCCCTGCAGATCGCGCACGTACGCGAGCGCCTCGGGGACGCCCTGCGAGCCCCAGTGCTTCGTGAGGCGCCTGCGGGCGTTGCGGTTCTTGTTGCCAGGATAGCGCAGGCGACGGGCGAGCCGCACGAAGAGCTGCTCGTACCAGTCCTCGGCGGCGCGTGTCATGTTCGGGCTCACGTAGGTGTTGAGATTGCCGAAACTGCGATCACGGCGCACCACCCAACCTCCGTCGAATCGGACCATCTGCTGTCTCCTCGCGCACAGGGCTCAACGCGCCTTGTTCTGTTTTGCCCGCGTACGCCGTGGCCCGATGTCGACATCGTTATTGACGTAGGCGCGCTGGAATGCCGGCGTGAGCTTGGGTAGCTGCTCGACGCGGAACCGTGCCTCTTTGAGCACGAGGCGCGCGACCTCACCACCTGCTCGCTCCACGAGCTTGACCATGCCGGCGAGGATGGTGTCCGCGCGTCGGGCGCCATCCTCCGTTAGACCAGCATCTCGCCAACATCGTCGCATCGCCTTCGTCCCTTCCGTCCTCGCGCGCATTAGCGTGTTTTCTGGAACAGGTTTCCCTGCACCGACGCCTCGTGCTGGGCGCCGTCGTCCACGATCCGGTACGCGCTCGATGTTCTGGAGACGAGCCGGTAGCGGATGCGCCCCTCGACGTTGAGAGCGCGCAGGACGCGCCCCGCGCTGCCCGGCGTCGCGTTCGATGCCTGCCCCACGTATTCCTCGACCTCCCACAGGTGGAAGTCCCGGCCCACACCGCGCGACCGAAAGAACTCCACGATCAGCGCGGCCACCTTCTCCCGCACCCGGCCAGCGCGAGCGGCCGTCATGCTGCGTCCGCCCGCTGAATGCCTGGGCCGAAGCCGAACGCCTTTGCCAAGGCGTCCTCACTGTCGCCCGCGAGCTCGCCGGCCTGGGCCTGCTTTCGAGCCAGCGGGAAGCGGGCGAGCGAGGCTTGCCACATGCACGTCAGGCGCGTGAGCGCGAGCGCCGCCGTGCCGCGCCGCTCGATCATGTGCGCGGCGATCTGCGCCCCCGCCTCCTTCATGAGCGCCCCCGTCGCCCGCTCGAGGGCGCCCAGGGCCGCGCGCTCGAGGGCGGCGGCGCGCTCGTCCTCGCCGCTGGCCTTTTGCACCTCCGGCTCCGCCTCGAGCATCTCGGCGACGAGCTCCGCCGGATCGTCGGCGAGCCTGTCGACGTCCAGGGCGGGTCCGACTAGCCAGGGTGCCGCCGGCAGAGCGCCGGAGCTCGCAAGCTGTGACAGGGCGCACCCGATCGTCTGAGCGCTCTTGGCCCCGCCGCGCGAGCGCACGCGCGGGCGCGGCGCCGCGGCCTTGACGAAGGTAGCCTCCTGCACGGCGCGCCAGCGGGGCTGGACGCGTTCCGGGAGCGTGGGCGTCTTGAAGCGCGCCACGAGGCGCAGCCACGAGCGCGTGACGTAGGCCCAGGCCGGATCCAGCGACGTCCCCAGCGCGCTCGCCATCGCCTCGGCGCCGCCCGTCTCGGGACGCGTCGACAGACGGAGCTTGAGCTCGTCCAAGGCCTGCCCCCGGAACTCGAACTCCACCCGGGCCACATCGTCCACTCCGTTCCAACCGTTGCGCTTCCACTCGCACCGCTCGGCTTCCTGTTTCTCCCAGCCCTTGGCGCGCAGCTCGAGGCGCTTGTCATAGATGCGGCACGACAGCGACGAGCGGCCTCCGAAGGTAAAGCCCGTGAAGGACGCGCCGGCGAAACGGACCTCGGCGCGCCCCTCGTCCTCCTCGAGTAGAAGCTCCGGGCCCGGCGTCTCGGCGCCCAGGGACACCTGTTCGCCGCGGCCGGCGCCGACAGGCAAGGGATCCTCCACGACACGCCCGACGTGCCAGGCCCCCGTCTCTTCGATGAGCCGCTCCAGCACGCGATGGCCCTGCGTCGTGGTCCGCTCCTTCGAACGGCCGACCATGACGCCTTCATGCCACTGGTCGCCGCTCGCCACCCTCGAGCGCTTGACGAACCGCGTCCGATCGCCCGGGCGCATCCCGTAGCGCGCGACGTCGGCGCACAAGTCCAGGCGCCCCACGCGCCCCTCGAGCACCTCGCCGAGGCATCCCGCGATGGCCCATGCCTCGTGCACGGCCGCTCGCCAGCCCACGGCGAGAAGCTCGGTTCCCGACTGGTGAACGACCACGTCCCAGCCCACGCCCCCCTCGTGCGGATCGGCTCCGGGCCCGTGCTCGAGCACCTCGACGCGGGACAGGTTCGACTGAAGGAGCCACTTGCCTTTGGACTTGGGGATGGGCACGCGGAACGTGCGGGGGACGCCCGAGGCGTACAGACGCCCCATGACGTAGGACGCTGTGGCGTCCTCGCGCAGCGCCACGGCCGCGACGCGCCGGAGCTCGGCCAGGCGCCCCTCGTCGAGCCGCACGCGAAAGGACACCGTCAGCCAGTCGACGCGCGCGGCGAGGACCGCGGGCGCGCTCGACTCGTCGGCGCAGATCGTCCCCGTCGAGCATCCCGCCGGCTCGAGGCCCACGGGCGCGGAGGCTGGCTTGAGGCGGAGCACCTTGGCGCCCGTCATGACGTGAACTCCGGCTCGAGCTCCTCGCCCCTGTCGAACGCCGCGAAGAGCTGCTCGAGGGCCACCTTGGCGTCCGCCTTGTCCCGCTCGCGGCCAATGCCCTGATCGTTCCACGGGCGGCGCGTGTCGAGGATCGCCACCGTCCCCGACGGCGACAGCAGCGCCCGGAAGGGCCCGCGCGTCATCTCGGCTTCCCACTTGGCCGCGTCGCTGTCGTTCGAGAAGGCCTTGCTCATGGCCTCGCGGGCGTGAAGGCGCTGGCCGGCCGGCATCCGGGCGAGGCGTGCCTCCGCCTCGAGCACGGCGAGCGTCTCGGGCAGAAGCACGCTCGTGGTCACGACGGGCTCCCGCTCGTGTGGCGCGTCGGCTCGAGCCAGGCGGGAAGGCCTGCCGCGGCCGGCGGCCCTAGCGGCGCAACGGCCGCCGCGAGGGCCGCCAGGGCGCGCGCCGCGAAGGCCTGGGGACTGCCGATCTCGCCCGCATACCCCATCGCCAGGATCCGCGCGGCGACGGTCATGGCGTCCCGGACGGCCGCCAGATCGCGCACGGTGCGCCCGTACGAGGCCACGTGCGCCACAGCGGGGGCACTGTTCAGGACCTCCGTCACGTAGGCCACGCCGCCGGCCTGCCCGAGCCTGCCGCGGTAGCGAAGCTCGGTCGCGACGGACACGCCACAGAGAGGCACGCCGCGCAGCGCGAGCGAGCAACACGCCTCGAACATCCGCGCGTGTGCCTCCGAGTAGAAGTGCGACGGCTCGAGCCAGGGCCGGACCTTGGCCATGGCCGCCGCGTCCACCATGACGGCCGACAGGCAGGCCGACTCGGCTTGCAAGTCGTGCGGCGGCACGCGGCTTTCCCGGACGCCGCGAGGGGCCGGAGGCGCCGCCGCGGGGGCCGAGCCAAGACCCCCACGGGCCCCGCCGGGAAGGGGAAGCCCCTCCCCGGACCTCTCTCCCGCGCGCGGGCTGCGCCCGCCCACCTGAGCACTTTCTCGTACCATCGTTGCTCGCCGTCTTTCCCGTCCGGGGCCTGCCCGGGCGTGACCGCGATCCGTTGGAAAGCAGCGTCAACCCCTGGACCGCGCTCGGGAAAGACGCCTCGCAACAAATTTCTTGCGGGGGGTGTTACTGCCCCCCGCTGCTAGTCCGCCGACCTCAGAGGGCCCACGCCCGCCGCCGCCTCCTCCTCTCCTTCCGACGCTTCACCCTGTCGCGGCGCCCCTTGGCCACGGCGCGACTCTTGTCCGCCGTCGCTTCGGCGATGGCGACCGCCTCGGCCTGGCCGTGACCGGCCGCCCTGAGCTCGCGAATGTTCGCGGCGATGACCTCGGGCGAGGAGCCACCTTTCAGAGGCATGCCGCCTCCGAGAGGAGGCGACTGCCCGCCATCGCGAGCAGTGCATCGCGGAACGCCGGCACCGTTCGCGACGCCGCCCGGGAATCGCGGAACCTCGACTCGTAGTTTACGACGTTGCGCGGCGTGCTCCGCACGCGCGCGCCGCTGCGCGCCGTCTTCCAGCGCAGGCGCCCCACGATCTTGCCCGCCGCGCGCCTGTCCGTGAATCCCCAGCGCAGCGACGGAGGCACGACCCCGAACGCGTAGAGCCATGTCGGCTTGCGCGCTTCGCAGCCGTACGCGCCTTGCTCCACGTAGCAGGTCCAGCCGCCCTCAAGATCGCGCACCCAACCTCCGCCGTTCGGCGGGGCGAGCAGCCCATGGGCCCGCCACGCGAGGCTGTACGCCGGATGCTCCAGCACGCCGCCCCAGCGGCGCACGCTCGCCAAGGCCGAGGCGAAGCATCCCCCGTCGTCACCGCGTTTCTTGCCCGTGCGCCACTCGACGAAGCCGGCCAGCCGACACCATCGACCGCACGGCGGGTGGGCGACGACGGGGAAGGGCCCCGCGTAGCGGCGCGCATCGCGCGCCTCGTCCCACGGATCCACGTCAGGCAGGCCGAAGTACGCCCCCCCCGGTTGCACGAAGAGAGCCGCGATCACAGGATTCCCCCATGACGATCACTTTTGAATTCCCGTCCGCGGGGCGCGCTCAAGACTTCGTCGATGCCCTCACTGGCCCGTGGGCATCCAAGCGCAGCCACCGCGTGGTCACGATCGAAGGGGGGAGCGACCGCGCCGAGGCTGTCGCCCTGGCTCGCGCGTTCGGAGGCTACGTCGCCTGACGCCCTCTTGCCCCCGCCGTGCCTCTTGCAGATCAGAGGCACGGAGCCTCCCCTTCCAAGCGGAGCGTCACCGCCCGCGCGAACTCGTCCACGTTCAGCATGACAAGGCTCACCGTCCGATGTTCGTGGTCCTGAACGACTGACTCCAGGCGGACCCGCCCTTGATGCGCGCGCGTCGACCGTTGCGCCATCACGCGCTCGGCGATGAATCCGCCGTCGACCGCGATCCATAGCGA
>Ga0209275_10000247_pt1 | contig 19496 bp, 12 predicted proteins | sample HubBroMetageREF2_FD_188344 | JGI IMG/M metagenome (GOLD analysis project Ga0209275, IMG submission 188344) | Reference soil microbial communities from the Hubbard Brook experimental Forest, New Hampshire, USA - Hubbard Brook CCASE Soil... | ecosystem: Environmental > Terrestrial > Soil >... | reverse complement strand
GCGAACGTGGTGACGGTGACGATTAGCCCGACGGCGGCGACGGTGGTGGCCAGCCAAGTTTATTCGTTCACAGCGACGGTCGGAGGCTCGACAGTCCTGACAGTGAAGTGGGCGTGCACCTATTCGTATACGCCGGCGCCGACGGTGGCAGTGCCAGCACCTAAAGCAGTGACCGGAACGTGCCCGACGGACGGAAGTTACGGGTCATCAACAGTCGACTCAACGACGACGGTACTGACGTACACAGCGCCACCACTATCGAAATTCCCGAATCCAATTCCGACACTGACGTACACAGCAACGGCGGACGCGAATCATAGCAAGACAGGAACGGCGACGATATCGCTGGATTCCGGCATTCGCGTGTCAGTGAATCCGGGAAGCGCGACCGTGCCGGTGGGAGTAACACCAGCGCAGACGGTACAGTTTACGGCGTCGCTGCAGAACTCGACGCCCACAAATTTGCAGTACCTGGTAACCCAGCCGAATACCGCATCGGCAACGACCGCTTATCAAACCGCGAATCCATTGGGGGCAACGTGTTCGCCCACGTGCGGATCGATCGATGCGAATGGGGTCTTCACCGCACCGGCGACATTGCCAACGGATACGACGCCGACCGGTAGCAAATCGACAAGTCCGACGACCGTGTATGTAGTGGTGAATTCGAAGGCGGACCCATCACAGTTTTCGGTGGCAACAATCACGCTGATCAGCACGTCGACAAATCCAGTGACGTTCACGGGAATCTCGCCGACAATGGCGACCGCGGGAGGTGTGATCCAAGACATTTTCCTGAGCGCGAAGAACCTGCTGAACACGACGACGATCACGTTTACGCCGCCGGGTGGCTCGCCGCAGGCGATTGCGTCGACATCGATATTCAATATTCCGGTGAGTACGGAATATTGCACGCCGAGCACGGCGGGAGTGACGCCGGTAGTGACGTGCGACGCGTCGATCATGACGCGAATCCGATTGAACCAGCAGCAACTGGCAACGCCGGGAACGGCGACGATCACGGTGAATAACATTCCGGATCCGAGCAACCCGGGAAACACAACGTCGATATCATTTCCGCTGCAACTGGTGAGCGCGCGACCGGGATTGGTGGCAGCGGTGCCAGACAGCTTTCCGCAGACAACGGCATCGAGCGCAACCACTTTCTCGATCGATGGCGGATATTACGGCGGAGGCAGCAATCCGGTGGTGAAACTGTTGTTCAACGGACAATTGACGACGGTATCGAGTTTTAATCCACGGCAATTTACGGCGTCGCTGCTGAATGGGCAGGTACCCAATCCGGGTTTGTATCCGCTTTCGGTGCAGAGCAACGCGCAAACGGCGCCGCCGCTGTTTCCGACGGCAACGGGGAATGTGTCGGTACAGCCGGTATTCAGCGACATAAACGCGATTTATCAACCGGTAGCGCCTGCTCCGCAGGTATTTCCTCCGACGATCGCTTTGCCGGCAGGCGGAACGCCGAGCAGCATGGCGCTGAATTCGACGAAGGGATATGCGGTAATCACCGAGCAAGCTACGAATGCGATTCAGATCGTGGATTTGCGAAGCGGCACGCCAGTGCTGGGAGCATCGTTGGGAGTGGGAGTTGCGCCGACGGGTATTGCGATTGATGACCAAGTGTCGGTACCGAATTTGCCGGGATACGACCTGGCTGTGGTGGTGAACAGCGGCGACAACACCTTGTCGCTGGTGGGTCTGGCGAATGGAGCGCCACTGCAAAAGGTTGGATCGGTCAATTTGAGCGGACTATTTACGCAAGCACTGGGAACGACAACGACATCTGAGCCTTTCTCGGTGGGCGTGGACCCGAGTACGCATCTGGCGGCGGTGGCATTCACGAACACCAACATCGGATTTATAGCAGATGTGAATCCAAACGGGTCGTCGCGGACATGCTTTGTGGCAGGACAGACGCCACCATGCGTGATTGCGTCGGTGTCACTGAATACGGGAACGACACCGCAAGTGGTGATGGAGCCGAATGTACCGCTGGCGTACGTGACGCCGGGAGGCGGCGGAGTTTTGTCGGTGGTGAATTTGCTGCAGACGAATACGGCGGTGACGATTGCGGCGGCGAATGCGTCGCCGGCGGGAGCGGTGCGAACGAATAGCGTGGTGACGATCACGACGACGGCACCGCACGGAATCAATCCAGCGGTGGGAGGCACGGTGTTGATTGCAGGAGTAACACCGGCGGACCTGAATGGCACGTACCAAGTTACGCCGGGAAGCGTGACTGATCCCTATACCTTCCAGTACGCGCAAACGGCGGCGGCCGGAACGACGCTGGCGAACGAGTCTGGAGGCGGAGGAACAGTGACGTACGGAAGCCCGTACTATACGTTTAACGTGACCAATACGGTGACGGGAGCGGCGATCAATCAGGTGACACGAACGCTAGGGCTTGTGGACCCCAATGCGACTACTGCGCAGCTGAGTTTCATTCGGACGCTAGATCAGAGCGTCACGTCGTTGACATTAACTGCGGGAAGTTGCAACGGATGTACGCCGACACCAGCGGGAGCGCCGGAGAGCAATTTCCGGTCGGCGTCGTTCGATCCATTCACGAACGTAATGGTGGCGTACGCACCGAGCGAGAACACGGATCCAAATCTGAATGGAAACAAGATTTCGTTGATCAATCCGGGAGGACCGGGGATTAACGGAAGCACGCAGTCGCCGTATCGAATCATACAGGCGATTCCGACGGGACAAGTAGGAACCGGTACGTTTACGCCGTCCGGAGGAACGGCGGGCCAAGTATTCGGACCGATGGTCTACGATCCAAAAACGAAGCTGGCGCTGGTGGCGAACGCGGGGAGCAATACGCTGACGTACATGAGCGTGGACCCGAGTAATTTGTTCAAGCCGGTGGAGATCAAGAACGTGGCTGTCACGTCGGGAGGAGTGCCAAGCGCCCAACCAGCGTTGGGCTCGCCGATTCCGGGTGGATGCAATCCAGCGGGATACACCGGACCTGTGATGTCGAACGCGGTAATGCTGGGTTGCGCGGACGCAAATGGCAATCCGGTGCCGGCGACGCTGCGGGTATTCGGGCAAGGGTTTGGAGCGAATAGCCCGTCGTGCAACGGAACCGGAGGAGCGGTGCAAGTGCGGTTGGATCAAGATGCGACCGGGATCACCTGCACGGTGCCGAACGACGGAGAAGTGGACGTGACCATCGCGCAATCGCGACTGACATTGCCGCATGACTTCGCGTTGGATGTGGTGGCGAATGGAGTGAATTCGAACACTGCGGACTTGTTTGCGGTGGGCGTGAAAAATTTGACGGCGGCGTGCAATCCGGTGCCGCTGATCAACTCGAGTTCGTTGCTGCAGGGACAAGGACCGGAAGGTGTGGCGTATGACGAAATCCGGAACGTGGCGGTGGTAACGAACTACAGCTGCAGCAGCGTTTCGATCATTAATATGGATGCGACGAACGCGCACAACTATGGTGTGCCGTATGGCGGAGTGATGAGCACGTTTGCGGTTGGAAAGCAGCCGCTGGGCGTGGCGGTGATTCCGCGACTGGGCTATGCGGTGACGGCGAACAACGGCGGGAATGGCACGTCGGGAACGGCGTCGATTATCAACATCAGCAATCCACTGGCTCCGGCATCGGCAGCAACGGACGTTTCAGTGGGGATTGCGCCGACGGGAGTGGGAATGGATCAGGATCGGGCGCTGGCGCTGGTGGCGAACTCCGGATCAAACACGGTATCGGCGATTGATTTGACGGTGTTGCTGCCGGGAGCGGTGACTACGACGACGCCGGTGGCCACGACCGTGGCAGTGGGAGGACCTCCGAATGCGATAGCGGTGGATCCGAACCGCGCGGTGGCGGTGGTGACGAATCTGGAGAACTCTGGAACGACGAGTTCGGTGGGCGCTCTGGATGTGATCAGCCTGTCGAGCACGCCGCCGGTGAGGAGTACGTCGGCGTCGATTAATACGCTGACAGCGAATCCAACGGGTATTGTGTACGACCCAGCGGTATCGCCGGCGTTGTTTTATGCCACGTCGACACAAGAGAATGCGGTGTATACATTCAATCCGGATACGTCGGCAACGCAATTGATCAGGGTGGGAATTAATCCATTCTCGATCGCGTATAACTTCCAGACAGGGACGCTGCTGACGATCAACTCGACGTCGAACACGATGTCGGTGGTGGATATTCAGACATTCTCGACGCGGGAGACGCTGGGACTAAGCAGCCAATCGCAGTTTGCGGCGGCGATGGATAACGTGAATAACACGGCGGTGGTGGTAGATCAGAACAACAACCGGGTATTGCTGGTGCCGATGCCGAAGTAAGTTTAGGGGCAGCGGCGGAGTGTTGAGGCCGAGTTGTTGTAGCAATGAAGCGAACTTTACGCAGGGAAAGGAAGGGCGGAGCGCGTAAAGCGTGATTGCAGCGTGCTCTGAGAGTCAGCTATACTAAACGCTTTGTGCGGCAGGTAAAAAGGCGCCTGGAGCCTTACTTGCTGAGCGAAGCAAAGGGCGTCCTGAAGGAATAGTCGACAACGTGGTTGTCCTCGTTCAACCGGGATCAGCAAAAAATTTGACCGCAATGCGGTGATGTTCAGATATGGGTAGTCCTTCGAGGGGCGTGTGCGCCGAAAAGGGCAAGCCCGGAGAACTACAAGGAGAAAACTGTGAATTCGAGAAACATGATTCGCACGGCTACGCTGGGCATGGCATGCCTGCTCGGGACGGTGGCTGTTCGGGCCCAAGGTACAGCGCCGGGATCCGCGAGCACCGGGAAGGTGGGCGTGATCAATGTGCGGCAAGCGATTGTGGCGACGGGAGAAGGAAAGCAGGCTTCGGGAGAATTGCAGTCGCAATTCCAGTCGCGGCAGAACGAGTTGGAGACGTTGAACAAGCAAGTGAACGACGTGCGGCAGCGGTTGAGCGCCGGGCAGACGACGCTGAGTGATGAGGAGAAGCAGCGTTTGCAGGTGCAGGGACAACGGCTGGCAGCGCAGTTGGATCGGAAGAACAACGAGTTGCAAGAGGATGTGAACGCAGCGCAAGCCGACGTGGTGGACCGCATCGGGCGGAAGATGATGGATGTGCTGGACCGTTACGCGCGGGAAAATGGATACGTGGCGGTGTTCGATTCATCGGCGCAGAACTCACCGATTTTGTATGCGTCGAATAACATCGACCTGACGCAGGAAGTGATCAAGCTGTACGATCAGGCCTATCCGGTGAAGGCTGGCGGAACGACCGCGCCAGCGAAGCCCGCGACAACGCCGAAGCCGACAACTCCACCTGCGGCGAAACCACAGCAGTAAAATTGAGATCAAGGAAGTGAAGAAGGGCCTGGGCGAAAGCTCGGGCCCTTTTTATTTTTGAGATGAGCGATGCGCGCTCAGATCAGGGCGAATCTTGAGTGGTTGCGGGGTGAGTGTCGGCGGGCTTAGCGATTTTGTTGGAGGTATCGACGGCGAAGAGCATGTAGTCGGTCAGAAAATGTTTGTGATGGTAGCGCTTGCCATGCAGCTCCATAAACATTTCGGCACTCCAGGGAAGCCAGAGGCGGGAATTGGTGGAGGAGAAGGTGACGGGGCCGTAGTCGACGAGGAGATGGTCGCGAGTAAGTTCGAGTTTGCGTTGGGGAGAGGCGAGGTCGGTCTCGATACGCAAGACGTCGAAGGTGGCGGCAGAGAGCCAGATGCGGCCCTTGAGATGAACATTGTAGTAGGTGCCATTGCGCTGCCAGATGCGAATGCTGGAGTTGGCATTATCTTTTTCCTGGAAGCGGACTTGCCAGGCATCTTGTCCGCGGATATTGGCGAGGCCCTGACATTGGTAGTTGAAGGAGTTGCGATAAGCGGGTTGGAGGACGGAGATGCCGAGGCTGTTGAGGCCAGTGGTAGCGAGCGAGGTGGGAAATGAGTCGGCGGTGGTGCTACCGTTGCGGCTCTCTTCCAGATACAGGGAATCGCCGGCAAAGGAATGGATGAAGACAACGTAGGAAAAATCGCGGGCACGGACTGGGCCGGGACGGCCGTAGCGGTCGACGTCTTGATGTTCGATGTGCTCGGTGGCGGTAAATCTTTCAAAATTCTGTAATTGAGAATGAACACGGTGGGTGGCCCGGAAAAGAACATCATCGAGATTGCAGGAGACGTGGGGAGCGACGGGATATTCCTTTTCGTCGATATCGAGAGGGGCCCAGGGACGTTCGGTGGCAGGCAAAAGAGAAAGAGCGGGTTGGGAGGCGGTAGAAAGAGCGAAGGAAACTTCTGTGGCGGGAATAGTTTTCGTCGAGGCTTGAGCGATTCTCTGGCGAACGGCGGGAACGAGCGGGTCATTGGGAAAGCGGGCGATGAGTTGCTCCCAAGTGAGGATTGCATCGGTGAATTTGCCTTGGGCATATTGCGTTTCACCGAGTAAAAGAGTGGCCGCCGACGCACCTCTGTCTTGAGCTAGAGCAACGGCGCGAGTGGCGTGAGCCTCAGCTTGAGGAAACTGATTGGCCTTGGAATAGGCGGCGGCGAGTAAAAGGTGAGTGCGCCAGTCAGCGCCGTTTGCGGCGTAGGCCTTCTCAAGAGTGCTGATGGCGGATTGGGTCTCACCGGCGCGAAGTTGGAGTTCGCCGAGAGCGAGTAGGGTCTTTTCGTGGGAGGGATCGATGGAAAGCGCCTTTTCATAATTCTGGCGCGCGAGATCGCGGTGTTCCAGACCTAATTCCGAAACTCCAAGTAGATAAAAGATCTCGGGGAGCCCCGGAGCCAACTGGGAAGCCCTGGTGAAATGAGTGTTGGCAGCGTCATACTGTTTCTTGCGTAGGGCATCGAGACCCTTATCAATTTCGGCGCGCAATTTGGGGGTCATGGCAACGCCAGAAGCGGGGCGAGCCGAGGGCGCACCTGATTCGGGCTCGAGGTAAACATAAACAGTGAAGTCTGTGCCCATGGTGGCGACGCTGATGCGGTCGGTGGCCGTCTTATAACCAAGACAATGGACTTCGATGTCGTATTCACCCGGAGCAATCGCCTGGAAACTGGCGACGGAACCGTCCCGGGTTGGCTGCGAATCGTGTCTGCCACTTGAATTGGATAGATTGACGATAGCGGGAGTATCAAGAGGCCCACCCATATGGTCGCGAACCGTGACGCGCAACGTGGCGGAGCTTGGTAAGGAACTGGCGGGACCTTGACCGCGGGGCGGATTTTTTTGGGCGAGGACGGAAGAAGTGTACAGAGCGGCGAACACGAAAATCGCGAGGGTACGGGGACCTGGGGTATACCGGCGAATCAGAAGAAACATGAGAGGCCTTCTGTGCCACTCGCTTGAGATGGAAGGGTACTGAGGGTGAGGTCACAGGTCAAGAAGGATGTTGTGCCGCGAATGGGTGGACCGTTACTGAAGATGATCAGCAGGGTCGGGCGGTGGAATCTTTGGAGCGCTGACTTTCTGAGTTTCGTCGACACCGAAGAGGAGGTAGTCGGTCAGGGTGTGGCTGTGATGGAAACGCTTGTGGCGATACTCCATGTACATATCGGCGCTCCAAGGCAACCAGAGGGATTGCTTTCCGTCTTGAAAGCTGACCGGCCCATAGTTGACCTGCAAATGATCGCGAGTGAGAGAGAGCGGCCGCACCGGCTCGAGGAGATCGGTTTCGATGCGTAGCATGTCGTAGCTGGTAGAGGTAATCCAGACGCGGCCTTTGACGCGGATGTTGTAGGTGGCTTTGTTGTTGCGCCAACGGCGAATGCTGGCGGTGGAATCCTTTTTCTCTTCAAAACGGATTTGCCAGGCAGCTTGGCCACGAAGATTGGTGAGGCCTTCGCATTGGTAGTTGAAACCCTCGCGATTGGCGGGTTGGAGAAGAGCGACGCCAAGACTGTTGATGCCGGTGGTGATCATGGGGGTTGGAAAAGCGGAATAGCTGGAGCCGCCATCGCGGCTTTCTTCGAGGTAGAGAGAACTGCCTGCGTAGGGATAGACGAAGACGATGTAGGAAAACTGTTTTTCCTTGGGAGGTTCGGGCAGGCCAGAGCGTTCGATTTCCTGATGGACAACGTGTTCGGTGGCGGTGAATTTTTCGAAGTTGAGCAATTGAGAGTTGAGACGGTCTTGGGCGAGGTCGAGGACTTCGTCGGACTTACAGGTGACGTCGCTGGCGATGGGATATTCCATGTTGTCGACGTCAGGGGGAGCCCAGAGGGAGTCGGAATCGGCTGGCGCAGTCACGTCTAAGAGAGAGGGAAGGGGCAAGTCGCCGAGGTTGGTGGTGGCGAGATCGGGAGATTCGGATTGCAACCTGCCGCCGCGGAATTTTGCTTCTTCTGCCGAGGGCGAGCCGGGAAAACGCGCGGAGATGCGATCGAAGGTCTGCTGCGCTTCGATTTTTTTGCCTTCACGAAGTTGGATCTCGGCGAGGAGCAACATGGCGGGAGCGGCGTTGCGAGCGGCAAAGTCAACGGCGTGTAAGGCATGAAGTTCGGCTTCGGGCAAACGATTAGAGCGGGTGTATGCGGTGGCCATGAGGTATTGAGTGCGCCAACCACCACCATTGGCGTGGTAGGCGCGCTCGAGAGAAGCGATGGCGGCGGGAATCTCGTCATCCTGCAGTTGGAGTTCGGCTAAGGCGAGCAGGGATTTTTCGTGAGCTGGTTCGAAGGAAAGAGCGAGGAGGAAATCTTTGCGAGCATCGTCGGCACGGCGCAGGCCAACTTCCGCGGTGCCTTGCAAATACCAAAGATTGGGATTGGATGGCGCGTGATGGCTGGCCTTGGAAAATTCGCGAAGAGCTTTTTCGTATTGCTTCTTTTGCGAGAATTCGAGGCCCTTGTTGATGTCTCGCTGCAACTCGGGTTTGAGGTAGACGGAAGATTTGGCGGAAGTGTCGTTGATCTGTATCTGTAAATGTTCGGAATCGGGCAGCAAGTAGACGAAGACGGAGAAATCCTGTCCGGCATTAAAGACGTGGAGATGCTGGGTGGTTTTCTTGTAGCCGATGGAGGTCACTTCGAGCTCGTAATCGCCGGGAATAACATTTTTGAGATCGGCTATGGAAGCTTCCTGGGTGCTGGCGGTGAGAATGCGGGGATTGGCGTCGGAGAAGAGGCGAGCTTCGGCGGGATTGTCGAGAGGCACGCCACTGGCGTCGAGGACGCGAACTTTGACGAGGACCGGTTCTGCCTGAAGCTTGACGGAATTATGCGCGGAGATGGTGGTGGGCTTGGCGGTTTGAGACGAGGAAGCGACAGCAAGAAGAAAGGACGCGACGATGGCGCACGGGAGCCGCGTCTGAAGCGCTGCAAGGACACTGGAAGCCGACATACACAACTCTTTTCGAGGAGGCTACAGGCAGACTACTCAGGAGGGCGGAGGAGGTCAAGACAGCAGGGCGACAAATAACAGAAAAGTCAGGTCTTTATTGGAGGAGGGGGAGAAAGTGGCGTTAAACGGAGATGCGGCATCTAAATAAGTAGACTAAAGCCCATAAATTGAAGGGAAAGCGGAGGCTGCGAGGGGCGTGACGGGCGTGACCCGGTGCCTTGCTTTTACCGTGCTGCGGGAATATACTCTATTTTCGCTCTGAAACGGGTCGCACCTTGAAGTGGGCGCAAGCCCACTTTTTTGTTGCCGCCGGTAGCAAGGAGCACAAAACCGGCTTAGGCCGGGGAGTCTTCGCGTGAATTTGGAAAAGATCCGCGACGCGGCCGAACGGGTTGCGCGTTCGGAAGGTTTAGAAGTCGTGGATGTCGAGTGGAAGATCGGCAAGCAGCGGTTTCTCCGGGTGTACATCGACCGAATCCCCGCCAAGATAAGGTCGGCGGATGGGACCGAGGTCTTTGACCCATATCCGAAGATCAGCCACGCGGATTGCGAGCGAGTGAGCCAGCAGTTGAGTGTCATCCTCGACGTGGAGGAACTCATACCTGGTCCGGGATACGTTTTGGAAATCAGTTCGCCCGGAATGGATCGAGCGCTGAAGACGCAATTTGATTTTGAGCGGTTTACGGGGCGTGCGGCAAAAGTCTGGACCGAAGAGCCGGTAGAAGATTTGAAGTATTTTGAAGGACGGTTGAAAGGTTTCGCGGACGGAAAAGTTCGCGTGGAGTTAAAAAGCAAGGATGCCAGGATCGTGGAGATTCCGTTGGGGATGATCCGAAAAGCGAACCTGGTGGTGGAGTTTTAGGAAGAGAAAATGGCGAATCTGCTCTATCAACAAATCGAAATGTTGAGCCGGGAGAAGCATATTGAACCGGAGGTGGTGATTTCTGCCATCGAAGACGCCATGGTCGTCGCGGCGCGGAAATATTACAAGACAGACGAGGACCTGCGAGGGAAGTTCAACTCGGATACCGGGCAAGTGGATGTGTTTTCGGTGCTGACGGTGGTGGAAGAAGTAGCCGACCCGAAACGCGAAATCAGCCTGGCGGACGCGCGGAAGAAGAATCCGAGCGCGGAACTGGGCACAGAAATCACGACGAACAAGCCCACGGATGTGTTGGGGCGCATTGCCGCGCAAACGGCGAAACAAGTGATTCTGCAGAAGGTGCGCGAAGCGGAACGAGACACGATTTTCAATGAGTATCACAACCGCGCCGGGGAACTGGTGACGGTAATTGTAAAGCGCGCCGAGGGTCCGGATTTGATTGTGGATATGGGGCGCACGGAAGCGCGTTTGCCAAAGCGGGAACAGTCGAAGCTGGAGACGTACAACATTGGAGAACGGCTGCGCGTGGTGATTAAGGCGGTGGATCGCGCGGCGAAGGGTCCGCAGGTGATTGTGTCGCGTGCGGATGCGTCGCTGGTGCAGCGGCTGTTTGAAATGGAAGTGCCGGAAATTTACGATGGCACGGTACAGATTCGAGCGGCGGCGCGTGAAGCGGGAGAACGCACCAAGGTGGCGGTGGCGAGCCGCGACAAGGATGTTGATCCGGTGGGCGCATGCGTAGGCATGAAGGGTATGCGCGTTCAGTCGATCATTCGCGAATTGCGCGGAGAGAAGATCGACATTATTCCGTTCAGTGAAGAGACGGTGGCGTTTGCGCAAAAGGCGCTGAGCCCGGCGAAGGTGACGCGGGTACAAATCACTGACCCAGAGAATAAGAAGCTGGAAGTGATTGTGGAAGATTCGCAGTTATCGCTGGCGATTGGGAAAAAAGGCCAGAACGTACGGCTGGCGAGCAAGCTGATTACCTGGGACATTGATATCAAGAGCGAAGAAGAGAAGCGTCGCGAAATTGAAGCAGAGATGACGCGGTTGACCGCGCCGACTACGCCGCTGAGCGCGCTGGCGGGCGTGGGACCGAAGATGATCGAGAAGATGGAAGCTGCGGGGATCACGAATTTGGAGCAGCTTGCCGCGATGACGCCGGAACAGTTGATGGAGATTCCGGGCATTGGCGAAAAGATGGTGGACAAGATTTATCAGGCGGTGAATCGCTTCTATGAAGGTGGAGAAGCGGCGACGGCGGAAGGTGCGACGGAACAGGAAGCAGCCGAGGGCACCGAAGGTGAAGGCGGCGAGACCGGCGAAGCGAAGGACGCGGCGACCGCTGGTGAAGAAACGGCTACTGCAGACGAGGAAACGGCCACGGAAGGTGCGGAGCCGGAAGCTGGCGAGACGAAGGATGCCGCGGCAGAAGAGACGGCGGAAGCTGCGCCGGAAACGGAATCAGAGACATCTAACCACGACCGCGCTGCGGAGGATCACTCTGCGGCAGCTGAATCACCGGATAAACCGGCGGAGCAGCAGGAAGAGAAAAGTTCTTAACGAAGCATGAGTGACACGTCCCAAGTCCGCATCAATGAACTCGCGCGAGAGCTAGAGGTCAAAGCCAAGGCTATTATTGACCTTCTGGCGGGTTATGGCGTAACCGAAAAGAAAACACATTCGAGCTCCATCCCTGCCGACGTGGCAGAGAAAGTTCGACATCATCTGAAGGGCGTTGCGGATGCTGAAACGGCCGCGGAAGCGGCGGCGCAGGCAGAACGCGATGCACGAGACGCAGCGGCTAAAGCTGCGCGAAGGGCGGCGCCCGTGCCAGCTCCAGCACCCGCACCAATACCTGCAACACCTGCGCCCGCACCAGTTGCTGCTGCACCCGCAGTGGCTCCGGCGGCACCGCCCGCTGCTGCACCAAATCCAGCTGCACCTGCGCCTGCCGTTGCGGCGCCTGCGGTAGCACCAGCTCCGGCGGCGGCACCACCTGCAGCGAGACCAGTGGCTCCCGCTGCTGCACCAGCGAGCGCAGCGCCGGCACCTGCTGCTCCTACGTCTGCACCAGCAGCTCGACCCGCGGCACCTGCTCCGGCAGCAACTCCGGCGGCAGCTCCTGCGGCGCCTGCACGACCAGCGGCTCCAACGACTTCCGCTCCAGGAACGCCGACGACAGCACCTGCGCAACGGCCAGCTCCAACACAACCATTGCGTCCGGGCGCACCGGGAGGACAACAACCTGGTGCACGGCCGGGGGCTCCGGGACAACCGGGAGCACGTCCACCACAGCGGCAAACTCAACCGGGACAGCCCGGGGCAGCGCGGCCTGCGGCGGCAGCACCGGGAGCGCCGCGTCCACAAACACCTTTGCGTCCGATGCCAACAGGCGGCAATCGCGGACCTGTGCCGGGAACGGTGCCGGGAAGCGGCGGCGGCCAGCAGCGTCCGAGCGGACCACGGCCAGGACAGCCGATGCGCCCGCAACATTCCGGCGGGCAGGGCGGACGTCCGTTTACGCAGCGATCTGGATCCGGAGGTCCCGGTGGGCCGGGAGGATCAGGCGCACCGAATCGACCAGCATTTGGACAGAGACCGGGAGCGGTGCCATCGGGCACGCGTCCGGGTCCACGCATGCCGGGACGTCCCGGAATGTTGCCGCCATTGCCGGACAAGATGCCGCCAAAGGCGGAACCGGGCAAGCCACTTTATACGCGGAAGCCACAGCAGCGTCAGCGGCCGATGGCCGACAAGCGGGAGATGGAAGGTGAACGCAAGCTGCATCCGACGCGGCAACGGCAAGGTGCGGGAGGCCGGGGAGTTGCGGTTGCGGTAGCACCGCCAGAACCGCGGGCGCCACGAGAAGTAACGTTGACGGAAGGCATAACGATCCGCGAGCTGGCGGAAAAGCTGGATATCCGCGCCAAGGATTTGCTGAAGAATCTTCTGGATCGTGGCGTGTTCGCGAGCATCAACCAAGCACTGGATGTACAGACGGCGACGGACCTTGCGCAGTCGTTTAACGGCGTGGTCAGCGTGGTGTCGTTCGAAGAAGAAATGGTGCTGGAAGTTGCGAAGGAAGAGACCAGGGAAAATCTGAAGCCGCGGCCACCGGTGGTTACGGTGATGGGCCACGTCGATCACGGCAAAACGAGTTTGCTGGATGCGATTCGCGCGGCAGACGTAGCGGGTGGCGAAGCGGGCGGAATCACGCAGCACATCGGCGCTTATAAGGTGCAGGTGAATGACGACCGCAGCGTGGTGTTCGTGGATACGCCGGGTCACGAGGCGTTTACGCGGATGCGCGCGCGAGGCGCAAAGGTTACGGACATTGTGGTGCTGGTGGTTGCAGCCGACGATGGCGTGATGCCGCAGACGCGCGAAGCAGTCGATCACGCGAAAGCGGCGAATGTGCCGATTATCGTGGCGATTAACAAGGTGGACAAGCCGGAAGCGCAGCCGGAACGCGTGAAACGGCAGCTATCGGAAGTTGGACTGATGCCCGCGGAGTGGGGCGGCGACACGGAATTTGTGGAAGTGTCGGCGAAACAGAAAAAGAATCTGGACAAGTTGCTAGAGATTATTCTGCTGGTGGCGGATTTGCGGGAGTTGAAAGCGAATCCGGATGCGCCTGCGGCGGGAACGGTGCTGGAATCGCGAATCGATAAGGGACGCGGGCCAGTTGCAACGATTCTGGTGCAGAACGGGACGCTGAATACCAGCGACTTCTTCATCGTGGGATCGGTGTTCGGTAAAGTGCGCGCGATGTTTGATGATCGCGGGCGGCCGATCAAGGTTGCTCCGCCATCGACACCGGTGGAAGTGCTGGGCTTGCAAGGTGTGCCGGAAGCGGGTGACCACTTCCAGGTGACCGACGAAGCGAAGGCGCGGCACGTGGTGGAATATCGGCAGACGAAGCAGCGCGACGCAGCGATGCGGGCCAGCGCGGGCGGACGAATTACGCTGGATCAATTGCACGAACAATTGAAGGCCGGGGAAGTGAAGGAACTGCCGATCGTGATTAAGGCCGACGTGCAAGGTTCCGCGGAAGTGCTGGGCGAAATGTTGCCCAAGCTTTCCACGGACCAAGTAAAGCTGAAAATTATCAGCACCGGCGTGGGCGGAGTGACAGAAAACGATGTGCTGTTCGCGTCGGCTTCCGGCGCAATCATTATCGCGTTTGGAGTGCGTCCCGACCGCAAAGCGACGGACCTGGCGCAACAGGAAAAAGTCGACATCCGCACGCACAACATCATTTACGAAGTATCGGATGAATTGAAAAAGGCCATGGAAGGACTCCTGGAACCAGTGGTGCAGGAGAACTACCTGGGCCGCGCGGAAGTGCGCAACACCTTCCGCATCAAGGGTTCCGGCACGGTGGCAGGCTGCTACGTGTTGGACGGCGTAATCAAGCGCGATTCGCAGATCCGGGTGGTACGCGACGGCGCGATGATTTACACATCGAAGCTGAGTTCGCTGAAACGCTTCAAGGACGATGCCAGCGAAGTGCGCGCCGGATTCGAGTGCGGTCTGGGCATCGCCAACTTCAACGATGTGAAGGAAGGCGACATTCTGGAATGCTTCCAGGTCGTCAAGCTATCGGCCGCGGAAGCAGCCGCGCAGGGAACGGTCTCCAGCCGCAGGTAAGAGTTGGTGGTAGCTCAGGCGTGTTGGCCTGAGGGTTGATGACTATGCCAGTCGGCTTGCTCACGCTAGAGCTGCACATCGCCGAAGCTCACTCATTAAAGGACAAGCGGCAGGTTTTGCGCAGCTTGAAAGAGCGGCTGCGAGCGCATTTCAATGTGGCGGTAGCGGAACTGGACTACGAAGAGACGTGGCAGCGGTCGATCATCGGCGTGGTGACGCTGTCGAATAAGGGAAGCCACGTGGAGCAGTCGCTGGAAACGGTGCTGGAAGAAGCGTACAAGATTCTGGGGCCATTGCTGGTGTCGCACGCAGTGGACTTGCTGTAAATGTTGGGCTGAATTGAACGGCAAATAGAAAGTATTGGCATGAGTCCTGATCATCATCGTCACGAAAGGGTTGGCGAAGAAATCGCGCATGAGATAAACGCGATGCTCGCCGGAGAGTTGAAGGATCCGCGGCTGGAAGGCAGCGTGAGTGTCAGCGAAGTGCGCGTGCAGCCGGACATGAAGCATGCGCGGGTGTTTGTGAGCGTTCGCAACGCTACGAACAAAGAGCAAAGCGATGCGGTGAAGGCGCTGGAACACGCGGCGGGATATATACGGCATGAGTTGATCGAGCGGCTACAGTTGCGGCGGCTGCCGGAATTGCACTTCACGCTGGATTTGTCGCAGGAGCACGTGGAGCGAATTGAGCAATTGCTGAAGGAAATGAAAGAGAAGACTCCTAAGCCCGAAACGAATTTGTAGAGATGGCTGGACGCTAAGTAATTTGAGATGGCCGCCGGAAGGTGGCCACAACAACGAGAGACATGCCACGCCAGCCACAGCCCGCGCCGTTTGACGGCGCTTTGGTCATCAACAAGTCAGAAGGCAAAACATCACACGACATCGTGGACGCGGTGCGGCATCTGGCGGGCTTCCGGCAGATCGGGCATCTGGGGACGCTGGATCCACTAGCTACGGGTGTGCTGGTGCTGCTGCTGGGTAAGGCGACGCGGTTGGTGCGATTTTATACGGGCCGGCGGAAGCGGTACACGGCGGGGTTTCGTTTTGGATATGCGACGAATACGTATGACTCGGAAGGCGTGGCGCAGGGGGCGGACACGACACCGACGCTGGATCGTGAACAGATATTGAAGCTGGCGGCGGAATCGGTTGGACCGTTCGAACAGATGCCTCCAATATTTTCCGCGAAGAAGGTGCAGGGACGGCCGGCGTATGAACTGGCACGAGAAAATAAGGTGGTGGAGCTGAAACCCGCGGCGATAGAAATATTTGAGTACCGGCTGACGGAGATTGAAGGGGCGATTGCGCGTTTTAGGATTGAGTGTTCATCGGGAACGTATGTGCGATCACTGGCGCACGACATGGGGCAGAAGATTGGATGCGGGGCGCATCTGGCGGAGATTACGCGGACCGCAGTGGGAGAATTTTCGCTAGAGCAGGCGATTACGATTGAGGAGTTGGCAGCGGCGGCGTGGGAGGGAAAATTTCAGAGCCGGATGATCCCGCTGGAAGGATTGCTGTCGAATTTGCCGCGGACGAATGTGCTGCCGGTGTTGGAAAAGCGAGTGCGGCACGGCGGGAAATTTAATATTTTGGTGTCGCAGCTTCAGGCGGGCCATGTGGAATTGCCGCCCGGCGGGACGACGGAGCTGGAGCCGGAAAGCGGGCATCCGCCGAGGTTGCGAGTGTTCAGCCAGCAGAATAAATTGATCGCAATTGCGGAAGCAGTGGTGCCGCGGACGTATCAACCGATTGTGGTCTTCGATCCCCTGCCGTAAAACGAAATTCTATTCAGACTCTTGCGCGCCAGAACGACAGGCAGGTTTGCCGGCGTGCTGCGGTGAATTTGCAGCCATTGGCGTGAAGAGTTGTAATTCGAGACGAGCATTATCCGAGCGGATGCCGACCGGACCCTGTAAATTAGCTGCTTCGGCAGTGAGCAGCCCTTGCCAGACGAGACGATCGTCGACGTAGACCTTTAAATCCTGACCTTGCATTACGGCGTGTAGCGAGTGAGCCTGACCTTCCGAAAGCGAAGGCACGGGAGAGCTGTGCGCAGGCTTGATGTTCTTGTAACCGAGATTGGCGCATTCGGCGCTGGTGTGCTGGCCCGGGTTCGATTTGATGGAGACGACTAATTTGGATTCCGGTTCGATGCGCCACATGGCGTAAACGAGATTGCAGGCGTCTTCGGCACGGAGCTTCAGTCCGAACTGACGGCGAAGTTCGCCGGAACCGAGACGCGCTTCATTTCCGGTGGAGCCGAGATAGGTGAAGCGAGCTTGCACATCTTGAGGAGTGGATTGGTTGAGATACGCGCGCATTTTTGGAACGCGAACTGACAGACGACCGCCGGGAAGGTCTTCGATGGAGCCTTCGGTGATGCAGAGATCGGAGCGAGAGACGAGGGCGAGTTTTGTGTCCGGAGATCGGGAAGCGTAGACAGCGAAAAATGCATTGAGAAAGATGGCAAGGAAGAGAGGGGGCGGAATCCGCATATTTCCTCCCGACAAAATGACGGGGGGAAGCCTAGCACGATGTAGCGAGCGGGAGCCTGCCGGATTCGTGGGGCTAAGGCTGCTGCGGAGGTTGTGCGGGTAGCTGCGGCCGACCGGAGGGCGGATTTTGAGGATTGGGTTGTTCCGGCGCGGGCTGCTGAGGCGCATTTGGAGCAGGCTGATTCGGAGCGTTGGGCTCGGGCTCGGGCGCTGGAGCGGGTGAAGGTGCCGGAGCGGGTTGCTGTGGCGGCTGTTCCGGCGTTTGGCTAGGAGCGGGTTGCTGGTTCTCGGGTTGATTGGGTTCGACCGTGGGTGGAGGCGCCAACGGACTCCCGGTGCCAACGGAACTGCGACCGGTGGCGTCGCCGCGCCCAGCGTAAATGTTGTGCGGTTCGTGGAGAGGCAGGCGAACTTTACGCGGGGTGACCAGGATGAGGAATTCGGAGTCGCTAGTGGAATTACTGCGAGAGCCAAAAGCATAGCCGGCACCGGGGAGTTCCGCTAAGCCGGGAATGCCGGTGATGGTTTTGGTTTCCTGCTGATCGAGAAGTCCGCCGATGAGCGAAGTTTCATTTTCCTTGAGGCGCACGGATTGAGTGACGGTGCGATTGGTGATGACCGGAATGCCGTTCACGTTGGTGCCCGCGAGCGCTTTAATTTCAAATTCAAGTTGCAGGGTGACTTCGTTGTTGGCATGAAGATTGGGAGTGGCTTTCACCTTGATGCCAATGTCTTCGTACTGCGAGCCGGGATAGGGCTGTTGGGAAACGGCGCCGGAGCCGGCGATGAAGGTGGCGGGGTTTTCGATCAAAGTGACTTGTCCGGGGACATTAACGGTATTGTTATTGTTGGCGACGACGATATCCAGGCTGGAAGCGAAGGTAAAACTTCCGGAAAGGATGGCGCCGGGATTGGAGCCTGCGGCCGTTTCGAGTGCGACGCCGAAGCCGTTTCCGGTGCCCAGATCGGCAAAAATCGTGACGGTACCGGCGCCAGTATTGGTGACGGCGATGCCGCTTAGAGTGCCGAAACTACCGATGATTACGCCGGAAGGCTTGGTGTTGGTGGCAAGAGGCGATTGCGGGGAAGCGACGAAGGTGCCATCACCGTTGCCGAAGTAAAGAGAAAGGGTGTTGTCGTTCTGATTGACGACGGCGAGAGCGGGGCCGGTGCTGCCAATGAGTGAGCCGGAAGTGATAGCCACCGGAAATTTGCCGACGGGAATCGGCGAATTCGGAAATTGTTGGAAGGTACCGTCGCCATTGCCTTCGAGGATGGTGACATTGCTGGTGGTCTGATTGAGGATGGCGAGGTCTGATTTTCCGTCGCCGTTGAAGTCGGCAACGGTGACTCCGTAAGGGCCGGCAGCGGTGGAGGGAAGAGCAAAAGGCGAGCCGAAGACCGGGGTAAAGGTGCCGTCGCCATTGCCGTTGTAGACGGAGAAGGTGTTGTCAGCAAAATTGGTGACGACGAAGCCGATGTTGGAATTGTTGTTGGTGTTGAAAGTGCCGGTGGCGATGGCGCTGGGCTGCTTACCAACGGTGATCGGAGTTTTGGGTGGGAGGATGAAGGTGCCATTGGCGGCGGAAGTTTGCAGATAAACGGTGACGGTATCCGCTTCCGGATCGACCACGAGCAGATCGGGGAGATTGTCGCCGCCGGCGATGGGATTGTTAATTGTGGAGAGCGGATTGAGGCTAGCGGTGGCGAGCGATGCCGGAATGGTCGGGGCCGCGGTGCGGGCAGGACCGACGAGCGAAATGGGTGAGCCGGTGGCCTGAGCGAATTGCGAAACGGCGCCGTTACCTTGATTCAAGAAAATGGTGAGGGTGTTGTCGAGTTCGTTGAGGACGGCAAGATCTTGCGAACCGATGCCGCGAAAATCCGCAGTGGCGAGGGCGACGGGGCCGGCGCCGACGTTGAACTGTTGAGTCGAGATGGTGGTGGAAGTGCCACCGATGGCGGCAGTTTGACTGGAGGTGCCGAGGCTGGCGGACAAGAGAGAAAGGGTAATGGGGTAACGTTCGCCGACGAAGAAGGTGGCGGGTTTGTTGTCTTGCGCGCGCAGAAGAACCTGGCGGCCGCTGTGCACGAGGGTGAGGGCATCGGCAAAATTGGCGGTGAAGCTGG
>Ga0209275_10000245_pt1 | contig 19526 bp, 14 predicted proteins | sample HubBroMetageREF2_FD_188344 | JGI IMG/M metagenome (GOLD analysis project Ga0209275, IMG submission 188344) | Reference soil microbial communities from the Hubbard Brook experimental Forest, New Hampshire, USA - Hubbard Brook CCASE Soil... | ecosystem: Environmental > Terrestrial > Soil >... | reverse complement strand
CTACGTGATCAAGCCGTTGTTTTCCTTCGCCGGGTTAGGCGTCATTCTTAATCCCACAAAAGAAGACCTGGCGAACATCCCCAAGGCGAAACGCTCGCAATACATCCTGCAGGAGCGTATGCAGTTTGAGCCGGTGATCGAAACACCTTTAGGCGGGACCAAGGCGGAGATCCGCATCATGTATATCTGGCTGGACGAACTGCTGCCCGTCATGACGATCGTCCGGATGGGCCGCGGCCTGATGATGGGCGTAGACCACAACAAGAACATGCAATGGGTTGGCTCGTCGGCTGGGTTTTATTCGGGGTGATGGTTCGGCACGAACCGAGTTGAGATGGGCTACGCTAGGGCAAATAGATGAAGAATTTTCTTTGTTCGGCTCTCTGGTTTGCCGCGCTGGCTGCCATCACCACAATTTGGGCGGGTGCACTGCAGCAGAGCGGTACGACACATCCTTTAGCCACTGGTGACAGTTCGGGAAACGGACCATCAGGTGTAGGGCCGGGTGGTCCACAGAAGTGTCGGCAATTCAAGGGGGACATCGTCTGTCGGGTGGGAGGGGAAGTGTCCGCTCCCAGATTGATTGAGCCAGAACAACGGGACCACCAGTCGCCAACGCTGCTTACCAATTCATCGAATCTCGGATGCCCATGTACAGTCGTCGTTTGGGCCGTTGTTGGACGCGATGGACTAGTTCATGAGCCCCGAGTAGTTCGTCGTGTCGGTGCGAAGCTCGACAGCATGGCGATCGAATGGGTGAAGAAGTGGAGATTTGAACCCGGGCGGAAAAACGACAAGACCGTGGCTGTGGAAACCAATTTGGAAGTGACGTTTCGTTGACGGCCAAGACTCCACCCTCATCTCGTCACCGGTGGTAGGTATCTCCCACACGCGGTGGTTGACCCCAGCCCCGGCGCGGCCTAACATAGCCGCGAGCGGTCCCCCATGGTCGGCCAGACAGTCTCCCACTATCGCATTCTGGGAAAAATCGGCGGTGGAGGCATGGGCGTTGTCTATGAGGCGGAAGATGTGCGCCTTGGACGCCACGTTGCTTTGAAGTTTGTCCCGGACAATCTACTGGGCGACCGTAAGTCTCTGGACCGTTTCGAGCGCGAAGCCCGCGCCGCCTCGCGGTTGAACCATCCCAACGTCTGCACCATCCATGAAATCGACGATAACGGTGGCCATCCCTTCATCGTTATGGAAAGGCTCGAAGGCGAGAGCCTGAAGCAGCGCATTCACGGGAAACCCCTGGAGTTCGAAGAACTTCTTGACGTTGCCATACAGGTTTCAGAGGCTCTTGAGGCGTTTCACGCCAAGGGAATCATTCATCGCGACATCAAGCCTGCCAACCTGTTCATTACGAACACCGGGCAAGTGAAGATTTTGGACTTTGGATTGGCCAAACTGTCACGCGACCAAGGCGTGGCAGCGAACGAGGACACTCCGTATGAGGATTCACTCACTGCGATCGGAGTGGTGCCCGGAACGGCGGTGTACATGTCGCCGGAACAGGCGCGTAGCGAGGAACTCGACCCGCGTAGCGATCTGTTTTCTTTTGGCGTAGTGCTCTACGAAATGGCTACTGGCAAGAAGCCGTTTCAGGGAGCGAACGTGGTGACCACGCTGGATGCGATGCTGCATCACAAGCCGGCCCCACCCCGGAGTCTGAACCCCGCTCTCCCGCCTCAGATCGAGGGCATTATCGGGAAGGCGATGGAGAAGGACCGCGACAAGCGCTACGCGAGTGCCGCGCAAATGAAAGCCGACCTGCAGCGCCTGAAGAAGCAAACAGAATCAGGCGCGGTCAAAACGAATTCGCGGGAAGCGCCGTTGCGCGTGGCCACAAATGCGTTCCAGACTTCCAGCGCGTGGCAGAAATACCTGCTGCTGGGTTTGTCCGGCCTGTTGATCGCTGTGCTTGCGGCCGTCGGAGCATGGTGGTTCAAGCATCGCAGCGCGGCCGCGAGCACCGGGGTAAGTGCCATTGCGGTACTTCCCCTTCAGAACCTGAACGGCGATTTCAGCGTTGATTACCTGCGCTTCGCGTTGGCCGACGAAATTTCCAACGTCCTGACCCACAGCCGCTCTTTAGATGTTCGTCCCTCCGGAGTAACGCGGAAATATGTGAGTCCGGACATTGACCCGCAACAAGTAGGGCGCCAACTGCACGTGGGCAGCGTCCTGACCGGGCACTATCTGCGACAGGGAGACCATCTACTGGTAACGCTGGAAGCCACGGAAACGAAAAGCAATCGGATGTTGTGGCAGACAAATTTCACCGCGTCCAGCGAGGACTTGATCGCCTTGCAAGAGAAGCTTGCCAGTCAGGTCCGCCAGGGTTTATTGCCGATTCTGGGTGCGGCCGGCACATATCTCGATACCGGCACTCGGCCGAAGAGCCAGGAAGCGTACGACCTTTACTTGCATAGCCTGGCGCTGCCCCATGATGCTGGACCGAACAAGGATGCGATCGCAGTGCTGGAGCATGTTGTGGAAACCGATCCGAACTATGCTCCCGCTTGGGAGGAGCTCGGCGTTCGTTCCTACTATGACGCCGACTATTCCAACGGCGGAGAGAAGATGTTTCAGCTTTCCAATCAAGCGTCTGAAAAAGCAGTGACGCTTGATCCCAACCGCCTGACGGCGGCAAGCCAGCTGATCACGAACCGCGTGGAGCGCGGTGAGTTGACCAAGGCGTACGAATCAGCCGAGGCCCTGGTCAAGAGCCGTCCGGAAAGTGGCGCGGCTCACTTCACCCTAGCGTACGTTCTCCGCTATGCCGGAATGCAGGAGGAATCGGCACGTGAGTGTGAGATTGCTCTACAGATATCTCCTGGAAACTACCAGTGGCGGTCGTGCGCATGGGGATTCATGGAGTTGGGCCAGACGAAACGCGCGATGGATTTTGTTCGTCTGGACGCAGGCTCAGAATGGGCGAACTTCGCGACCCCGTTGATTCTGCTGCGCGACGGGAAACTGGCGGAAGCGCGAGACAGCGTGAAGAAGGTGTCGACGGCGGAGCATTATCATCGCGATCTGCTAGAGGCGTGCCTGGGGATGCGGCCTGCGTCCGAGTTGGATAAAATCACGAACGAAGTGGAAGCTTCCGTCCTGGCAGAGCCCGATCCCGAGCGCTGGTACTACGAAGGAACGGTGATGGCATTCTGCGGAAAACCCGACATTGCTCTTCACATGATCAAGGCCGCGGTTGATCAGAATTACTGCTCCTATTCTGCTTTGTTATCCGATCCATTGTTGGCGAAATTGCGCAGCAGCAAGGATTTTGATGCGGTGCTGACCGCTGCGCATGAATGCCAGGAGAGCGTCCGCAACCCGCAGGCGCAGTGAAATCAGGTAGGATGGTCAGTGGGCTGGCTATCCGTTCTTTCCCAATCAGCCGATGATTAACGCGCTATATCAGGAAAAATATTGGCTCCCGTCCGCAAGAAAAACAATCCCTTATCTATGACTAAAGACGACCGTGGGGCCTGGCACCAACGCATTCGACCCGGCGCTCTGCAGCTATTGCTTGCGCTGCTTCCAATTCTGTTGGTCACTGTCGCCTCGGTTTGGCAAACTGCAGCACAACCGGCAGGCCCACATGACCCTCAGTTTGTAAATCCTCTACCTCAGGACACAGGCGCGGCCGGCTTGCAGGAAATGTTGCTGCGCCTGCGGACAACCGCGCGCCTGATGCAAACTGTGGCCCATCCCGATGACGAAGACGGAGGGATGCTGACCCTGGAGTCGCGCGGCAAGGGTGCGACCGTGCTGCTGCTCACCCTGAATCGTGGCGAAGGCGGACAGAATAAAGTAGGCAGTAATTTGTTCGATGTGCTGGGTGTTTTGCGGACTCTGGAACTAGTCGGAGCAGACCGTTACTACGGCGTGCAGCAGCGTTTCACACGGGTTGCAGATTTCGGCTTTTCCAAAAATGCCGATGAAACATTCCAGAAGTGGCAGGGTCACGATATCGCGTTGGGGGATATGGTGCAGGTAATTCGCACTTTCCGGCCCGATGTTTTGGTCGCTCGTTTTTCAGGCACTGATCGTGATGGACACGGCCATCACCAGGCCTCTTCGATTCTTACGCGTGAAGCCTTTCGCGCGGCGGCTGATCGCAATCGATTTCCGGAGCAGATCTCCGAGGGTCTGTTGCCTTGGCAACCTACAAAGCTTTATATCGGGAACGTGTGTGGATTTGGGGCGCAAACCTGTCCGGCGGAGAACTACACGGTCAGGCTGAATACTGGAGAACAGAATCCAAGGCTGGGAATGTCGTACGCTCAATTCGCGCTCGAGGGATTGCGGCATCAGCAGTCCCAAGGTGTGGGAACCTTTTCGATCGACCCCGGCCCTCGCTACACCTACTACAAACTGGTCGATTCGGTTCTGCCGGCGACGACAGACAAAGACGGTCATGAGCAGAGTTTCTTTGACGGGATTGACACGAGTTTGCCGAGGCTTGCGGCGCGATTGGGGGCAGAAGAATCAAAGGTACCGTGGTTGCGATCAGAACTCGGAGATCTCGCAAATCACGTCCAGGAGGCAGCTCAACGCAGCGAGAAAGATTCCAGCGACGCAGCCGGACCGCTGCTCGACGCGTTGCAGAACCTCGACTCCCTGACAGACCGTGTGCAAAGCAGCCAGATTAGTTCTCCGCTGAAAGAGGACTTGCTGGAAATACTCCACGAGAAGCTCGAACAGGCCCAGACAGCAATCAACCTGGCGATGAACGTCACGCTGGAAGCCACAGTGGCTCCGCCCCAAAACACAGCGACCCTGCCGAAGGAAGAAGAAGCATTAACCACGGTGTCTCCCGGACAGAAGTTCCTGGTGAGAGTTAAGTTTCACAACGGCTCAAAAAACAAGTTAGTTGTGGACCGAATACGGCTCGACGCTCCGCAAGGATGGGCCAAGCAGGTTGATGAAGAAGCTGTTCTGGTCGTTGCTCCGGGCAAGGATCAGTATGCCAACTTCGTCGTGCAGATTCCTGTTCAGGCCGCCGCCGGCCATTATTACACGCGTCCTTATTGGCACCGCGCCGAACCGGAAACCGAAAGCATGAATACCATCGACGATGAGCGATACGTGACGCTGCCGTTCCCACCGCCCCCGTTCCATGCGACCGTCCAGTATCACACTCACCGTTCGCCGCACGACCTGACCCTCTTCGGTGGGACGCATGAATTGGGAGGGGCGAACGGACCCGCAACTGAGATCTCGTCTCCAGTGCTCGCACAGTTTGTGGATGACAAGGGAGTGGAGCGGAGTCGAACCCTCGCGATCGTCCCCGCATTTTCCGTAATGCTGGAACCCGGGCAGCAGGTGATTCCCACAGCAGGCGACGGGGAAAAGCGTGTGAAAGTTGCCGTTTCGAGCAATTTGTCCAGCGGCATCAAAGGGAATCTGCATCTCGACGTACCGGCTGGCTGGGGCGTCGAGCCGACGAAATTGGCGATGGAGTTCCACAAGCGCGGCGAGAAGCAGGAGTTCGAGTTCAAAATATCTCCAGCCAGCCTGAAGGAAGGACGAGCGAACATCCGCGCGGTGTTTGCGTCGGGAGGAATGAATTACGCCGAGGGTTACAGTCTGGTCACTCGGGAGGATCTCGACAGCTTTTACTATTACCAGCCCGCGCTCCAGCGCATCAGTATCGTCGACGTGAAAGTGCCGAAGGATTTGACTGTCGGTTACGTCATGGGTGCGGGCGATGACATTCCGGCCGTGCTCGCGCAGATAGGAGTAAAGGTCGTTCTGATTCCGGCGGACAAACTCGCCAGCCTGGACCCGAGCCAGTACCAGACGATTGTTTTGGGAATTCGGGCTTACGATACCCAAAAGGACATCGCGGCAAACAACAAGAAGTTGTTGGATTTTGTCTTTAACGGCGGCACGGTCGTTGCACAGTATGAAACCGGTGTCGCCGATTTCAACAAGGGGAAATTCACACCCTACCCCGCGCAACTTAGCCGAGTCCGTGTTTCGGTTGAAGAGGCACCAGTCGAAATTCTCGCTCCAAAGGACGACGTCTTTCATTACCCCAACCAGATCACAGAGCACGATTTCGACGGATGGGTACAAGAACGTGGGCTGTATTTCATGGATCAGTGGGACAGCAACTTCAAACCTCTGCTCGCGTCCCACGACCCGGGAGAATCACCGCAAAAGGGCGGGTTGTTGCGGACTCAGTATGGCAAAGGCACATATATCTACACCGGATATGCATTCTTTCGCCAGTTACCGGCGGGGGTGCCGGGTGCGATCCGACTTTATGTGAACTTGTTGAGTACGGGACACGAGAAGAATAGTGGTCAGTAGCTAGCTCCCATATTTCAGTTCCTGGTTCTCAGTTGTCGCGCCATGCAGCATCCATCCCAGACCGGTCAGAGTTCTCCGCAGCTGATTCGCGGGGTCGGCTTAGGAAGCGCGACTGCGCTGAACATGATCGACATGATCGGCGTAGGGCCGTTCATCACCATACCGCTGATGGTGAGCGCTATGGGTGGGCCACAGGCCATGCTCGGCTGGATTTTGGGCGCGATCTTCGCCATGTGCGACGGTCTGGTCTGGGCAGAACTGGGCGCGGCCATGCCCCAGTCGGGCGGTTCCTACGGTTATTTGCGCGAAATTTACGGACCCAATCGCCTGGGCCGGCTGATTTCTTTTCTTTTTGTCTGGCAGCTTTCCTTCAGCGCGCCGCTCGTGATTGCGTCAGGCGCCATTGGCCTTGCTGGGTATGCATCCTACTTCTGGCCAGGATTGGAGAATCAGTATCTCGCACGCCATTGGAGCGTCCCCCTGCCGCTGCTCGGAAGGCTGCAACTGCACTGGCTGGTTTCGGGCGCAACTTTTGTGGCGGTAGGTGTGGTTGCTCTGGCAATGGCGCTTCTGTATCGCAAGATCACGAGCATTGGATGGATTTCAAAGTTGCTGTTGGCGGGCGTGATCGGAACCATGTTTTGGATCATCATTGCAGGGATTGGACACTTTGATGCTTCCCGAGCTTTCAGTTTCCCCCCGGGCGCGTTCGCTCTTTCGAGTAACTTCTTCCTGGGATTGGGCTCGGCAATGCTGATTGCTACCTATGATTATTGGGGATATGCCAACGTCGCGTTCCTCGGCGACGAAGTAAAGGAACCGGGAAAAACGATCCCGCGGGCAATCCTGCTATCCATTTTTTTAGTGGGATGTCTATATGTGGTGATGAACATCAGCATCCTGGGCGTCGTGCCGTGGCGAGAGATCCAGGCCGGTCAAGACAATCGTGGCTTATATGTTGTGTCTATCTTCATGCAAAAGATTTACGGATCATGGGCCGCGAATCTTGCCACTGGACTGGTCATGTGGACAGCGTTCGCCTCGGTTTTTTCGGTGATGCTCGGATACTCGCGCGTGCCATACGCGGCCGCGCTCGACGGGAATTACTTCAAAGCCTTTGCCCGCGTGCACGCCGTGGGACGGTTTCCGTATGTGTCGCTTCTCGCCTTGGCCACTGTCGCTGCGCTGTTTTGCTTTCTATCGTTGGCAGATGTAATCGCCGGGCTGGTGGTGATCCGTATTACCTTGCAATTCCTGTTGCAGGCGATTGGTTTGATTGTCTTGCGCATCCGCCGGCCCGATCTGCCACGGCCATTTCGAATGTGGCTCTATCCGGTTCCCGCGTTAGCCGCATCCGTCGGATTTTTGTTCGTACTCATCTCGCGCACGAACTCACTCACCCAGATTCGTTACGCCGTGTTGATCCTGATCAGCGGCGTGGCTATCTATCTTGTGCGTGCCTGGCGTCACAGGGAGTGGCCATTTGAAAAGCATGTCTCAGCGGAAAGGGTTGCAAGCAACTGACCATGGCAGAAGCGGTAAAAATGTCGATGCCATCGAGCCTGCCGAGGACCACGAACGGTTCGGCCTGGGCTCCGCTGGGCGAGCCACTCTTTCGCTCGCTCTGGGTAGCAGCGGTGATCTCGTATACCGGAACCTGGATGCAGAACGTGGGCGCCGGCTGGCTGATGACACAGCTCACAATGTCTCCGTTGATGGTGGGCCTGGTGCAGGCGGCGTCCACGCTTCCTGTTTTTCTCGTCATCTTGCCGGCGGGTGCGCTAGCAGACATGGTCGACCGGCGGCGCTTGCTGCTGATCACGCAGGGTTGGATGGTAGCAGCCGCGGCGCTACTGGGCATTTTCACACTGTTAGAAACTGTGACGCCGTGGATTCTTCTTTTATTCACCTTCGTGCTGGGATTGGGCGCAGTGATGAACGATCCGGCGTGGCAGGCCATCACACCGGAGATAGTTTCTCCCAGACAGCACGCGCCAGCTGTGGCTTTGAACTCAGTCGGGTTCAACGTGGCTCGCGCCGTGGGCCCGGCATTAGGCGGGATTGTGATCGCGGTCGCGGGATCGGGAGTGGCTTTCCTGCTGAATGCCGCTTCGTTTTTCGGAGTCATATTTTTTCTTTATCGCTGGAAGCGTCCCCACGTCGAGAATGTGGAAAAGGGTCGCGTCACCGATGCCATCCTCACCGGTCTGCGATATGGGCGTGACGCTTCGGTCGTGCGCTGTGTGCTGATCCGCACCGGGGCGTTCAGTTTGGCCGCGAGTTCCCTTCTGGCGCTGCTCCCGATCGTTGCCCGCCCTCATGGAGCCACCGGCTACGGCCTGCTGCTCGGGTCATTCGGGCTGGGCGCGTTGGCAGGCGCGGCCGTCCTGCCTCGACTGCGGAGTACGCTCTCAGTGGACGGAGTTGTAACAGTTGCGATCCTGGTGTTTGCAGCCATGACATTTGCCGTAGGACGAGTACAAACATTTGGCTGGCTCGAACTTGTATTGTTCACCAGTGGAACCGCATGGATTGGAATCTTAGCCTGTTTGAATGTTGCGGCACAAACGATGTCTCCTCCGTTTCTGCGGGCACGGGCGCTATCCTTGTACCTGCTGGTGCTTCAAGGAGGGATGGCGATAGGCAGCGCACTTTGGGGCGCGCTGGCCAGCCGAGTCGGAATTCCGACCGCATTTCTATGGTCTGCGGTCGCGCTTGTGGTTGGGCTGGTGAGCGTGCGACGCTATCCGTTGACGTCGCAGGAATTACAATTCGCGCCGTCTGTGGTGCGCGACTGAACCAAAACCAGGTTCCACAATTCCAATCAGGAGATTTCTCATGAAAACGATGAAGTGGCTGTTTGCATCCCTGCTTCTGCTGGCGAGTAGCGGCATTGCTCAGGCGCAGGATGCCAAGCCAGCGGATCATCGCACCGTCGCTCAAGTGCTCGATCGCAGCGTAACCGGTGTGGAAAACGAATTCGTTTCCGCCGCCGACGCCATGCCTGATGACAAATATTCATTTGTGCCTACGAAGGGTGAATTCAAAGGCGTGCGCAGCTTTGGGCAACAGGTGAAGCACGTAGCCGCCGTGAATTACCTGGTTGGGGCAGCCATCCTCGAGGAGAAACCGCTGGTCGACATCGGCGGCGAAAACGGGCCGGATTCGGTGAAGACCAAAGCGGATATTGTGAAATTCCTTAAGGACTCTTTCGCCTATGTCCACAAAGCAGTCGGGACTATCAACGACGGAAACCTGCTGTCCCCCATCAAAAGCCCCTTCGGCGAAGGCATGGTTACGCGCCTCGGCATGGCCACACTGATCGTAGGGCACTGCTTCGATCACTACGGGCAGATGGTGGAATACCTGCGCATGAATGCCATTATTCCTCCAGCCAGCCGCTAAATCGTGGAACTACGACCGCATCGAAAAAGACCGGTTCGCAGCCGGTCTTTTTCCTATGCTCGCCATCAGGGATTCCCTATAGCACGAAAGTGCTATTTACACCTCGATGAATGGGAAATAACCTCAGCTTCCCCCTTTTGCTTGAGAGTTTTGCGATGCGAGCTAAAACCCTAACAGGGACGAGTGTGCGTCGCGACCCCGGGCGGTACGGGTGGGCCAAAAGCGTGGCCCGGTTGCAGGGAGAAGTAGATGAAGATTAAGAGGCATCACGCGACAGATTTACGGGTTCCTGACGTCGAACGAGAGAACGAAGTCCAGCGAGAAATAGACAGTTTTCTTCGAGCCGTTAACTCTTACCCCGATCGGTTTGCCCGCGAACCTTATCTGAGTTTCCAGCAGCACCTGTCCAACATTGTGACTGCAGAACCTCCGCGCGGCACAGACGAAGATTCGCGTAGTTGAGGATCGGCTCGTTCTCTCCCCACTCTTCTCAGCGGATCCGCTGGCTCGCTCCTCGCGCGGTGATCTCCGTGTGAATTAACTCCGGGTTCAGTCCGTGCGCTCGCAGGTGGTCGCGCACCCGCATTCTGGCTTGATTCACACTCGATTTTGAATCCAGAAAGATTAGTACGGAAGGTCCGGCCCCGCTCAAAGCGCTTCCCAAGATTCCGCGAGTTCCGGTCAGCTTCTGCAACGCAGGCAGAAGAGGGCACAGGGATGCGCGGTAGGGCTGATGGATCCGATCTTCCAATGCGGAAGGAAGCCAGTCCTTTCGTCCCTGAAGGAACGCCGCCAATAGCAGCATCGAGTTCTGGATGTTGGCCACGGCGTCAGCACGCGAATATTCGTTCGGCAGGACCCTGCGCGCATCCTCGGTCGAAAGGCTCTCGTTGGGGACGGCGAGTAACAATGGCCACTTCCCTTGCGGCCTTACATGTGCCATTTGCATTTCGCCGGCTGCGAAGATTTGTGCAATGGCTAAACCGCCCATCCAGCACGCCGCGGCATTATCGGGATGATGCTCGCGCTGGGCAGCTTCGTACACGATCCGATTATCCGTCCAGCGCAATCGGCCAAAGTGTACTGCCAGGCTGATTCCGGCTAGCCGCGCGGCTGCAGAGGATCCGCATCCCTTGCCGATAGGAATCTCATTCTCGATGCGGAGCGCCAGTGGCTGCACGGGCTTTCCTTCCGCCAGCAGCAACTCACGATAAGTTGCCAGAATAAGATGGTTATCGAGTTGGGCGCAGATTTCTCGATCGCGACCGCGTGCCATGATCGAGAATTCGTTTGTGGACTTTGCCCGGACTTTAAGAAACATCGAAAACGCCAACGCGGCCGCATCGAAGGCGGGGCCGAGGTTCGCTGAAGTCGCTGGCAGAACAATCTCGAAGGACTGTGGTGGTTTGATCCGCGTTTTGGCTGTGCTATCAGTCATGCGCAAAGCGAGACGTTGCAAGCAACGTCTCTACGGCTATAGAAACGTAGCTTGCTACATTTCTATCCGGTCGTCCGCTTTCCTCAAGGTTTGAATGACAGCGTCCACGTCGGCATCCAGCACGATGGGCGCTCGCTGCTGAGGCCGCAGAATGCCAGCCTCTTTTTCGCTCTCCGTACCAACGAACAAATCACCGCGATGAAACTTCAATGTGAACTCCGGATCCTTCAGCAGATGCCCAGTCAAGATCAATACTACGGTTTCTCGCGGACCGACGAAGCCTTGCTTCACCAACTTCTTGAGTCCCGCAAGCGTCACCGCGGAAGCCGGTTCACAGCCAATTCCATCCGCTCCGATTTCCGCTTTGGCCAAAGCGATCTCAATTTCGCTGACTGGTTCGACGGTGCCGCCGGTCGCCTGCAATACCCGGACTGCCTTTTTCCACGATGCGGGATTTCCGATACGAATGGCGCTGGCCGCCGTTTCAGCATGCACCGGAATCAGCGTCTTGCCGCCATTCTCGCGCATTGTCCGCACCAGTGGATTGGCTCCAGCCGCCTGAATAATGGATATTTTCGGCAACGTCGAGATGAAACCCAGTTTCTTCATCTCAAGAAACGCCTTCCCGAGCGCCGAGGAATTCCCCAGATTTCCCCCAGGAACGATGATGTGATCAGGTGGCTGCCAATCGAATTGTTCCATCAGTTCGATCGCCGCCGTCTTCTGTCCTTCGAGACGATAGGGGTTGACCGAGTTCAGCAGGTAAACCGGCATCCGCTGCACCACCTCGTTCAGCACCCGCATGCAGCCGTCGAAATCGGTTTTCAGCTGGCAGGTCACCGCACCATAGTCGAGCGCCTGAGAAAGTTTGCCCCACGAGACCTTGCCTTCCGGGATCAGCACCAGGCTACGCATTCCGCCTCGCGCGGCATAGCCTGCCATGGAGGCCGACGTGTTTCCGGTCGAAGCGCAAGCCACCCAACGGAATCCCTCTCGCCGCGCGACCGATGCGGCCATCGTCATCCCGGTGTCCTTGAACGAACCCGTGGGATTCATGCCCTGATGCTTCGCGTAGAGTTGTTGCAGCCCCGCAATGCGGGCGCAGCCAGGCATTTCATACAGCGGTGTATTTCCCTCGCGCATGGTGATGATCTGTTGCCAGTCATGGAAGCTTGGCAACAGTTCACGGAAACGCCAGACGCCGCTTTCGTCGACCGGAAGTCCCGAAGTGCGCCGCTGGCGCCAGACTGCTCGGAGCGCAGCGGTGTCGACTCGGGTCGTGTCCCAACCGAGATATACGATTTCCAGCAGATCGCCACAGGCAGTGCAGCGGAAGGTCTGCTCCGCCTTCTCGCACACAGCGTCGCAGCCAATGCATCGCAATTGCGAAGTCTGCACGGGATTGGATTCAGGTGAGGTGTGGTCGGTCATCCGGATTGAGGTCAGCAGAACATCCCGCGCGATCTACTTCCCACCGCGCAAATATTTGTCGGTCTTGTTAATCCAGTCGGCGCGCGGTGGATTGAAGATATCAAGATCTACCGTATCCTCCACGGCCTCCGCTTTGTGGGTCATATGCGGCGGGATGGTCAGCACCTCGCCAGCATTGACTACGATCTCTTTGCTGTCGATCCAAAACTTTAAGGCGCCTTCCAGAATATAGGTAATCTGCTCGTTGTGGTGGCTGTGCTCGGGCACAATGCAGCCCTTCTTCAACAGCACACGCGCCACCATGACGTTTTGGCCCACTACGAACTGGCGTTGCAGCAGCGGATTCAGCTCTTCAAGTTCGATCGAGTTCCACGGGATATGCTTCAAACCGGCCTTCCCTGCGGTCCGCGTCGTTGGCCTTCTGGGTTTCTTCGTTCTTGCGGTTGCCTTCTTCGCACGCTTCATCTTCGCCATCAGTGCACCTTTCCCGCGTAGAGTCCGACTGCGTTATCGTGCAAGTAACCGTGCGCCATTTGCATCGCCTGGGCCTCACTGACTTCGCCCATTGAAATCATTTCGGCCAATGCAGCGGCCAGCGCCGTGCGCGATGACTGTACTCCTAGCCAGTAACTCTCCTCTGCACCCAGAACCTCGTTGTAAGGGAATGCGTCGGTCCCGAATGTAATTTTCTCAGGGAAGGTCTCGAGCCACAACTTGAGCGTATTCCTAAATTCCGAAGGGTAGAGCAGAAATTCGGTCTCCGATGAATCCAGATACACGTTTTTCGGCGCAGCCAACCAAATCGCTTGACGATCATAGGGAAATCCGCCATGAATCATCACAAACGTCACATTCGAATAGCGCGGATCACGCAGAATGTTTTCCAAATTCATGATGTTGCTTTCGGTGAGGTTGAAGTAATCGCCGGGGCCGACCGCAGAATGAACGTGGACGGCGAGATGAAGCCGACCGCCTTCCCGAATCAAGTATCGGAACATGAAATCCTGAAAAGTGCGGTATTCCTCCTTGCTGGGAATCCCGCCGACCACGAATCGCTCATAAATATCCTGCGCATCCTCGTGCGGGGGATCGCTGAACTTGGTTGAGCGGAAATACGCAACTTCGAACTTCATAGCGATTCCGCCCTTCCTCTGATTGTCTTCGAGCGTACGGCTGACGAACTTCAGATACTCCGCGAAATCCGGTGGTAACTTGTTCAGTCCTTCCTGTTGCATCCAGCGATGCAGCATTTTCTCCTGCAGCGGGATGTAAACTGCCTCGTCGGCGTTGCGGGAGGTTTCCCGCTGATTATTAAACGGCCACATGAATGAGTCCGCGAAGAATACCCACACGAATCGTTTGGCATCAAGGTAGTCCGCCATCATCGCGCGGTTCGCGACGCCCTGCTCGATATTCAACTTGTCAAGAATGTCAGAAAAGTAGGCGTTGCCCCGCTCCTTCTTGAGCTCTGATTTTTTGTGCACCAACCATTTGGCGTGCTCGGGTGAAAGATCGTAGTAGGGATATCCGAATAGCGCTTTGGCGGCGGCAATGAGTTCGGGGTTCGTGTCACGTAAACGGAGCGCGTAAATTCCGGGAGGAGCAGCCATGGCATCGAGGTCAGGATCGTCGGAGAATCCAGGATGCGCGTGATGATCAAAGATGGCGATTTGTTCGATCTGAGGGAGCAATCGTTGGTAGATTTGTTGCACGTCGGGACCGGGCAGTGGACGCGCCTGACCCGCAGCCATCGACGACAATCCACAAATCGCCAACAACAGCAACGACTGAACCCCTCGCCTCATGAAGACTCCGCTTTGTCGTGATTGCAACGAATATCCTGACATGGCTGGCGCTATCGCACCGCAGTTCCCTGCCAAGCGGCAGAGACTTTGAGGATGCGCTCAACTGCTTCCTGCAATGTTGCGGTCGAAGATGCAAACGAGAACCGGATGAAATCAGCGCCAGCCGCCCCAAACGCCGCGCCGGGAATCGCCGCGACACCCGCCTCTTCGAGCATGATCCGGCAAAGCTCCTCAGCACTCATTCCTGTCTCTGAGATGTTCACCCAGGCATAGAACGCGCCTTCCGGCGGCGAGCAGCGGAATCCGGAAATGCGGTTCAGATCGCGAATGAACTGCTCGCGTCGCTTGCCGAACTCACGCACTATGCGAGGAGTTGTGCCGTCTCGATCTTTGAGTGCCTCGATGGCTGCATGCTGGCTGAACTCCGCAACGCATGTATAGCTGTTGACCGCCAGCATCTGTAACGCTGAGACGATGCGCGGTGGGGCAACGGCGTATCCCAGTCGCCATCCCGTCATGGCAAAGCTCTTGGAGAAGCCATCGATGATCAGCGTGCGCTCTTCCATTTCCGGATAGCTCATCAGCGAGCGGTATTGCCCGCCGTAAATTACCCGGGCATAGATTTCATCGGAAAGGACCAGTAGATCATGCTTTACGGCCAGCTCGGCAAGCTGTCGCTGCACGTCGTCCGTGTAAACAGTGCCGGTCGGATTGCCCGGAGAGTTCGTGATTAGAATTTTTGTGCGCGGCGTGATCTTTGCGGCAAGTTCGTCGGCATCGGGTTGGAAGCGATTTCGTTCGGAAAGCTCAAAGGGCACAGCAACGCCGCCCAGCCCGAGAGTAATCGACGAGTAGCCGGGAAAGCCCGGGTCGGGATACAAGACTTCGTCTCCGGGATCGATGAGCGCCATCATCGCCATGAAGAGGGCGATTTTGCAGCCTGGGGCGATGACGATGTCATCCGCTGAAACCTTCAGATTGCGGGTTTCATGAAGATAATTCGCGATTGCTCCTCGCAGGGAGAGGACGCCGGCAACTGCGCAATAGCGATCCTTGCCTTCGTCGAGAGCCCGCTTAAGCGCGGCGTTCACCAATGCGGAGGGATGGAAGTCGGGCTCGCCGAGTTCGAGATGGATGATGGAGCGACCTTCGCGCTCCAGTTCTTTGGCGCGCGCATAAACCGACAATGCGCCCTCACCCGTCATCACTGCCATTCGCGATGCTAGCGGTTGCATGTTTTTCCTTTCCAGAATCTCCTTCGCAAACGGAGGCTCGGCGTCCCGCGATTACAGTCCTTTGTAGAGGCCGCCGTCCACGAGCAGGGTCTGTCCCGTCACATACGAAGCGCGCTCGGAAGCCAGCCACACAATCGCGTCTGCAACCTCACGGGGTTCGCCTAGACGTTTCAGCGGTGTGTCCGCACTCCATCCCTCGGAGATTTCTTTTTCACTCTTGCCCGACGCGGCGGAACGGGCCTTCGCCAGTTCTTTCAGCCGATCAGTCGCAGTGTAGCCCGGCCCTACGTTGTTTACGAGTATGCCATCTTTACCGAACTCGTTGGCCAGACTTTTCACCAGTCCGACCACCGCGGTCCGCACCGCGTTGGAAAGTACCAGATCCGGCACTGGCTGCTTGGTGGTGATGGAAGTAATGGTGATGATTCGCCCCCAGTGTTTGCGTTGCATGTGCGGAATCACTTCCCGGGCGAAGTAGACCGTACTGAGAAAATTGGCATCCACGGCCTTCCGCCATTCTTCTAGGCTGGCGGCAAGAAATCCCTTCGCCGGCGGACCTCCAGCGTTGGTGACACAAACGTCGACCCTGCCAAATTTCGAAACCACTGCATTGACAAAGCGATGCACCGCTTCTGGATCGGTTACGTCCAGAGCCTGGGCAAACACTTCGGCGCTGTATTGTTTCTCGATCCGCTCCGCAGTCGCCTGCAGCGTTTGAGCACTACGGGCGCACATCGCGACCTGGCATCCCTCGGCGACGAAGGCCTCTGCCGTCGCGCGACCGATCCCCTGGCTCGATGCCGCGACGATCGCCACTCGTCCTTTGAGACCTGTATCCATGGTGTTGGGATTATAAAGTACGTTGGCCTGACTGGACTGATCGTGGCTGTGCTATTGCTCACTTCGCCGGTGAACGATACTCTTGATGGATTGTTGCTGCCCTGTGATTCGGCGAAATCAGCCGACGGAGTCTCTCATGAAAAAACATCAGCACCGGCCCGAAACCGAAGCCGTTCACGGCGGGACCAACCTTGATAAAAAGAATGGTCCCCTCGCCACTCCCATCTACCAGACTTCCACGTTCGAGGTCACCGACAACGAGCAACAACTACGGGCAACGCACACCGATATGTTTTACACGCGCTACGGGAACCCGACCAACACCGTCGCTGAGTCTGCAATCGCGGAACTGGAGGGTGCTGATGCCGCCTTGCTGTTTGCATCGGGCATGAGTGCGATTACTACTTCCATTCTGGCCCTGCTGAAAAACGGCGATCACATCGTAGCGCAACGAGACATCTACGGGGGCGCAACGAAATTCCTCACCCAATGGCTTCCGAAACTGGGCATCGAAACTACATTGGTCGATACTACCGAATACGATCAGCATGCGCGCGCTATCCAACCCAATACCAGGCTGCTGTACCTGGAGTCACCGACCAATCCCACGGTACGGATCGTTGATTTGCACAAAGCTGCCGGCCTGGCGAAAAAGCACGGTCTCATTACCATGATCGATAGCACTTTTGCCACGCCCATCAATCAGCGCCCGGTGGAATTTGGCATTGATCTGGTGATGCACTCCGGCACGAAATATTTCAGCGGACACTCCGACTTGATTGCCGGCATTATTGCCGGCCGCAAGGATCTGATCGAGAAGATTCACGAAACCCGGACCACGTTGGGTGGTGTTATGGATCCGCACGCCGCGTGGTTGCTCCTTCGCGGTATTAAGACGCTGGCGGTTCGGGTTCAGCGCCAGAATGAGAACGGTCTGCGTGTTGCGGAGTTTCTGGCTCATCATTCCAAGGTCCGACGTGTGCACTACCCATTTCTCGAAGGTCATCCGCAACGAGCGGTTGCGATGGAGCAACTAAGCGGAGGAGGCGGTATGCTGAGCTTCGAGGTGGATGGCACGGGAGAAGATGCTCGCCGCCTGACCGAGTCGCTGCGCCTGTTCACCCTAGCCCCGAGCCTGGGCGGCGTCGATTCCCTGGTCTCTATCCCGGTGCTCACGTCCCACGCCATGATTTCGGCTGAACAACGGCAGAAAATGGGCGTGACTGAGCAATTAATCCGGGTGTCGGTGGGAATCGAGAATGCGGACGACTTGATCGCCGATCTGGAGCAGGCGTTTGCGGCGGTCAATTCGTCTCGACAGCACGCGCAGGTCGGGTAGCGAGCTCAATGTCTCATTAGCTTTTGATCAGCGCCAAGCCCACCTCGCAAAAAATCCTGGCCTCGCGGGAGGCCAGGTCGGAGGAACAGCTTTCGCACACTCGCTCAAAAAATAAACTTCATCGCCAACTGCAGAATGCGTGGGTTGTGAGCTGAGCCCGGACGCAGAATGCCGGTACTGGTTATGCAAGAAGGATCGCCGGCTGAATTGTTGGCGCCGTAGCAGCCGATCTGGTTTGCTCCGGTGACCCCTGAGCCGTTGGCATTGTCCGCGGCCGAACCGGCGTCGCCACCCAGCCAGGACCACTCGGTGTGGTTGAAAACGTTGAATGCTTCCGCCCTGAACTCAAAGTACTTGCTCTCGGTGACGGCAATGTGCTTCAGCAGCGCCATATCGAAATTCGTACGCCAGGGATTGGTCAGAATATTTCGTCCCGCGTTGCCGAAGGTCAGCCCTCTGGGCGCCACGAACGCCGAAGGATTGTACAGTAAGGGCCCGAAACCCGGCTGGACTACATTTGGTATTCCAGACCTTGGGTCCCCCACTATGTCAGGATAGGAGGCGGCGGTGGCAAAACCGTTTCCCACACCCGCATTGTCTCCGGGAATGGAGCCAACACCGCCGTTATAGATGCTGAACGGCGTTCCGCTCTGGATTGAAGTGATGCCTGACCACTCCCAACCACCCAGAACCCTGTTAGCGAGACCCTTGTTTTTGAAAAACGGCAGATCGTAAACATACCCGATGTTGAACACATGACGCTCGTCGAAGTTAGAGCTGGCGCGATAGGCGTTCAGGTTATAGGAATCGACAAAACCAGCGTCGTTGTAGTCCGACGAATCGTCAATGGAATGACTGTAGGTGTAGGCCACATTCAGTTGCAGGCTGCCCACGCTTTGGCGCAGCGAAGCTTGCAGGGCGTTGTAATTCGATGATCCCGTTTGGTCTTTTCGGGTAATGTCGCCGATGCCCACGAAGGGACGGTATGGGCTCGGATCGTTCCCGCAGGCGATGGAGAGGTTGATGGCAGCTTGACCGGTCACAGCCACACCGCTCGGAGTCGTGAAGGTACTACAGTCATTGGGTCCAATCGCCTCGCCCGGCTTGTAAGGATCTTGGCTCAGAGGCGTTGAATGCACTTGGTTGTACTCATAGGAACGGGTAAGGTGAACGCCTTGACTGCCGACGTACGAGAGCGTGGCGATCATGTTTTTCGCAATATCGTGCTGCACATCAAAGTGCCACTGCTGCATGTAGGGCCACACGGCCTTGTTGGGAAGGGAAACGAAGGTAAGTGGTGTCGTGCCGCCACCAAGAAGCGCTGGAGTAATCTGGGCGTACCCCGCAACGTTTACAACACTGGCCGTTTGAGTTTGAAAACTGTACTGCTCAAGCGATTCGGTATTGGATTCGTTTCCATTGGTATGCTCGAAGAAGATTCCGTATCCACCCCGTACGGCCCACCTTCCATCGCCCTTCGGGTCCCACGCAAAGCCGATGCGCGGCGCCGGGTTGAGCCAGTGGTTCGACATGCAGCCGGCCGGGATCCCCGGCGTGACGCCGCAATTGACCCAGCCGTTGTACGGATTGCCTGTAACGATATAAGAGCCAGTCGTCGGATTCAACGTTACACCGCTTGCGCCCTGTACGTAGCGGGACGGATCAAAATTCCAGGCAAGATTATTCTTTTCGGAGTAGTATCCAAAAAA
>Ga0209275_10000244_pt1 | contig 19641 bp, 15 predicted proteins | sample HubBroMetageREF2_FD_188344 | JGI IMG/M metagenome (GOLD analysis project Ga0209275, IMG submission 188344) | Reference soil microbial communities from the Hubbard Brook experimental Forest, New Hampshire, USA - Hubbard Brook CCASE Soil... | ecosystem: Environmental > Terrestrial > Soil >... | reverse complement strand
GCCGAACCCGAGGAACCCGAGGGTGGCGACGGCCAGGATCGCGTCGGCCACGCTGAACGTCGCGGTCACGATGATGACGCCCAGCGAGTTCGGCAGCAGGTGCCGGTTCGTCAGCCGGAACCAGCCAGCGCCGGCGGCGCGGGCCGCCGAGACGAAGTCCCGCACCCGCAGCGTCAGCACCTCACCCCGGACCAGCCGGGCCGGGACCTGCCAGGTGAATATCCCGATGATGATGCTGAGCCCGAGCACGGACGCGCCGTACCTGACCGCGACGATCAGCACGACGAACAGGAACGGGATCGACAGCAGCACGTCCACGATCCGCATCAGGAAGCCGTCGAGCAGCCCGCCGGCAAGGCCGGACACCGCCCCCCAGACCGCCCCCCAGACCATCCCGATGACCGCGGAGAGGAAGCCGATCTCGAGCGCGGCCCGGCCGCCTATCATCAGCTCCTCGAGCACGTCGAAGCCCTGGTTGTCGGTGCCGAGCGGATGCCCGGCCCCCGGCGGCAGGTTCGTGGACTCCAGGTTCGAGCTCAGCGGGCCGTGGTAGACGAACGGCCCGAGGTAGCAGAACACGACGAAGAAGACGAGCACGACCAGGCCGACGACGGCGAGCTTGTTCTGGGCGAACTCGCGGGCCGCCAGCCGCCAGCCGCTCTGGACCGGTCCGATGACGCCGCCCTCGGGCATGCGGGCCAGCTCGGGCGGTATCGGCGATGTACCGAGGTTGGTCATCGGTGGCCTCCGGGCTGCGGGCTGCGGTCAGACAAGCCGGATCCTCGGGTCGGCGACGGTCAGGGCGATGTCGGCGACGAAGTTCCCCACGACGACCAGCACGGCGCCCACCAGCGTGTAGGCGAGCAGGATCGGGTAGTCGGCGTTGCCCAGGCTGTTGTAGAACAGCAGCCCGAGGCCGGGGAAGTTGAACACCGCCTCGCAGATCAGATTGCCGGCCAGCAGGTCCGGGATCGACAGCCCGATGAGAGTAATCATGGGCAGGAACGCGTTGCGGACCAGGTGCCGGAGCAGGACCAGCCGCTCCGGCAGGCCCTTCGCCCGCGCCGCCTTGATGTAGTCCTGCGCCAGCGTGTCGATGGCGGCCGACCGCATGTAGCGGGAGTAGCCGGCCAGGTTCAGCAGGGTCAGGCAGACGATCGGCAGCGTCATCGCGCGGAAGTCGAAGATGATCGAGATCATCGACGTGGTCTGCGGGCCCTCAAAGCTGAAGATCGGGAACGAGATCGCCAGCAGGTCGATCGCGATCAGGTACAGGAAGAAGTCCGGCATCGCGTACGTGACGAACGCGCCGGTGGTCAGGATGCCGTCGCCGAGCGTGTTCCGCCGGATCGCCTGGTAGATGCCGAGCGGGACCGCGATCACAACTGACAGCACCAGCGTGACGCCGGACAGCCACGCGCTGCGCTCCCAGCGCTCGTGGAAGAGCGACGCCACGCTCTGGTTCAGCTTGTATGAGTAGCCGAGGTTCCCGTGCAGCACCTGGTTGATGTACCGCAGGTACTGCACGACCCACGGGTCATCGAAGCCGTGCTGGCGGTTCCACTGCGCGATCGAGAACTTGTTGGCGTGCGGGCCGAGCACGTCGATCGCGGGCGTCGGGTAGATCACGTGCAGCATCAGGAAGATGAACACCGAAACCCCGAACAGCACCACGATCGCCGTTGCCGCCCGGCGGATCAGGTAAGCCGACACGTCCCGTACCTCTGCTCAGCAGACGCCCCACCCGTGACCCCGTCACTTCGTCAGGTACATCAGCTCGGTGTTCAGGTAGTACTGCGTCATGGCCTGGATCGCGGCCGGCTGGCCCGAGACGTTGTCCTTCCAGACGATGATGAGGTCGTTGTTGGGCTGGAACAGGCTCGGCTGCTGCTCGGTGATGTAGGACGCCTCGGCCTTGACCGCGTTCGGGTTGCCGCCAGTCACCGACGCGTTGATCAGCTTGTTCGCCTCCGCGTCGTTCCAGAAGCCGCCGTTGTCCGAGCCGCCGGTGTTGAAGATCCCGAACGTGGTCGGGTACGGCTCGTCGGTGAAGCCGCCGTAGTCCGACATCGCCCACTGGTTGATGGTCTTCGGCGAGCCCGGGTCGTCGGCCACGTCGACGACATGGTTGAACGTGCCGGCCTGCAGCGTGACCGCGATGCCGACCTTCTTCGCGTCCGATGCCCAGTCGGTGAGCATCTCGCCGGTGATCGCTGGGTCGTTGACGTACAGCACGTTGAACGTGAGCTTGGTGCCGGCCGGGATGCCGCTGCCGCACTCGCCGGACCCGGTGCCGGGCTTGGCGCAGGTGCTGACGCCGCCCGGGACGACCTTCCAGCCGTGCGACTTCAGCAGGTTGCCGGCTGCGGTGATGCTGAACGGGTACGGGTTCTTCACGGCGTTGGCCGGGCTGTACGGCGATGTCGGCACCGCGGGGACCGGCCCGTACGCCAGCCCGCCCGCTCCATGGAAGAAGGCCTTCACGTAGCCGGCCTCGTCCTCCAGGTGCGCGAGCGCCTGCCGGACGTACAGCTGGTTGATGATGTTGTTGAAGTCGCCGGTCTTGTCGGCGAAGTTGTAGTTCACGTAGTCGAAGCCCCAGTCGGGGTAGCCGAACACGTGGTACCCGGAGGACTTGACCCGGGAGATCTGCGGCACGTCGGTCTGCGGTATGTAGCCGATGTCGACGCTCTTGGACAGCACGGCGTTGAACTCGGCGGTGTCAGACGTGTACGGCACCGCCTGCAGGGTCGGGACCACCTTCGACTTCGGGCCGTCGTAGCTCGGGTTCGGCGCCATCGTGTAAGCGCCGGTGGTGTTGTTGAAGGCGGTCAGCCGGTACGGCCCGTTTACCACCTGCCAGAGGGGGTTCGTCGCGTAGGTGCCGGTCGAGCCCGACGCCTTGGCCAGGAAGTCGTAGATCGCCTTGGCGTTCGCCGGGTTGGTGTAGTCCAGGACCGGCCCGGTTGCCGAGGACTTGGCCCAGGCGTACACCGGCATCGGCTGGATCTGCGCGAGGTTGTTCTCGGTGAACCACGTGGGGTTGACCGGCTTGTTCAGGTTGATCACCAGCGTCGTCGCGTTCGGCGCGCTGGCGCTGACCACCTGGTCGGGTATGCCGACGCCCGGAGAATACTGGCCCCAGTTGGAACCGCTCTCCTTGATGGCAGCCTTCAGTTCGTCGAGGAAGAACAGCGAGTCGCTCGCTGTCACGGGCTGCCCGTCGTTCCACTTGTAGTTGGTCTTCATGCGAACCGTGACGGTCTTGTCACCGTTGGAGTACGTCGGCAGGTAGGCCAGGCTCAGGGCCTGGTCGATCTTGGGGCTTGTCCCGCTCTGGGTCCAGTACAGTGGCCGCCACGACTCGTAGGAGAAGTCGTCGGTGCTGTAGACCGTGAAATCGGCTCCCGGAGTGATCGGGAAGATCCAGGTCGGCGCCGAGCCGGGTGGCTCCGCCCAGGTGATCGTGCCGGCCGTCGGCGTTCCGCTGGCCGTGGGCACCGTGCCGAACGCGCCACTTGACGAGTTGATAGATCCGCCGGACTTGCCGGCTGAACAGGCGGCAAGGCCCATGGCCGCTGCTGTGGCTGCTGCGGCGACGCACACCACCAGCGTTCTCGGCCGACGCGAGCTGGTCATCGGCTTTCCTCGCAATCATCCCGGGGCCCGCGGTTGCCATAGATCCTGGCTAGTTTGGGGGCCGAAGCGAGCATATGGATGGCCATGGTTCGATCTGGGGCGAATATTGTCACAACTTGCCATCGATGTGAAGACAGGTCAGATTGAGCCGGGCGCATTCGGGCATGCCGAATAACCCGCAGGTCGGCGCCTGTTCAGTGCATAGAAAGATAATTTGCAGCTATTTGTCGGGCAGTGGCCCGGCACGGCACGGCAAACCCTGAGCCTGGCCCTATCCGCCGCGGACGGCGGGCAGCACCCGGCGGCCGAGTAGCTCGATGCCGCGGGCCGCGGTCAGGCCGTGCGGCGTGCCGAACTCCACGCGGGTGGCCCCGGCCTGCAGCAGCGCCTGCACCTGCGCGGCAACCTGGTCAGGCGTCCCGGAGAACGCGAACCGGTCAAGCACTGCGTCCGGGACGAGCCGGCCCGCCGCGTCGTGGTCGCCCGCGCGGACCAGCCGCTGCATGGTTTCCAGTTCCGCCGCGCCGAGCCCGGCCGAGCCGAGGTCGGCCGCGCCGTCCAGCGCGGCGACGACCGGCAGGTACGTGGCCACCTCGGCCCTGGCCAGGCGGCGGGCGCTGGCGCCGTCATCGTCGACCACCGTGACCGCGCCGCACACCAGGCCGACGTCGGCGGCCGGGCGGCCCGCTCGCGCCGCGCCGCGCTCGAGCGCCTGCCGTGCCCGGGGCAGCAGCGCCGGGTTCGCCGTGCCGCCGATCTTGACCTCGGCGGCTAGCTCGCCCGCCAGGGCGATCCCGAGCGGGCCCCACGCCCCGAGCAGCACATCCACGTCCCGTCGCACCGGGTGGTACGCCAGCCGGACGCCGGGTGCCACCCGGAAGATCTCGCCCTGGTAGCCGGTGTCGTCGCCGCGCATCAGCCGGCGGACCACGTCCACGGCCTCGCGCAGCCGGCGCACCGGCCGGTCCTGGCTGACCCCGACGGCGTCCAGCCACGCCCCGCGGGCCAGCCCGAGGTAGGCCCGCCCGCCGGAGACGCTGTCGAGCATGTGCAGCTGATTCGCTATCTCCAGCGGATGCAGCAGGTACGGGTTCAGGCACGCGGGGCCGAGCCGGATCCGCCGCGTGGCCTGGGCGGCGATGATCAGTGGCAGCACCGGCGACGGGTAGCCCAGGTCGGCATACACCGAGATGGCAGCGAACCCGAGTTCCTCGATCCGCGGTGCCAGGCTGGCGTAGGTGCCCGCGTCCTCGTCGGACTGCAGCGCGATGCTGAGCTCGCGGCTCATGTGACGTCGCTGAGCGCGACCTCGCTCTGGCCGGTGCGCTCGATCCGCATGATCAGCCGCTCGTCCGGGTCCGGGCAGGCGACCAGGTTGTCGCTCTCCAGCCAGTCACCGGGGCTGAGCTCGCGCTGCTTCGCGGCGAGCAGCGGCAGCACCGCGGCGAGCGCGTACACGCAGAAGAACCGGCCGGGGCAGGTGCGCAGGTGGCTGCTCTCGGTGAGCTCGAACCAGTCGCCGACCCGCATGCCGCACACCGAGCGCCCCTCGATCCGCTCCACGACCACCCGCAGGTCATGGAGCGAGACCGAATCCCCGCCGTCGGCCATCTCGTCCATCCCGTCGGTCAGCTCACCCATGAATCATCCCGGTAGACGCGCCCGTCTTTCATGACCCAGTGCATCGTCCGCAGCGCGGACACGGTTGCCGTCGGGTCTTGTCTCATCGCGATCAGATCCGCCCGCTTCCCCGGTTCCACCGAACCTACCTGCCCGTCGATGCCAAGCCAGGCGGCGGGCACCCGGGTAGCGGCCAGCAGTGCGTCATGCGGCGGCAGGCCGAACGCCTCCATGTACTCCAGTTCACGCACGGTGGCCGAGGTGCCGTCGGTCTGCCAGAACGGCGGCACGTCGCTGCCCAGCATCACCGAAACCCCGGCCGCCAGGGCCAGGCGGTACGACTGCTCGTGCTCGGGTGCCGCGCTGAGCGAGCGCTCCTGCATCCAGTCCGGCACGCCCAGCGAGTCGAAGAAATCCTTGCACCTGGTCACCGACAGCGTCGGCACCAGCGGGACCCCGCGGTCGGACATCTGCCGCGCCACCGCCTCGGTGAGCTGGTATCCGTGCTCGACGCAGTCGAGGCCCTGCTCCACCGCCGGGCCGATGATGCGGGCCGGGCCCGCGTGCGCGGTCACCTTGCGCCCCCAGGCGTGCGCGGTGAAGATCACGGCCGACAGCTCGTCCGGGGCGAGCGGGACCGTGTCCATGGTCTCGTGCAGCCCGGCGATGCCGCCCGAGATCATGACCTTGATGAGGTCGGCGCCGGCCTTGATCTGCGCGCGGGTGCCGCGCACGAACCCGTCCGGCCCGTCGCACTCGAGCGTGTTCGACGACTCGTGCCCGTGCCCGCCGGTGCACACCAGCGCGCGCCCGGCGGTCAGGATGCGCGGCCCGTCGGCGCGACCGGCCGCGATGGCCGAGCGCAGCGCGAAGTCCACGTGATCCATTTCCCCGACGCAGCGGACCGTGGTCACCCCGCACAGCAGGGTGCGCCGCGCATGGTCGGCGACGTAGAACGCCAGCTCGTGCGGTGACATGGCCCGGACCGACTCGGCCAGCGGTCCGGGCAAGGCGAGCGAGAAATGCGTGTGCATGTTGAACAGCCCGGCCATCAGGTACGAGCCCTGCAGGTCGACCGTTGCCGCGCCGTCCGGCGACGGGGCAGATCCCGACGGCCCGATCTCGGCGATCTCGCCGTCCTGGACCAGCACGTAGCGATCCGGCTGCACCTGCGGGCTGCAGCCGTCGAACACGTTGCAGTTGATCAGGACTTTGGTATCAGGCACCGCCGATCCCCTCCATCAGCCGGCCCGGGTCGTGGACCGGCTTCCCGCCCAGCATGGTGGCCAGGACCTCGACATCCGGCAATTCCGCGGCCGGGCACGACAGCGGATCCGCCGAAAACACCGCCAGGTCGGCGTCCATGCCCGGCCGAAGCCGCCCGCGGCGCGTTCCGGCCCCAAGAAGGGCCGCTCCGCAGCGAGTGTAGAGATCGAGCGCGACGGCGGAGTCCACGGCCTGGCCCTCGCCGATCGGCCCGCTGGACCTCGCCGACCTGGTCACCATGAACGAGACGCTGCGCAGCGGGTCGAACGGCGGCACGTCCCCGTCACTGCCGGCCGCGACCCGAACGCCGGCCGCCACCATGTCCCGTACCGGGGCGGCCCGCGCAGTGCGCTCCGCGCCCCAGTGCCGCCGCACGTCGTCGGCGAACTCGTACACGATGGCGGGGTGCACCGACACGCCGACGCCGGACGCGGCCAGGCGGGCGATCGTCTCCGGCGCACAGCTCAGCGCGTGCTCGACCACCAGCCGGCCCGGGTCCGCCACCAGCCCGGCGGCCAGCGCCCGCTGGTAGGCGTCGAGGACCATCCGCACCGCGGCGTCGCCCACCGCGTGGCAGCCAACCCCTGCCGACCGGGCCAGCGCCGCGTCGACGATCATTTGCAGGTCCGCGGGAGTCATCCTCAGGTGATCGGGGTCGCTGTCGTCGCCGATCGCGGCGTCGGCGATCCGCCCGTCCACGAACGCCTTCACACCGGTCAGCCGCAGCCAGGGATCGTCCGCCGGGCCGGGCTGCGGCATCGCTGCGATGAGCTGGCGCGCCGCGTCGGCGTCGCTGCCCTCCGGGATGCGCCACAGCAGGTCGCACCGCAGCGGCAGCCGGCCCTGGTCACGCACGGCCTGGAACAGCTCGAGTTCCGCGCCGTCGACCCCGGCCTCCCTGATCGTCGTGATGCCACGGGCGGCGAACCGCTCCAGGACCAGCGCGAGATCGTCACGGCGGTCCTGGGCTGCCGGTGTCCCGGCGAGCTCGAGCGCCCTGGCGATCAGCTCGTCCGCGTGCACCTGCCCGTCCTCGGCGACCGGCTCGCCCAGCAGCGCGATCGCACGCGAGTTGAGCACCGCGAGATGGCTGCCCCGGCGCAGCAGGATCGGACCCGGCACGCCGAGGCCGTCAAGCTCCGCCCTGGTCGGCAGCCTGCCTTCGCGCAACCAGGACTCGTGCCAGTTGCGGCCGGTCACCGTCCACGCGTCCGCCGCGCGGCCGAGCCCGGCCGCGCGGACCGCGGCCAGCAGGCCGTCGATGGCGGCCGCGTCGCGCAGGCTGACCAGGCGGGCGTCGGCGGCCGCCTGCAGTGCGTGGATGTGGGTGTCGATGAACCCCGGCCCAACGCAGGCGTCACCCAGATCGATCTGGCGTGCCGAAGGTCCCGCCAGGCGCGCCGCCTCGTCTGCCGCTTTGGCGAGGGCGGCCACCTTGCCGCCGGTGATGACCAGGTACCTGAACGAATCGCCCGAGACGTAGTCGGGCCGGATGGTCTTGGCTGCGAGCACGGTCGCAACCGGGCGCTCACTGGCCAACAAACCCTCCCCCCGCAGGGCCGGCTGCGCTCCGCCGGGCGCAGCACCTCTGCATGATCACTATGCCCCTGTCGGCAGGGTCTCGGCATCCCGGGCTGGCGTCACTCCCCGTGCTACGGTCCGGCCATGAATGGCTCACGGGGTGTTACTTGGCCGATACGCAGAGTTGTAGTTGGTGCCTGTGCGGTGATTCTGCCCTTGGCCCTGAGCGGGGGTGCCGCGTCCGCCAGCCCGCCGGCGCCCGCGACCATCAAGCACTGGGGGGCGTTCATCGGCGGGCTGATTGATCACACTCCCTATGACCTGCAGCTGTCGCCGGTTCCGCTGAGCCTTCCCGGCCGGATCGCCGAGATCGCGACGTCCAACTCGAGCCAGTACGCGCTGCTGACCAACGGCAGCCTGTACGCCTGGGGCCTGGGCGGGAACGGCCAGCTCGGCGACGGCGGCACCGGGAACTCGTTCACCAGGGCGGTGCGGGTGCGCTTCCCGGCCGGGGTGAAGATCGCCTCGATCCCCATCGACGCCATGCCCTTCGACACCGCGCTGGCCGTGGACACCACTGGGCACGTGTGGGGCTGGGGCTTCAATACATTCGGGCAGCTGTGCCTTGGCAACCGCACCGAGTACAACACCCCGGTCCGGCTGCCGCTCAGCCACGTGACGCTGCTCGCCGGGGCGGGCGGGCATTCCCTGTTCGACTCCCGCGGAAGGGTCTACGCGTGCGGCAACAACACCTACGGTGAGCTGGGGAACGGCAGCAGGAGGTCCAGCAAGGTCCCGGTGCGCGTCACCGGGCTCCGCCGCGGCCAGGTCACCTCGCTGGTCGCCGCGTTCGCCAACTCCGGTGCCGTGCTCGCGAACGGCAAGTACTACGACTGGGGCTATAACCGCCAGGGCCAGGTCGGCAACGGGGTCCTCGGCAGGCCAGCCGACGTGCCGTTCCGGGTGCCTTTGCCGGCCGCGGTGCGTCAGCTCGCCCAAGGGGGCTCGCTGCAGGGCAACGGGCAGACGATCACCCTGCTCGCGAACGGCTCGCTGTACGCATGGGGCGCTGGCAGCTCCTACCAGCTCGGCACCGGAACGACCGCGAACCAGCCGTCCCCGGTGCGGATCTTCGCACCGCGGGGCGTGCGGTACCGGCTGCTGGCAACGGGCGGCGGCACCTCCTACGGGGTATCGGCGGTGGGCAACGTCTACGCCTGGGGCGGCAACATGGTCGGCGAGGTGGGCAACGGAGGCACCGGCAACGTTCGCTACCCGGTGCGGGTCGCCTCCGGGGCCACGTCGATCTCGGCAACGTCCTCCGACGTGATGATCAGCGTGCGCCAGCGCTGGTGAAGTGACTGCGTGATCGGGTTCCGGGGGAGCCGATGGCTCAGCAGCCCAGGGCGTCGGCCAGGGCGGTCAGGCTTTCGGCGTCGACCAGGCCGTCCAGGTCCGGCGGCTCCTCGGCGAGCCCGTCCGGGCCCCATTCGAGCGGGCGGCGGATGAACAGCGGGCGCAGGCCGAGCGCGGCGGCGGCCTGCAGGTCCCCCGCGTGCGCGGCGACCATCCCGGCGTCGCCGGGGTCGCACTCCAGCAGGTCCAGCGCGGTCAGGTACACGACCGGGTCGGGCTTGTAGCTGGCGGCGAGTTGCGCGGACAGCACCGCGTCGAACCGGAGGTCGCCGAACTTGAGCAGGTCGGCGAGTAGCGCGACGTGACCGTTCGACAGCGTCGCCGTGACGTAACCGGCACGAAGCCGTTCGAGCCCGTCGCGGCTGTCCGGCCACGGCCGCAGCTGCCGCCAGCCGCGCACCAGAGTGTCCCTGTGCTCACCTGGCAGGGGGGTGGCGCGGCGTTCAAGGCATTCATCGAGGGTGTCCCGCTGCACGGCATCAAGATCCCGCCAGCCGGAATCCTGGCGGGCCTTCTCGAGCGACGGCTGATAGGCACGGCGCCAGTCGTCGACAATGGCCGGCCAGTCGCCCTGGGTGCCGGTCTCCTCGGCGATGTCGATCAGGCTGGACCGCCAGTCGACGACCGTGCCAAAGATGTCGAAGAGCAGAACGCGCAGCGGGCTCATAAACGATCAGTATTCCAAGGTTGCCGGGCATTGCTTTTCGCGGCGCGCTTGGCGATGCTGTGGCGGGAATCACAGCAGGGGAGGACCAGATGACCGATCGGCCTGCGACTGCCTTAACCGGAACCGCCGACGTCCCCCCCGCCGGGCTCGAGCCCGACGCGATCGGGCCCGCGCAGGACACGATCATCGGGATGGCCAACGCGGCCCCCGCGGTGTCGGTCGGCTTAACCTTAGCCGCGCTCGCGGCGGCGGCCGCGTACGCAGTCGGGCCGATCATCGTGCTGACCGCGGTGCCGATGCTGATCATCGCCAACGCCTACCGCCGGCTGAACCTGTGGAAGGCCCAGTGCGGCGCCTCGTTCGAGTGGGTGGGCCGGTCCATCAACCCCTATCTGGGCTTCATGACCGGCTGGCTGATGATCACCGGGACGCTGGTCGGGGTGGTTTCCGGCGTCGTGGTCCTGGCCCCGTCGGTGCTCGCGGTGTTCGGCTCGACGTCCACCAGCACGTGGCCGAACATCCTGATCAGCACCGCCATCCTGCTGATCATGGTGGTGATCGCGATCGTCGGCATCCGCATCACCGCGCGGATCCAGGTCGGCATGGGGCTGATCGAGTACGTCATCCTGATCGGCTTCGCGATCACCGGCCTGGTGCTGGTGCTCTCCCACCACCACGGCACGTTCCCGATCACCAAGGGGTGGTTCACGGTCAGCGGGATCGGCGGCAAGGGCAGCCTCGCGGCCGGGTTCCTCATCGCGGTGTTCATGTACACCGGCTGGGACGCGAGTATTTACGTCAACGAGGAGACAACCCGGCGAACCGTCAACCCGGGCCGCGCCGCCGTTCTCGCCGTTCTGTTCCTGGCCATCATCTTCACGATCTCCGAGATGGGCCTGCAGGGCGTGGTGTCGCCGGCCAAGCTCCAGGCGAACTCGTCGTCGGCCCTGGTCTACGTGGCGCAGGCGATGGGCGGCGGGGGGTGGGCCAAGGTGATGGCGCTCGCCCTGGCGCTATCGGTGATCGCCTCCACCGGCGTCGGGATCGTGGCGCTGGGCCGGATGATCTACGGGATGGCGCGGCGCCGGGTGCTGCCGCCGCTGCTGGCTGCCATCCACCCCCGGTTCTCCACCCCGGCGGTGGCTACCTTGATCATCGGGGCAATCCTGGTCGTGGTCACCTGGATATATCTGCTGTCCACCTCGGTCGCGAACGCCTTCACCCAGGTGATCGACGTCACCGGCCTGCTGTACGCCGCGTTCTACGTGCTCACCGCGTTCGCCGCGGTGACCTACTTCCGGCGGCGCATCGTCAGCAACGCGGCGGACCTGGTGCTCGTCGGCATCCTCCCGCTCGCGGCCGCCGCGTTCCTGATCTGGCTTGTGGTCAAGTCGCTGCTCACCGCGCCGGCGCCGCAGCTCTGGTCCGTGGCCGGGGTGGTCGTCGTCGGTATAGTGCTGATGTTCTTGGCGCGTTTTGTCCTGCAGTCGCCGTTCTTCCAGGACCCGCGGGAGAGCGCGCCCCGGGAAGGCTGACGAGCCGCGGGGGCAGGCCGATGACCGATCGCTTCTCCGGCGAGCTGTGGCAGGGCTCGGCGGACATCTACGACGCGATACTGGCGCACCCGTTCCTGGCTGGGCTGACCGACGGCAGCCTGCCGCAGGATGCCTTCGTGTTCTACGTGGTGCAGGATGCGCTGTACCTGCACGGCTATGCGCAGGCACTGGCGGCGGTCGGCAGCCGGGCGCCGGACGCGGCCGGGGTCGAGATGTTCTCCCGCGACGCCGCGGACATCGTGGCGGTCGAACGGGCCCTGCACGATTCGCTGCTCAGTGACCTGGGCATCGACCCCGCGTCGATCGGGAAGGCCGAGCCCGCGCCGACCACGCTGGCCTACGTCAGCTACCTGCTGGCGGCCGTCCGTGGCGGGTCGTACGCCGAGGGCGTCGGCGCTGTGCTGCCGTGTTACTGGATCTACTGGGAGGTCGGCAAGGAGTTGCTGCAGCGTGGCTCGCCCAACCCCCGCTACCAGAAGTGGATCGACACCTACGGCGGCGAGGAGTTCGGCGACACGGTCCGCAAGGTGCTCGCGGTGACCGATGCCCTGGGGCCCGGCCTGGCGTCGGCCGAGCGCGCGCTGGTGCACCGGCACTTCCGGGCCACCAGCCGCTACGAGTGGATGTTCTGGGACATGGGCTACCGCAAGGAAACCTGGCCGGTGTAAGCCCGCCGCGCCCGCCTTCCGCCGCGAGTGGTTTGGGGCCAGAATGGAAATTGAGACCGAAAAGTCTGCATCGTTCACGGGGACGCCGGACTGTGATCGCGGTAACGTGAGCCGGTACCTGCAAGGGGGGATAGTCCGTGGCTGACCAGGTTTATCTCCATTTCTCCGTCTTATTCGACGGCCGAAGTCTGACTGCACGTTTAGCCAAGGGGGACGGTCAACAGCCGTCGTCGGCGATCGCTTCGGTGGGGCTGGCGCCACGGGGTGGCCGGTGCTGGAGGCGTGATGGGTGATGGGGACACCGCCGCTGTCGGGTTCGTGCACGGGTTTTTTCCCGGTTCGAGGATCGCCGGATACCGGCTCGGGGAGGAGATCGGCCGGGGCGGAATGGCCGTTGTTTTCCGGGCCCAGGATGAGCGGCTCGAGCGGCAGGTGGCGCTGAAGATCCTCTCGCCTGCGCTGGCGGCGAACGAGACGTTCCGGCACCGTTTCATCCTCGAATCGCGGTCCGCGGCGGCGGTGGACGATCCGTACATCATCCCGGTGTTCGAGGCTGGTGAGGCAGATGGCGTGCTGTTCATCGCGATGCGCTACGTGCCAGGCGGCGACGTGGGGGCGCTCCTGAAACAGATGGGACCGCTGCCCATCGAGCGCGCCGCAGCGATCATCTCCGGGGTGGCATCGGCTCTCGACACCGCGCACGCCGCGGGATTGGTGCACCGTGATGTCAAGCCGACCAACATGCTGCTCGATACCCGGGTTGGCAGACCCGACCACGTGTATCTGTCGGACTTCGGCCTGAGCAAGGGTGCACTGTCGTCGGCCGAACTGACCGGAGCGGACCGCTTCATGGGCACGCTCCATTACTGCGCGCCCGAGCAGATCCAGGGGCGGCGGGTCGACGCGCGCACGGATGAGTACGCGCTCGCGTGCACGGCGGTCGAACTGCTGTCCGGCAGGCCGCCATTTTCTCAGGACGAGGCCTCGGCGGTGCTGTACGCGCAGCTGTCCGAGCCACCGCCGCGGCTGGCGTCGCGGCGGGCAGACCTCCCGGCCGCCGTAGACGATGTGCTGCTCCGGGCTCTGGCGAAGGCCCCCGAAGAGCGGTACGCGAGCTGCGGGGAGTTTGCTGACGCGCTCCGCATGGCGCTCGGGCTGCAGCGATACGCACCGGACGTAGCGACCGTGCTGCACCAGCGGACCCTGGCCGATCAGCACCACGGGCTGAGGACAGATCCGCCTGCCGCCCCCTCGACCCTTGCCGGAGTCGGCGAGGACGCCGGGAGGTCGGATGACACGCCCGTGCTGCCCGAGCAGATCGTGGTCGATCAGCCGGATGCGCTCGAGCGGGATCAGCCGGATGCGCTCGTGCCGGATCACCCGGATGCGCTGGCAGCCCGGTTCAGCCTGGCTGAAGACTTGGCCGCGCAGGGGGATCATGCCGAGGCGGAAGAGGAGTTCCGGTACGTGTACCGCGCCCGGCAGCGGGCCTTGGGGCCGAACCACCCGGAGACGCTGATCGCCCGGTTCGGTGCTGCTCAGGAGATCGCGGCGCGCGGCGACCACGCCCGGGCGGAGGAAGAATTCCGCGGCATGCTGCCACATCAGCGGCGCAGCCTGGGCCCGTATCATCCCGACACGCTGGCTACCCGGTGCAGCGTCGCCAGGGAGATGGCGGCGCGCGGCGATCATGCCGGAGCGGAGCGGGTGTTCCGTGACGTGCTGGTGTATCTGCAGCGGAAGCCAGGCCTGGATCACCCGGTCACGGTGATCCTCTGGCTCAACATCGCCAAGGAGATGGTGGCACGCGGCGATCACGCCGGAGCGGAGGAAGAGTTCCAGGATCTGCTGCCGCACCTCAAGCTGACGCTTGGCCGCGATCACCCAGACACGCTGGCGGCACTCGAATGGATCGATTACCTGGAGCGCAAGAGGACGGACCGGCCTGTCGAGCCCCGCCGGCACCCTCGCGCTGACGGCCCAACGGCCATGCCCGCGGCTCACCCGGGCGGAGCACGTACGGGTCGTGGCGGTGGCGCGCTCTCCGCTCACCACGAGGTCAGGGACCGGCATGGGCACGGCTCTGCCCAGCCGGGCGCGGCTGGCCGCTGATAGCGTTGCTGGTGCGGCGGTGGCCGCATCGGAGGAACCGTGACATATCCGACGGTGCCGGGCCGTGTTCCGGCCGGGGCGACAGCCGAGGGCGACGGGATCGTCGTCGGCGACGGCCCTACCCGGGTTGATGCGTACATCGACTTCCTGTGCCCGTATTGCAAGCGGTTCGAGCTCTCGGCCGGGCCGGCGCTGGCGAGCATGGCAGGCGACGGACTGGTGAGCATCGCTTACCACCCGATGAACTTCCTCGACCAGGCGTCAACCACCAACTACTCGACCCGCGCCGCCGCGGCGTCGGGCTGCGCCGCCGACCAGGGCCGGTTCCTGGACTTTGCCAACGCGCTGTTCGAGTACCAGCCGCCCGAGGGTGGCCCAGGGCTGAGCGATGCCGAGCTGGCTAAGCTCGGCCGGGTCGCGGGCCTGGCCGAAGCGCCGTTTGCCGCCTGCCTGTCCGAAGCCCCGTATCTCGACTGGCCCTCCTACGTGACCGCCCGCGCCACCGAAGCGGGGGTCGGCGCGACGCCCACCGTCCTGGTCGCGGGCACGCCGGTGGAGCCAGACGCGAAGGCGATCAGCGCCGCCGTCGCCCACGCAGGTCGCAGGCGGTAAGCCCTTCCCTGCAGCAGCCACCCTCGGCCAAGCTCGGCCTCTACGACGCCATCCGCGACCTCTCGGTGAGATCGGCGGGTAAGACGAGCAGTGGGTCCGGAGCCGCTGCGACTTGTGCGCACGTTCCGGATATAGGGCGCGTTATTTCCTGCTCATAAGTATCCGCATGAGATTACCGTGGTTATAGGGTTGGCCAGCCCGCGGGTTCCGGTTGACGGAGTGTGGCTCTATCGCTACTGTCTGACCGCATGACATCGGGGAGTTTCACGGCGGCCGCTTTGCGGCGGAGCATAATTCTCTTATCTGTTCTTGCCCTGCTCCTGATCTTATTGGAAATCAGCCCTTCCGCAGTTCAGCGAGCCGGTGCTGCGACGCCTCCGGCAGGAGGAACCAACCGCACCTCGCCGGGCAACGGGGCGACTACGAGCAATCCGCTGAAGCTTCTCACGGCCACTCAGGTCCAGGGCGGCTACGTCTCATCCGGTATCGGAATGCGGAATTTGGGCTACGGCACCATCACGCTCACCGGGATACCGTCAGGTTCCACCATTGACGCGGCTTACCTGCTCTGGGATGAGATTAACAGTTCGGACTCCGCAGCGCTCGCCGAGGGTACGTTCGACGGGACCGCGATCAAGGGTTCGCTGGCTGCCTCCGGCAGCTCACCTTGCTGGCCAAGCTCTTTCGGTGAGAGCGGATACGCCAACTATTCCTATGAAGCCAATGTCACCAGCATGGTCCAGGGAAATGGTAGCTATAGGTTGAGCGGGTTCGCCAGCGGCAGCACAGCGGGCGAGGATCCCTGGACCGCTAATTCGCCATTTCCAGAACTCGAAGGTGCCTCACTCGTTGCCATCTACAAGAACGCGGCAAAGCCGGAGACGACGGTTCAGGTCTATAATGGGGCCACCGAGACAGACAGCGGAAACCTGCTGACGCAGACATTGTCGGGGTTCTCGGCTGGTTCCTCGGCTACGGCGAGCACCACGTTCATCGTCGCTGACGGCCAGTCGCTTCCTGACTCTGGCGGGACTTTCAACGGCACGACTCTGGTTAGCAACTTCACCGGATCGGCATCTCAGGCCGTGGCGCCGTACTCAGAGGGCGACCTGTGGGATAACGACACCTCTGATGTCAGCTCGCTTGTCAAGCCGGGTGACACAACCGCGACCGCGACCGTAGACGGTACAAGCGACTGCCTCGTATGGGTGGGCCAGGTATTCTCCGTCAGTTCGGTGACGCACTATGAGCTCAACCTGAAACTCTGGATTCCGCAGCCTGCGGTCGTTGACCCGGTGAACCCGGCTGGCACCATGCCGTACGGAATGTGGAAGGCCCTCGTTTTGACTGGGCTTGAGCCGGATCTTTCGCATCCGAGCCCGGTTATAGGGCCCTTCGGGGCTGGCAGCACCTGCAAAGACCCAGACAGCTTCCGCAGCGCTTTCGACACCTCCGTGAGTTCGACATTGGATGGAGACGGATATACCGGCTATAACGATGGCACCAGTTTCCGTGCGGCCGCGAAGGTGAGTTTCGACTGGAACGGCAGCAGCATCTCGAATATTTCCTTTGAGCCTGAAGCAGGCGTTAGCCATCGTGCGATTACTGAGGAGACCCGCATCGGGCACAGTGTTATCACGCGAAGCTGCACGGAATATCACGTGGGCACCGTTAGTGGCTCGGCCACAGCCCAGGGCCCGTCTGAACTGGCTGTTCATCTCAAGGGCGTTGTCGGCTTCCTGACGGGTCTTGCGGATTTCACCGGGGCTCATCCGTCCAGCAGATTCGACATCTCCGTGAGCCCCGATGGAAGCCTCGGAATTTCGTATGAATCAACCCGGTTCCCCACGACCGGGCTGCAGGTCCTGATCAATAATCAGGTCGAGGGGACCAACATCGTCAACGATGCCTCCTGCTACAAGCCTTCGGATGTCCTTGGATTCCGGGCCCTGGCATTTCTGCCCCTGCTGTTCGACGAGACGACGAAGGGAACGCTTCCGACAATTACGCTCGCGGGCCCGCCGACGAATGTGGACATCCCGAGCCCTGGTTGTTAGCAGCAGCCCCGGACCTGTGCTGGCGACCGGCTCTGGCGGCGCTGACGTTAGCCGGACAGGGCTTCACGGGCGGCCCGGATCGAGGAGCGCTTCCCGGAGTCCAGGTACTCCTCGATCCGGGTGATGTGCCCGTCCTTCACCTGCAGGTACATGGCTGCATGCAGCTCGACCTGGGTCCCGTCCGGCAGCGAGCCGCGCAGCACATGCTGCTGCAGCACGCCATCGGGGGCCGGAACCCGCCGGACGATGTCATAGTGCAGGCCGGACACCGCCCGGTGCAGGCCCTGCAGCACCCTCAGGTTCTCGTCCACAGGCTGCTCGACCAGGTCATCGTTGTGCCAGATCAGCGCGTCCGGGGCGTAGATCTCGCGCACCATGTCGATGTCGCCAGCCTCGAGCGCGGCGAAGAATCGGATCACAAGTTCCTCGCTGATGGCACTGCCTCCTTGCTTGGTCCATCTGGTCCGGCTGGTTCGGCTGGCCCGCTCCGCGCGAAGGTGGCGATGGCCTCCTCGTAGCCCCAGTCACCGCCGACGGGCATCGGGAACAGCACCGGCAGGTCCACGCCCGCGCCCCGGTACTCCGCCAGCCGCTGACCGCACGCGGCTGCATCCCCGTGCGCCACGAAGCGGTCGGCCACCGGCTGCGGCACCCGCGCGGTCGCGCCGGCCCGGTCCCCGGCCAGCAGCAGCTCGCGGACCGGCCGCAGGTCGGCGCCGAGGCCGTCCTCGCCGAACAGCGCGGTCACCGCGGGATGCAGCACGTAACGGGGCACGACGTCGCGGGCGGCGGCTGCGGCAGCGTTGGCGTCACCGGACAGGCAGCAGTGCACCACGCAGATGATCTCCACTGCGGCCGGGTCCCGCCCGGCAGCGGCGGCGGCGGTGCGCACCAGGCCGGCCGCCTTCCCGGCCTGGGCCGGTGACATCAGGTTCAGGACCACGCCGTCCGCGATCCGGCCGGCCAGCTCGAGCATCCGCGGCCCGAGCGCGCCCAGGTAGATCGGCAAGTTGGCGCGGACCGGCGGGCTGTCCAGCGGAATCATGCCGGTGCGGAAAAGGCCGCCCGCGTGCCCGGCCGGACTGCCGGCCAGGACCGCGCGGACCACGGCCACGTACTCCTCGACCATCTGCAGCGGCGGGAACGGCGCGATGCCGAACCTGCCGTTCATGACCGGGTTCCCGACACCGATGCCAAGCACGAACCGGCCGTCCGCCGCGTGGTCCAGCTGCGCCGCGGTCTTGGCGGCCAGCGCCGGCGGCCGCAGTGCCGCGTTCGCGACCGCGGTGCCGACCCGGACCCGGCGGGTCGCGGCGGCCACCGGATGGCACAGCGCGAGCGCGTCGCCGTGCCCCTCGGCCACGAACACCGCGCCGAACCCGGCTCGCTCGGCCGCCGCGGCGAGCTCGCCAACCCTGGCCGGCGCCAGCCCGCTATGCGACGCGATCGACAGCCCGATCATGCCGCCGGGAGCCGCGTCAGCGGTCATGAATGTACTTCCCGACGGCCTATAACCCGCCTTTCGGTACATTCATCGGCCGCGGTGGCGGGTTCGCTGCCCGCGGTGGCGGGTTTGTCGGCCGCGGTGGCGGGTTGGCCCGCGGTGGCGGGTTGGCCCGCGGTGGCGGGTTCGTCGGCCGCGGCGGCGGATTCGCTGCCCGTGGCGGCAGCCAGTTGCGCCCGCAGTTCGCGCTTGAGGACCTTTCCGGTGGTCGTGCGCGGCAGCGAGCCGGCGAACTCCACGGTCTTCGGGCACTTGAAGTGGGCCAGCCGCTCCCGCGACCAGGAAATGATCGCCTCGGGCGACGCCTCGGCGCCGGCCACCGGGATGATCACGGCGTGCACAGCCTCGCCCCACACCGGGTCGGGCCGCCCGACGACAGCGACCTCGGCCACGGCCGGGTGATCCGCGAGCACGGCCTCCACCTCCGCCGGGTAGATGTTCTCGCCGCCGCTGATGATCATGTCCTTGGCGCGGTCCATGATGTAGAGGTAGCCGTCGGGGGTCAGCCGGCCGATGTCCCCGGTCCGGTACCAGCCGCCCGGCGCGAACGCGGCCGCGGTGGCCTCCGGGTCGCGCCAGTACCCGGAGAACAGGCACTCGCCGCGGATGAGCAGCTCGCCCGCCGTGTCCGCCGGCAGGTCGCGGCCGTCGGGGTCCACGATCCGCACCTCCCAGCCGAACGAGATCCGGCCCGCGCTGGCCAGCCGTGGGTGGCCGGGCTGGTGATCCTCGGGCGCCAGCAGGCTGATCATGCTCTGGCTCTCGGTGTTGCCGTAGATCTGCCGGAACCGGCAGCCGAACGCCTCGAGCGCGGCCGCCAGCGACGACGGGGTGATCGGCGCCGTGCCGTACGCGATTTCGCGCAGGCTGCCGAGGCCGGCACCGTCGCGACGGCGGATCTCGGCAACCAGCATGTCGATCAGCGAGGGCCCCGCGGTGAAGAACTCGATCCGGTCCCGCTCGATCGCGTCGATGACCGCGGCCGGGTCGAAGCCGGTGTGGA
>Ga0209275_10000243_pt1 | contig 19641 bp, 18 predicted proteins | sample HubBroMetageREF2_FD_188344 | JGI IMG/M metagenome (GOLD analysis project Ga0209275, IMG submission 188344) | Reference soil microbial communities from the Hubbard Brook experimental Forest, New Hampshire, USA - Hubbard Brook CCASE Soil... | ecosystem: Environmental > Terrestrial > Soil >... | reverse complement strand
ATCACATCCTGTAATGCTAGTCTGCCGCTCTGAGATGACATGGGGTGTCTCCTTTCTGCCCGGCTAGGCAGAGCTGTTGGGAGACACCCTCTTTCTTTTTATCCTCACTTTCAACAGAAAATCTTACAGACGGGTGAAATGCGAGGGACGGTGGGCGTCGTTAACATTAGGGGCGCGTGGTCTGATAACACATCGCAGCGGAGGCGCGTTGCGCCCGGTTTGGACTAGGCTGTATAATCTTGGTTGGACGCTTGGGAATTATACGGATTTTTAAATTGCAGGGCTGTCCGAGGAGCGCTGGATGTCGTTTTCTGGATTGTATTTGACTCGCGTGTGGCTGGGCAGCAATTTTTCGGCGAAATTATTGCCGGCGAAGATACGGCCGCTAGCCGCGCACGTAAAGCTGACGGAAAATTGCCAGGCGAAGTGCATCAGCTGCGATTATTGGAAGACGCGCTGGCACGACGGAATTAAGGCGGAGCGCGCGGTGGAGCTGCTGAACGAGATCGGGGCGGCGGGTATTCGTTCGCTGCGGTTTACCGGTGGCGAACCTTTGCTGCGCACGGACCTGTTCGAGATTATGAAGCGCGCGGACATGCGGCCTTTTACGGAAGTGATCCTGCAGACCAACGGGCTGCTGATCAAGAAGATGCACAAGCAAATTAACGAGTCGGCGATCACCAAAGTGTGCATTTCGATTGACGGGTTGGAGAAGACCAACGATTTGATCCGCGGGATTGACGGGTATTTTGATCTGGCGATGCAGGGGATTAAACTGCTGCGCGGGAAAAAAGTTTCGATAGCGGTGACTTTGAACCGGATTTCCGCGAAGGAACTTGGGAAACTGGCGGAAGTGGCGCACGGAGTGGGAGCCGAGGTGCAGTATAACGTCCTGAGCCAGAGCATTTATTTCATTAAGGACGCGGACATGGATTCGATGTGGCCGGAGGGCGGCGACATCAAGGAAATTGCGAAGTTTCTGCGCCAGGACCTGAAGCGGCCGGAATACGAAGTGGAATATGTGACCAAATATTTCAAGCGGCAGCTGGTGGCGGAGCCGCCTTGCATTCTGGGGTACCTGCAGATGTTCGTGCTCTCGAATGGCGACGTGATGACGGGATGCTATCCGCTGCAGCCGGTGGGAAATATTCTGAAGGACAAGCTGGAGACGATTTTGGCGTCTGAGGATTATGTGCGGCAGTGCGAGGCGATGGTGCGGCGGGAATGCCCGGGCTGCACTTGCGGCGTGGAAAGTTCTCTGGCGATGCAGAATGCGGCTTCCAGCGCGTTTTTTGATATTCACCGGCTGACGCACAAGCAAATGCCGGTGAATATGGGGATGCCGGCGGAAGTGGCGGCGGAAAACGCGTAGCGGACGTAATTAGCCGGCGGGACGCCGGCGCTACGGACCTTGGATCATTACGCGGCTTGCCAACAGAGGTGTTTACCTCCTAGACTCCTGCGATGAACCCGTTATCGCAGACTCCCGATTGGATTGCTTTGATTAAATCTGACGTTGTCTTCTGTATGTGCGCGCACGTTCGCTTGCCCGACTGCACTTCGCGGAGCGTTTCCGGATGACAATTTTCGTTTTCGTGCTTTTCGTGATCGCTGCGGGGATCACTCTGCGCGCTGACGTTTTGCGCAGGAGGCTCTCGTTTCGAAGCGCCGCGGGCTGGCGTTTGCTAACCGCGTTTGATGTGGCATGCGTGGCGGCGACGGCGGGAGCTGTGTTCGGACTGATTCCGCTGGCGATTGTTAATGGTGGCGTGCCGCTTTATGCGCCAGCGACCTGGGGGATTGCGGCTGCTGGGTTGCTGGCGGGTTTCCTCTGGAGTGAAGGGCGGCACCAACTGCAATTTCAGCGGCCTGCGGGGATTGTGTTTGGGGAATGGCTGATACTTGCGGGCGGATATCAGCTGATCGAGACCGCGGCGTTTGGCGATCGTCCGCGCGTGCCGCACGGCGCGGTGGCGCTTGCGGCTTGTGGCCTGGCGATTTTGGCGGGCGGAGCGGTGATCGCGGTGATCGTTCCACGATTCGTGAAGCGCTACGAAGGGCATCACATTTTGGATCGCGTGAGTGAGCAGCAGGATTTCGTTCAGCCTGAGTACGTCGGAGCCACGGCCGAGTGCCCGCATCCGGAATCGTGGCAGATGGTGGACTCGCAGAGTTCGGAGTTGGAGGTTTTGGATTTTCTGAAATCCATCGTGATTACGACGAAGCCGCGATTGATCGTGGAGACTGGGACGTTCATCGGGTATAGCGCAATCAAGATGGCGGAGGGGTTGAAGGCCAACGGGTTCGGGAAGTTGATTACGATCGAGTTTGATCCTGCGATTTTTGCGAAGGCCAAGCAACGCATTGACGCTTCTGGCCTCGGGGATTGGATCGAGTATCGCAATGCTTCGAGCCTGGAGACGCCAATTGACGGGACGATTGATATTTTCTTCAGCGACAGCCATTTGACAATTCGCGAGCAGGAGATCCGGCGATTTTTGCCGCAGATTGATGCGCGCGGATTGATTCTGGTGCACGACGCGAGCTCACATTTCAAGGTGGTGCGCGAGGCCGCGCTGCGTTTGGAACAAGAAGGTTTGATTTCGGTGGTACTGCTTTCCACGCCGCGTGGTTTGGTGATTGCGCAGAAGCGGGCGGGGCGCAAGTAGAGTTGCACGTGGCGATATTGAAACTATTTGGGTGAGAGTGCCGTATAGTAGGCAGCACTCGGGAGGCGCGCGATGACGATGAACGGCGACACGAGCGGTTTGCCTGCACCGGCCGAAGAGCTTCATCCTGCCGCGGAGCAGCGCTCGGAGATGGAGAATATTTTCATGGGGCCGAACGGCATGCGCGCGGGTTGGCGGCTGCTTCTGTTTGTTTGCATATTCCTGACATGCACTAAAGTAGAAGGTGTCGTTATACACCATATTCACCCGGTAAGTGCGTGGTTCCAGGCGCAAGATCACACCGTGATGACCGCTCCGACGCAGATATTTCTGGAAGGCATCGCATTGTTCGCGCTGTTGGTGGCGGCCGGCGTGATGGCGCTGATCGAAAAGCGCACCTACGCGGATTATTATTTGCCGATGAATGAGTTTTTGGGAAAGCGGTTCTGGCAGGGCGTGCCGTACGGGTTCGCGATGCTGTCGTTAGCGCTGGGAATGATCGCGGCGTTGCACGGATTTTCGTTAGGTAGCATGGCGCTTTCCGGTGTGGATGCGCTGAAATTTGGCGGCCTTTACGGGATCGCATTCCTGATGGTGGGACTGTTCGAAGAATTTTCGTTCCGCGGTTACATGCAGGCGACGCTGGGTTCGGGAATCGGGTTTTGGCCGGCGGCGATTATTCTTTCGATTTTTTTTGGGGCGATCCATTTAAGCAATGGCGGCGAAGCGTGGTTCGGCGCGGCGATGGCGGGATCGTTTGGCGTGCTGGCGGCGTTCGCTTTGCAGCGGACCGGGAATTTATGGTTTCCGATTGGAATGCATGCGGCGTGGGACTGGTCCGAGACGTTTTTTTATTCCGTGCCGGATAGTGGATTTTTGGCGAAGGGGCATTTGTTGAATTCAACATTTCATGGGCCTACGTGGCTCACGGGTGGGACGGTGGGGCCGGAAGGCAGCGTGTTTGCATTTCTTGTGCTAATTATTGGCGGAGTGGGGATTCATTTTATATTTCCGAAGAAGCAGATCGCTGCCTAGCAGCAGATGATTGGTTGGTACGGCCCAAAATTTAGCGCGTCGCCTGATTACGAAAGAAAGATGCCTGCTGCATAACCCCTTTTAATCTGCAGGTTGCTGTTGGTGCGGCTGCGCGCTGGAATCCTTTTCCGCCGATGCAGCATCTATCACAAACCGACCTGGGACTTGCTTCCTGGTTTGGGTGTCCGCTTTGGCGGCAGTCACTGGTGAGGATCGCAAGATAATTTGCGATCGTTACCATTTGCCGCTAATTGCTGGGCGCTCATTTGACAAGGGAAGTAGGTGTCGTTAAACTGGGCGGCTTTGAGCGAGCTATTGGGCCTCGCATAGGGACTGGACCATGGACAAGAAGCGATTGGAGTATTACAAAAAGAAATTAGCCACGCGGCGCGAGGAACTCGTGCGCGGCATCGCGCGTACCGAGCAGGAAGGGCGCGAGGCGGACGAAGATCCCACGGTGGATCTGGGCGACAAGGCGGCGAATTCCTACACCAAGGAATTTCTGTTCGGCCAGACGCATAACGACCGTTCACTGCTTGCGCTGGTGGATAACGCGCTGGCGCGTATTAAGGATGGCTCGTACGGCGAGTGCAATTCGTGCCACGAAGAGCTGCAGCAGAAAAGGTTGGAAGCTGTGCCGTGGACGCGGTATTGCATTACCTGCCAGGAAAAGACGGAGCAGGGACAGCTGTAAGAACAGGCAGCGGTGGAATTTTGTGGCGGCGGTCCTGCTTCGTGGGACCGCCATTTTTTTTGGCGCTCCGCCGCCGGAAATTCAAGCTACATCAAAGACGCCCACCTACAAGACAGGCGGAAGCTATGAAGGCGACAGCAAAGTCAAGACCTCGGCCTTCGTGCGACCTTTCAGCCGACATCGCTGTGCGTAGAATTACGGTCTATCCGTCCCTTGCCGGGTGGAGTAGCGTTCGCCGTACCCCTCTCGCTTGCTGACTACATGGTGATATTGCGAACTGCCATTGACGCGCTTACGGCTGTGCTTTTCCCTGCTCCTTGCCGGATTTGTGGGACTACGCTTTTGAATGCCAGCCGCATTCCGATTTGCGATTCATGCCTGGCGTCGTTCCAGCCGATAGAGCAACCGATGCGCGAGTGTTGCGAGCGGCCGTTTCCGGCGGCAGTCGCTGCGGAGGCTCCCGCTGTGATGGCTGCGGAATCTGAGCTACCGTTCGCCCCGGCTGTAGCTGCCGCCCGGAACGCACCGCCAGTGACGACCGTTGGCGATCCGAATGCCGAAACTGCGCGACGGCTTTGCCGCCTGTGCCGCGATGGCTACTACGCTTTTGATCGTGCGCGCAGCTATGGGGTTTACAACGACGCGCTGCACCACTCCATCTTGCTGCTGAAGTATGAGGAAGTGACGCGTCTGGGCGTCTGGTTTGCGGAGCGCTTGGCGAAGATTGTGGCGCTTGAGGGCGAGGCGTTCGGCGCGGACGTGATCGTGCCGGTGCCGCGGTATCCTGACCGGCAGCGCGAACGGGTTACGACCAGGCTGAGCTGATCGCGCGGCCGCTGGCTCGGCTGCTGCATCTGAAGCAGGGCGCGTAGTTATAGATGCGCACCAAGCCTCGTCCGGCGCGATTAGTGCTCACAAGCAAGGAACACTGGGATTCGGTACGTGGCGCCTACGCGACCCGCAAAGGGCTGTGGGTTGACAAGTTGCGAGTTCTGCTGCTAGATGATGTATTGACGACTGGCGCGACCTTGGACTTATGCGCGCGAGCCCTAAAGTAGGCGGGCGCGGCGGCGGTGCTGGGATTGACGGTGGCGCGAGTCGTGCCAGGCTGGTCGCCCACGGGTCCCTAGCAGCAGCTGCAGCAAGATACAGAACCAAGCCGGAGAAACCAACAGGGTGCGACGAGCATCCCTAGATGCTAGGGGAAACCCGTCGAGCGACGCAAAGGCGGCGCAAATGGAAATGCGGCTCAAGCATGGCTTACGGCCCCGGCCCGCAATCGGGCTGGGCGGAGTCGCGTCGGAGACTGTCGCCCCGGTTAAATCAGCTGCGAGCCGCCCTTCCGTGATGCAAGCCCCTGTGCTGGTGCTGAACGCGACGTTTGAGCCGATTAACGTCACCGCTGTTCGGCGCGCGTTGGTGCTGATGCTGAAGGGCGTCGCGCAGGCCGAAGAAACCAATCACACCGAAGTGCATTCCACGCAGAAAGCGATTCAGGTGCCGTCGGTGATTCGTCTGCTGAGTTACCGGCACATTCCGCAGCAGAGCCGGGCGCTTTCGCGGAAGAATATTTTGTTGCGCGACCGGAATACCTGCCAGTTTTGCGCGCGGGCCTTCCCTGCTTCGGAGCTGACACTGGATCACGTGATGCCGCGTTCGCGGGGCGGGCGCTCGACGTGGGAAAATCTGGTGGCTTGCTGCTACACGTGCAACAACCGCAAGGGCGATCGCACGCCGGAAGAAGCGGGAATCAAATTGCAGCGGCGGCCCCGCCCTTTTACGCTGCACACTTCGCGGCAGCTGATGCGATTGATCGGACATCGCGACGAGAAGTGGCGCAAGTACCTGTTTTATTGAGGTTTGTGAATTTCTTCCCAGCCTGCATTTTTGTGCAACCTTTTCCAGCCGCAGGCGTCTAATCTTTTAATCGCTTCTAGGACACACCCCGGGAAGTGGTTCTGGCTCAACCCAGGCCGCTTCCCCTCCTTTTTTTCCAACAGATAAATTCCCTGTTCCGTAAATTGTTTACTGGCGGAAAATAATTTTCAGCCCGCGGCGCCAATTTTCGGCCAGGCCGATTCGGGTGACGCGAATTTCGGCGAGAGATATTTCAGCAGTGTGTCTGTGGCGGAATGGAAACGCAGGCCGGGCGAAACGAGCCAGACGAGCGGGGGCTGCGGGTCAATCGCGACACCTGCAAAATATCTATCGCGCTGAAAATCGCCTTCGCGTTGGTGGAATCAGTGCGCAGAAATTCCAGGCGGCCGGGCTTAGCGCGGCCGAAGCTCTGGACCTGGACGACGATGCGATCGCCGGCGTTTTCTTTTACGCGCTGGACGCGCGGGTGAGGTTGCCTCGTCTGACCAGGGGTGCACGAGAGGATTTTTGCGTTCGACGCGGAGTCCGAAATGCAGAGTGGCTAGTTCGGCGAGCCATTCGCCGTCTTCGCGAACTTCAACGCTGCCGCATGCCGCTAGATCGCTGAGCGCGCGATCCAGGGCCGCCCAATCATTCGCAGGCGAACTCAACTGCACACCCTCATGGGATTTCTTTGCCGCTTTGAGAATCTGCGCGCGGCTATTGTAATACCAGGCCAGTAACTCGCATGGAAGGATACTCTTGATTCCACTCCGCGGGAACATGTTCGAGTGTCACTTGGAATTCGCGGCTCAGGCCGGCGTTTAGCGGCGGGTCTCCTTGGGGCGCGATCACAAATTGCGAGTCGCGCAGGATTACCTGATGGAGGCCGTCGCGAAATTCTACCGTCACTTCCATCGCGCGGATTGATTGCACGCCGTCGTTCGACATCGTTCCGGTTAGGTAAGTGAATTCCTGCTTGATCATGTTCGTAGAGCGCGACATGTGCAGGTCGTTGAAATGGATGCGCTCGGCGTAGGCCTGTTCGGCGGCGCCGAAGGGAAGTTTTACTGCGACGGAAGGGCCGTGGGAGCCGAGGATGCGCGTGAGCAGATAAAATCCGCCGAACAAGAGCGCCATGACTATTGCTCCGGCCAGGAATGCCACCGGGAAGCGGCGGCGCTCAGCGCTGTAGGAACTTTCGCCCGGTTCCATGGATTGGATCCCTCGCGCGCCTTAACGGCCGAACGCCAGACGCTGAATTAGCGGCTCGGGCAGGCCGCCGGCGCCCATGCGTTTTTGCACGGCTTCGATATCATAGGGGACGCGCCAGAATTCGATGGATTTTTTCGGCAGATCGGCGATGACGAATGCGGCGCGCGTGTCTCCATCGCGCGGCTGGCCGATGGAACCGGGATTCAGCAGATAGGTGGTGCCGTCCTCGACGATGAGCGCGGCGAATTGTTGTCCGGCGGCGGGTTTAAAATGCAGCACGGAGACTTGATCGTCGTGGAGTGTGAAGCCCCCTTGCAGATGCGTGTGGCCGAAGAAAGTGATTTGCGCGGGGGCGTCGAGAAGACTGTCGAGGGCCTGGGCGGGCGCGAAAACGTATTCGTCTTCATCGCGGAAAGCGCCGTGAACCATTACGAATCCATTTTCATTGAGAGGGCCGGTGGGGAGTTGCTCGAGCCATTCGCGATTTTCCGGGCGGAGTTGGTCGCGGGTCCAGAGGGCGACCGCGCGGGCTACGGGATTGAAATCGTCGGCGTTGGCGAGGCCCGAGCCGGCTTTATCGTGATTGCCGCGGATGGTGATGGCGCCGATTTCGCGGATGCGGTCAACCACTTCGTTGGGGTCGGGGCCGTAGCCGACAACGTCGCCGAGACAGATTACTTTGTCCCAGTGGCCCTTCGCGGCGGCGAGAGCGGTGTCTAGTGCGGTTAGGTTGGCGTGAATGTCGCTGAGAATCAGATAGCGCATGCGCTGCCCCCAGAGGCAGGATGCGAATTATAGACGAAGAGTGGGCGGGTTGCACGAAATCGCGCGCGGGAACTTTGCGGGGTCCGAGAATGAGGGGCTTGTGTGGATTTTAGCGGATCAACATGCAATCGCCGTAGCTGTAGAAGCGGTATTCGGCGGCGACGGCGTGGCGATAGGCGCGGAGGATATTTTCTTGTCCGGCGAGGGTGGCTACCAGCGCTAAGAGACTGGATTGCGGGAGATGGAAATTGGTGAGGAGCTGATCTACCACGCGGAGCGCCTTGCCGGGGTAGAGCAAAATTGCGGCTTCGGATTTTCCAGGGGTTAGCGCGGTGCTGCCGCCGGGTCGCGCGGATTTTTCGGCGGCGTCTTCCAGGGCGCGAACCACCGTGGTGCCGACGGCGAGGATTGGTCTCGCTTCGCTTTTCGCTTGCGCGATCGCTTGCGCGGTGGCTTCGGGGATTTCGTAGGATTCCAGATGGATTTTGTGGTCTTCGAGGCGCTGCGTGCGCACTGGCTCGAACGTGCCGAGGCCTACGTCGAGAGTTACTTCGGCGATTTCGATATTGCGGGCGCGTGTGCGCTGCAGAATTTCGGGCGTGAAATGCAGGCCTGCTGTGGGCGCGGCTACGGCGCTTCCCTGCCTCGCGTAGATCGTTTGATAGCGTTCGCGGTCGGCGGGTTCGTCGGCGCGTTTGATGTAGGGCGGCAGGGGAATGTGGCCTAGGCGACTCAGCGCTTCGTGGAAGCCGGATTTGGATGTGAAGCGCAGCGTTCGCAGACCGTGATCTCCGCGGCTTTCCGTGATTGCTTCGAGTTCATGTTCGCCATCGCCTACGCGCTCGCCGAAAGTGATTTTTTCGCCTACGGTGATTTTTCTGCCGGGGCGGACTAGAGTTTCCCAGGTGTCTGGTGAGAGCTGGCGCACGAGCAGGACTTCGATCGGAGCTTGCAGATGTTCGTGTCGCGCGGGGTTGTGGATGCCGGGAGGTTGGGCGTTGCGGCCGACGCGGCGGCCAAAGAGGCGGGCGGGGAGGACGCGGGCGTTGTTGAGGATGATGAGTTCATCGCCGCGCAGCAGGTCGGGAAATTCGCGGAATTGGCGGTCCTGCCACGCGCCGGTCCCTTTGTCGAGGAGCAACATGCGGGAAGCGTCGCGCGCGCCCAGCGGATGCTGCGCGATGCGTTCGGGCGGCAGGTCGAAATTTAGTTCGTCGAGGTTCATTGTGTTTCGCGCTTTTTGGCGTCCGCGAACCGCACAGCGGAATGGCTGTGACAGCGTTGCGACAACTGCGCGGCGCGGCGTTACACTACTCTGCTTGCACGCGTAAGGTGCAAGCGCGGACGAACGCGAGCGCGTGCCGGAAGCATTGTAGCGAATCAGCAGTGCAATCCTCGAACTTCAGGCGGGAAACGTGGCGGAAGCGTCGGTGGTGATCAGCACGCGCGGGGTGGAGCGGCTGCGCTTGGGGCATCCGTGGGTGTATCGCAGTGATGTGCGTTCGGCGCAGGCTGAGGCTGGGGCGATCGTGCGGGTTATGGATGAACGGGGGCGATTTCACGGGCGGGCGTTTTATAGCGACAAATCGCAGATCGCGGTGCGCTTGTTGACGCGGGAGAACGTGCCGGTGGATCGCGCGTTTTTCACGGAGCGATTGCGGCGGGCGGCGGCTTATCGCGAGACGGTGGTGGAAAACACGGACGCTTACCGGCTGGTGCACGGCGAGGCGGATCTTTTGCCTTCGATCGTGATTGACCGTTACGGCGATTACCTGGTGATGCAGACTTTGAGCCAGGCGTCGGAGCGGCAGAAGGATTTGATCGTGGAGATTCTGGTGGAGCTGTTTTCGCCGGAGGGGATTTTGGAGCGCAACGATCCGAAGGTGCGTTTGCTGGAGGGATTGCCGCAGAGCGTGAGCGTATTGCGTGGCGATGTGCCAGCGGAAATTCTGGCAAAGGAGAATGGAATCACTTTTGTGTACGACCTAGCGAAGGGGCAGAAGACCGGTTCGTTCCTTGACCAGCGCGAAAATCACTGGGCGGCGCGGCGGTATGCTTCGGGCGAGGTGCTGGATTGTTTTAGTTACCAGGGCGGGTTCGCGCTGACGGTTGCAGAGGAATGCGAGCATGTGGAAGGGATTGATATGGGCGCGGCGGCGGTGCAGGCTGCGCGACGGAATCAGGAGTTGAACTCGATTGCGAACGTGACGTTTCGCGAAGGGAATGCTTTTGACCAGTTGAAGGAATATGACGAGGTGGGGCGGAAGTTTCAGATGGTGATTTTAGACCCTCCGGCGTTTGCGAAGAGCCGGGATAGTCTGGAGGCGGCGACTCGGGGGTACAAGGAGATCAATCTGCGGGCGCTGAAGATTCTGTCACCCGGGGGATACTTGGTGACGTGTTCCTGCTCCTACCATTTAAGCGAGGCGCTGTTCCTGCAACTGATCGCGGAGGCGGCTAATGACGCGAAGAAGAATGTGGTGGTTGTAGAGAGGCGGACGCAGGCGGAGGATCATCCGATTTTGCTGACGATGCCGGAGACGCACTATCTTAAAGTATTAATTCTAAAGGCAATAGAGTAGAGTAGGACCGGATATCCTTGACGTATATGGGGATAACAAATACTTGACAATATCATGCGCATATTTTATCATTGCCATCGGCTAATATACTGAAAAATGCCGCAAGAGACGTCTGGAAGTAGATATCCTCCGGCGCGCCTCCCGCGTCAATATTGGAATGAGAAGGCAACATCATGTTGAATTTTGACAAATTGACTGTGAAGGCCCAGCAGGCGCTGCAAGCGGCGCAGGAAATGGGCGGGCGCGAGGGGCAGCAGCAAATCGAGCCATTGCACCTGCTGTGGGCGCTGCTGGCGCAGGGCGACGGCGTGGTGCCGCCACTGCTGGAGAAGCTCGGCGTGTCGCCGACAACGCTCGCGAGCGAGATCGAAAAGCAGATCGCGCGGCTGCCGAAAGTTTCCGGCGTGTCGCAGCAGTATTTGGCGCCCGCGACCAACAAGATTCTGGAGACTGCGTTCGACGAGGCGCAGCGGTTGAAGGACGAGTACGTTTCGACCGAACATATTCTTCTGGCCATTTCCGCGGCGGAGAAAGATCCCGCCGGCCAGGCATTAATTCGCGCGGGCGCGAGCCGTGACGCGATTCTGCAGGCGATGGCCACGATTCGCGGCAGTCATCGGGTGACTTCGCAGAATCCGGAGTCTACTTATCGCGCGTTGGAGCAATACGGGCGCGACCTGACGGATCTGGCCCGGCGCGGCAAACTCGATCCGGTGATCGGCCGCGACGAAGAAATCCGGCGCGTGATGCAGATTCTGGCGCGACGCACGAAAAATAATCCGGTGCTGATTGGCGAGCCGGGCGTGGGTAAGACGGCGATCGTGGAGGGCCTGGCGAGCCGCATTGTTGCGGGCGACGTGCCCGAAGTCCTGAAGCCGAAGCGAATTGTTTCGCTCGATTTGTCAGCGCTCGTGGCAGGTGCGAAATATCGCGGGGAATTCGAAGACCGTTTGAAAGCGGTGCTGAAGGAAGTTACCGAGTCCGACGGGCAAATTATTCTGTTCATCGACGAGCTGCACACGCTGGTGGGCGCGGGCGCGGCGGAAGGTTCGATGGACGCGTCGAACATGCTGAAGCCGGCGCTGGCACGCGGAGAATTGCGTGCCATCGGCGCGACGACGCTGAACGAATACCGCAAGTACATCGAAAAGGATCCTGCTCTGGAGCGGCGTTTCCAGCCCGTGTATGTGGGCGAACCTTCGGTAGAAGATACGATCGCGATTCTGCGCGGGTTGAAGGAACGTTACGAAGTGCATCACGGCGTGCGGATTAAGGATGCGGCGATCGTTGCGGCCGCGATGCTTTCACAGCGCTATATCACCGACCGGTTTTTGCCGGACAAGGCCATTGACCTGGTGGATGAGGCCGCGGCGGGGCTGCGCATGGAGATTGATTCCCTGCCGCAGGAAATTGATGTGATCGAGCGACGCATCATGCAGCTGGAGATCGAGCGGCAGGCGCTGCGCAAGGAAACGGATGCGCATTCGCGCGAGCGCGTGAAACAAGTGGAAAAGGAACTGAGCACGCTGCGCGAGCAATCGAACGCGCTGAAAGGCCGCTGGCAGACGGAGAAAGATGCGATTGCGCGCATACGCAAGCAGAAAGAAGAGATTGATCGGCTGAAGACGGAAGAACAGCGCTTCGAACGCGCTGGGGATCTCTCGAAGGTGGCGGAAATCCGTTACGGCAAGCTAGCTGCGGCGGAAAAAGAGCTCCAGGCTGCGCAGAACAAGCTGGCCGAGCTGCAAAAAGACCACCCGATGCTGAAGGAAGAAGTCGGCGAAGAAGAAATCGCGAAAATCGTGAGCAAGTGGACCGGAATTCCCGCGGGGCGGCTGCTGGAAGGTGAAGTCCAGAAGCTGGTGCATATGGAAGAGCGCTTGCGCGAGCGCGTGGTGGGGCAGGAAGCGGCGCTGGAAAGCGTGGCGAACGCGATCCGGCGTAGCCGTTCGGGGCTGAGCGATCCGAACCGACCGATTGGGTCGTTCCTATTTCTGGGACCGACCGGCGTGGGCAAGACGGAACTGGCGCGGGCGGTGGCGGAATTTTTGTTTGATGATGAACGGGCGATCGTGCGGCTGGATATGTCCGAATACATGGAGAAGCACTCGGTGGCGCGGATGATCGGCGCGCCTCCGGGGTACATCGGTTACGACGAGGGCGGGCAGCTGACCGAGCAGGTGCGGAGGCGGCCATACTCCGTGGTGCTGCTGGACGAAATCGAGAAGGCAAATCCGGACGTATTCAACGTGCTGCTGCAGATTCTGGAAGATGGACGGCTGACTGACGGCAAGGGCCGCACCGTCGATTTTCGTAACACGGTGATCATCATGACTTCAAACGTGGGCTCGACGGCGATTTTCGATTTGATGGAAAAGGATCCGAAGAAAGCGCGCGAGCAAGCCATGGCGGCGCTGCGGGAGATCTTCCGTCCTGAATTCCTGAATCGTATTGACGATATCGTGCTGTTCCGTCCGCTGGGCAAGGATCAGATCGAGCACATCATTGACCTGCAGATGCAGCACCTGGTGAAGCGGCTGGGCGAACGGCAGATTAAGCTGCACCTGACGGCGGCCGCGAAGGCCTTGCTCTTTACCGAGGGTTACGATCCGGCGTATGGAGCGCGGCCGATGAAGCGCGCGATCCAGCGGCTGATACAGGATCCGCTGGCGATGAAGATTCTGGATGGCCAAGTGCATCCGGGCGATGACGTGAGCGTGGACGTCGACGCGAAGACCGGCGAGATGAAATTTTCGCGGAAGGCCGCGAAGGCAGGCGCCGCCTGATTAATTTATCGGGCGCCAAGGCTAAACAACAATGAAGACACTCAAGACTGCGTTTTTGCTGACGGCGTTGACACTGCTATTGCTGTTTATCGGCGAAGCGCTGGGCGGATCGAATGGCATGACGATCGCGCTTGTGTTCGCAGTGCTGATGAACGGCGGCGCGTATTTTTTCTCCGACAAGATTGCGCTGAAATCCAGCGGGGCGGTGCCGATCAGCCGCGAGGAAGAGCCGCGACTCTATGCGGTGATGGAGCGGCTGGCGGCGAAGGCGAATTTGCCGATGCCCAAGCTGTATATGATTCCGCAGGAAGCGCCGAATGCGTTTGCGACGGGGCGCAATCCGAGCCATGCGTCGGTGGCGGTGACGCAGGGGCTGATGGAAATCATGAACGATGACGAACTGGAAGGCGTGATCGCGCACGAGCTTTCACACGTGCGGAATTACGACATTCTGACTTCGTCGGTGGCGGCGACTTTGGCCGGCGCGATTACCTGGATTGGGCATATGGGACGCTGGGGACTGATGTTCGGAGGTTACGGCGGCGGTGGGCGGAATCGCAGTGGCGGGATTGGCGCGCTGTTGATGGTGATTCTCGCGCCAATCGCGGCGGTGTTGCTGCAGCTGGGGATTTCGCGGCAGCGCGAGTATCAAGCGGACGCTTCGGGCGTGCAGATGATTGGGCACGCGAATGGATTGATCAGCGCGCTCGAAAAATTGGGCGCTTATAACAAGAAGATTCCGATGGATATTCCGCAGTCTACGTCGGCGCTGTGTATCGTGCAGCCACTGACGGCGGGGCAATTGTTTGCGGGGCTTTTCAGTACGCATCCGCCGCTCTCGGATCGGATTGCGGAACTACGGAACATGACGATTACGCGGTCGTAGCGTCTCGTCACAACGGACTGCGGACCAACATCCGTGATTGCCGCAGCGCCGATGCCACGCTGCAGTGCGCCGCTGTAAATTCGCGATCAAATTCAAATACGCCCGTTCCGCTTCGCGGGACGGCCGCTCCAAATTCAACAGCAACCGCGCCTTCGCGACCTCCCGGAGCGCATGCGGCCCGCCGTGCCTCTTTGACCGCGTGTCCAAAGCATGCCCCATTGCTATTGCTAGTACTTCGGCGGAGTCAAGCCGGGGTGTGGTGTCCTTGTTCTTCCACCACGCAGAAATGTTACTGGCACGTAAAATTTGCAGGGGCGAAAGCTTGCGAAGTCCCGGCTGCATAGTCTCCGAATTATAGTAACACCCCTATTATCAATCGTTTACCGGTGCCCGCCGCACCGTCCCACTTTGGTTCTTCGCTTGCACTTCCCTCCGCCGCAAGGGATTTCCGGAGGAGCGAAAAACATGAGTGACGAACGACAGGACGTAGTGATCGCAGACGAAGCCACCGCGCCGCGCTGGGTGGGAATCGTTGTGGTTGCTCTCGCGGTAGTCTCACTGGTAGCACTGGGTGCAGGCTGGACGGCGTCCACGCGCTCGAAAGAGCTCGAACAATCTCTGGCGACGCAAGCCCAACAGTTCAAGCAGAACGACGACGTGATCAGCCAGCGCCTAGCGAAGGCGGAAGACACCAACGCGCAGCTCGAAGGCGAACTGAGCGTGGTGACCGACAAGATGAAGTTGACCGAAGGCGAGCTTACACGGGCGCGTTCGCAGGCCAAGAAGATCAAGGAAGACGACGCCAAGGAATTGGCGGAGATGCAGAACCAGACGAATGCCCAACTCGCGACCAAGGCGAGCGTTGATGACGTGAACAAAATCGGCACGGACGTCAACGGCGTGAAGACCGACCTCGACACCACCAAGAACAATTTGCAGATGGCCCGGGGCGAATTCGGCACGCTGATCGCGCGCAACCACGACGAAGTGGAAGAGCTTCGCCGCTTGGGCGAGCGCGATTACTACGAGTTTACGATTGACAAGAAGAACTCGCGCGAGAAAGTGGGCAATCTGATGGTGGAACTGCACACTACGAACCTGAAGAAGAGCCAGTACGGCGTCACGATTTTTGTTGACGACCAGCGCCATGACAAGAAGAGCCTGACGGCGAACGAGCCGTTGTACTTCTTCCAAACTGGCGCACGCGCTCCGCTGGAGTTCGTGGTCAACCAGGTAGGCAAGGACAAGATCACCGGATACCTGAGCGTGCCGAAGGCGAATGCAACGCACGCGCAGGCTGCTACTTCCGGCGGCAACTAACGCATCACGATGGAACGAGTTGCACCTTGGCGGGTTTGACTCGATTCACCGCAGCAAAAAGAGGGGCGCTCCCACGGGCGCCCCTCTTTTTTTGTTTATTCGGCTTTTTTCAGCGCGCGGTTCTTGCGGCTCAAGAATTTCTTGGCCAGTGCGGGGAGCTTGTCGTGCGGCAGTTTTCCTTGCTCGTACAGCTTGACCTTCGCCTTGGCGGTTTTGCGGCGGCGGCGCTGGCGCTTCTGAGCTACATACCTTTTGTCGTAAGACATCCAATTCCTCCCAATAAGTTGCGCTCCATGATTGTAGCGGACTAGGAAAAGTATGCAAGGCTGGGCGCTGATTTTCCGGCTGACTTCAAGTAGCATGGACGGGCTATGACCGCTATCGCAATCTACGCAGAGCGCATTCTAACGCCGCAGGAAGAACTGCTGAACAATGTGATCGTTGTCGAAGGCGGACGCATTACGGGCATCGGACATCGCGACGAAGTACACATTCCTCCGGGCGCGAAGGATTATGTGGCGGCAGGAATGACGGTGGTGCCCGGATTTGTGGACGTCCATATCCACGGCGCGGGCGGGCACGACGTGATGGAAGCTACGCCACAGGCGCTGGATGCGATCACGGCGACGGTGGCGCGCTTCGGGACGACGTCGATTGTGGCGACTACCGTTACCGCGCCTGTCGAGGAGACTTGCCGGAGTTTGGAGGGCATTGCCCAGTACGTGCGCAGCCATGAGAAGCCGGAAGACAATAGGCGCGCGGCAGCGGAGATTGTGGGCGTGCATCTGGAAGGGCCGTTCATCAATAAGGCGCGGCGCGGGGTGCATCCGCCGGAGTCCATCGCGCCTCCTTCGATTGAAGTGCTGGAGAAATTCCGGGCCGCGGCGGATGGACTGGTGAAGATTGTCACTGTGGCGCCGGAAATTCCCGGGGCGTTGCAATTGATTGCTCGTGCTGTGGCGGACGGGCTGGTGGTGGCGGTGGGACACACGGACGCGGACTACGACCAGGCGCGCGCGGCGTTTGAAGCAGGGGCCCGGCATGCGGTGCACGTGTACAATGCGATGCGGCCGTTTACACATCGCGATCCGGGTGTGATCAGCGCAATCATGACGGACACGGACATAACCGCTGAAATCATCGCGGACGGGGTGCACGTGGCGGGGCCGGCGATTCAGGTGCTGCTGGGAACCAAGGGATTTGACACGGTGCTGCTGGTGAGCGACGGGACTTCGGCTACTGGGATGCGCGACGGAAATTACCACTTGGGGAATTTTGAAGTTACGGTGAAGGGCGGTGTAGTGCGAAACTCCGAAGGCAAACTGGCTGGCAGCACGCTGACGCTGGATCGCGCGCTGCGTTACATGGTGGAAGTGGGCGTGCCGTTTGTGGATGCTTTACGGATGGCTACGATTTTGCCGGCGCGACGATTGGGATTGGCTGGGAAGAAAGGAATTTTGGCGATTGGCGGCGATGCGGATTTGGTGCTTTTAACGCCGGATCTGCATGTGGCTGGCGTGATGACGCGCGGGGTTGGGTTGACTTGATTTTCTCTTCTGACGCCGATTGATTTATTTGTTCAGCGGGATTTTTAGTTCTTCGGCGAGTTTGTAGGGATCGAACGGGCTCAGGGAGAAGTAACGACCTTCGATGCCGATCATCGGGACTTTGCGTTTGCCATTATTGATCTGCAAAACGATGGCTTCGGCAGCTGCGTCGTCGTCAATATTGACTTCGCGGTAAGCAATGCCGCGGTCGCGCAGAAAATGTTTAGCCCGGCGGCAATCGCAGCACCAGGAAGTTGAATACACAGTAATGTCTGACATACGCCCCTTCTACTACATTTGTACCATAGCTATCAGATGCGGTCGCCAAGCCTGGGGATGCGACGATATCCAAAAGTAAACAAGGCACATAGGTGCTAGGCGGTCGCGTGCTGCGCGCTGCGGCTGGCCGCGCCCGCCACGTCGGAACTGGAACCGGCTTTCGCGGCGGCTTGCAGGCGAGCGGTGGCGCGTTCGATCGCCGCATTGGCGACATCCCAATCGGCTTCGGTGGAACCGGCCTTCGGGGTGTCGGATTTGGCGCGTTCCAGAGCAGCGGTGGCGCGCGCGACGTCAATCTCTTCGGCGCGTTCGGAAATTTCCGCGAGGACGATCACGCGATCCGGCAGCACTTCGGCGAAACCGTTCATCACCGTGAGGTAGCGGGTTTCGCTGCCCTTGTGGTAGGTGAGGATTCCGACGCCGAGCTCGGTGATCAGCGGCGCGTGGCCGGGCAGGATGCCGAGATAGCCGTCTTTGCCGGGCATTTCGAGCGAGTCAACATCTTCGCTGAGAATGTGCCGCTCGGGCGTCACCACTTGCAGCTCGATTTTTTCTGGTAGCGTGGCCATTTATTTCGTTTCGTTTCGCGTCGCGCTTGCCGCCGCTAACTATGCTGCCGCGCCTGCCGCCATCTTTTCTGCTTTCTCGCGCACTTCTTCGATGGTGCCGACCATATAAAAAGCTTGCTCGGGCAAATCGTCGTGCTTGCCTTCTACGATTTCTTTGAAACCGCGCACGGTGTCTTCGATTTTCACGTACTTCCCGGCGAGGCCTGTGAATTGTTCGGCGACGAACATCGGCTGCGACAGGAATTTTTCGATTTTGCGGGCGCGGGTGACGGTTTGCTTATCATCGTCTGAAAGTTCTTCGATGCCCAGAATCGCGATGATGTCCTGCAGTTCCTTGTAGCGCTGCAGAACGGCTTTCACCGAGCGGGCCACGTTGTAGTGTTCCTGGCCGACGATGCGCGGATCGAGAATGCGCGAGAAGCTGGCCAGGGGATCGACGGCGGGATAAATTCCGCGTTCGACGATCTGGCGGCTGAGGTTGGTGGTGGCATCCAGGTGCGCGAACGTCGCGGCTGGCGCCGGATCGGTGTAATCGTCCGCCGGAACGTAAATAGCTTGCACGGAAGTGATCGAGCCATTTTTCGTGGAAGTGATGCGCTCCTGCAGTTCGCCGATTTCGGTGTTGAGGTTCGGCTGATAACCAACGGCGGAAGGCATGCGTCCTAGAAGCGCGGAAACCTCGGAGCCGGCTTGCACGAAGCGGAAAATATTGTCGATGAAGAGCAGTACGTCGAGCTTTTCTTCGTCGCGAAAATATTCGGCAACCGTGAGGCCGGTTAGTCCGACGCGAAGACGGGCGCCGGGTGGTTCGGTCATCTGCCCGTAGATCAGCGCGCAGCGGGATTTTTCGGAATTCCCCGGGACGATTACGCCGGATTCCTGCATTTCAAGCCACAGGTCGTTGCCTTCGCGGGTGCGTTCGCCGACGCCGGAGAATACGGAGACGCCGCCGTGTTTCATGGCGACGTTGTGGATCAGCTCTTGGATGAGCACGGTCTTACCGACGCCCGCGCCGCCGAACAGGCCGATTTTTCCGCCTTTCAGATACGGCTCGGTGAGGTCCACGACTTTGATGCCGGTTTCGAACATTTCCAGAGTGGTGGATTGGTCTTCGAGCAACGGAGCCGGGCGGTGAATCGGGTAACGCTTTTCGTATTTCACGGGCCCGAGATTGTCGACCGGCTCCCCTAGCACGTTAAGCACGCGGCCTAGCACGCCGCGGCCGACCGGGACGGAAATGGGCTCGCCGAGATCGAGCGCTTTCATTCCGCGCACCAGGCCTTCGGTCGGCTTCATCGCGACGCAGCGTACGCGGCCTTCGCCCAGGTGTTGGGCTACTTCAGCGACGATGTCCAGCGGCTCGGGGTTGTTGAAGCCTTCGCTGGTGATCTTCACGGCGTTATGAATCAGCGGAAGATGACCTTCCTCGAATTGCAC
>Ga0209275_10000242_pt1 | contig 19687 bp, 15 predicted proteins | sample HubBroMetageREF2_FD_188344 | JGI IMG/M metagenome (GOLD analysis project Ga0209275, IMG submission 188344) | Reference soil microbial communities from the Hubbard Brook experimental Forest, New Hampshire, USA - Hubbard Brook CCASE Soil... | ecosystem: Environmental > Terrestrial > Soil >... | reverse complement strand
GAGCAGGAGTGGCGCTGCTCGACGCGTTCCTGCAGCATCGGATCCTCACCGGCAGCGGCATCGGGAAGAACGCCGCGTATCAGGTCACCGCGGACGGGGCGGGCACACTGAAAGAGTTCGGCGTCAACGTGGCCGAGATCAGGCACTCCCGGCGCCGGTTCGCCGGCGCCTGCCTGGACTGGACGCAGCGCCGCCCGCACCTGAACGGGGCGCTCGGGGCCGCCGTCACCGCCCGCCTGCTCGAGCTCGGCTGGATCGAGTACGGGCCGTCCAAGCGCGCGGTGAAGGTGACCGAGCCGGGCCGGGACGGGCTCGTCGCCGCGTTCGGCTGGTCGCTGCCGGACTGAGCCGTCCCGCAGGCCCCACTGGCACCGCACCGAGCCAGGCGGCGCGGGGGAACGGGCTGAGGCGCGCGGAAAGTGGCAGGCTTCTGGCATGCGAACTGTGATCGTCAATGGTGACGCGCTCACCGTGCAGGACGTGATCGATGTCGGCCGCGGGGACGCCCGCGCCGAACTGGGGCCCGGCGTGCCGGACCGGATGGAGCCCAGCCGGCGCGTGGTCGAGGACGCGATCGCGGGCGGCGCGCCGGTCTACGGGGTCAACACCGGGTTCGGCGCGCTCGCGGATACCAGCGTGGGGGAGCAGGACCTCAAACGCCTCCAGCGCGCGATCATCGTCTCGCACGCCGCCGGGACCGGCGAGCCGCTCGACGACGCCTCGGTGCGGGCGATCCTGCTGCTGCGGGCCCGTACGCTCGCCGCTGGCTACTCCGGTGTCCGCCCGGAACTCCCGCGGCGGCTGCTGCAGCTGCTCGACCTCGGCCTGCTCCCGGTCGTGCCCGGGAAGGGGTCGGTCGGCGCCTCCGGTGACCTGGCCCAGCTCGCGCACCTGGCGCAGCCGCTGATCGGCGAGGGCAGGCTGCGCGGCCCCGGCGACGGGCCAGAGGGCCGCCCGGCGGCCGAGGTTCTCGCCGAGCACGGGATCGAGCCGCTGGAGCTCGCGCCCAAAGAGGGACTTTCTCTGGTCAACGGGACCGAACCGATGCAGGCGCTGCTCTCGTTCTCGGTACATGAGGCAACGTTGCTGGTCCAGGCCGCGGACGTCGCCTGCGCGCTGTCGGTGGAGGCGCTGCTCGGGCACGCGCGGCCGTACGACGAGCGGGTGCAGGCGCTTCGCCCGCAGCCGGGCCAGCTGGTCAGCGCCGCCAACCTGCGGGCTCTGCTAGCCGGCTCGGCCCTGATGGCCAGCCACCGCACCAGCAGGCACGCGGTGCAGGACGCCTACTGCCTGCGCTGCGCGCCGCAGGTGCACGGCGCCGTGCGCGACGTGCTCGGCTTTGCCCGCGGGGTGCTGGAGACTGAGCTCGGCTCGGTGGTCGACAACCCGGTGATTGCGGCCGACGGCGAGGTGATGATCAGCGGGAACTTCCACGGCGAGCCGCTGGCATTCGCCGCCGACATGCTCGCGATGGCGCTCTCGGAGCTGGCCAGCATCAGCGAGCGGCGGGTGGACCGGATGCTGGACCCGGCGTTCTCCCGCGGCCTGCCGCCGTTCCTGGCACCGCACGCGGGCACGAACTCCGGCTACATGCTCGCCCAGTACACCGCCGCGTCGCTGGTCAGCGAAAACAAGGTGCTCGCGCACCCGGCCAGCGTGGACACCATCCCTACGTCCGGCAAGCAGGAAGACCACGTCTCCATGGGCTGGACCGCGGTGCGCAAACTGCGCGAGGTCGCCGCGAACGTCCGCACCTGCCTCGCCGTGGAGATCCTCTGCGCCGCGCAGGGCATCGACCTGCGCGCTGACATCGCCCCGCCGAGCGCCGCGACCGCCGCCGCGCACGCCACCATCCGCACACATGTGCCGCGCATGGATACGGACAGGGAAGTAGCCACCCAGATAACCGCCCTGAACGCGGCGCTCCGCGAAATCTGCGCGTCGGCGGCTGGACAATGCGGCGGGCTGCGCTAGCGTCATCCCCGTGGCTGTATGGATAAACGGGACTCTGGTTCCCGACGACGAAGCACGGATCTCAATCTTCGACCACGGGCTGGTTACCGGCGACGGCGTGTTCGAGACGATCAAGGTGGTCAGCGGCGTGCCGTTCGCGCTGAGCCGGCACCTGGCAAGGCTGGCCCGGTCTGCGACCGGGCTCGGCCTGTCGACGCCCGACCTGGATCAGATCAGGGCCGGTGCGATGGCCGTGATCGACGCGTCGAGCAAACCGGAACTGGCCCGGATGCGGATCACCGTCACCGGCGGGATCGCGCCGCTCGGCTCCGAGCGCGGCGGCTCGCCGCTGACCGCGATCGTGGCTATGGCCGAGGCGAAGGCACCCACGCCCTGGGTTGATGTGGTGACCGTGCCCTGGCCGCGCAACGAGCACGGCGCGCTGTCCGGCCTGAAGACAACCTCCTACGGGGAGAACGTCCGGGCGCTCGCCTACGCGAACGAGCACGGCGGCAGCGAGGCGATCTTCGCGAACACCACTGGGAACCTCTGCGAGGGCACCGGCACGAACGTGTTCATCGTTTCCGAGGGCCGGCTCATCACGCCGCCGCTGTCGGCAGGATGCCTGGCCGGTGTCACCAGGGCCCTGGTCATCGAATGGGCCGGTGCGTCCGAGCAGGATGTCCCGCTGTCGGCATTGGCCGACGCGGACGAAGCATTCCTTACCGGGACAACCAGGGATGTTCAGCCAATCCGCTGGGTGGATGGCCAGGCGCTGTCCGCCGTCGCGGGCCCGGTCACCAGAAAGGCCGCCGAGGTCTTCGCGATGCGCGCGGCCGAGACCCCTGATCCGTAATAGGCCGGAATTGGCTGGCCTCGGCTAGCTGAGCCCTTCATCCACTGAACGGCTGCCTGTGCCGTAGAGATCCACTTGGGACCTCTGCGGCATTTAGGCGCGCCAGAGCAGTTCGTCGAGTTCGCCGTCGATGTTGATGAAATCGGTCTCGCAGCCAGCGGGAATAAGGCCGTATGTCCTGTTCAGGAAGTCGGCGATGGAGATCATCGGCGCCTCGAAGTGCGCCTGGCCGAATGGCGAGGACAGCGCGATGTTCAGGACGGCGATCCCGTGGATCTCGCCCGGCCACACCTGGACGTCGCCCTCGCCGGTCGGTCCTGCCAGACCTGCGGAAAGCAGGTCCCTCGAGAAGATCCACTCGACCGGATCGTCGGTGCCGACGTGGAATGCCATGCGTATCGCGTATGGGTCGCCGACGCTGTAGGCGAGGCTAGCCACGAGCGGGACAGCCCCGTGCTCGGGAACCACAAGGCTGAGTCCGAGCTCAGCTGAGACGGTAGCGCCGGTGTTCATCATCGAGCCATGCCTTTGCCTTGTCGTGCCCCGGAATGCCGGGCTTCATAAACAGTGCGCAGCGCCATCACTTATGGACGCGTGCAGGTATCGCGGAAATCCCAATCCCGCTACTAAGATTCCGCGATCTGGGCCACTCGTAACCTCGGTCACTGATCAACAAACCAGCCGTGACCTGGTCAAACACTTCCGGAAATAAAACACCGTTATGATCTCTCCGTCATCCCTTGACCAGGCACAACGTCCTGTGACCTTCGTCTCACTGGAGATCGAAAGTCTATCTCGATCAGCCGTCGATGGCGGGTGGCTTGCGCATGCTTGAGGGACACGCATGCGTTCGCGAGGGTTGGTACTTCTCTAAGCGGTACTCTGACGGTTGCTACGCAGCGGTAGTTGCTGCTCGAATATCCCGATATATGACTGTTTTGCGACGATGAGCCGATGGGATTTCATCCGGAGACTGCCTCATTGCGCGCTAGCGTCCCGCTAGCGGATAGCGCACTTGTACCGGCCCGATGGCCCCTGATGCAGTCGGCTCGGGCGGCCGTGCGCCATTCGCTCGTCTGCGGCGGCGATGGCCTTCGTTATAGACAGCGCCGCAACCGTCGCTGGCGTTACTCGCCGGGCGGGGTCAGGTCCCGGGGTCGGTGCGGGGCGGCGCACATGCGCTAGTCTGTCTATCGCCGTAGGCGCCGGGGATCCGGCGCGAGCCCGGGCGATTGGCTCAGCGGGAGAGCGCCTCGTTCACACCGAGGAGGTCACTGGTTCGATCCCAGTATCGCCCACCACATCAGCGGCCGGTTCCAGCTGAGGGACCGGCCTTCTTGATCTCCGTACAGGTATCAATCACTCGTTTCGTGCGGTCTCGGGGCCGGTGATGCGCCGTAGCAGCGGGAACGTGGCGGCGATGATGCCGAGGGAGGCCGCGATCCCGGCCATGGCGATGAGGTAGTACCCGGCGCCCGGCGTTACCAGCGGGTGCTGCAGCTGCACGCTGGCGAACATCGCGGAGGCGGCGAACCCGACGCCGATCGAGACCACGGCGACGGTCAGCAGCGGGACGGCGCTTTCCAGCGCGATCACGCGGCGCAGCATGCCGAGGCGGGCCCCGGTAAGCCGCAGCAGGCTGAACGGGCGCTTGCGATCGGCTAGCCCTGCCGCGGTGGCTGCGGCGAGCGTGCAGCCAGCGATGGGCAAGCTGGTCAGGATGACCACATCGGCGAGCTGCTGGTAGGCGTTGTTAACCGAGTTCTGCTGGGTGCTCAGCTCGCCGAGGGTGAGCGGCGCGCCGATGGCCGGATAGGCATTCCCGGTCTCGAGCGCCGTCTTGGCCCGCTCGACCGCTGACTGCGATCCGTTCGTCGCGATGTCGATGCCATCCAGGTCCAGGCCGCTCAGCTGGCCAGCGGAGACATCCTCGGCCGGCCAGGTGATCCTCGCAAGGTTGCGGCCGGCCGGGGCATCCGCCAGGAACTGCGGGAATGCCACCGTTGCCGCTCCCGCGGGGCACCGGCCGAGGGCGGCAATGCGGGCCAGCTGGGCGCACGAGACCAGGCCCGCCGGTACGCCGGAGCCGGTCAGCCGACGGGGGAGGGTCAGCCCAGGGTCCGCGCGAACCTCGATGACGCTCTGGACGCCGTCGATACGGCTCAGCCTGGCCAGCAACGCGGCGGGCGGCGCTACAGCAGCCGTTGGCGACGGCCGGCCGCGGGTGAGCAGCGGCTGGCCTGCCAGGTCGTCTGCCAGTACCCCGGCGGCTGCCCGGCCGCCGATAGGCCCGAGGTCCTTCGCGTTTTGCGTGGTGATGGCCGCGACGGCCACAGTGGTGATGAACAGCGCCAGTACTAGGCCGCTGACCGCGCGGAACCCGGCCCGCGGGTCGTCGGCCAGTCGGCGGGCGGCGATCAGCGAGTCTGGACGGCTGGTGCGCCGGGCCAGGACCTGCGCCCCGATCATCGTCAGCCACGGCCCGGCGGTGACCAGGCCAACCATGATCAGCAGGAAGCCGGGCGCAAAAGCCTGGATCTGCCCCGGCACAGTCTGCGGGCGGCCGCTCACCACGAAGAAGCCGAGCTCAGACAGGCCGGCCAGCAGCGGGAGCACCCGCCAGACCTGCGGCGGCTTGGGTGTCACCCGACGGGTGACGCCGAGCGGGGAAGTATGCACCCGGCGCAGCGCCAGCCGGGCTACCACCGCCGCGGCCACCGGCACGCCGATCGCGACCGCGAGAATGTCCGGCAGCGTGAGCGACAGGTCGCCGGGGAAGAAGGGCTCACCCGTGAACGGGACCGCCGCGAGCGGGACCCGCAGCACAAAGAACAGGCCGAAGCCTGCGGCCACGCCGGCCGCAGCGGCCACCGTGGACTCCACGGCCGCGATTACCGACACCTGCCGGGGCCGCGCCCCGATCAGCCGCATCGCTGCGAACCGCTGCTCGCGGCGGGCTGCCGACAGCCGGGTCGCGGTGGCGATGAAGATCAGCACCGGAACCAGCAGGGCCAGCGCCACCACGGACAGGATCAGGTCGACGCCGCTGGGCTCGGTGCCTTCATCAGGCGGGCGCAGATGCAGCCCACGATGGTTTCTCTCGCCTTCGAGGCCGCCCGGCAACGTGGTCGCGATCGCGGTCACCTGGACGCTGTTCGTGGTGCGGGCCAACTGCGCGGCGGTGCGCCCGATGATGATGACCAGCGAGTCCGGAGACGGCAGCGCGGCGTCGCCGATCATGCCCGCCAGGCGGCCGGGGTAGCGGTCGGCGAGCTCGTCCGCCGGGGTGCCGCGCAGCAGTCTGGCCAGCGCTGGCGAGGCATAGTACTGGCCCGGCCGGGGGTCGCGGAGGATGCCTGGCGGCACCGGTGACGTCGGCCCGGTGGCGGCTACCTGGATGACGTCGATCTGCTGGCCGGCGAAGATGTCACCGCTGATGTGCCACCACAGTGGATCTGCGCCGGGCTTCGCGGGTCCGGCTGGCTCGAGCGAGGTGCCGGTCCAGAGCCAGGCGTGCCGGTCGTTTTGGGTATTGACCGCGTTGATGCCGGATATGGCGGCCAGCAGCAGGCCGGTGCCAAGCCCGACCGCAGTTACCAGGATGACCAGGCGGACCACGGCCTCGCGGCCGCCGCTGATCGTCAGGCGCAGGCCGAGTCTGATCATGGCGCCACCCGGTACGCGTGACCCGGCTCGCGCTCGAACAGCCCAAGCAGCGTCAGCGGAGTACGCACACCCGGAGAATACACTGAGCGTATACACTCAGCAAGTAGGCTAGTGCCCGAGCACGACCCGTGAAGCCTGACGGAACGCTATGTGGCGCCTTCCGGGCGCAAGGAAGGACCCGTCCATGACTACCCGTGCCCTCGCGGATGGGACAGAAGTCCGCAGCAGCCCCTCGACCGCCCGGCCCCTGCTGCTCGGTGCCTTAGCAGCGCTCTCTGCGGGAGCAGCCGCGATCCATTTCGCGGTGATATTCGAGCACTTCGATGAGTACTCCCTCTACGGGGTGTTCTTCCTCGTCCTCGCCTGGGCTCAGCTCGTCTGGCCTGTCGTCCTGGTCGCGCTGTCGCTGGCTGCCCGGCGGCTGGCCACCTGGCTGTGGCTGGGCATCGCCGGGAACGCCATCGTCCTGGTGACCTACTTCTCCTCGCGTTCTATCGGCCTGCCGATCGGCCCCGACACCAAATCGGTGGAGGCATGGGGCGGCCTTGACCTGGTGTGCTCGATCGAGGAAATCCTGCTGATCGTCATCGCCGCCGCGATCCTGGCCCGCCCCGGGCTGCTGGCCCGCCCGGTCCGGTTCCGCAGCCAGGCGCGGTCGCTGGCCGGTCTGCTTGCGGCGCCCGTTGTTGTCGTCGCCGCGACCGCCGCGGTTATGACGCCCGCGTGGGCAGGCTCGGAGGGCCCGGCAGGCATGGCCTCCGGTTCATCGAGCGCGATGACGAGCTCGGCAGACTCCTTGCAGGGCGGCATGGGCGACATGGGCTCCATCGACGGCCTGCCGGACATGCGGATGTATGGCAGCACGAACCCGCCCACCGCCGCGCAGGTGCAGGCCGCCGCGAATCTGATCAAGGAAACCGACGCCAGCCTGGTGCGCTTCGAGAACGTGCAGAACGCGATAGCCGCTGGCTACACCTACCGGCTGGCTACCAACGGCGAAGAGCACCTGCTCTACGACGGTGGGAACCCCGCCTACCAGGGGCTCAATCCGAAGGATCCGTCGTCGCTCGTGTACGCGATCAACGTGAGGGGCCACGCGCCGATCCTGCTCGGCGCGATGTACCTGATGGGGCAAGGCAACGGGCCGCAGGTTGGCGGCGGGCTGACCCGCTGGCACTCGCACCTCGAGGTCTGCCGGGGAGGCCGCATCATCATCGCCGGGTTCAACCTCGCTCTGCGCGGTCGCTGTGACCCGTCCACCTGGACGGACACCTATACCACCCAGATGCTGCACGTCTGGGTGGTCCCCTACCCGGGCGGGGTCTTCTCCGATGACCTGAGCTCCGCGGCGACGACCGCTGCCGCCCGCGCCGCGCTCGCGGAGACCAGGCCAGGGCAGCTGGCGCCATAGCACTGGCTCGCGGCCGAGCCCGGGCTGGCGGGGATGTGCGCGCGGTTGCTAGCGGGCCACCAACTAGATATCATTATGATATCAGATTATTGAGCGCAGCCTCAGGCGCTGTCAGAGAACGGTGAGCCGATGAGCCCCGAAGCGACCAACCCCCCGCCAGCACCACTTCGCACCCCATCCAAGCCGCCCGCGAACGGCCAGGGGGTAGCGCTGCGGACCTCGTTCTTTGTCCTGGACTGGACGGTTAACTTCACCGCCACGACGGTCATCGTCGACGGGCGCCCGCGGGAGCTTCCGTGGGGAGAGCACTTCCTCCCGCTGGAGCCCGGCCGGCACGAGTTGCAGGTGTCCTACCGGTACCTTGGCCGGCCCCAGGCGGGAAAGGCCTCGATCTCGGTCAACGTCGCCGAGAACCAGATCACCCGCGTTTCGTACCGGGCACCGAGGTCAGTTCTGGTGGCGTTCCGCCCGGGCAAGATGACCGCCGAGCCGCAGCCCCAGCACTGAGCACGCCGGCCCTGGGCTGTCGGCGGCCGTCGGTAGGGTCGGGGCGCATGGGAGAAGAGCAGGCCAGCGAACCGGACAGCACGGCGGTGCGCGTCGCTCTGTGGCGGGCGCTGCACGTCGAGTTTGACCCGCCGCCGCACGTGCTCGAGGACGAGATCGGCCTGCGGATGGTGGCCCCCGGCGACGGCTGGCGGGCTCGCCCGGACATGGATCCAGCTGGGACTCGCGGGTTCCGGGCGTCCATCGTGGCGCGGGCCCGGTTCATCGAGGATCTGGTGGCCGAGCAGGCCGGCCGGGGTGTCTCCCAGTACGTCCTGCTGGGGGCGGGTCTGGACACGTTCGCGCAACGGCGCCCGGAGATCGCGTCCCGGATGCGGGTGTTCGAGGTCGACCAGCCCGGCCCGCAGGCCTGGAAGCGGCAGCGGCTGACCGAGCTCGGGTTCGGCGTCCCGGACTGGCTGCGGCTGGTGCCGGTCAACTTCGAGCAGGACGGGTCATGGTGGCAGGAACTCGCCGTGGCGGGCTTCGATCCCGGTCGGCCAGCGGTCGTCGCGTCCACCGGCGTGAGCATGTATCTCAGCAAGGACGCCACCGCGGCCACGCTGCGCCAGCTCGCCGGGCTCGCTCCCGGCTCGACGCTGGCGATGACGTTCCTGCTGCCCCGTGACCTGCTCGACCACGCCGACCGCGCCGGGCTCCAGGCGGCCGACCAGGGGGCGCGCGCATCCGGAACGCCGTTTGTCAGCTTCTACGCACCGCAGGAGATGCTGGCCATGGCGCGCGAGGCGGGCTTCGCCGACGTGCGGCACGTATCCGGGGCATCGCTCGGCGAGCGCTACTTCGCCGACCGCAGCGACGGCCTCCGCCCGTCATCCGGAGAAGACTTCGTGGTCGCCGCGACCTGACACCGTGGCCAGGCCGCCCACCGGCCGGCCGGCCGCCCTGCTCAGGTGGTCGAGCACGACCCGCGCCGCGGGGTGGCGATCGCCTCCGGGACGGGTCAGGGCGAAGATGTCCCGGCCGGATCCGGGGGAGATCGCGCGGGTCGTCACCCCTTCCGGGAGCCGGTGCGCGGCGAGCTCCGGCACCAGGGCGACCCCCATGCCGACGGCGACGAGGGTGAGCGTGGCGGCGAAGTCGGTGCAGTGCGCGACCTCGCGCGGCACGTAGCCGGCACCGCCGCAGGCGCGCTCCATCATCTGGTGGCAGGTGCTCGCCGGATGCGGTGCCAGCCAGTCGCGGTCGGCGAGCGCGTCCAGGCTGACCGGACCCGGGGACGCGGCTGCGGCGTCGCCGTCCGGCAGGGCGACAACGACCTGATCGGTGAGCAGATCCCACCGCTCGATCCCGGCCGGCGGTACCCGGGGCGCGAGCTGGTACGAGTACGCGATCGCGACATCGGAGCTGCCGCGGGCGAGCGCCGAGATGCTCTCCTCGGGCTCCGCGGTCACGATCTGCAGCCGGATTCGCGTTCCGTGATCCGCATGCAGGGTCTGCCAGGCCCTGGCGACCAGCGTCTCGACAGCCGACGAGAACGCGCTGATCCGCACCGTTCCGGTGACGTCCGTGCCGAGCGCGACCAGGTCCGCCTCGGCCATGGCCAGCTGATCAAGAACGATACGGGTGTGCGCGACCAGCACGTGCCCCGCCTCGGTGAGGCGGAGCCTCCGGCCCGACCGCTCGACCAGCCGCATGCCGGTATCCCGCTCCAGCGCGGCAAGCTGCTGCGACACGGCCGGGCCGCTCAGGTGCAGCGCCTGCGCCGCCGCCGCGACCGTTCCGTAAATCGCCAGCGCGTGCAGCAGCCGCAGGCGGCGGATGTCCAACACAAAAGCCAGTCTTACTGATTACAGCGAAAAACGTAACTGGACCCTACGAATGCGCGCGTGCCAGGCTCGGCGCATGGGCTCAAACCGTGCGTACCGCGCGCCGGCAGCGCTGCTCCTCACGGTCGTGCTGTGGGCGTCGGCGTTCCCGGCCATCCAGGTCGGGGTGACCGGCTACGGCTGGGCCGGCCTCGCGCTGCTGCGCCTGGGGATCGCGTCTGCCGCGCTCGCCATCGTCTGCGCACTGGCGGGGATCCGCCGCCCGGCGCCGCGTGATCTGCCGCTGATCGCGGTCTGCGCCGCCACCGGCATGGCCGGGTATCAGCTCCTGCTGAACTGGGGAGAGCTGCGGGTATCCGGGGGAACCGCGAGCCTCATCGTCGTCACCAACCCGGTCTACAGCGCGGTCATCGCCACGGCCTTCCTGGGCGAGCGGATCGCCCGCCGCCAGGTTCTCGGCGGTGGCATCGCCCTGGCCGGCGTCGCGGCCATCACCTTCAACCAGGGCGGCCTGCACCTGGAGCGGCCCGCGCTGGCCGTGCTGGCGGCGGCCGTCGCCCTCGGTGCCTATCACGGCGCCATCAAGCCCCTGCTCGGCCGTTACACCGGGCTCGAGGTCACCGCGTACGCGACATGGGCGGGGACGGCCCTGCTGCTTCCGGCGATTCCCGCGCTCTTGCATGCATGGCCGCAGGCCGGCTCGCGGGCCACCGCGTCCGCGGTGTTCCTCGGCCTGGCGCCGTCCGCGCTCGGGTTCGTGGCCTGGGGCTACGGGGTGGCGCGGCTCCCGGTCACGGTCGCGACCGCGTCGCTCTACCTGGTGCCGCCGATCGCGCTCCTGGTCGGCTATCTGTGGCTAGGCGACAAGCCCACGGCGATCGAACTGGTCGGCGGAGGCATCGCCATCGGCGGGGTGGTGGTCGCCAGCCGCCGGCCCGGCAAGGCCGCGGCGGCGGAAGAGCGCTCAGCCGAGTCCGTGGCCGACACTAGCCAGAACGCCAGCACGTGATCATCGCCCCCCCGGCGGCGCGGACCGGGCCGCGCACGCGCGGATGGCGGTGATGCTGGCGTCGATGTCCTCCTCGGTGGTGCTCCAGCCGCTGACGCTGATCCGCATCGCGCGCCGTCCCCGCCACGTGGTCGGGCCGCACCAGCAGGTGCCGTCCCGCTGCACGGCGCCAATGACCGCGTCGGTCCGCGCGGCACCACCGAAGTCCACGACCACCTGGTTGAGCACGACGTCGTTGAGCACGGCGAAACCAGATTCGCGCATGCCATCGGCCATGCGGCGGGCCAGACGGCAGGTCCGCTCGATCAGGTCGGCGACGCCGTCGCGGCCCAGCGCGGCGAGGGTGGCCCACACCTCGATGCCCCTGGCCCGCTGCGAGCTCTGCGGCGTGAAGTGGCTGGGCTCGCGGTCCGCGCTGTCGGGGAGGTAGGCGGCCGAGGCCGTAAGCGCGGCGCTCAGCGCCGCCGGGTCGCGGACCAGGGCGATGCCGCAGTCATAGGTCGTGTTCAGCCACTTGTGCGCGTCGGTCGCCCACGAGTCCGCCCCGGCCACGCCGGCCACCTGAGCGGCGGTGCCGGGCGCGGCGGCGGCCCAGAGCCCGAACGCGCCGTCCACGTGCACCCAGGCTCCCGCGTCGCGGGCCCACGCGATCAGCGGGCCGAACGGGTCGCTGGCGCCGCTGTTGACGTTGCCCGCCTGCAGGCACACGATCGCCGGCTGCGCAAGGTCCGGCAGGCCAGCGGCGACGATCCGGCCCTGCGCGTCGGCGGGCAGGACAACGGCCCGGTCCCGGCCGAGGCCGACCAGGCCGAGCGCTTTGCGGACCGCCGCGTGCACCTCGTCGCCGACCACGACGGTGACCGGCGGCGCGCCGACCAGGCCCTGGCCCGCGGCGTCCCAGCCGCGGCGGGCCAGCACCGCGTCGCGGGCGGCCGCGAGGCAGGACGCATTGGCCATCGTGGCACCGGTCACGAAGCCACCGCCGGTGTCGGCCGGCAGGCCGAGCACTTCGGCCACCCATCGCAGCGCGATCGCGTCGAGCCGGGTGGCGGTGGGGGACATCACCGTCAGGCCCGCGTTCTGGTCCCAGGCGGCGGTCAGCCATGCGGCCGCCACGGCGACCGGGAGCGCCCCGCCGGTGACGAAGCCGAAGTAGCGCGGGCCTGCCGACGCCACGGTGGCCGGCGAGCCCACGTCGTCCAGCAGCGCCAGCACCTCCGGCGCGGGGCGGCCGGATGCGGGCAGCGCGAAGTCGAGCCGGTCCAGCGCCTCGACCGCGCCCGGAGGGGGCACCACCGCGCGCCCGGCGAGCCCGGCCAGGTATGCCTGGGCGCGGCGCGAGGCGTCCTGGAGCAGCGCCTGCCTGCCCGCGAGGTCGCCGGGCGTCACCGCAGCGGCCGGAAGCAGGCGCGGACTTCCCTGACGAACGTTTCGGGCTGCTCGAACGCGGCGAAGTGGCCGCCCTTATCCAGTTCGTTCCAGTACTGCACGTTCGTGAGCTGCTTGTCGGCCCAGCGGCGGGACGGGCGGAAGATCTCCTTGGGGAAGATCGAGCAGCCGACCGGAACCGTGACCGGGCCGAGGAACCCCTTGCCGTTGTTCTCCCAGTAGAGCCTGGCCGACGATGCGCCAGTGCCGGGGAGCCAGTAGAGCATCACGTTGTCCAGCATCTCGTCCCTGGTCAGCACGTTGGCGGGGTCGCCGTCGGAGTCGGTCCAGGCCCAGAACTTCTCCACGATCCAGGCGCAGAGCCCGGCCGGCGAGTCGACCAGCCCGTAGCCGACGGTCTGCGGGCGGGTCGACTGCTCCTTGAAGTAGCCCGACTCCCACGTGTCGTAGTGGCTGAGCGTCGCCATGGCCGCCTGCTCCCGCTCGGTCAGCTCGCCGCCGTTGTCCCGCCCGGGGAACGCGATCGGCATGTTGAGGTGGATGCCGGCCAGGTGCTCGGGGTGGCGCATGCCGAGCGCGGTCGTCACCTGAGCTCCCCAGTCGCCGCCCTGGGCGGCGTAGCGAGGGTAGCCGAGCCGGGTCATCAGCTGGTCCCAGGCGGTGGCGATGCGCCCGGTGTCCCAGCCGGGCTGGCCCGGCTTTCCGCTGAAGCCGTAGCCGGGCAGCGACGGGCACACCACATGGAAGGCGTCCGCGGCGTCGCCGCCGAACGCGACCGGGTTGGCGAGCGGCTCGATGACCTTGTGGAACTCGACGATCGAGCCGGGCCAGCCGTGCGTCATCACCAGCGGCAGCGCCCCGTCCTCGGGGGAGCGGGCGTGCACGAAGTGGATGCCGACGCCGTCGATCTCCGTCCGGAACTGCGGGAACCGGTTCAGGCGGGCCTCCGACGCCCGCCAGTCGTACTCGTTCAGCCAGTACCCGCAGAGGTCGCGGACGTAGGCCAGCGGAATGCCCTGGGACCAGTCATCCACGGTCTCCGGGTCCGGCCACCGGGTCTGGCTCAGCCGCCGCCGCAGGTCGTCGACATCGGCGTCGGGAATGTCAATCCGGAACGGGGTGATTTCGTCGCTCATGCACCCAGCATCCAGCACGGATCAGCGCGGCGCTTCGGGGATCGGCTCCAAGACCATTGTCCGTTTCACGCCCGAATCCTCGAGGCCGGCCATAACCGGGATGTCGGATGCGTCGAGGACCCGGAACCGGTCCCGCGGCAGGAATGCCCGGCCGATGTCGCCGGCCAGCACCGACGCGCCGCGGGCCACGGCCCGGTCGAGAAACCCGAGCACGCGCTCGGCCAGCGGCCTGGAGTACCAGACGTCGCCGGCGAGCACCACGTCGGCGCCCGCGCCGTCGCCGTCCAGGACGTCGCCGGTCACGGCCGGGGCCGGCACGCCGTTCGCCCGCGCGTTCAGCCCGATCGCCGCGACCGCGAGGGGATCGACCTCGCTGGCGACCACGGTGGCCGCGCCGGCCTTGGCCGCCGCGATCGCGACCAGGCCGGAGCCCGACCCGAGGTCCAGCACGCTGCGCCCGGCGACCAGGCCCGGGTGGTCGAGCACGTAGCGCGCCAGCGCCTGCCCGCCGGGCCAGGCGAAAGCCCAGAACGGCGGCGGCTGATCGGCGGTGAACTCGTCCTCGGCCCGCTGCCAGAGGCCGATCACGTCATCGGCCAGGTGCAGCCGGATCTCGGCGACCTGAGGCACCGGGCCGAGCCGGCAGGCGGACCGCACGAAGTCCTCGGCGACGGACACCCCACCCACCTCCCCTTCCCCCTCGGTCCTTCCCGCTTCCATTGCCTGTGGCCCCTTACCGGTTGTTTACACCAGCCCTGGGTTATTGCCATTCGAGTCGGGTAACTGAGAGTAACTGGACAAAGACGATCAGTTATCGGATGGGGAGTACGGAAACGTGTTGAGTGGGGGACGAGTCGGCAGGAGGGTGGCGGCGCGGGGCGCCTCCTTCAGCCGGATAGGCAGCAGAGCCGGTGAAGCGCCTGCCGGGCCCGGCAGCGGCGGGGGAGCGGGCGACGCGCCCGCCGGGCAGACGGTAGCGCCCGACCGCCCCGGCAGCTCCGCCGGGGTGGTTTTGCCGTTCGAGCGAAGGCGCGTCCGGTCGAAGAAGAACCGGGTGATCGCGGCCGTCACCGCGGTCGTCGCGCTCCTCGCTGGCGGCGCGGTGTACCTGCTGACCAAAGGCGGCGGCTCGTCGGCACCGACCGCCGTGACCCTGCCCGGCCCGTTCCGGGTGATATCGGTCACCCCGGCGTCCGGCAGCGCTGACGCGAACGGGAGCCTGCCGGTCCGGGTGACCTTCTCGGCTCCGCCGAATGGCCGGTCGCCGAGGCCGACGCTGACTCCGAGCGTCCCGGGGAACTGGCAGATCATCGGCGACTCGATGGTGTTCACGCCGAAGACGGCGTTCGGCCCGTCGACCAAGATCACGCTGAGCGTGCCCGCGGGCCGCAGCGGGGTGCGTTCGGCCGCCGGGCTGACCCTCAGGTCGCCGAAGACGGAGGTCTACACCACGGCGAAGTTCTCCACGCTCCGGCTGACCCAGATCCTCGCGCAGCTCGGCTATCTGCCGATGATGTGGGAGAGCCCGAACCTGGCGATGCAGACCGAGAGCGCGGTCAACCTGCGCAAGACGGGCCTGGTCGGCGAGCTCGGTGCCGCCTATGACCCGCCGGCCGGCATTTTCACCATGGACACGGGTTATCCGGCGTCGCTGGCCAGCAAGTTCTCGCCGGACCTGCAGAACGTGGTCGTGCGCGGCGCGGTCATGGCGTTCCAGTCCGAGCACAAGATGTCCGTCAGCGGCAACGTCAACCTGGCCTTCTGGATGGCGCTGTTCAAGGCCGCTCTGGCCGGCCAGGTGAACGCCAACGGCTACACCTACGCGGTCGCGAGCCAGGTCGATCCGGAGAACCTGACGATCTATCACAACGGCCATGTCGTGCTGACCACCCCGGCGAATACCGGCATACCATCAGCGCCCACCGCCAACGGGACCTTCCCGGTCTATGAGAAGTTCCTGCAAACCTGGATGTCGGGCACGAACCCGGGCGGCAGCCACTACCACGACCTGGTGCAGTACGTGTCGTACTTCAACGGCGGCGATGCGGTGCACTACTTCGCCCGTGGCGCGTACGGCTTCCAGCAGAGCCTCGGCTGCGTCGAGCTGCCGTTCACCCAGGCGAAGCAGGCCTACCCGTACCTCACCCTCGGCAGCCTGGTGACCGTCACCGGCTGACCGGCCAGGCCTGAAATCAGGCCACGCACCGCCCGGCCCGGCGCCTTCCATAGCGCCGCGCCGGGCGGTATTTTCGCGTATTTGGTGAAGTCTTCATTACGCGGATCGTTAACCAAGGTAAGCACGCGCCGCACTTTGGCATTAGCTGGTATACATCAGGGCAGTGCAGCAGACCCGCCCTCCGGCGACGCGGAGCGCGTAGCTTAGGGCGACCGGGCAGCGATGGCTAGGGGGTCGAGGTTTGTCCGGATTGGGGCAAAAGCTCCGCTGGCGAGTGGTGGCGCTGGCGGCAGCCATGGCAGTCGTGCTCGCCGGCGGCGCGTGGTTCGCGCTCAGCGGCGCGTCGGCAGGGGAGCATCACCCGTCGGGCAAGAATGCCACGGCGTCTGCCAAGACCGCGCACATCCACAAGGCGGTCGTCAATCCGGTCTCCGTGGTGTCGTTCACGCCCGCGCTGCACACGCACGGCGTGAACGGAGCCGATCCGATCCGCGTCACGTTCTCGGAACCGCTCGCCGCTGACTCGCCGATGCCGTCGCTGTCGCCGTCGGTCCCCGGCAACTGGCAGCGGGTCGATTCGGACACCGTCGAGTTCGTCCCCACCACCGGATTCCCCGAGCTGACCCGGGTCCGCGTGATCGTCCCGGCCGGGTCGGCCGGGGTGCGCTCCACCACCGGCGGCCTGCTCGCCACCAGGGCCGTCGACCGGTTCTGGACCGGCGGCTACGCCGTGATGCGGGCCGAGCAGCTGCTCGCGCAGCTCGGCTACCTGCCGCTGACCTGGAGCGGCGCGGCGGTGTCGGCCACCGACGCCAACGCGCAGCTCAGCGCCGCCTACGACCCCCCGGTCGGCTCGTTCGCCTGGCAGTCCGGATATCCCTCGCAGCTGGTCGACATGTGGTCGCCCGGCCAGGCCAACGAGGTCCTCACCGGCGCGGTGATGGCGTTCGAGTCCGACCACGGGCTGGCCATGGACGGCGTCGCCGGGCCCGAGGTGTGGCGCGACCTGCTGTCGGCGGTGGCCAAGGGCGACAACAACACCCACGGCTACACCTACGCGCTGGCCAGCCAGGTGCAGCCCGAGACGCTCACCGTGTGGCACGACGGCAAGGTGCTCCTGCACACGCTCGCCAACACCGGGATCCCGGCCGCCCCGACCACGGTCGGCACCGCCGCGGTGTACCTGAAGTACAGCTTCCAGATCATGAAGGGCAAGAACCCGGACGGGACCAAGTACGCCGACCCGGTGTCCTGGGTGTCGTACTTCAGGTCCGGCGAGGCCGTGCACTACTTCCCGCGGGGCTCCTACGGGTACCAGCAGAGCCTCGGCTGCGTGGAGCTGCCGTACGCGCAGGCGAAGTTCATCTGGCCGTACATGACGTACGGCACGCTGGTGACGGTCACGCCGGCCTGACCGGCCGCGCGCCGATAGCATCGGTACACGCGCGAGCGCGGCGGTAACCGCCGCGCCTTCAGCATGCCAACGACAGGAGTCAGCCGTGCCAGCCGACAAGCTTCAGATCACCCTCGCCGGACGCGAGCACGTGGTGGAAGCCGGGACGACGGCGGGCCAGGCGCTCGAGGGAGCCGGCGGACTGGCGACGATTTCCCGGAACGGGTCGCCCGCGGCCAGTGACGTCATCGCGGCGCGGGTCAGCGGCGAGCTGCGCGACCTCGCATGCCAGCTCGCCGACGGCGACGAGGTGGAACCGGTCGAGCTCGGCAGCGACGCCGGGCTGGCCATCATGCGGCATTCCGCCGCCCACGTCATGGCCCAGGCGGTTCAGGACATCTACCCCGAAGCCAAGCTCGGGATCGGCCCCCCGATCGAGAACGGCTTCTACTACGACTTCGACGTGGCGTCCCCGTTCGAGCCCGGCGATCTTAAGAACATCGAGCAGAGAATGCGGCAGATCGTCAAGCAGGGTCAGCTGTTCTCCCGGCGGGTGGTCACCGACGCCGACGCAAGGGCCGAGCTGGCCGGCGAGCCGTACAAACTGGAACTGATCGGGCTCAAGGGCGGCGGCGGGATCGACGCCGAGGAGTCGGTCGAGGTGGGCGGCGCGGAACTGACCATCTACGACAACCTCGACCCGGCCACCGGCGAGCTGAAGTGGAAGGACCTGTGCCGCGGCCCGCACCTGCCGTCCACCCGGCACATCCCGGCGCTCAAGGTGATGCGCAGCAGCGGCGCGTACTGGCGGGGGAGCGAGAAGAACCCGCAGCTGCAGCGGATCTACGGCACCGCCTGGCCGTCCCGCGACGCGCAGGACGAGTACCTGGCCATGCTGGCCGAGGCCGAGCGCCGCGACCACCGCAAGCTCGGCGCCGAACTGGACCTGTTCTCGTTCCCGACGGAGATCGGCAGCGGGCTGCCGGTGTTCCACCCCAAGGGCGGGATCATCCGGCGGGTGCTCGAGGACTACTCGCGGCAGCGGCACGTGGCCGCCGGGTACGAGTTCGTGAACACCCCGCACATCACCAAGTCCGACCTGTTCATTACCTCGGGCCACCTCGAGTGGTACGCCGAGGGCATGTTCCCGCCGATGGAGCTCGACGGCGCCAAGTACTACGCGAAGCCGATGAACTGCCCGATGCACATCCTGATCTACGCATCGCGCGGGCGGTCCTACCGCGAGCTGCCGCTGCGGCTGTTCGAGTTCGGCACGGTGTACCGGTACGAGAAGTCGGGTGTCGTGCACGGCCTGACCCGGGCCCGCGGCTTCACCCAGGACGACGCGCACATCTTCTGCCGGCCCGACCAGCTCGCCGACGAGCTCGCGTCGCTGCTTGGTTTCGTCGTGGGCCTGCTGCGCGACTTCGGGCTTACCGAGTTCGAGGCCGAGCTGTCCACCCGGCCGGAGAAGTACGTGGGCGAGATCGCGGAGTGGGACCAGGCGGAGGCGGCGCTCCAGCACGCGCTTGACCTGTCCGGGCTGCAGTACGTGGTCGCCGAGGGCGAGGGCGCGTTCTACGCGCCCAAGATCGACGTGCACGTCCGGGACGCGATCGGGCGCCGCTGGCAGCTGTCCACGCTGCAGGTGGACTTCCAGGAGCCGGGCCGGTTCGGGATCGAGTACCAGGCATCCGACGGCACCCGGCAGCGGCCGTACATGATCCACCGGGCCCTGTTCGGGTCGATCGAGCGGTTCTTCGGCATCCTGCTCGAGCACTACGCGGGCGCCTTCCCGCCGTGGCTGGCGCCGGTCCAGGTGACCGGGATCCCGATCGCCGACGCGCACGTGCCTTACCTGGAGCGCGTCGCGGAGGAACTACGGGAGCACGGGATCCGGGTCGAGGTCGACACCGGCGACGAGCGGATGCAGAAGAAGATCCGGCAGGCACAGCGGCAGAAGGTGCCGTACATGCTGCTCGCCGGGGACGACGACGTGGCCGCGGGCGCGGTCTCGTTCCGGTACCGCAGCGGGGAACAGAAGAACGGGGTCCCGATCGACGACGCGGTCGCCGAGATCGTGGACGCGGTGGCTCGGCGTATCCAGGTTTGAGACGGGAATGGGGGACTGGACCTTTGGCCCGGTTTGCATCAAGGTGGGTTGCTAGGGGCTGGGCCAGGGGGGCCGCGCCCATGGACGGTTGGCGGGTTCTGCGATGACGGCAGCCGAACCGGGCGACGTTGCTGGACGTTCTAACAGCGTGAGCAGGCCTGCGGTCACGCGCGCCGAGCCGGTGTCGGCGAGCGCCGCGCGAGCCGCCGATGCCGCGGTGACCGCGATGTACGCGGCTCACTACCGGTCGTT
>Ga0209275_10000241_pt1 | contig 19761 bp, 20 predicted proteins | sample HubBroMetageREF2_FD_188344 | JGI IMG/M metagenome (GOLD analysis project Ga0209275, IMG submission 188344) | Reference soil microbial communities from the Hubbard Brook experimental Forest, New Hampshire, USA - Hubbard Brook CCASE Soil... | ecosystem: Environmental > Terrestrial > Soil >... | reverse complement strand
CCCGCAAGACTCGGGGCCAAGATGGAGTCGCTCTCTCCTTTCTTGTAGGACTCTTTCATTCCTTACAACATGCCGGTTTATCCCGGCGCACCCTGACTAACGCATCAATCGAAAACTGGTACTAACAAGCCGCTGGCAAACTGAATAAGACACCGCAACGGCACGGGATTGGCTTACGACAATGTCTCATGTAGATTCTTTGGGGAGGCTCCATGAGCATATTGGCCGCTATTAGACGTGAAGAGACGAAAGTAAAGAAGCAGTTATCCAAGTTGCAGAATGACTTGGTCGGTTTGCAATCGGCAGCTAAGGCTCTGGGTAAGAATGCAAGCCGAGATATCACCCGAGTGAAGAAGCGCGTGTTGTCGGCAAAGGGCAGAGCGAAGATCTCAAAGGCTATGAAGGAGCGCTGGGCCAAGGTCAGGGCGCGAGCGAAGAAGGCTGTGGCCTAATTTGGGAATTACCCGCGTGCGATTTGACGATTGTGTGAGCGGATGAAATTGGTCGCGGCGCATGCGGGGGCCATATCATATTCTACGCACTCGATTACGATATTCTTAAAGAAGTAACAAAAGAGCTCGAATTGGCACACGGGCTAGTGCGAGCGCTCGTTGCCGTCGATAGATCCTCGAAATCGGTCCCATCACTGACTTGCAGACACTACCCGCTGAAGCGAGGCATCCAGGCGCCAGCTCTGTTGCCGCGCTCTCGATATCCACGCCTAGGCCATCTTGTAGCTTCTTTGGCTAAAGTTGTGAGTCGAGGAATTCAGTCTCGGCTGGAGCAAGATGTAACGTTGCAACGACACCATCCAGCGCGTCCCGCCCTGTGTCGGCGGTGATCCAAATTGGGCTGATGATAGCTTGGTTGAAATCACGAACACGAGTGTTCATCAGATTCCGATCAAGTTTACCAACCCCAGCGGGTCCGAACTTATTTTATACGGCTCCTTGGAATGAGGAAGCGTCACGCAAACAACGAGCGCTGTCACTGTGGTAGTGGAGACCGCGTTGGTCGGTGTCATGACCGCCCGTTAAACCGTTTGCGTGAGCGAATGGGCCGATATTGGTTTCGAGCTGTGGAACAGCAAATGCTGCATGAAGCGCTGGCCAGCAAATCTTCTGGTCTCCGTGGCACGGTGATGAGCTCGCGGCCAAGTGACGTCGCCTCTCAGGCGCTTTTGGAACAGTTCGGTAGAACTCAGGTGAGACGGGGTGGTATGAGTCAGTCACCTTTGATGCGCGCGATGTTGTCCCCGGGTTTCACGCGTACCTAAGTCAGGTGGGGCGGCGCCACCTGATTCGCTGAGCTGCGCCCGCATCAAAGGCTGACGTCACTTCGCTACTTCGGCATTCCCCATCCACTACTAAGTTGCTACGCTTCTGTTCGCCCCGTGGTTGGTCCGTTTAAAGGACTCCGGACCATCGACAACGCTAAGGGGGAACCGTAAAGCTATTGATTGACAAGCAGCATGTTGTATCAATGTATAGCTTGCTTTTATTCTACTTATATCAATTTATTGCTTGACTTTTGTTACGGTTCTGTCAAGCTATTTGCTGACAGAAAGAATCATCATGAAACGTGAATTCAGACAACTTCGGTTATTCCAGCTCGACCGAACACTTGAGAATATGCGAAGTGTTCCTCCACGCCCCAAAGGCGGATGGATCTCATCCGTGCGCCAGGCCCTCGGCCTCACGCTTCAACAGGTAGGCAAACAAATTCGCACTAGCCGACAGGCGATTCAACAGCTGGAACGAGCCGAGGCCGAGGACCGAATTACGTTAGGGGCACTGCGGCGCGCGGCCACAGCATTGGGTTGCGATCTGGTCTACGCACTCGTCCCCAACACCGGTTCCTTTGCTGAGCTTGCCGAGCGCCCGACGCGAGATCGCGCGGCGCAAGACGCCAGGAGCGTCGTGCAGACGATGCTGCTTGAAGACCAGAAGCCTGGAAATTTGGACCAATTGATCGAGGGTGAGGCTCAGCGGCGGTTGAATCGCAACAAAATGCCATGAACTTCATCCTCAGCCACAAACTCTCGGACGGCAATACTCCGATTCGGCCGCAGGAAGCGGAGCAATTGATTCCACGCGTCAGTACGATGGCCGAAGTGAACGAATACGAAGCGTTAAATATCTTGCAGGCACGAGAGTGGGCCTTCGCCGATCGAACCATGAAATCGACCAACCCCATCGACGAACTTTACGTCAGAACCCTCCACACCAAAATGTTCGCTCGAGTGTGGAGATGGGCAGGAACTTATCGCAAACACGAAGTCAACATCGGGTGTGACCCAGGCGAGATCATGCAACGAATTCCTCAGCTACTCGCCAACACGCGATACTGGCTGGAACACAATACGTTTCCGCTCGATGAGTCCCTCATTCGCTTTCACTACCAGCTTGTTTCAGGAATTCACCCCTTCGCGAACGGGAACGGTCGCCACGCGCGTATGATTGTCGATGTCGTCGCGGTAAAATTCGGCAGACCCGAATTCACCTGGGGGACCAGAGAAAATCTGGTGGCTGAAGGCAACGCCCGCACGACCTACCTCGCCGCGCTCCGGGCGATGGACGAGAATGAAAACAACGTTAAACCGCTTCTTGAGTTCGCTCGTTCTTAGCTAACTTCGCGGCACATCGCTATACCGCAAACGCCTATGATGTCTGTCTAGGCTCGGCTTCAGACAGCGCCTACCTGAGCTTGCGGGTCGCTTTCGTGGTTGCCATGGATTTTCTCCTCGATTCGGATTGGCCGATTGGATAAGGCCTCGCGCATTGGTTCTCTGGCACAAGTACCGGCGTAGACCTTGTGTACCCATCGATCCGGGATTTTGCCGACGCGGTCCAGCGGTCGTTCGTCCGCACTTGATTCCCGCAGCCGTTTCAGAATAGCGATCCTTGCTCGAGAAAAAGACAGAACGCCGCAAATGTGGCCAGGCAAACACGAGTTGACGACAGAACGGCATGGTTCTCTGGGGCGGACTGCCGGTTTGCCGTTTCGCGCCGCAGGAATTCCACCAGGCGTACCGCGGTGAGTTGACTAAGTGGCATGAGAAATTGTACAATCTACTTTGTCAATATAGTGAGGTTCTATGCCTATTGTTTCCGAACATCCCGAAACTCTTGAAAAAGTGAAAGAAGCGATTAAGAAATGGCTCGAACTCGCTGGCCGCAAGAACAGAAAACTACCTGTTAGGCTCTCCTGCGAACGACCGACTTTTGTCCTCTTTTTCATTTCCCGCAGGAGTCGGGGTTTCAAGCTCACGACGGCTCGGCAGTCGGTTTTGTTCGAGATGAAGAAGGACTCCCTGAAATTGAATCTCGACAGATTTCTCGTCAGTACGGCGATTGAAGGAGAAAGTGTCTGTCTCAGCATCGAAGCACCTCGGGAATCAGCGCATCGCTTTTTAGAGCGGGGATTGCGGGAGATTGCTGAGACCAAGCATCCGGCTTTCCAATCGCGCATATTGAGGGCGTTTATAAATTTGGAAGAAGACCTGCCGACCCGCACGATCGACGAGGCTACGGCAGCTCCAACGGACTTGATGGTAGCGCTGGAAGCGATTACTTCTGCGCCAGGAACTTTTCAACTCCTCAAGGATGACGCACTTCTCGCCGCCAAGGTCAGGGGCCTTAATAGGAAGAAGCAGATGCTGGATGCTTCTGGAGGAGCACTATCGTCTCAACAGGTTGCAGAGGTACTGGGGATTTCCAGGCAGGCAGTCGATAAGCGACGTGCTTCGAGCCAGTTGCTCGCACTAACACAAGGGAGACGGGGATACAGCTACCCAAGGTTTCAATTCGAAGAAGGTAAAACCGTAGCTGGTCTGGAAGAAGTGTTGGCGCGCATGAAAGGACTCGATGGCTGGATGCAGCTGGTCTTTTTTACGAGTCCGAACGAGAGACTGGAAGGCAAGACACCGATCGCGAGCCTTCGTCAGGGATTGGCAAGCGAGGTGGCGAGCGTAGCTAGCACTTATGGCGAGCAGGGAGCGGTATGATCGATCCACCGGGAGACCACCCGCTTCCTCATCCTGAGCTAAACTCTCAAACGCCGCTTGTGTTTAAGTTGCAGCCTGGCGACCTGTTATATCGCCACCATCAGAGCATTCACCACCCAATCCATTTCGGAACGACAGGCAATAATAGGTTTGACGATCCGACTTGCACGACCGGTGCTGCCTTTGGCGTGCTCTACGTCGGCGCTGACCCTCACTGCAGTTTCATCGAGTCTTGCGGCTCGACGACGGGCGTGCCTGCTGTCTCGGGCGCTTACCTGGCCAAGCGGGAAGTCGCCAAACTGGAATTGACCGAGGAACTGCTGTTTGTCGATTTGGCCAGTCCTGGTGGTTTGACGCACATCGGAGCCGACGCTCGCCTTATGTCCGGTTCCTATAAGATCGCTCAGCGATGGTCGGCTGCATTACGCGTGCATCCGGTAAAGCCCGCTGGCATTCGCTACTTGTCACGTCATGATCCGACAAGAGTCGCTTACGCCATTTATACGCGTCCGCCCTCTACGTTTGTCGTGTCTTCGCTTGGATCGTTGATGGCGGCTTCCAACAGTGGCCTTCTGAACCAACTACTCCGCGACTACAATGTCGATCTAATCTGAAACAAAGCTCACGAGACCCATTCGTCCTGTCCGTTCCATCGGGCCCCGGCCTCTGCCGGGGCCCCTTTTTTATTGTTGGTCGGCATTCCGACCGAACGAAATAAATCCCTCGCATCAAGTAGGCGGTATGGCAGCGTAGGTGTACTGCACGCGTTCCGCTTTTCCGCAGACCGATGCGACGGTTTCGGCCGCACTCTGAAAACTTGGCGGTAGCGAACCCGAAAATCAGCCGGCGCTATCGGCTCTGCCGCCTGACACTCGAAACACGCTCATGAACTGAGAATCAGGGCATTCCCTGTGGCCTCCGCAGACGGGAACGACCCCGCGCGCCGGAGCGTCCCCATGAAGGCCGGGTCGAGTTGTGATTGTCTGATCTGCCGGCTGGAAGCGAGCCTGGTTGCCGAACTGAGCGATCGTCAAAAGCAAGAGGAATTCCGATTGTTCACCGCTTCCAGCCAAACCTTGTCCCTGTTTCCGACCGCCGTCGAACTTATCCTGCACCTGCACCGCCAGCAGGAGCACGAGCAGAACTCATCCTCGGATCAAATCCTTGTTGAGATTCTCGGTCGCAGCGGCGACGCGCCGTTGCACGCGATGAGGCAGAGACTCCTGCTGCTGGTCTTCGTTCCAACGATCCACCGCACCACCACCCAGATCTCGATCGCCTTTCCCGCTCTCGGCCGCGATGACACGGCACAGCACTTGTTTACCGTTCTGCTCGAAATTCTCCCCTCGAGCGAATTCCAATCCCGCCGCTCGCACCTGGCCTATACCATCGCGCGAAAGATACGTCGTAGTGCATATCGCTGGGCCATTCGCGAGTCTCGCACCTCTTTGCGAAACGATATGGACGGAACCGCAGTCGCGCTTCCGGACACGGAGGTGAGCGGTCAGGATTCCCGCTCGAACGTCCTGCTGCAGCAGTTTCTGGATGATTGCCAGCGCCGGGGATGGCTTTCTGCGGAAGAACGTGAGCTGCTGACGCAGTTCAAGCTCGAAGGCGCTTCCGGTCAAGAGCTCGCGCTGCGCAGCGGCCACTCCGTGGTGGCAATCCGCCATCGCATCCAGCGTCTCCTCGATCGCCTCCGTCGCATTGCCGGGAAGCCCGGGACCACAATGACTCCCGAACAACTGAATCTTTTCTCTCGCTGAACCCGTCGCCGCTAGAAAATCATTTCTTCGGCGCGTTCCGCGACCTTCAGGCAAGCGCAGGCACGCGCGAAAAAATATTTCACTAGTACCCGGTCCGTTTTGCTTTTTCGTGGCTGATTAGTAAGGTGAGGGGAGTTCTCGCCGGTTACTCCCGCGGACAGAGCCGCAGCCGATTCCATCGGTCGTCGCTTTGCATCGCGTGCGGCCCGCAGCAGGGGGACGGACGCGATTGGGGGACAACGCTGTACTCGGAGCGAACGCTCCAAGTGTGCCTGGACGGGGAAGAGTCCAGGAACCGGCGCATACAGTCGTGTCTCCTCAATCGCCTTACGCTTTCCTTGCTCGAGCCGGAGCCAGCGCGGACTCCCTCTCGACGGCCCTTTTCGAAACCTCGCACAGGATCGGGAGAATTTCGACAATGAAAGAGTTTCTTCGCAGGTACGTCCGCAGCGCCCGGGTCCGCTCACCTCTCGTTGCCTTGAGTTTCACACTGCTTTTCGCGGCGCCAGCGTTCGCGCAGGGCGCTTCCCCCTGGGAAAACGCCGTCAACGTTCTGATGACGGCATTCACCAGCACCATCGCTCGCGGCCTCTCGCTCGTTGCTATCGTCGTGGCCGGCCTTACATTCGCCTTCGGTGAAGGCGGCTCGAAACGCGTGCTGGCGGGCGTGCTGTTCGGCGTGGGCATGGCCATCGCCGCGGTGAATTTCCTCGCGTGGTTGTTTCCCGGCAACTGAAGCGCGCAACTTCCGAAGGAGAACCTGGTGATGGACGCCCGACGAATCAACCGAGTGCATCGGTCGCTTTCTCGGCCGCTCACGATACTGGGCGCCGAGAGAAAGCTTTTCTTCTTCGCCATGTGCCTAGGCGCCGGCACGTTTAACCTTCTCAATAGTTTGTTTGGCGGATTGCTCATGTTTTTGTTGCTCTACTTCCTGGCTCGTTGGGCGACGCTAACCGACCCCCAGATTCTGCGTTTTCTGCTTACCGCGGCACGACTTCGTGCGCAGTACGACCCAATGAAGTTCAGTCCCATTCGAATCCGCCGGGATGACCATGCTCAGGCTTAAGCGAATCTTCAAGAACTACGACGAGACCGGCTCGCTCAACGAGCAGATCAATCTCTACGGATTCATTGGGCCGCAGGTCTTTCTCACCAAGAGCGGCGAAGTAGGCGTGATCCTGGAAGTGCGCGGTGTGGACTACGAATGTCTGGACGGCGCATCGATTGATGGCTTGACGAAGCGCCTGGAGTCCGCGCTCAAGCTGTTCGATGAAAACTACCGCCTCTATCAATACCTGTTCAAGCGCAACCGCGAAGTCATCCCCTACAAACTTTATTCGAATCCCGTCGTCGATACGGCAATCCGGAATCGGATTGCTTACCTCGGCAGCAAGGCCGACAGGCTCTTTGCCCTGTCGGTCTACTACGTCGTGCTCTACCACGGGTTTCAGACTGTAGACAAGCTCGGAAGCGCGCTTGCCGAATTTCCCAAGAATCCAAAAAAGGCCATTTCTGATTTGCGTGCTCATTTTTCGACCGAGCAGCGGACGGTCGTCCTTGGGAAGCACCTCGCGAGCGCTCAGGCGGCGCTGCTGCAAAAAGCGCGCAGCTTCATTCTCCAAGTCAGCGACTTTCTCGCTGTACAGATGCTGGATAAACAGGAAGCCTTTCGCGTTCTCAAAGGAACTCTCAATTTCCATCCCGACAAACTCGCTCTCGCCAAACTTAAATATGACACCTTTCTCGACTATTACCTGCCCGAATCGCCGATCGAATGCCATCGCGGATATCTCCGCGTTGACGATTACTACGCCAAGGTTTTGACTCTCAAGGAACCTTCGGCCCAGACTTTTCCCCTCATCTTCAAACGCCTGCTCGAAGTCGAGGCGAACTATTACGTCGCGACGGAATGGAAGAAAGAAGATTCCGGCAAGATGCGCCGGGTAATCCAGACCAAGCGCCGCCATTTTCACAACACCAAGCGATCGTTCGCTAGTCAAGTAAGTCTCAACGACTCCCCGACCCAAGATGTGCTCCTCGACGATTCCAAGGAATCGCAGGTCAGGGAGCTCGGCGAAGCCATTCAGGAGATCGAGCTGCGGGGAAATTACTTCGGCCAGTTTTCACTGACTATTGTGATCTACGACGTGGACTTAGACAAAGTGGAGCGGGCCTGTGCCGAGTTCTATAAGGTGTTCAGCGTGCACGACGCCCAGCTCTATGAGGAAAAATACAATCTTCTAAACGCTTTTCTCGCGGCTGTTCCCGGCAACCATGTCCTCAACCTGCGATCGCTGTACGTCTTGAACACAAACTATGCAGATTTCTCGTTTCTGTTCACCCTTCATTGCGGCGAGCCACAAAATACTCACCTCCGCGCGGAATATCTCGCGGTTCTCGAGACCAACCACCACACGCCCTACTTCCTGAATCTCCACTACCGCGATGTGGCCCATACCATGATTCTCGGACGAACGGGCGCCGGGAAAAGTTTCCTGTTGAACTTTCTGATCACCAACCTGCAGAAATACTCGCCGCACACTTTCATCTTCGATTTGGGCGGGAGCTTTGAAAGCCTCACGCAGCTTTTCGCCGGTTCCTACGTTCGCGTGGGCCTGGAATCCGAAAACTTCAAAATCAATCCGTTTTCGCTGCCTCCGACCAAGGAAAATCTCGATTTCCTGGCGCTGTTCCTGAAGGTTCTGATTCAAGGAACCAGGCCAGCCGAGCTCGACCCCGCAACCGAGCGCGATCTCTTCCAGCAGCTCGAAAATCTCTATGCGGTGGACCCCGCGCTGCGCACGCTCGGCGTGCTCGCGAACACCCTGGGCCATGACCTGGCGAGCCGCCTCGCCAAATGGACCCGCGGCGGCCAGTTCGGATTCCTGTTCGACAACGCCGTAGACACGATCTCGTTCTCCCGCTTCCAGGCCTTTGACTTCCAGCGCATCGGTCAGTACCCGGAACTTCTGGAACCGTTGCTTTTCTACATCCTGCACCGCGCCAGTGCTGTCATCAGGGACCGGGAGATTTCCTCCGTGTTCAAGGCCTTCTTCATCGATGAAGCGTGGGTTTTCCTGAGGAATCTCAGTATTCAGCGGTATGTCGTCGAGGCTCTCAAGACTTGGCGCAAGCACAACGCCGCGCTGGTCCTTTCGACGCAGTCTCTTGATGAACTGAAGCGCTCGGACATCCTCGACGTCATCATCGAAAGCTGCGCCACGAGAATCTTCCTCGCAAACCCCGCAATGGACCGCGAGCTCTACCGCCGGCAGTTTCACCTGAACGACAATGAAGTCGAACTGATCTCCGGTCTCATCCCCAAGCAACAATTCCTGATCAAGACGCCGGAGCTCGCCAAGATCGCGAACCTGCATGTCGATCCCAAAAGCTATTGGCTCTACACCAATGATCCCTATGACAACAAGAAGCGGCGAGAAGCCTTCGAGACTCATGGCTTCGAAAAAGGTCTCGAAGTGCTCGCAGGAGGACGGCCTTGATTCTTGCCCTCCGCCTGCTTTGCTGGGCAGCCAAGCTCGAGCTGTTACACCCGCGGATGCGAGCGTTGGCGGAGAGCTTCACCGCAGCCCTGCTTTTTGCCGCATCGATCATCGCAGTCTCAAGCAAACACGATGGAACTGTCTCGAAAACGCCGCATTCCCAAAGGAGCAGACGATGAAACATCGCGTTCACAGTGAATGGTACTGGTGGTTCCTTCGCACCGCGGCAATCGTGATCCTGGGTGCTGTTGCGATCCCGTACTCAATCGCCGCCGCAACCGACGCGACAGCGCGGGTCGTCAAGTATGCGAAGGAAGACATTATTCCCGTACGCGCCAAGCTCCGCTTTTCAACGCTCATCGTCCTGCCCGAGGACGAAGAGATTCTCGATTTCACGACGGGCGACAAGGAATTCTGGGTCATCAACGGCGCCCACAATCTCTGCTACGTGCATCCTGCTCAGGCGGGCATTCGCAGCAATCTGAATCTGATTACTGCGAGTGGCCATGTTTATTCCTTCCTGCTGACCGAGATCAGCAACCAGCCGAACACGGAACCCGATCTCAAAATCTTCGTCGAGCCAAAGGAAGGTTCCGGTATCGCGGCGAACGCCGGCCTGCGTGGCTACGTCAGCGCCGGTGAGGCCGAGGCCTACAAGAAGGAACTCGACACCCTGCGCTCGCATGTGGCCGAGCAGATCCGCGCTGCACAGGATGCCGTCACCGAACAGGTGAACCGCTTTCGCTCCAGCTACGCGACGAAACTTGAATTCGACTATCGGCTCGACCCGAGATCCGCTCGCGAGCCGTTTCTAGTTTCCGCCATCTACCATGACGATTCCTTCACATACATCCGGTGCGCCGCGCGCGAAAAACCCGCTTTGTATGAAATCAAGGATGGCAAACCGAACTTGCTCTCGTTCCAGTTTGAGAACGGCGTGTACATCGCGCCGAAAGTCGTCGACTCGGGCTACCTTGCGATCGGTGAGAAAAAACTTCCGTTTACGCGGCACCCGTCCGCGAACTGAGGGATGAACGATGAGCCAGCCGGTTGAAGTACAGGAAAAAGCTCCCAAGCCCCCAGGTCTTCTGCCGAAGAATGTGCAGTCCTGGTTGCTCATCGGACTAGCGTTCCTGATGGTTGCGATCATGTGGCTGACCGGAGGCAAGAAACCCGCGACTCCAGCGAAGCTTCGCTCGCCCGCGAGTCCGCTGGCAGCGCCACTCGAAGTCAACGAAACTAAAATTAGCGAGCTGCAGAACCGCATCGAGCAGTTGCAGCGCGAGCAGTTGGTGGCGCAAAGCGCTCTGGCCCAGCAGACTCGCTTGCTTGGAGCCGCGTCGCAAGACGCGCCACTAGCGCAGCAGCAGAACGCGTCCGGCAGTGCGCCCGACCAGCGAGCGGAAGACCCCATTCAAGTGGAGCGAAAAAGACGCGCCTACGTGTCGCTGTTTGCCTCCAACGTCGCATTGACTTACCGCAAAACCTCGCCCGGTGCGCCGGCGCCCGAGTCCGAAACTGCTCCTGGCGCCCAGAACTTCACCCCTGTCGGGCCTGACTCCGCTGCGGTCACGCAGCTCGTGAAAGATATGCCGGGAAAGACCGGTCTCGCGCCGCCGCGAAATGATTCTGCGGAACTTACCCACGATCAAAAGGAGGACGCAAAAAACCCCGCGGCCGCGACGGCTAGCTCTTTGAACGCGGCGGCAGGAAAGACCTATGTACTTTTTGAAGGGACGGTCCTTGAATCTGTTCTCATCAACCGGCTCGACGGGAGTTTCGCCGGCCCGGTCGAATGCCTGCTCTCGACGGACGTTTATTCGAACGACCGCCAACACCTGCTGATTCCGGCAGGATCAAAACTGCTCGGTGAAACGAAAAAAGTCGATACATTCGGCCAAACTCGTCTGGCCGTGGTCTTCCATCGCTTACTCATGCCCGACGGGTATGCCGTCGGCCTCGATCAGTTCAAGGGCCTCAACCAGATTGGCGACAGCGGGCTGCGGGATCAGGTCAACAACCACTATCTGCGTATCTTCGGCGTGTCGCTCGCGATCGGTGCGCTGGGAGCCGTCGCCGAAGCCGGAACGGCTGGCGCTCTCAACGCAAACGGCTCGGACCTCATGCGCCAGGGATTCGCGCAAAGTACCGCGCAGTCTTCGGCGCAGATCCTCGACAAATTCCTGAACATCCCGCCCACCGTAACCATCCGCGAAGGCCACCGGGTCAAAGTCTATCTCTCGAGCGACCTCGCCTTGCCCGATTACGCGAACCACAAAATGCCTTCTGATCTGTGAAGGCCAAAAGGAGAGCTGTGCCATGAAAAGTCGGATTTTGATTTGCTTGCTCGCGTTGGGAATAGCAGTGGGAACTGCGACCGCGCAACTCGGCAGCGGAATCGTCTTTGATCCCACTAATTACCAGAACGCCTTGCTTCGCTACTATCAGCTCCAGCAGCACCTTCTCGAACTGCAGAAGAGCTACGCGAAAATCACTGGCCAACTGAACCTCGCCCTGCAGATGGCGCAGTTCGTCAAGAACATGCCCGCCCGCTACCGCGCGCTGTTCTCGCAGTGGAGAAATGTCACTTCGCTCAACACTTTCGGAAACACCGTCTCCTGGATTAACGGCATAAACACCGGCGTGCTTCCCAACATCAACACGGGATATCTAAAAGCGACCACACCTCTCTCCCTATACGACCCCTACGAGCTGTCGGGAATGGATCCGATGGAATTGGGGCGCGTGCAGTCACAGTATGCGTCGATCGAACTTGCCGACGGAGCAAACATGAACGCCATGGCCACCATCGGCGCGATCCGTGGCAGCGCGCAGGGGATCGAAACCCAGATAGGAAATCTCGAAGAGGATTCGTTCTCGGGGAATTCCGATCTCAACAGCGAAGTTTCCGTCCTGAACAAGATCAATGCGGCAGGCGTTCTAACCCTCCGTACCGTGCAGGACTCAAACAAACTCCTGGCCTCGCTTCTGGAGCAGCAGACCATCCTCGCTAAACAACAGCGCGACGCCACCACCAACTCGATCAACACCGACATCGGACGCCAGGCCAGCATCGCCGGGAACATGGCGCAAGTGACCGGAACCATCACCGATTCACTGCAGAATTTCCGCATGCAATAAGCGTGCGGAAGCGGACGCCCGGGCGTCGAAGGAGCTGACGGCAGTGCAAACCGATTTCCTGCAGTACATCTTTCAGGCGATCAACAATTTGCTCACCCAGAACCTCGGCTTCTTCGATTCCATGGGCCAGAACCTGTTCCGCTCCTTCGCCACGATCTTGGTGGCCTGGTTTGGAATCAAGTCCGCACTTTCCTCCGCCAGTGGCAGGCCTGGTTTCCAGTTCGATCATTTCGCGAGCTTGCTTCTGACCATCAGCTTTGGGTTCGCCATGGTCAATTACTACAGCACGCCCATCCCCGGCGTCGGAGCCAGCTTTCACAACCTGGTAACCAACGAAGCGCAGTTTCTCTCCACCCAGATTGATCAGGCACAACTGCAGACGGTGGTGACGCAGGTTGCCGACTTCGAGTCCCGCATGGACTCTCCCGGTTGGGGAGATTTCCTGGGAACGGCCATCTACGTCATCGTGACCATTCTTCTCGCGACGGCCCAGGCGATCGCGATCGTGGTCATCGCCTACGGATTCATCGCGACGGCCGTTTGCGTACTCGTCGGTCCGGTCTTCGTTCCGTTTTTTATCGTTCCGAAGATGGAATGGCTGTTCTGGGGATGGTTCCGCTGTTTCATTCAATATGCCTTCTACCAGGTCATCGCCGCCGCCGTCGTATATGTCATTGGAAACCTGATGCTCGGTGCGCTTCGCCTGCCGCCTTCCGGCACGCTCTCAACCGCGCAGCTCATAGGCTGGTTTCCGGTCCTCTTCATTACCTTTCTGGCTGCCATCTATGTGCTGCTGAAAATCCCTTCGCTTACCAATCATATTTTCAGCGGCACTGCCGGCGGTTCCTCCGCAGGTCTGCTTGAAGCACCGGCCGCGGTCCTGACAAGGGTGATGTGATGGACCAAGACGCAACATTCCAAGACGCGAAGCGCCTCTACCTCGAGCAGTGCGGGGATCCGATGGTGACGAACACGTACCTCAAGATCGCTCTTTGTCTGGTCTCGCTGGTCGCGGTTGGCCTCGCGCTAGTGGATTTGAAGACGATTCGTACCTTCCAGAATTTTCGCCCCTTGGTTATCCGCATCGACGATCTGGGCCGAGCCGAAGCCATCAACTACCACAACCTGGAATACAAACCCCAGGATGCCGAGGCCAAGTATTTCTTGTCCCAGTTTTGCGCTCTCTACTACCGTCGCAACCGCTACACAATTCAGGACGATTTTTCGAAGTCGCTTTATTTTCTGGACGGCAAGCTGGCTGACGGCATTTTCGATGCCTACCGCAAAGACGACATCATCAAGAAATTCATCACCAATACGGCAGCACCAGAGATCGATGTGCAGGTAAAAAAAGTCGCGCTGGAGGAGATGCAAACTCAACCGTTTCGCGCGCGCGTGGACTTCTATATGGTCTATTACTCGCCCGCCGACCATAGCGAGCTGAAACGTGATCTGTACACCGCGAATTTTGTTTTCGTCTTCAAGACTCAGGTCCCAAACGAACTGATTCCCATCAATCCGCTGGGAATAACCATCACCTACTTCCGCGAAGACGAGGCGTTCCAATGAGTCTTGTCATCAGCACGCAAACCCAAGAGGTCGCGGGCGGACGCAGGGCAGCATCGTCCGAGCCTCGGCGCGCCACCGCCGGCCTGCTGCTGAGACCGTGCTCCTCACAGCGGCCACATCCATTCCCACCGACTTGCAGCAGGGGAACAACCGGCGCGCCTCAGAAGGGCCTCCTTTTCACCCCGCTTTCCGCCCGCTCCCCGAAACGCAATACGGTTGTCGACAGCCCCGTCTCGGAACCTCGATGCGACCCGAGGAGATCTCTATGATCGCCAACACACTGATCATCACGATCACAATCCTGCTGGCCTTGGGATTTTGGCTTATGGGCGAATTGAGATTCCTAATTCCTTACAGGGCTGTCCTGCTTCACCAGTACGGCGGGGCCATCCTGCTGGCGCTCACCGTCGTCTCTACGAACATCTTTGCCGCCGTTCATCTCATTCAGCGTAAGTTTTTCCTCAAGGACACTGGCCGCAAGCTCTCGCACCTGGACAGACAACTAGCCACGGGGCACTCCTCGCTGCCCGCTCCCCACTCCAAACAGGATCCGCACTAAGATGTCTCGCGACTTCACACCACGCGACTCGGAAGAAGTTCCACAGGAATACTCTGTCCGCGAGGACTGCCTTCTTGAAAGTGAATCGGTTCCGCTTGAGATGAGCCGACAACCTGCCCGTTCTCAGGAGCAAGAACGCAACACAGAACGATCCCTACAGCAGCAGCCACGTCCAATTCACTTCACACCTGGCCGTACTACGCTTTATGACCGGGATCACGGATATCGCCTGCGCGAATCGGAGATTCAGACGATCGCAGAACTCGGGAAATTCTGCGTCATTGCTCTGGAAGACCTCGCGCAACACGCCTATCACGGCCGTCGGCAGCAGTTCGACCAAGACCGCCAAAGTCTTATCCGCAAAGGGCTCGTGCGCCAGCACACGTTCGAGGGGCCTGAGGCCAGCCCGCGCGAACTTTTGACATTGACCCGCAAAGGACACCGGTTGCTGCGCGCGACCCGGCTGCTGCCCGCGACCCAAGAGGTCTATCACGACTTCGTCAATCCTCGAAAAGCAAATCATGACGCCGATCTTTACCGCCTCTATCAGAAGGAAGCTCCCCGCATCGAAGCCAAGGGAGGGCGCAATCTTCGCGTCATCCTGGACTACGAGCTCAAGAGGAAAATCAATCGTGACGTCACGAACTTGGGCGCCCAAGCGCAAGCCGAAATTGCCGCGCTCAACGGCCTGCGCGTCGTGCGCAACAAAATCCCGCTTCCGGATCTGACGATCGAGTATGAAGACTGTCAGGGAGAAATGGCCCGAGTCAATCTGGAGCTGGTCACCGAACATTACCGACCGCGTCAGATAGCAGAAAAGGTGCGTGCCGGATTCTCGCTCTATACACCACATGGCGAGGCGGACCGTCTGCGTCGCGTGCTCGATCAGCACGAACTCACGGCGGACATTCTTTCCCTGTGAAAGTCGCCACTCACCACATAAGCGCCCTGGAGGCCTTGGGCTACACGACTGCGGAGGCAGGGTTCCTGTACCTGGTAGCCACTTATTCCGGGTATTTCCTGCCACGACAGTTCATCGCCTTCAACCAGAGGAGTCGGGGCAAACGCTCGCACCTCTTTACCGACAAGCTTGAAAGCCGCGGCCACGCTACATGGCGTGAATACCTGAACGTGGGCGGTGTGTATCATCTGTCTTCGAAAACGCTCTACCGGCAGATCGACCGCGAAAATCTCCGCAACCGGCGCCGCCACTCGACCGAGTTCATCCGCACTCGCTTGATCCTTCTGGATTTCATCCTTGCCAATCAGGGACATCAGTACCTGGAAACCGAGCGGGAGAAACTGAACTATTTCTGTCAAGAGATCAGCGTCCCGCGGACGGTCCTGCCGGCGAAGTCCTATTACGGCGTCTCTGCTGTCGAGCCGACCTGGCGCTATTTCGTGGACAATTTTCCGCTTTTTCTCGATTCCTCACAGAGTCCCTGCATGCCCGCTCTCACCTTGTCGTACGTGGACCCGGGAAAAGCAAGGCTGGCGGGCTTTCGAAACCACCTTCACGCCTATACGCCGCTCTTCCGTCACCTCGGCGATTTTCGCTTCCTCTATATCTCGAATTCTTCCGCCCATTTCAAGCGAGCGGAACAGTGTTTCACCTCTCTGGTGACAACGCCCCTTCAGCAGTACGACTCGCTGGAACTGATCCGCTATTTCCGACTGCGGGCGGCCTGGGATGCGAAGCAGTACGGAAAACTCTCGAATGAGGATGTCGAATGGCTTGAGCGGTCGAATCTCCGTTTCAGGAATCAAGACATTGAACATCTATATGAGAGCTGGGCCGCCCATAAGCTGACCGAAGAAGGACTCGGACTGCAGAGCGGGGAAAGCGTCGCGCGACGGAACATTCGATTCGCTACCCACCTGATCGACACGGGTCAGCCCAACGCAAGATGACTATCAAGAGCCGAATGACATGATGCAGCGCCTGATCCATTCCAAGAATTTGATTGCCTGCGTCTTGGCTGCAACGACCGGGATCATTCTGTATTTCCGGATGCCGTTTCCCGCAGACAATTTCCTCTTCGAACTCCTCTTTCTGCGCGCTCGACCGCTGTTCCTCGGACTCCGGTATTCCTACTTCGTTTTCCTCTACACCACGCCGTTCATCGTTTACTCGATCTTGCTCACGGGAATCTACATTTTTGCACTGAAGATTCCGCAAAAGACTCGGCCCGGACGTCTGCCCGCTTATGTCGACCCGCCCGCGCGTGAGAAGTTGTTCTTGGTGATTGGCGAAGTCCACAACTCCCGCACTCCGGGCCCCGCCGAATCTCCCCACTGGCTCACGATTCCTGAGCGTGGGCTATCCACAGGCATCGCTGTCTTCGGCGCAATCGGCAGTGGAAAGACGAGCTGCTGCATGTACCCGTTTGCGGAGCAAATTCTTGCCTATCAGGCAGCAGACCAGGAGCGGAAGATCGGCGGACTTGTTCTGGAGGTGAAAGGGGACTTCTGCCGCAAGGTGAAAGGCATTCTCGAACGGAGTGGACGCGCGAGCGACTACGTCGAAATCAGCCTCCAATCCGAGTACCGTTACAATCCTCTGCACAATGATCTCGACGCCTATGCACTGGCCTACAGTATCGCCTCGCTGCTGAACAACCTGTTTGGAAAGGGAAGGGAACCATTCTGGCAGCAGGCCTACACGAATCTGGTCAAATTCATCATCCTGCTTCACAAGATCGCCTATGATTATGTCACCCTCTTTGACGTTTACGAATGCGCCATCGCACCCGAAGTCCTCGAAAGCAAGATCCATGACGCGGAACGCCGCCTCGAAGATCGCTATTTTGTCCTGGTCTCTCCGAACGACTTCCGGACTCACGTCGCGGACCTGAAACTGTTTGATTTCCTCTTTGATGAAGACACCGGAATGTACCGCGCCAGGGAAACACCCGCTGTGCTGCGCTTTCTTGAGTCCGGAGCGATTGCATTCGAGTGTTGGAGTGAAGCGGGTTTCGACCAGAGCGATCTCGAGCGTCAGGAGCAGTTACAAGCGGTCAAACGCTGGTTCTACAACGATTGGCGGCGCATCGAACCAAAGCTTCGAACATCCATTGTCGAGGGAATTTCTGTATTTCTTTCTCTGTTCGACGACAACCCCAGCGTCAAACGCACCTTCTGCCCGCCACCAGAATGCTACGATCACTTGGCCAATGCCGATCACCGCTATGGGACGCCGCTCCCCTCCTTCACCTGGCTCATTGAAAGCGGCAAAGTCTGCGCCCTGAACTTCCCAGTAGCCATGAACCCGGGGCTCGCCAGAGCCCTGGGCGTGATGATGAAGCTTGATTTTCAACGAGCCGTTGTCAATCGCATCCCGGTGATCGAAGCGCATCCAGAGCAATACTTCCGCCAGACCCTGTTCCTTTGTGACGAATACCAGCACTTCGTCACCGTTGGCGAGAACGAACCGACCGGAGACGAGAAGTTTTTCAGCCTCTCCCGACAGCCAAAGTGCATCGCGATTATCGCCACACAAAGCATCAGCTCTCTAAAATCCGCAGTGCCGGGCGACAGCTGGCGCACGCTTCTGCAGACGTTTCGCACCAAGATTTTCCTCGCTCTTTCCGATGATTTCTCGGCGAAAACAGCCAGCGAGCTGTGCGGGCGCGAGGATCAGCTCAAGGTCAGCTATAACCTATCTGAAAGTGGACACGATGCCAGCATCAGTCTGCTCACGGGCAAGGCGATTTCCCACAAAGCGAACATCACCACATCGAAGAGCTACTACCCACACTCAGATTTGCGTTTTGATACGAAGACTTTCACCGAACTCAAGAATGCACAGTCCGTCGTAATCGCCTATGACGGTTTTAATCCCATGCCCCCGACGTTGTGTTACCTGAAGCCGTACTTCAACGACGTCAACACCTCTTATTTCGAGCAGCTCGCTCAAGGAAGACTCTGATGAATGGATTCGAGACCATCCTGCCGTTCCTGAAGCCCATCGAGCATCTGCTCCTGGATGATTCGATCAGCGAAGTGATGGTGAACGGCGCATGCGACATCTTCATCGAGAAGCGGGGATTCCTCGAACAAGTGCAAGGTGTCTGCCTTGGCGAAAAGGCGCTCATGGTTGCAGTGAAAAATATCGCCCGCCGCCTGGGCGATGACATCTCGGAATCAAAGCCAATTCTTGACTCGCGTCTCCCCGATGGAAGCCGGGTCGCCGCAGTCATACCGCCCTGTAGTCTGGACGGCGTGGTCCTAACGATTCGCAAGTTCAATTGCCATCATCTCGACGTGCAAGATCTGGTTCGCGCTGGAGCACTTGATCAGACTCTTGCGAACCGCCTCGAGGATTATGTCCTCGGGCGAAAGAATATTCTCATCAGCGGGGGTACGAGTTCGGGTAAGACCACGCTCATCAATGCACTGGGCCGATTCATACCCGGAGACGAGCGAATTCTGTTGATTGAAGACACCGCTGAAATCCAGATGCCACATGGCAATCTGGTTCGCTTCGAAGCGCGTCCAGCCCAGAACGGGCTTGCCGCCGTCGGGATTCGCGATTTGCTGAAAGCTTCCCTGCGTCATCGCCCGGACCGCATCCTCCTTGGGGAGATTCGCGGCGGAGAGGCCTTCGATCTCCTCCAGCTCTTGAATACGGGGCACTCGGGCACTCTGTCCACCATTCACGCGAACTCTGCAAGGCAGGGCCTTGCTCGATTTACGAGCTGCGTTCTGCAGAGCGGAGTGGAGTTACCTTATCGCTCCGTTAAGATCAACATCGCCGATTCACTTAACGTCGTTATCTATGTCGAACGCCGGCCAGGACGTCGATTCATTTCCGAAGTCGTTGAAATTAACAGCTACGATCCGGATGTCGATCTGTTCGACTACTGCGCGGTGTATCAAAGAGTGGAGGGACGAGCGTGATGAGCGAACGAGCAAAACCGAAAGAAATCAACGCAGTGGAGTATGTTCGCGCGAGCTTTCATCCCTCCGATCGTCTGGCGATTCTAGTTCGCAACCCCAAGCGCGGCGAAACGATTCAGCGCATCACCTCAGCGGCAAAGATCATAGAGCCCACCTTCCAGGATTGGCTGCGGTTCAAGAACTACCAGGAATTCTCCGACATTTATATAGGCATGAATCCCCTGAAACCGCAGGCCCGCTCTCGGACGAAACAGGATATCCGGACCATTCGGCACCTCTATTCGGACTTCGATCACGATGGGAAGGCGTCGCTGGCCA